>FWPU01005828.1_pt1 | contig 25806 bp, 21 predicted proteins | sample 2228361 | NCBI WGS metagenome assembly FWPU01 (sample SAMEA103939777, study PRJEB20133) | metagenome | reverse complement strand
CAGAAAGACATTGTCGTTTTCAAAATCGGATGCCATGCACGAAATCGTGACGCGGCTCTTTATCATCCGTCACAATCTATCACTTGTTACTTGACCACTACCCAAATTTTTAAGTGTTTGTTTGAAAAAATTGAATTTATATCGCATAAATTTTTTGATATTATAATTAAAAATAAATATTTGTCAAGAGAAATAAAGAATATTTAACTCCCCCTGCCTGTTTATAGAGCATGAATCCACTGCAAAAACAAACCGCCGAGAGTGCAGAGTTCCTCAATTAACCAGTCTTTGCGCACCCTGCGATCTTAGCAGTAAAATGTAACTTGCTCAGCCTGATTTGTCTTTGTCGACTTATCAAAATCGCACAACTCAGGCACAATAGTGCCATGACCCGATTTATGATGCCGAGCCGTGTCGAGATTTACGAAGCCTACCTGCGAGGCGAGGATGCGGTCTGCGGGCGGCTCGTCATCGGCGACCTGATGATTGCCCTGGGCATCCCGATCCCCATCTACGGTTTGCGCGCCTACAAGCGGCTGGCGCGGCTGTTGTTCCCGCTGGTCAGTTATTTCCCGATGTCCATGCTCTTCTACGGCAGCGGCGGCGCGGAGCACGAGCCGAAGTACGAGAAATACTTCGCCGCCTCCGACCTGCTGGCCAGCGACTTCCTCTTCATGCGCAGTACCTGCCCGAAGACCTGACCGGCAAGACGGTGGTCACCAACACCACTACCGAGGACAACATCGCCCTGCTCAGGGCGCGCGGCGTGCGGACGGTGGTCACCACCACGCCGCGTTACGACGGCCGCTCCTTCGGCACGAACATGATGGAGGCCGCCCTGACGGCCTACGCCGGCAAGGGCAGGCGCTTGACGGACGGGGAGTTGAACGAGTTGATCGATGCGCTGGACTTGCGGCCGGAGGTGATGAGGTTCTGAAAGGCAAGATGACCCGGGAGGAGGCGGGGCATCTTGGGGAGAAGGGGGACCTGGTGAAGTGTCAGAATATGGTCTTATAGGCAGCTCCTTTCACCGTTTTTGGATGGATGGCGAGGGAGTGTCCAGAATTCTGATGATGGTCTTATAGGCGGCTCCTTTCACTTGCGTTTCGGATATCGTTCTTGCCATCGATTCAGGCGGTGCTGGGGTGATTACCGCAAACCTGATATCGTGAGGCTCAATCACCGGCGAGGGGGAGTTTGTTGTAGTCTTCTTGGGTCATACCATGCGGAATGCAGGTAGAGTTCATTCGCCGTTGCAGGATAGCGATCTCGAGTAATTCACACTGACGGGCATTGATGCGCTTCTGCTCGTAACCGTTGGGGGAGTGTTGGCGGGGCTTGGCGGGCGAGGCTGTTCGTTTGGCGGCGGGAGGCGTGGCTGTTGGCGTGAACGGAACCGCTTGAAGACGAGCCAGGGCAAATTTTGCGCCGATGAAGATGAGCACCATCATTGCACTGCCGGCCACGATTAGCAGCATCGTCATGGCGACTTTGTAGATGGTCGTCTGGATTTCCAGCATCCTCTCGTAGTGAGCCTGGCCAGCAGCGATGCGGGCTAATTCGGCTTGATGGCGGGCTGCTTCGGTTTCCTGCTGGTTGCGAATGCGAGCGACTTCCGCTTCTGTCCTGGCGGCAGCGCGTTGTTCCTCGAGTTGATTCATCACCGCGGTGTGACGGGTCTCTTCGTCCATGCTTCGCGCTTCGGCCTGGCTGGTGGTGGGGTTGATTAAGTCCGTGCCTGCCATGCACAGGCCGGTGACGGCACCGACGATGAGGAGTAAGATGGCAAATCCCGTAATCCAGTTCATTTTGTTTCTCTCCTTTCTTTGTGCGGAGATGATTGAACTTACACTAAAATCATAGCAGATTGAGGACGACGTGAAATTCCATCAGGCTTTCTGGTATTTGGCAGGTATCTCTCCTGGACGCCCTCTCGATCTCACGACAATCTCACAGGCTGGCGCTAAAAACAGAAAACCCCGTCCAGTTTCTGGCGGGGTTTCTACATTGAGTACTTGTTGGCTTCGTACCGAAGGAAGGAAATTGTGGCTTATTCGATAAGCACCTCCTGGTGTGGTTGGGTGAGTTGTTTATATTCTAGCAGGCTACAGCAAGGCTGCTATTTCGGCTTTCTGGCGGCTAGCATTCAACAATCTCACAAAAATCTCACAACATCCGGTTGACTTTTTGGGGAAAAGTGTCTATACTGTTCGTGGAGCAAAGGAGAATCACTGTATGGCGGGGACCCTTGGCACACTCTGGGCGCGGTATAAGACCTTGTTCTTCTTTTGGGGAATTACCCTGGCCTTGATTCTGGCAGCATTGGGAATCCAAGGGTGGGAAACAGGTTTGAAAAGTCAGGGCGAGGCGCTCACGTATGTAGCCAGCAATTGTCCTGTTCCGATTACCCTGACATATCCGTCTTTTCTTTTCCTACCATCTTCCAACACACCTGAGCAGAGCATTGTCATCTTTATTGCTGACCAAGTCGAATCCTACAATCTGGTCATGAAGCAGCAGGAGTGGTTTACTTTTTATGAGAATGATCATGCAGTAAAATCCCACATTTCTTACTGGGCAGATACGCAAAATAAAAGTTTTATCGCCGTGTTGAGAATTCCATCAGACAATGGCAATCAAGAGCTCGAACTGCATTTTCAAGGTACTGATGTAAGAGAGCCGTTTTCCTGTACGATTGGCTTGCAAGATGAAATTATTGAAGTGGAAACTGCATCTAGTGCCAGATTGCGAACCTGGCTGGGTATTTTCGCACGCAACATTGCTTTGCCGTTAGGGTTGCTTTCTGCAATTGCTGGGTGGGCGGTTAGTTATCTGGCAAAAGAGACGGATAAACTAGAAATAGCCTTTCGTGAGAAAATGGGAAAACTGGCAACCGAATTCCGATCAGATCCCCTGTATGTCGTTGAGCAATGTTTGGAGTTGAAACGAATTGTCAATAAAAAATCGTTGGGGCGTGATGCAGAAAAAGAGTTGAATCATATTGTGCAAAATTTGTTCGGCCAGGATGGAGTTGGAAGGGTATGGAGGCAAATCGGGGAACGCGCCAGCCGACAGGATCACATTGCACTAATGGCGGCCCTTGCTTTGGTAGCTTCTTTCTATGGTCAATTTGCTGCTGTTTTGAACAGAGAGGCCAATATTGTTTTGCAAGCGCTTAGGCATGTTTATCGCTACTTTGGCGAACAACGGAACATTCTCTTGCTTTACGACCTCGACCAACCGCTGAAATTATCTATTGGCAAATGGAACCTTCCGCCCTTTGTACGAAACGTGGCTGAAGGGGCGCAGAAATGGTTGGCAAACAGACGGATCAAGAAGGCGGAAAATGTAATTGAGCATTTGTTGCGGATTTGGGACGAACAAGATGTTTACAGCGCAGACTTTGTTCTCTATGGATTGAATAGGTTCCGGGATATTCAGCCTGTTTGGGGGTACATAGAACAACGTCTTGGAATCTCTCCGCGTCGTCGTCGCTTGAAACGTTATAAGCAAATGACCTGGTTGGGGGGTGAACCCGAACCATACAATTGGCCGCCTTTGTGCTTCCGAGATGGACTTTTGCGCTACCCTCTTTTGTATGAGTGGTTCAAGTCCTCACAGAGTTTGATGAACTCTAATCCTTTTGAGCCCCAGCCGCGTTGTGATCCCTGGCTTTTGCACCCCCAGGTCATTGCTCAAAAGAATCTACCACAACCATGGGAATGTCTGATCTCTACTGAGCCTGCGCTCTTTACAGCAAGATCAGCCAGTGACCTTCTCTCCACCGCTTTTCTTGTGCAAGATGCCTGTCAAAACCCTGAGAAGTATGGAAGAAGCACGGCAAGTTTAACTTTTCCCATCTTATTTGAAATTCCTGATGGTTGGGATGGCGAAAATTGGTTATTGGCCCTGGCCCATCGGACTGCAGAAGTATGGCTGGATTTTTTGGCTTGTAGCCCGGACGCGTTCCTCGATATATATCCGGACGAACGTCATGCCCTGGCATCCTGGCTTGGCTGGCATTGCGGTTCAAATGAGATTGCTGTTGAAAGACAGCGGCAACGGTTGTTTCGTACGCTTGTCGAACTCCAGGAGAAGGGAGATGGAAAGAAAATTGAGGAGAAAAATCAAACCAGTCAACTTCTCTTGGATTTCTTGAGAGAAGAGAAATGCACTTACACAAAAGAAAATCAGCCCTCTCCGGAACAAGTATTGCACTGGCTGAGTATTCGCCCCTTTGGGGTTGAACATACGATCGTGCTGTTGGTTGCACAATCTATACTATCCCCTTCGCTAAGCCAGGTTCTTGCAAAAGTCTCCCCGGTTTTGTCAGCGCATAATATTGTTCTCAAACAATTTAGGCTGGAGAATGATGCTCCTCCAGAACACAAGATGGCTATAGAGTGGCCGCAAGACATCTTGAAGGAGATTCTTGCAAATCGCGTCAGGTTGACAAGCAGTGGCCGAGAGGCATTTGCAGATTTGTTCGAAAAACCACCTGGGTTACCTGGTTTTGCGCCTCCAGACTATGATGACCAATTGGCACAGAAAGCACAGGGCTCGCTCAATCGGTTGCTTGAATTAGGTTTGAAAATTTTGCAACATCATGCAAAACATCATCCTGATGCACTTTACTTATTGAACGATGATTTTGGCGTCATTGAATGACTAACCCCTCTATTTCCTCCCCCCTCAACCTCTTCGACACCCTGCGCGCCGAAGATGAGACTCCCTGGCTGGGGCGCGCCTTCGTCCCGCCGCCGGGGTTCAAGAGCATGCGCGGGATGCGCTCGGTCATCGTCTTTGGGGAAGAAGGCAGCGGGAAGACGGCCCTTCGGCTGCGGCTCATCGAGGCGGGGCGGGAGATGCCCGGAATGGCCGCTCCGCTAGTAGTCGAGTGGCAGGCCGGGGTCCAGGAAGAGGCGCAGGGCGAGGCCTTTGTCAAACGCTTCGTGGAGGAAATCCTGGACCTGACAGCGCAGTCGCTGGCCATGTGTCTCGTCCGGCAGCCGGGACGCTTTCGGCAGGCCTCGCGCTTTGCCCAGGAGGGCATGGTCTGGCTGATTCACCAGTATCTGCGGACAGACAAAGAATTGTTATTGCTGCGCCTGGAAAGCGAGGGGCAGGCCGATGGAATGGCCTGCGTCAGCGAGATTCTGGAGCGCGTCCCCAAGACGCTGGTGATGCCGGGCGCGCCCTACCCGCGTCAGATGACCGAAGTCGTGCAAACCCTGAAGGCGGCCGGGTTTGGCGGGCTGTGGGTGATGATGGATGGCCTGGACGCCTGGCTGAGGCTGGAGGCGGATGCGCTGGGCAGGATGTTGACGACTTTGTTCTCCTCGCTGGCATTGTTCGACATCCCCGGCTTCGCGGTCAAGGTGATGGCGCCGCTGCGGATGAAGAATCTGATTTCGATGGCCAGCGGACTGACCCGCCGCCGGTTCGACATCTTCGACCTGGCCTGGCCGGCCGAGTCGCTGCGCGCCTTGTGCGAACGGCGCCTGGCGCTGGCGTGCGGTTTGGAGATGTTTGGCTTCGAAGAGCTTTCGCAGGATTCCGGCTTGTTAACCTGGCTGGAAAAATACGGCGGCGCCTCACCGCGCGGCTGGCTGGAGTTCCTGCGGCCTTTCCTGGAGGCTTATCTGGCGCAGCCGGAGAAACGGCCGCTCACGATCGAGGCAACCGCTGATATTCAGCGCCGCTTCCCGCCCCGCTTGCGGATGGACGATGACTTGAAGAACGTTTTCCTGGGGAATTTTCCGGTCAGCGGCTTGTCCGAATCCTCGTTGAACATTCTTCGCTATCTCTACCTTCACCCCAACCGCGCCTGCGACAAGGCGGAACTGTACTACCGCGCTTTGCGCGGCCTGGAGCGCCAGCCGCGCTCGCTGGATGACCCGGCCTGGGAGATTCCCGATACGGTGGAGGGGGTCATGGATACGGCTCTTTGGCGTCTACGCCAGACGTTGGAGCCGAATCCCAAACAGCCGGTGTATGTTGTCTCGGAAAGAGGAAGGGGAATCGTGCGGCTGGAAAATGCCTGGTGAGATTATTGTGAGATGTGAGTAATGGGGATGAAATTGCAGAAAACGGGGAAGTAGATATAGTTAGAGAACCCTTGAAAGGAGAAGTTTTTATGTAATGGCTGCAACCCAGCAAGTACAAACCGAGGGGCAGGTTGGGCTTTTCAGCCTGGGTTTTGCTTTTAACCCCTTCGAGCGCCTTGAATCTTCCAACGATCCCTATATTGCCGAGTATCTGATTGGGCATGACATGTTCAGCGTCGCCTGGGAAACTGCTCCGGCGGCGCTTTTTGCGCCTCCCGGCGGCGGCAAGACGGCCATGCGCATCTACACGCTGCGCGCCTGCTGGAAGAGCGAAGGACGGCGGCGGAAATTCCCTGTTTCGTATGATTTGCCTTTTTTTGCCAACCTGGCCAAGTTGACCTCCCTCGAAGCCCATCAGACTGCGCTGGCTGCCGCGACGGCCACGGATTTGTTCCTGGCCTGCGCCCACCGACCGGATGTGTATCTGGCCCTTTCGGTGCCGCGCCGTTTGAATCTTTTGTCGCTTTTGCGCGCCGCGCTGCCGGTCAGCCTCGAATATGCGCTCAGCATCCTGGAAGAGGCGGGCGATCCTCGACACCTTTCTGAATATTTAGACCGCACCTATCGCCTTCCCGAACCGGCGAGTTCGGAAGCAGTGATAAACCTGTGCAGAACGATGCAGCGCGACCTCGAAGATGCCTCTGGGGACCTGTGGTCTGGCCCCGCCCAGTTCGAGGCGTTGCTGGCTCTCATCAAAGAAGATTTGGGCTTCGAATCTGTCCTTGTGTCGCTCGATGGGGTGGATGGCGAGAATTCTTTTGAGGGAGGCGCGCAAGAACAGTTCGAGATACTTACGCCACTGTTGTCATGTTTGGGGGAATGGGCCGAAGCCAAGATCTTCTTGAAAGCCTTTTTGCCCATCGAACTTGTCCCTTATTTTTCGGTACAAACTGGAGATCCTTATCGCCAACTTCTGCGCGCTGAGATTTGCTGGGATGTCCCCAAACTGGCCGAAATCCTGCGCCGCCGCGTGTATGTGGCCAGCCAGGGGCGCTTCGGCAGTCTGGACGCCTTGAGCAGCCCGGCCTTGCGGGATGTCGAGACGCTGATCGCCTCGCGCGCCCGTCCGCTGCCGCGCGAGGCCATTACCCTGGCGGGCATGGTGCTGGCAAATTACCTGGAACGCGGGGGCGACTATCTCCAGCCAGAAGATATTTCCAAAGCCGAACGCCAATACTCTGAACGTAGTATTTTCCCCGATTGACGGGAGGTCATCATGATTACGCTTCAACCGTATTATAAAGAAACATTCATTCATCGTTCCGAAGTAGATTTGATACGCGGCAAATTCAGACAATTCATCGAGTCGGGGGGAAGAGCAAGACCGCCAAAAGCAATTTTGTTTCGGGGTGAACGCGGATTTGGAAAAAGTTGGTTGTGTTTTCACCTGCATCGAACCGTTTTGCCTGAGTTTCCGAACATCTCTTCCCTGTACATGGCGCTGTTTCGTTTGCCGAAGGAGTACAAAACCGAAGATGGAGAATGGGTCATCCCAGAAACGCCCAAACCCGAAGAGACCTGCAAAGACCTGATGACCTGGACATGCCAGCAACTGGAAATTCCCTATCCCAATGACCCAACCCTCATCGAGGCGCGGCGGGCGCTGGTGGGAGGTGTGGAGGAGCAGTTCACGGGGACGCGCGCCCTGGTCTTGCTTCTAGACTCGGTCTTCGAGGCCGATTGGGACCTGCTCGAAACGGTCGAACAGAATATGCTTGCCCCGCTGGCCGAAATTCCAAACGTCTTTTTCATCATGACCGGGCGCGGCCGGCCTTACCCCTGGATTTCGCCCGCTCTGCGGATGGGGATGGAAGAGGAAACGCTCAAAGATTTTCCCATTGATCAGTTGACAAAAGATGAACGGATTATAAAATTCAGCGGTGGCAGCCCCCTGGTTGCGTATGCCTTGATGCAAGTGGACGATCCCGTAAAAGCGCTGAATGAGGTGGCCGAATATCTGCTCGATGTGATTCCACCCTCGCTGGAGCGCCGCCGTCTGCGGGATGCCTTCGAAGCCCTGTGCGTGCTGGATGAATTTCGCGAGGGCGAAATGGAGACGATGCTCAAAGCCTACTACGAGGCCAAAGGTCAGCCGCTGCCGCCTTATCCTGTGCGCGATGTGCGCGACGATTTGCTCAAGACCTATCTTTTCCGCTGGGAGGGCGGCGGTTTTCGGATAGATGTGTCACTGAGAAATGTCTTGCAAAATTACATCAAACATCACCAGCCGGAACTGTGGCGGGAACTGAATTGTGCCGCTTATAAGATTTATCTGTCTTATGCGGGGAAATATCCCCAATACCAGCAAGAGTACCAAATCCTGGCCGCGCCTTATAAGACAGCCTTGGAAATGGCCGGGGCGTTGGCCGAGTGCGAGAAAACGATGCTGACCGTTCAACCTGCTTGAGGAGGACGTCATGATTACCGAGACTCTGACCGGCGCTTTTGCGACTACCGAACTGGTGGGGCGTGAGAAAGAACTGGCTGCTATTTTGGGACGCATTCAAGACAAGACGAATTCTCGTCCCTGCATTATTTTCCTCGAAGGCCCGGGCGGGATCGGCAAGACGCGCCTGCTGAACGAAGTCATCCAAAAATGCAAAGTCTTGCCGGGCGTCAAGGTCAGCGAGCCGTTGGTTGACGCTTATCATCTGTTGATGCACAGGCCGGTTGAATTCGTCCAGGCTGTTTATCAGGGGCTGAGTCCCTTAGATGATTCATTCCGCAAATACGAGAGCAACGTGCGCGTGTTGGGGAATATCCGCCTCTCCGGCGAAGCGGTGCAGGTGGAAGATCAAATCAACGCTGTTTTAACGTCCTTTGTCGAAGGGTTGAAATTGTTCATTGAGAAAAACGAACAGGTGCGCCTGGTCATTGTGCTCGATACGCTGGAACGTTTTGCGTATGGTACAGGCATTCCGGATATACCCGCTGCGGCGGAGGCCTGGACCTGGCTGATCGGTCAACTCAAAGAGCTTTCGAACGTCATCCTCGTCGCCGCGGGACGTGAGGAAGCCCGTCCGCTTTTGGAGCAGATAGAGGCTTCGGTTGACGTTGTGCGGCTTCCACTGGACAAATTCTCTTTGGAAGAAGCGCAAGCCTATTTTCGAGCCGCGGCCGTCACGGCGCGCCTTAACAGCGCCGAGCGTGTTGCCTCTCGGCTCGAATCGCTCTGGCCGCAGGAAATCGAACAAATCCATGCCTTGAGCAAGGGGCGCCCCATTTTGCTGGCCCTGGCGGCCGATTACGTGGCAAATGGCGGCTTGCTTCAACCGCTTTTCGATGCCGTCCAGACCGCAAAAAGCAAGACCCCGCAGGAAGTCTTCAAAGAAAAGATTCAGGAACGGCTGTTGAATCTCGAACAGATGGGGCAAATCTTGCGCTTCATGGCCCTCACGCCCAAAGGCCTGGATGCCGAACTCCTGCGCAGATTGCTGGCTTTGCCGCCTAACCGCCAGAAGCAGGCCGAAGAGGCCTTGCGTCAAATCGAGCGCTTCTCGTTCGTCAAACAGCGTTACGATCCCAAGCAGCAAGCCAAAGTATATTTCTTGCACGATGAGTTGTATGACCTGCTCAAGGAGGCAGCCTTTGGCCCTTCTACTAAAGCACATCAGGAAAAGGACGAAATCTATAAAAGTGTCATTGAGTATTACGAAGAGCACTTCAAAGCCGTGCGCGCCGACTTGAGACAAGCCTATATCCGCATTCAGGCTGGCGGAGAGGCGGCAGTGGATTGGCCGGAAATGGAAGCGCTCGTTGCACAGCGTGCTGAGGTCCTGCTGGCTTTGCTTTACTATCGCCTGCGCCAGGACCCGCCCAAAGGGTACCGCCGCTGGGCGCGCTACGACCACGAGGCCGTCATCGGCGGCGACCTGGAATTCGCCCTGCAATTGCAGTTGGAGTTGAGCGCCTACCTGCGTGAGTTGGCGGCCGGGAAAGAGGCCAGGCATCCGGATTGGGATGATGACCTGGTAAACTGGTCCTTGCGTCTCTCGCCGGTCAAGCGCGCCTGGGCCAGAGGGGAGAATACCAAAGTTCTAGAGGAAGTAAAAAAGGTCGAGGAAGAATACCCCGCGGATCTTCAGAACCTACTCAAAAAAGCCATGCTCATGGTCTGGAAAGCCTATGCACTGGCATATACGGATCAACGAGCCGCTCCGGGAGAGGCAGGGGACATTCTCGAGGCGCTTAAACCAATATCTGACACACAAGATGAGATTCGCTCCTGGCTGGCCAAGATGTTGATGGCATTTGCTTACCGCATTCGCGCTTACGCTTACTGGGGGTTGGGTAAAAATGATGATGCCGTAAAGGATTATCGTCAGGCGGCTGTTTTGCTGCGTGACGTGAACTTGAAAATCGAGATTGCCACGGTCAATAACGATTTGGGGTATATGCTTATGCTGAACGGCGAGTCCAGTGATGCCCACTCGTTGGTCGAAAATGCGCTGGAATTGCGGGAGGAAATGGGCCTGGGCTCCCAGGTGGCTGCCAGCGTCAATACCTTGGGAATCATAGACACATACGAGGGCCGCTATCGAGAAGCCATCGAAAATACCACGAAATCGCTCCGCCTTGCTCGGGCTGTAAAGAGCAAACGACGCATCGGTCTGGCCTTGCTGGCCCTGGCCGAAGCGAATCACCGGCAATGCCTGGAACAAGAGGGAGCAGAGGTGAACGCACGTTTGGATACGCTCAACCGGGTTTTCGAGATGGCGAGCGAGGCGCTGGCGATCTTTGAAGAACTGGGTGAAAAACTCCGCCAGGTGGAAGCGTTGGTCGAGATGGGCTGCGCCCGCCGCAGCGCGGTCAAACTTGTGACGGAAGCGAAGAGTTCCCTCTATGGTACTGAGCGATTGATTCGCGAAGGCCGCCAGATGTTGGAACGGGCAGCAGAAATCGCTGAGAAATTGGCCGAGCCGGGGCAAAACCATCCGCGCTACGTAGATGCTCTGGTCAACCTGGCCTGGCTGGGGTTCTACGCAGGCGAGGCGGGAGAGGAGTTTGAAAAAGAAGCCGAAGACAAGGCCGGAGACCTTTTGAAAACCTATGAATTGCCTGAGGGAAAATCCCAGCCGGATGTAAAGGATAAACCTGGCTACCAGCCTCTGTTATCGGCTCAGTTGGGTAAACTTTACATTTTCAGGGGACACCGCTATTACCAGGAGCACCATAACGAACTTGTCAGACGCATTAAGACGGATGAAGACCGTGCTATTGTCGAGAAAGCATGGAAAGAACTGGCGAAGTATTACTTTATGGGCCTGGAGCACAACGCTTTTTATGGCATCGAATCGCGCGGCCTGCGTTTGGCCAAACAACAGGTCTTCGACCGGCTCAAGGGGCTGCGGACAGAAAACCTTCAGGTGTTCGAAGAATGTTTGAAGGAGATAGAGCAAAGACAAAACCTGACCGGCAAATCCCAACTGCGGCAGATGCTGGTCAGGCGAGCGTTGCTGATTGAGTAAGGGTCTGTAATTAAATCCCTACCTACAGCACAGCACTTGAAACGGACGAGAATTTCTTTGGTGATTGGCGAGGGGAAAATCAATTACCTGACCTGAATCTGGAAAATCAGCCCATCCATTTAGCGATGGGCTGATTTCCTTAGCGGTACTGGCACAGCCGGGGCAGTCTCGTGAGAATGCTTGTCGTCGCAGGGTTGTGTTTGTGTATCATCGAGCATTGCGAATCGCACCGTGCATATCATTTGCCGGGGGCAGGGCTGAGAGGTCAATCTTGTTTATTGGGGGATTTTCGAGAGCCATCCTGTTGCATACAATTGATGCAAAACGACCCATTGTGAGATTCGTCACTTGACAGACGTTGTATAATATAAACGGCCTCGTTACCGAAAGGGAGAACTATGCTCACACAACATCATACCGGTGTTGGGGGAAGTGACTGCGCCTGTGCAGCAGAGATGCTCATCCAAGCCCCACAAGCGGTAGATGGGGAGGATGACTGCGCTTGTGCAGATGAACTATTAATCGGCTTCTCACAGCCAGCCGAACATGAGGACAACTGCGCTTGCGCGCCCGTCGCAGGGGATGCCCTGACTCGTCTTCACGCTGCAGTTTCTGATTGGCGCATGGCGCCCGAGGTGCTCGTCTGTCCACTGACGGAGGAGCGCTTTTTGTTGGTCAACCCGGCCCGAGGCGGACGGATGGTCATCCTCGAGCGGGGGGAGTTTGCGCTCCTGCAGGGGACTCAAGAGGCCGCCTCCGATTGCGCGCCGCCGGGAGCGACGGCGCTCTCGCCGCAATCGGCCCAGGCCCTGCAGCAGTTGGGCTTGCTGACCCCTGCCGAAAGCCACTGCGCCTGCGCCGCGACCGACGCCCCCTGCCGCCAGAGGCGAGCTGTGCCGACGGCCCTCACCGCCTGGCTGCACCTCACCGATCGCTGCAACCTGCGCTGTGACTACTGCTACCTGCCCCACAAGCGCGAGGACATATCACCCGCAACCGGGCGCGCCGCGGTGGATGCCACCTTCCGCTCGGCGGCGGCCAACGGTCTGCGGGAGGTGAAACTCAAGTATGCCGGCGGGGAGCCTCTCCTACGTTTCCCCTTCCTGGTGGACCTGCACCGCTACGCCCAGGCGCGGGCGGACGAGGCCGGCATTGCCCTGCAGGGCGTCGTCCTGAGCAATGGCACGCTGCTGACCGCCGACATCGCCGAGACGATGCACGCTCTTGGCCTGCGGCTGATGATTTCGCTCGACGGGCTGGGACGCTATCACGACGCCCACCGCCGTTACGCCGGCGGACGCGGCACCTTCGCCGACGTGGCCGAAGCCGTGGACCTGGCCCTGGCGCACGGCCTGACGCCCAGCATCTCCGTCACTGTCAGCGGACGGACAGCGGACGGGCTGCCGGAGGTCATGGCCTGGATTCTGGCGCGCGATCTGCCCTTCAGCCTGAATTTCTACCGCGAGAACCCGTTCTCCGCCTCCCACGCCGACCTGCGCCTGGACGAGGAGGAGATCATCGCCGGGATGCTGGCGGCGTTCAAGGTCATCGAAGCGAATCTGCCGCGGCAGCCCTTCCTGGGCGGCCTGGTGGACCGCGCTAACCTTTCGATGGGCCACATCCACACCTGCGGCGTCGGGCAGAATTATCTGGTCTTCGATCCGCACGGGCGGCTGGCCAAGTGTCAGATGCAGATGCACGCGCCGGTGGGCGAGGCCGGGATGCAGGATCCGCTGGCGGTCGTGCGGGCAGACCGGCGCGGGGTCCAGAACGTTTCGGTGGAGGAGAAAGAGGGCTGCCGCGAGTGTCAGTGGCGCTACTGGTGCGCGGGCGGCTGTCCGCTGGAGACGTTCCGGGTGACGGGTCGCTACGATGTCCAATCCCCCAACTGCAACATCTACCGGGCGCTCTTCCCCGCCGCCCTGCGGCTGGAGGGCCTGCGCCTGCTCAAGTATCAGGACGACCCTGAAGTGGTCGAGAAGATCGTGCTGTAAATCGAAGCCTCCCGCCCATTGGCGGGAGGCAGCCTTTTGCTCGACTATCAGACCCCAGACTATCAGGCTACTTCGCATAATCCACTGCCCTGGTTTCGCGTATCACCGTTACCTTGATTTGGCCGGGGTATTGCATGGTTTCCTCGATTTTCTTGGCGATGTCGCGCGCTAGGCGCGTGGAGGTCAGGTCGTCCACCTCTTCTGGGCGGACGATGACGCGCACTTCGCGCCCGGCCTGGATGGCAAAGGCTTGTTGGACGCCGGAGAAGGATTGCGACAGTTCTTCCAGCGATTTGATGCGCTTGATGTAGGCTTCCAGGTCTTCGCGCCGTGCGCCGGGCCGCGCGCCGGAGATGGCATCCGCCGCCTCGGCGATGACGGCCTCGATGCTTTCCTGCTCCACCTCGTGGTGGTGCGAGGCAATAGCGTTGACCACTTTGGGATTCACGCCGTAACGCTTGCAGAATTCTGCGCCTAACAAGGCGTGGGTGCCTTCCTGGTTGTGGTCCATGGCTTTGCCGATGTCGTGTAAGAAACCGCCTTGCTTGGCGATTTCGATGTTGGCGCCCAATTCAGCCGCCAGGATGCCGGCCAATTTGGCTACTTCTACTGCGTGCGCCAGTTGGTTTTGGCCATAGGAGGTGCGGAATTTCAAACGCCCCATCATGCGCAATACTTCGGGATGCAGCCCGGCGATACCGGCATCGAAGGCAGCCTGTTCGCCCGCCTCGTTGATGATCTTTTCCACGGCTTTCGTTTCTTCTTCCACGATCTTCTCGATGTGGGCAGGATGGATACGTCCGTCCACCGTCAGGCGAGTGAGGGCGCGGCGCGCGATTTCACGGCGGACGGAATCGAAGCACGAGATGGTCACGGCTTCGGGCGTATCGTCTACGATCACATCTACCCCGGCGGCCTGCTCGAAGGCTTTGATGTTGCGCCCATTGCGGCCCACAATACGGCCTTTCATTTCCTCATTGGGCAACGGCACTACCGAGGAGGTCACCTCGGCTACATGCTCAGAGGCCACGCGCTGGATGGCATCGGCAATCAATTTGCGGGCGCGCTTCTCGCCTTCTTCGCGTGCTTCGGCTTCGATTTGACGGTAGATGCGCGCCATGTCGGCGCGGGCTTCCTTTTCGACTGCCGCGAACAATTCCTTGCGGGCGTCTTCCTGGGTCATTTGTGAAATCTGTTCCAGCCGTTGGGCTTGCATCTCGACGATTTTTTCTACCTCGTTGGCGCGGCGGTCAATAGCCGACTGGCGTTTGTTCAGATTTTGCTCGCGCTGTTCCAGGCGGTCGGCGCGGTTGTCGAGTTCAGAACGGCGCTTGTCCAGGCGTTCGGCCTCGCGGCTGAGTTCGACCCGCCGTTCCTTGATTTCACTTTCGGCGGCCTGGATGATCTTAGTGGCGCTTTCGCGCGCCTGGGCCTCGATCAAGCGCGCCTGCTCGTTAGCGCCTTTCAAAATACTCTCGGCTTTTTGCTGCTGGTCTTTGATGGCTTTCTCGGCCTGGTAGCGGTGGAAGAAGTAGCCGGCAATCAGGCCTACTACCAGCACCAGAATGTCGTTAATCAAAACGAAAATTAGGTTCATGAAATTTCCTCGTTATCCGTAGAGTGTTCTCCCTCCGGGCGGGTTTGCAGCCATAGCCGTTCGACAACGGCCGCAATGACGGGATAGGAGAATCCGCGCCGCAGCAGGAAATCAGACAGTTTCTTGCGAAACACGCTTCTTTCCTGGACCCGCAGCCTGCGCGCCGTTTTCAGGGCGGCTTCGTAGGCCAGGGCATCGTCATCCACCCCTTGCAAGGCAGAGTGGATGACTTCATCAGGGAGGCCTTTCTGGCGCAGTTCCAGCGCAAGAAGGCGGCGTCCGCGCGGGCGGAAGGCGGCGCGATTCTCGACCCATGCGCGGGCAAATTGGAGATCATCGGCAAACCCATCCCGGCGCAGTTTGTCGAGCGTATCCTCGATGACCGGCTCGGGCAGGTCATGTTTCCGTAGATTCTGCCGGATTTCGGCCTCGGAGCGCGGACGGTAAGACAAGTACAACAGCGCCTGTTGCCAGGCACGCTCACGGGCGTCTTCTTCCAGCAACGCAACGATTTTGGCTTCGTCCAGGCTTTGACCCACTTGCAGCCAGGCGGCTGTCATGCGCGCCAGCCCAAAGGCGAACTCCCCGTCGAGGTAGATGTTGACGCGATTGGGGTTGTTCTTTTGCACCTGGATCGCCGTTATTTTTTTCATGCTTTCTTTGCTCTCTCACCCCTCGATTTCTCATCTCGGTCTCGATATGCTTTGCTACTCGACCATCGGAGGGAGAGGAAGCAGGGGTGAGGGTTAAACACACGCAGCCGAAGGGCCGCTGAGCGGCCTCGGCTGCGAAAAGAGTCTGGGTTCGAGGAGCAGGCCCCGCGTCCCGCAAGAAGCGAGACGGGCCCAACAGGTAGATCGAGCCGCGTGACAAGGCGCGTCACGCTAAATCCATATCGCCTGGAAGGTCAATTTGTCCGATAGACACCGTCCGGAAAGAGCAATCCACAACCAGACGCGCGATTTCCAAAATCTCCTGAAGACAGGATGTTGCAAGATTTTCCAGAATCTGTAAGCAAGCCAGGCCGCCAAGGCGGCGGATGGACGAACTATCTTTTTACTAGCGATATTATACATTAAAATTGGGTAAAAGTCCTCAGATTTGCAAAACTTTTCGCAAGACAAGGGGTGTGAATCTGTGACGCTGATAGGCTCGATTTCGTGACAAATGGAACTATGCCGCACGGCAGGAAAATGCCATAATAGGCCTATCTCAATCTGACTATTCTGGAGGAAGCATGGCAAAGATTACCCGTGAAGACGCGCTCGAATATCATCGTCTGAAAGGCAAACCTGGTAAGGTGGCGATTGTCCCCACCAAACCGATGGATACCCAGCGCGATTTGAGTTTGGCCTATTCGCCCGGTGTAGCCGAGCCGGTGCTGGAAATCGAAAAGAACCCCGAGGATGCGTATGAGTACACATCTAAAGGCAATCTGGTGGCCGTGATTTCCAACGGCACGGCCATTTTGGGCCTCGGCGATCGCGGCGCCTTGGCTAGCAAGCCGGTGATGGAAGGCAAAGGTGTGCTGTTCAAGAAATTTGCCGATGTAGATGTGTTCGACATCGAGGTCAATTCACATGATCCTGATGAAATCATCAGGGTGGTAGCCGCCATTTCGCCGACCTTTGGCGGTATCAATCTCGAAGACATCAAAGCGCCCGAATGTTTCTACATCGAGGAAGAACTCAAGAAGATGCTGGATATTCCCGTCTTCCATGACGATCAGCACGGGACGGCGATCATCTCGTCGGCAGGACTGGCGAACGCGCTGGAACTGGTGGGCAAGAAACACGAGGACATTCGCCTCGTCATTTCGGGGGCGGGGGCCTCGGCTATCTCATGTGCCGAACTGGCTATTTCGTGGGGGGTGAAGCGCGAGAACATCATGTTGGTGGATTCGAAGGGCGTTGTCCACGCTGGGCGCACCGACTTGAACAAGTACAAACAACGTTTTGCGGTCGAGACCGATGCCCGCACGCTGGCCGACGCCGTGCGCGGCGCCGACGTGTTCTACGGTCTCTCGGTAGCCAATGTGTTGACGCCCGAAATGGTCAAGTCTATGGCTGAGGACCCAATTGTCTTTGCCATGGCCAACCCCGACCCAGAGATCAGGCCCGAACTGGCGAAAGAGGCGCGCCACGACGTCATCATCGCCACCGGCCGTTCGGACTATCCAAACCAGGTCAACAATGTGCTTGGCTTCCCCTTCATCTTTCGCGGTGCGTTGGACGTCCGCGCTAAAGCGATCAACGAAGAGATGAAATTTGCGGCCTCTAAGGCTCTGGCCGCGTTGACGAAGGAGGATGTACCTGATTCCGTCTTGCGCGCCTACGGCTTGGAAAGCCTGAAATTTGGCCGCGACTACATCATCCCCAAGCCGCTCGATCCGCGCGTTCTGTTATGGGAATCTCCGGCCGTGGCCGAAATGGCGATGAAGAGCGGTGTAGCCCGCAGGACGATTGACATCGAAGAATATCGCCAGCAACTCACTTTCCGCCAGGGCAAGGGTGAGCAGGTGCGTTACTTCTTCCAAAACAAGGCCCGCACCAGCGGCGGAACGAAGCGGGTGGCTTTTGCTGAGGGCGAAGAGCCAAAGGTGATCCGCGCCGCCTACCAGGTCAAGGAGGAAGGGATCGCTACCCCAATCCTGATTGGCAACCCCGAAATCATCCAGCAGCACGTCGGCGAACTGGGCTTGCCGTGGTTCCCGGAGATTGTCAACCCGCCCACCTTTGCGCGGCTCGAACAGTATGCCCAGGCCTATCACGAACTGCGCGAACGCAAAGGAGTCACCCTGGCCATTGCCAGAAATCGCGTCCGTCAGCCCAACATCTTTGGTTCGATGATGGTCAAGATGGGCGACGCGGACGCCTTTATCTCCGGCTTGACCTACGAATATCCGGATGTCATCCGCCCGGCGTTGCGCATCCATCATACGGCCCCCGGTGTGGCGCGCGCGGCCGGCGTATATATCATGATCGTGGAAGACCGCGTCTATCTATTCACCGACGCGACCGTCAACATTGACCCCACGGCAGAAGACCTGGCCGAGATTGCCTGCCTGTCTGCTGACTTTGCCAGGCAACTCGAAATCGAGCCGCGCGTGGCCTTCCTCTCCTTCTCCAACTTCGGTTCCACGCCACATCCGCTTTCCGAGAAAGTGCGCAAGGCGGTGGAACTGACCAAGGCCCGCCGCCCCGACCTGATGGTGGACGGCGAGATGCAGGCCGATACGGCCGTAGTGCCAGAGATCATCGAGGAACGCTATCCGTTCAGCGCCGTCAAGGATGCCAATGTGTTGGTCTTCCCATCGCTCGAGTCGGCCAACATTGCCTACAAGTTATTAGCCCGGCTGGGCAAGGCCAAAGCCATTGGCCCCATCCTGCTCGGCTTGGGCGCTCCGGTACACGTCTTGCAGACCGGCGACGATGTCAATGCTATCGTGCAGATTGCGTCGGTAGCGGTCATGGATGCGATGGGAAGGAAATAGGCCGCCTCAGGCTTCGTGATGAGAGACTCCCGTTACCGGGAGTCTCTCATCATCCGCCGCTTTCCTGCCCGGCGCAACGCAAAGACCCAGCCATTGCCCTGATGATTACCCACTATTCGTAATTGCCTACCCGCCCTCACCCCCGCCCCCTCTCCAGGGGGAGAGGGGAGAAATCTGCATCAGATTGTCGTTTTGGGTATCCGTTTCCCTCTCCCTTTGAGAGAGGGTCAGGGCGAAAGTCAAGAGCGGTCAGTCCATCGTGATCACCGAACACGGCAAACCGATTGGGCGCATCATCCCCGAGGGACAAAGCCTCGAGGAGCGCGTCGAGGCGCTGCGCCAGGCTGGGGTGATTGCATGGAGTGGGAAGAAATTGCGCGATATCGAGCCGCCCGCCAAAAACCGAAGCGATAAACTGGCTTCTGATATTATCATCGAAATGCGCGAATGAACCTGTACCTGGATACCAGCGCGCTGATCAAACGTTATATTAACGAGCCGGGGACGGGAGATGTCCGCGCCTGGGTTCGTGCAGCGGGTATGCTTGCAACTTGCTTAATCACACGCGCCGAAACCACAGCGGGCTTGACCCGTTTACAGCGGCGAGATGTTATCACGCAGGATGATTACATGGTTGCGCTAGAGCAATTCAGGTTTGACTGGGAAGGCTATCATCGCATCCCCCTCAACGAAGAACTGGTTGCCCGCGCCGATTTCCTGGCCTGTCAGCACAACCTGCACGGATATGACGCGGTTCACCTGGCGTCTGCCTTGATCTGGCAGGAGGCGCTCATGCTGCCTGTCGCGTTGGCAACGTATGACCAGGAACTCGCACAAGCGGGGCGAAAAAACGGTTTACAAGTATTGCCATAGACCAGCCCGCCCGGCTCTTTGTACCCTTTTGATAAATGAGCCGTCTATTGCTCCTCTGCGCGCCAGTACGCGCCGCCTCCGCCCTCCCTTTTCATCACCCCATAGCCTACCAGTTCCCGCCGCAGGGTAGCCGTATCTTCATGGTAGCGTGACAGGATTTCATTGACCTGCTTTTCGCTGTAACGCCTACCGGTCTCGAAAGACTGGGCAATGTAGCGCAGCACCACTTCCAACTTCTTACGCTGGGCCGGAATGGTTTTCAAACGCCCGCCAGGGAGCAGGTAATCTTCCAACACTTTGCGGTCGTAGGCCTCCAGGTTCACGCCTTCGATGGCGGCGGTCAGGTCTTCGTTGGAAAAGAGCAGGCGCGTTTTCTGGAGCGTCGCCTCCTCCAATTGGTAGATGTTGTAGTAACTGTCCGCCCGCGCGCTGACCAGTCCCACCTCGGCCAGTTTCGAAAGGTGGTGCGACACGGTGGACGGGCGCAAGCCCAGGATAGCAGCCAGTTGTTCGACCGAGTAGGGCTGCCTGGCCAGCAGCCCCACAATTTTCAGCCGGTTGGCGTCTGCCAGGGCCTTGAAGAAAGCGACCAGTTCTTCGCTCATCCCTGCGGCCTCCAATACCGGGAACCGTCGCGTTTGCGCGCCAACAGGCCAGCGTCCACCAGGTCGCGCCGCAAGCCGGAAACATCGACGTGAAAGCGGCGGATGACCGTGTTGACTTCCTTTTCGGTGTAGTCTACGCCAGGCGTAAAGGCCTGCGCCAGGTAATCAAGGATGACCCTGAGCCTGGCCGGTTGGGGCGGCAAAGTTTTGATCGTGCCATCCGGGTTCAGGCAAGATACCAACACCTTGCGGGACTTTTCGTCCAGTTCGGGCGCAGGGACGTATACTGGCTTTTCCTGGCGCAACTGGCTGTGGGCTAGACCTTCCACGGTTTCGGTGTTCAATTCGTAGAGATTATCTTTCGAACGTACCACGCCAACATGCTCGAGGAAGGCCAGGTGATCCACCACATCGCGCAAGGGCATGTTCAACCGCCCGGCAATTTCAGACTTGTTCGCGCGCCGCTGCGCCAACACGCCGATGATCCGCAACCTATCGGCGTCGGACATGGCTTTTACAAAGTCAAGGATTTCGGGTGTATCTGTCATTTCTCAATTCCATAGAATTAATTCGATGTTTATCGAAATAATTTTACCGTAAAACAACCGATTGTCAAGAGGGAAAGCCGAAGATTGCCGTCCCTGTGCGGTAAAATGGCATTGCCTTTGCCTCATATTTCCCTGCATTTCCGGGTTGTAATTTCCTTCCATAACGGCTAGAATTTAACTGGAACTTCCCAATGGCTCAATCTACCCACACCTCCTCCCCGCGCTGGGGCGCAATGACCAAACTGGTCGTGGCGCTGACCTTCGTTGCCATCCTGGCCGGCGTGTTGATTCGTTTCCAGTCCATCCTTGCGCCGCTGTTAATGGCCTTCATCCTCTCATACCTGTTCTATCCCCTGGCCAGGGCGCTCAACCGCAAACTGCATTTCTCCTGGCGCACAGCGGTCGGCGTCATTTACATCTTGCTGGTCCTTATTCTGCTGGCCATCATCACCGTTGGCGGCCTGGGGTTGATCCAACAGATTCAGAGCCTCATCAAACTGGTGGAAAACAGCCTGGTCGAATTGCCCGAACTGGTTACCAGCCTGGTCGAATGGATCAACCTTCACAGCCCGGTGCCAATAGACCTGGACCTCCTAGATATCAACGCCCTAAACGCGCAACTCATCTCGGTTGTCCAGCCGCTCCTGGGGCGCACCGGTCAACTGCTGGGTACAGTAGCCAGCGGAGCAGCGCAAGGCTTCGGCTGGGCAGCCTTCGTCCTGCTGGTCTCGTTCTTCGTCCTTTCCGAAAGCGGCGGCCTGCGCGAGGGCATTCTCAAAGTGGACGTGCCAGGCTACAACGACGACATCGCCCGCCTGGGCCGCGAACTGGGCCGTATCTGGAACGCCTTCCTGCGCGGTCAGATCATCCTCTTCATGATGGCAGTCGTCACATATACGATCCTGCTCAGCGCCCTGGGCCTGCGCTATGCCGTGGGGCTGGCTCTGCTGGCCGGCTTGGCGCGCTTCCTGCCCTATATTGGCCCGGCCATCAATTGGATCGTCCTCGTTCTGGTGGCCTACTTTCAGGGCTTCAAACTCTTTGGAATGCAGCCCCTGGCCTACACCCTGCTAGTCGTGGCGCTAGCGTTGCTCGTAGACCAAATCTTCGACAATCTCGTCTCCCCGCGCCTGATGGCCGACACCCTCAAAGTCCACCCGGCTGGTGTGCTGGTGATGGCGTTGGTGGCCGCCAACCTGCTGGGCATCCTGGGCGTGGTCATTGCCGCGCCCTTCCTTGCCACCCTGCAACTGGCGGGACGTTACATCCTGCGGAAGATGTTCGACCAGGACCCCTGGCCGGAACCTGAATCGGTCTCGGATACAGCGCCCGCCCTGCCATTGCTTGCGCGTCTCCGCCGGACCTTCGACCTGCTGCGGCGCAAAAAGCAGAATCCACTCCCCAGCGCGGACCCGCACCCCCTCCGCGCCGACGAATCCCCGAAAGGAGAAAGCCATGACTGACAAGAACAAGGAACCCAAAACCGACACCCTGGCCGAGACCGACAACTACCTGGCCTGGAAAGCCGAAGAACCCGACGGCGAGACCACCTACCACATCGAACTTGGCAACGTCACTATCCACTTCTTCGAAGAAGAATGGGAAGAATTCCTCGACCTGGTCGGCAACCTATAACAAGTAGTAACGGTAGTAACGACTTCAATCGTTGCGCTCGGCGATTGAAATCGCTACAGTTGGCAACAAATGAAACGACACGACGCCATCACAGACATTCCGGGCATCGAAGTCGGTCACGCGCAAGATGACGAGGCCCTCACCGGCTGCACAGTGGTTTTGTGCCGCAAAGGGGCGGTTGCCGGCGTGGACGTGCGCGGCGGCGCCCCCGGCACGCGCGAGACCGACTTGCTGAATCCCCTCAACCTGGTAGAAAAAGTCCACGCCATCCTGCTGGCGGGCGGCTCGGCCTTTGGGCTAGATGCAGCCAGCGGCGTAATGCGCTATCTCGAAGAGCAGGGCATTGGCTTCGATACGGGCCTGGCCAAAGTGCCTATCGTTCCGGCGGCCATCCTGTTCGATTTGGGCCTCGGCAGTTCGCGGGTCCGGCCGGATGCGGATATGGGCTACCGCGCGGCCGCCTCGGCGTCTGCGTCCCCGCCTGCGCAAGGCAACGTCGGCGCCGGTACGGGCGCATCCGTCGGCAAAATTTTCGGCATGAAAAGCGCCATGAAAGCCGGCCTGGGCAACGCCAGCGTGAGCAGCGGTGGGCTGGTAGTCGGCGCGCTGGCGGCGGTCAATGCCTTTGGCGATGTGGTGGACCCGCGCAACGGGCAGATCGTCGCCGGGGCGCGTTCCACGCATCTTGGTCCACTCGCGCTCGGCGCGGACGGGTATTTTGGCGACACGCTCGAAATCATGAAAACGTTCATTGGCCGCACGGTGCTGCACTTTGCCGCGCGCGCCAACACGGTCATCGGCGTCGTAGCGACCAACGCAAAATTGACGAAAGCCCAGGCAACCAAAGTTGCCCAAATGGCGCACGACGGCCTGGCGCGCACGGTGCGCCCTGCTCACACCATGCTAGACGGCGACACCATCTTTGCGCTGTCGACCGGCGAGAAGAAAGCCGACCCATCCACCGTCGGCGCGTTGGCGGCCGAGGTCATGGCGCAGGCCATCTTGCGCGCCGTGCAGGCGGCGGCCCCGGCCAGCGGCTTGCCGGGGTTGGGGCGGTAAAGCGTCCCGAAGGCTGGAAAAAACGATTTGCCTTCCCAAAGAACCTTCCCTTCCAGGGCGCTTCGCAGCAAAACGTTATGACGATAAGCAAAAAATTTCTCCTTCCCATCCTAACAAGTCTCATACCGGTATCCCTGTACGCGCTGGCGCTGGCAATGCGCTTCCCGTACAGCCTCAGCCAGCACTTGGCACGCTACTCGTTCCCGTATTTCCTGGTCGTGCTGGCCTTGTATTACCTCGCTTTTCACGTGCACGGCAGATACGCTTGGCTGGCGGGCGCCAGTCTGACAGCCCTGGTCTTTGGGATGGGAGTCTCCTTCCTATGGAACTCGGGCCACTCAACCGATATGATCATTGGTGGACTGTTGCCTTATCGCGACGCCTTCAGTTACTACAACGGCGCGCACTTTCTCTTGGATGGACATTTGTTGGCTAAGCATACCAACGGCGCTGCCTGGCGTCCGCTGTTCACCAGTTTCCTGTCCAGCCTGTTGTGGCTCACTGGTCAGAATTTAATGTGGAGTATCGCCATCATTGTGGGGCTGCTGGCGGCGGCTATTTTTCTCTCCGCCTGGTTGCTGCGCAATTGGCTTGGGGCGGTGGCTGCAGCGATATACATTACCTTTGTTTGTCTGTACATCCAGCCTATGCTTGGCATCTTATACACCGAGCCATTAGGCCTGGCGCTTGGCTGCCTGGGTTTCATCCTGGTCTTTCATGCCACTCAGACACAAAACCTGTACTCTTTCCTAACCGGGTTAGCCGTATTGGTGGTGGCCGTCAGTGTGCGCGCCGGCACTTTTTTCATCTTCCCAACCTTAGCAGTATGGGCAGGGTGGGGCTTCCGCAAGCAAGAAAGTTATTCTTTCCGCGCCGCAGGGTCGGCACTAGCGGTTATGACGGTGGTCTTCGTTCTGGCCAATGCATTGTATGCACGATTGATTGTGGAGCCGGGCAATCTATCATTTGGCAACTTTGCCTTCACCCTCTATGGCCAGGTGGTGGGTGGAGCCGGTTACAATTCTGCTTACCAACAGTTAGGATTGCGTGAACCGGCGCTTATCTACCGTGCAGCCTGGCAGTTTTTCCTGAAACACCCGCTCAGTTTCTTCATCGGTGCGGCCAAGGCCTACCGCGATTTCCTCTTCCCCGACCTGGACATCTTCGGCTACTACTCTCCCGACGGGCGCAGCCCCTGGGACTACGTCCTGTGGCTAGCGGGCCTGGCGCTGACGGCCTGGGGCTTGGTCAAGTCCGCGCGCAAGATCGCCTCGCCGCTCCACTCCCTGTTCCTGGCGGCTTTTGCCGGTATCTTGCTGTCCATCCCGTTCCTGCCACCCATAGACGGCGGTGTGCGTATCTATGCCAGCACAGTCCCATTTCTCTTTGGCTTGTCGGCGCTGGCGCTGGGGCGCCCTGACCGGCCCCCTATCGAAGACGATGACTGGCAACCCCGCCTGGCAGGGATGCTGTCCATGTGCATCATTATCCTGGCCTCTGTCATACCAGTGTTTCTCAACCGATTGGGGAAGGAACCGCCTGCGACACTCCTTACTTGCCCCTCGGAGCAAGTGGCTTACGCAGTAGAACTGCACCCCGCTTCGTTCGTTGACCTCGTGCCTGCTGGTCGCTCTCCATGCGGACATGCCCCGCAGATTTGCTTGGCCGACTTCCAGGCCAACTCCTGGATGGTGGATGCTTCGGACGCTCAGGTCTACAACGAATTGACGGCCTACAGCAAGGCAACCGGCCAGGTCATTCGCATCTTCCCTGCGCACGAGATCACCAGTGGTAAATTCTACTTGTTCATGGGCAAAGCCAGTGAACTTTCCCCTGGTCAGGCACTGACGGGCTGCGCAACGGAGATCTTGATCGAGAAACGCCCTAGCATCTACCGCATCGAGACGGTGGACTGAACCTACAGGCCAGCGGTTTCGTGAGAGGCAATATATTCGAGCGCGGCTTGGGCGATCAACCCGGAACGGGTTTCCCCATTTTCAGCAGCGTACCTGTCCATCAACTTCAAGACCTTTTCAGGCAACGTAATTGACCCGCATCGTTTTGCCGGATAACTTTGCCAGGTCTATCGAAACGATCGCCCAAACCCCGCCAGCATAATCGGGATCGTTTTGATGATATTCGATAGAATGAGGCATAGGAATAGATTCACCGTCCATGAGCAAGCCTTCCAAATGGCACTCAATGGCTTTGGTCACTTCTTGCAACGCCTCGTCGAGCGTTTCGCCCGCGCTGAAGCAACCCGGCAAATCGGGAACTGTCACCCCATAGTCACTATCGGGATCTTTATAGTATTGCTCGGCTTTGGTGCATAAATCGATGAGCAGGCACAATGCGCCCATCCATCTTCGCAAAGGTCAGGCAGTTTCTCCGGAAACGGGTACTTTGTAGCTTTCCGGCATGCCCAGA
>FWPU01005827.1_pt1 | contig 25809 bp, 36 predicted proteins | sample 2228361 | NCBI WGS metagenome assembly FWPU01 (sample SAMEA103939777, study PRJEB20133) | metagenome | reverse complement strand
CGTGCCCGCTACTACGACCCCTCCACCGGCCGCTTCATCAGCGAAGACCCCATCGGCTTTGCCGCCGGAGACACCAACCTCAGCCGGTACGTCTTCAACAGCCCAACCCACTATACCGACCCATCGGGTGAGGCAATCCAGGTATTGGTGGGTGCTGTGGTGGGTGGATTGATTGGAGGCATCATTGGTGGGCTAACGGCCGAGGGGGGGTGGGACTGGGACCGCGCCTGAAAAGGTGCCGCCGCTGGCGCGCTAGTCGGTATGGGCGCCGGCTTTATTGCGGCAGGCGAGGCGATCGCCATTGGCGGCGGCGTCATTGCCACCGGGCTCGGTTATGGCCGTCTGAAGGAGGCGGAATGGCGCTACGACTACGCCTCCCGGCACTACGGCGGCATGCCCGCGCGAGACTGGACTGCGGAGCTTCAGGCGCAGTACGACGGCTACCGAAGGACGACCGAGTGGATCCAGACCGGCAGCGAAATCGTCGGCTGGGTGGGTGTGGGGATGCCTTCGGCCGCACTCGCACCGTTATTCTCGGCCATGGCAGCGCAAGGCGTAGCAGGCCAGGCCTGTCTTTCGACACTCTTCTTGACCTGGGGCTACGGTGTCATGCTCGACACGCTAGCTCTAAGCCAGGGCGCGCCTGCCATGACGGGGCATGAGATCGCGCGAGAGCTGGCGCGGATCTGGGGGCCGTTGGCGGTATCATCGGCGCGTCGCCCTATCTCCAACCGGGAGCGCTCCGGCCGATAGGACCTGAACCATACCGCGGTGGTGCGTCAGCAACGAGTGGGACACCGCTTCGGGGCACGAACCAGCCGGGTGAAGTGACAAGTCGGGGAAGTTTCCGGCGTGGCACAGTTCAAGATGCGTGGGACAACGCTGCCCCTGGTCCAAATGGGGGTAGGCTGTGTCCGCCATGCGGTGACGAGGTTATGGTTCCGCCTCGCTCAAGCGTGCCAAGGGATTGGGACATAGACCTGTTCCGGCGTCGACTAACCGTGAGTTCCCACCGAACGTGACACGCCAACAGGTCTTGGACAATTACCAGCAAGGCGCACGGCTTGAATGTCCAAGCTGCAACCGGGCACGAGGCATTTGGGACGCACAGCGATGAAGAATCTCATTGAACACCTTGAAAGCCATCTTGGGCAAATTGATGTCGGCTGGAAGAACTCGGATGGTACGGCTTGGCCGTTTCAGGTTTTACGCTTCTTGGGCGGCCCAATCGCCGACACTGTCACCTATTCTACCTTGGGCTTGTCGGATACTGCTTTGCCGTCGCCTGTCTCTGCCAAGCAGGTGAGGCACGAGTTGCTTTTCATGGCGCGACCTGCATTCTGCGACCGCAACATTCCGGCCATTTTGCATCAGGTTGGGATGGAGGCCATCAGCAGCAGGCGTGCGTATTTGAGAGGCGACGTGATCGGTCCCAGAGGGACGTTGATTTCGGGCACCGATATGGAGGCTTTGTACGTTTCCCTTCCGGTCTACTTGCCTGACTCCTTTGCCACTTACAAATCACCAGAAGGCATCTCCTGTATTTTTGCATGGCTTGTCCCGATAACCAGCCAGGAGGCAGCATTTGCAAAGAAGAAGAGATGGGAAGCGTTCGAGGACCGGTTAGCCAGCATCGATCCCGATTTGCTCGATTTGCGTCGGAAAAGCATCGTGTAAAGAACGCTGATACGCATGGTTTCCGCGGCCCCGCGATCCAGTCCGCAAGCCGTCGCCGGGCTTTTGCATTTTTGGAGTCCCACGCCCTGGTCGAAGTGCCACGTTCACACAATAAGAAAGGCCGACGAAGCCTTCACACAGCCCTACCACCCTTTCCCCCAGGTTTTCTCAAAAGAGTTGTTTGATTAAAAACTCTGCAACACCGCCCGCTCGACGCCGACGACCACGCTGACGCCAAACCGTATCGCACCAATCCCGACGCCCTTGCAGGTGAAAAGCAGACAGCATTACGACACCAGAGCCTCGCCACTGTACCGATAACGGTTCTTACCGTTCGCATCCACGCCGCCCACGACCTGGGCGGCGACGTGGGCCTCGGCATCGTCGGCGTGAGCAGGAGCGACAACAAGCAGATCATCACGCACACGTCCCTGGCCTCGGCCTTCGCTCCCGCCCTTGCGAGCAAACGAGCAAAGGGTCCGCATCAGCTTTGGCGCACGCCGTTGCGAGCTGTAACCGTCCACCCATACCATTCTTGACGGCTGTTTTAGGCTCGCGTGCGTGGGCTGCTGAAGGGTTCCACGCATGGGAGCGCACACATGGCACGGTCAATCGATCAGGCAACGCTGCACGAATGGGCAGAGCGGCTTGGTCGCTTGGAACGCATTGGCATGAGCATCTGCGCCTGGTGCCGCCAAGAGCACGTCTGTGAGGTGCAGTTCTGCTAGTGGTGCCGCAAACTCGCCGCCCTTGGTTGGCTTATAGGCAGGCACCGGCGACGGGGCCGGCCAGGCTGGGCCAGCACGGTTGCGTGCAGCCGCTGAACATGGGGGTGCGGGATGGGTACTGGTTGAGCCGGGCCGGAGTAAGGTGTTTCGGGTTTAGGCGGGCTTCAGTCTGGCCGTAATCAAGCTGGCACACCCCGATGCTGAGAGTCGGGCGGCCTGGCGGCTTGGGCATGCCAGCCCGGCCGAGAGTGAACGTTTCACCGCGTGCGAGTGCTTGACCGCCCGTCGTGGCTCGGGCTGGCGAGCCCGTCCGGAGGCGTGCTCGCTCAGGGACCACTCCGTAGTGGTACGGGTGCGGTGCTAGCTCGCAAACTCTGGGACCTGCTAGGGGGTAGCGAATGCAACTCGCCTTGACCTGACGGCGGGCGATGGCGTATTTTTGCCGCCCCGACGGAAGGTACCCGACCCGCCCGACCCAGCTTGCACGCGCGGCGCACGCCGCGCAGAGTCTCGTACCATGGATGGTACCTCGCGCTTCGCTGCCGCAATAGCCCTGGAATGGCTGGCTGCGGCGGCGTTGTTGGCACCGGGATGGCTGTTGCCGCTTGCACGCGATCAGGGCCACTTTGCCTACTGCGGCCAGGTGGTGCTGGCGGGGGGAGCGCCCTATGCAGACGTGTTCGACCAGAAGGGGCCGGCTACCCACTGCACGTTCGCCCTCGTCGTGGGTCTGTTTGGCCCAAGTCCGTTCGCCGTGCGTGGCGCGTTTTTTTTAGTGGTGTTGCTGTGCACGCGTGTGGCGGCCTCGCTGGGTGAGCGTCTGGCCGGTTCTGCTGCCCGTCTGCCATGCGCGCTGCTGCTGGCGCTGGGTGTGTTTCAGGCCGACGGGGGTACCGCTTGGAACACGGCTCAGGTGGAAGACATACAGTTGTTGTTGGAACTGTGTGCCGTTTGGTTGCTGGCGGCAAGCGGCAGGTACAGCCTGCTGCATACGGGGCTAGCAGGGCTGATGCTGGGGGCGAGCGCCGCATACAAACCGACGGCCATAGTTACTGGGCTGGTGCTTGCTGGTGCAGCGATTGGTGTGCGGTGGGGGGAGGAGAGGGTTGGGCACGAGTCTGGTTCTCCTGGACGTGTCGCACGTTTAGCCGCGTGCACAGCGGGTTGGATGATTGTTCCTGCTGTATTGGGGGCCTGGTTGGCATGGCGGGGAGCGTTAGACGACTGCTGGGAGGTGCTGTTTAGGTTCAACCTGGCGTACGCAGAATTGCGCGAGGGCCCGGCTGCGGGGCTGTTGCTGCTTGTTTCTCGGTGGGGGCCGTTGTGTGCGTTGGCGGCGTGCGGATGGTTGCTGCGGCCTGCCGACGAGGGACGCACGGCTGCCAGGCTAGTCAGCTTGCTGCTGTGTGCCAACCTGGCGGTGGTGATGTGGCAGGGGAAGTACTGGCCTTACCACTGGACGGGCGTGTTGGGCGCGATGTCAATTTTCGCTGGCGTGGCGTGCGGCCGGGCGATGGCAGAGTTTGCCAGCCGTGTGCGGCGGCTTGGGCGTCTGGGGTGGGCGGCCGGGCCAAGCATGGTTGTGGCGTCTTTGTCGATGGCCTTGTTGGCCGCGCCAGTCGATCATCGGTTTATGATCGAGGTGTATGTCGGGGCGGCACGCGTTGTGCTTGGCAGGCAGCCTCTCTCGGACTACCGTGCCGGGTTTCATGCCGGGGCTGTGTCCAGCAACGTGCACGAGAGGGTGGCAGCGTATCTGCGTTCGCACAGCCAGGCCGGCGAGCCGATTCTGGTGTGGGGCTACGAGTCTGTGTTGCATTTCTTGGCACAACGCGCCGCGCCTACCCGGTTTGTGGTCGATCGGGTCTTGTGCCTTGCGCAGCCGCGGCGGGCCGCGTGGCGGGCTGAGTTCCTCGGCGCGCTCCACAGGCGGCGGCCATCGTACATCGTCGTCGTGAAAGACAACGCCACGCCGCTGTGGCGAGATTCGCTGGCCGAGCTGGAGGGTTTCCCAGAGTTTCGGAACCTGCTTGAGCGCGAGTATCGGCTGGAGACCCAGATCGACCGCTGCCGGCTTTATCGTTGGCGGTTGGCCGGCCCGTGGCCGGCGGCCACGCAGACCCGTACGGCCCGGGAGAGCCCGCCTGCGCGATCCCCGGGCCAAATCTCCCGCAAACAGGCCACCATGCAGAGCGATACCGCGCGGGCGAGGCCGACCGCGGTTGGTGCTCGGTAGGGAGGCGCCGGATGGAGTGCATCGGCATCATCGGGTTGGGTTACTGGGGGCCGAACCTGGTGCGCAATTTTCAGGGCCTGTTGGGGCCGTGCGCCGTGTTCGGCTGCGATCGAGACCGCGCGCGCGCCACCGAGGTCGCCCGCCGTCATCCCGGCCTTGTGCTGGTTGACGACATCGATGCGCTGCTCGCCAATCCGCAGATCGATGCGGTGGCTGTGGCCACGCCAGTGGGCACGCACTTTGCGCTCGCACGCGCTGCGCTCGAAGCAAACAAGTCTGTGCTGGTCGAGAAGCCGATGTGTACCAAGTCCGCAGAGGCGAAGCTGCTCATCGAAGCGGCGCGTCGCCGGGGCAAGGTGCTGATGGTCGATCACACGTTTGTGTACAGCCCGGCGGTGCAGAAGTTGCATGAGCTTGTTTCCAGCGGGCAGCTTGGCCGCCTGCGGTTCATCGATAGCGTGCGGATCAACCTGGGCCAGGTGCAGCCTGATGTGAACGTGGTGTGGGATCTGGCGCCGCACGACCTGTCGATCGCCGATTACCTGCTGGGCCGGCTGCCGCACAGCGTGGCGGCCGTGGGCGCGGCCCATACGCGCCCTGGGGTGGAAGACCTGGCCTACATTCATTTGGACTATGGAGACGGATTGATGGCCAGTGTCCACGTGAACTGGCTGTCGCCCGTGAAGCTGCGATCGACCCTGATCGGGGGCAGCCGCCGCAGCATCGTGTACAACGACTTGGAGCCGGTCGAACAGGTGAAGGTGTACGATTGCGGCGTGGAGCTGCGGGCAGACGATCCGGAGGGCCGCCGGCAACGGCTGATCGACTATCGCACGGGTGACGTTTGGTCTCCGCGCGTGGTTCGGGAGGAGCCGCTGCGCCGCGTGGCGGCAGAATTCATCGATTGCTGCCGCAGCGGGCGCCGGCCGCTGGCGGACGGGGAGGCGGGATGGCGCGTGGTGCGCGTGCTGGAGGCGGCCGAGCGGAGCCTCAGGGCACAAGGTGCGCGGATGGAAGTTTGAATGCATGACTTGATGTGGGAGGCATGTCAGATGACGCTTCGAGCAACAGACACGAGCGGCGGACGGCAAGCGGTGCATGGCACGCCCGGTCTCGACGCGGAGTGCAGAGAGATCCATCCCCTGGCTTGCGTGGCTCCCGACGTGGTGCTGGGCCGCGGCGTGCGGCTGGCGGCTTTCGTGAACCTGTACGGCTGCGTGATCGGGGATGAGACGCGCGTGGGGAGTTTTGTCGAGGTGCAGCGGGGTGCTCGAATCGGACGCCGCTGCAAGGTTTCCAGCCACACCTTCGTTTGCGGCGGCGTGACCATCGAAGATGAGTGTTTTTTGGGACACGGCGTGTTGTTCGTGAACGACCGCTATCCCCGGGCCGTGAGGGCAGACGGCCGCTTGCAGACGGAGGAGGATTGGCAGCTCGAGCCCACGCGCATTTGCCGTGGGGCATCGTTGGGCAGTGGGGCGATCATTCTCTGCGGGGTGACCGTCGGGGAGAGGGCGTTGGTAGGGGCGGGGGCCGTGGTCACACGAGACGTGCCAGCGGGTGCGGTAGTGGCGGGCGTGCCGGCACGCTGGATGGCCAGCCGTGCACATCTGCCGCGGCAAACCGCCTGATGCCTGCCAGGGAGCCAACCATGCCGCCCTGCACCGGCTCGCCCGCGTGCGCACCGCACTTGCGGCGCTGCGTGTGGTGAAGAACAGCGTTCGGCTTGTGCAACGGGGACCCAATGTGCTCGTACGAAGAAGGTTGTCCGTACCGATTGAGGATCTATGGGACTTGTAACATTGGTGACAGGCGGGTGCGGGCTGATAGGCTCGACGCTCGTGGATCTGCTCGCCGCCCAGCCAGACGTAGACGAGGTTCGCGTCGTCGATAATCTCAGCCGGGGCACGGCCGCCAACCTCGCCTCGGCGCTGGCAAGCGGCAAGGTGCGATTGCACGTGGCAGACATACGCCATGCAGCGGACATCGAATCGCTCTTTCAGGACGTCGATTGGGTGTTCCACCAGGCAGCGCTGCGGATTACTGCCTGTGCCGAGCAATGGCGCGAATGCCAGGAGGTGTTGATCGACGGCACCTTCAACGTGGTAGAGGCATGCGTGCGAGCTGGCGTGAGACGCCTGGTCGCTGCCAGCAGTGCCAGCGTGTATGGCATGGCCGAGGTGTTCCCCACGCCCGAGACGCATACCACCGCGAATAGCCGCACGTTGTACGGCGCCGCCAAAATAGCCAACGAGGCGCTGTACCGCGCGTTTTATGAGATGACGGGCCTCTCCTACGTGGCCCTGCGCTATTTCAATGTCTATGGCCCGCGCATGGATGCGCACGGTCTGTACACCGAGGTGCTGGTCCGTTGGCTCGATGCACTTGCCGAGGGCCGCCCGCCGCAGTTGCACGGCGATGGCAGCCAAACCATGGACTTCGTGTACAGTACAGATGTCGCCCGCGCAAATCTGCTGGCCGCACGCAGCAGCGTGTGCGACGAAGTGTTCAACGTCGCCAGCGGCCGTGAGACCAGCCTGCGAGAGCTGCTCGAGCTGTTGGCCCGGGCGGCCAATTGCACGCACGTGGAGCCGCAGCTTTTGCCCGAACGTCGTCAGACCAGCGTTCGCCGCAGGGTGGGCTGCACCAGCAAGGCGCGCGAGCTGCTGGGGTTCGAGACGCAGGTAAGACTTGAAGAAGGGCTGGTGCGCCTGGCGGAGTGGCACCGGCAGATCAAGCCCGCGGGATGGAAAAGGACCGCCGCATGAGTTTGCCCATGCCGACCGGCGATCCGCCTGCTGCGGATCCAGCTCCGGCGCGGAGGGTGCCCCTCACGCGGCCCGTGATGGGCGAATCTGAATTGGCCCACGTCGCCGCCGTGCTTGAATCAGGCTGGCTGACCCAAGGCCCGCGAGTCGCAGCGTTCGAAGAGCGCCTGGCTCGCCTTTGCGGTACCAGCCACGCCGTGGCCGTGAGCAGTTGCACCGCAGCCTTGCATCTGGCACTGCTGGCCTGCGGCGTGGGGCCGGGAGACGAGGTGGTGCTCCCTGCCCTGTCTTTCATCGCGACGGCCAATGCGGTGCGGTACTGCGGCGCCGTGCCGGCATTTGTCGACGTTTCGCCCGAAACGCTCAATATCGATCCCGACGCTGCCTCGGCTGCGATCAGCAGCCGCACACGCGCACTGCTCGTGGTGCACCAACTCGGGCTGCCGGCGGAGATGGAAGCACTGGCCCAACTCGCACAGCAACACAACTTGGTCTTGATCGAAGATGCCGCCTGCGCGCTGGGGTCGCGCTATCGTGGCCGGCCAGTTGGAAGCTGGGGTGCAGCGGCCTGCATCTCTTTTCATCCCCGCAAGATCATAACCACGGGCGAAGGCGGCATGGTGCTGACGAACGACGCTGCTCTGGCAGAGCGCGTGCGACGCCTCCGTCAGCACGGCATGCGGCACGGAGATCGCGCGCGGCATGATGCCAACCGCCATCTTGCGGAAGAGTACGTGGAACTGGGCTATAACTACCGCCTTACGGACGTGCAGGCGGCCCTGGGCCTGGCCCAGTTAGATCGGCTCGAAGACCTGGTCGCCGAACGCCGCCGGCTGGCGCAGCGCTATCATTCTGCCTTGGCCGGAAACGGCTGGCTGCGCCTGTACACCGAGCCGGAGGCGTGCGAATCGAACTACCAGTCCTATGCGGTGTGTCTGGACCCGGCCGCCCCTTGCAGCCGCAACGAGTTGCTCGCTGCCCTGGCAGCGGCGGGCATTGGCGCCAGGCCCGCACCCACGGCCATCCACATGCTACCTCCCTATGCCGCATGGCGTCCCCGCCGGCCTTTGCCCCATGCGGAGATGGCGGCCGAGCAAGCGTTGATGTTGCCCCTCTTTCCCGGCATGGCCCACGACGAGCAGGACTACGTCGTCGCCCAACTGCACGCTAACTTGCAAAGACTTGCCGGCGGGCAGAAACCCGACCCGAAACGAATCTCCGCGCCCATCGGCCGGCAACGCCACCTGCAAGACGCAGTAGCGCAGGGCCAGTCCACGCGAGGCGCTGGCCGGTCGCTATCTCCAGAAACGCGTGGCCACAGCACGTCTGCGCTGGCCGTGCCTGTAGAACCATGAAGCCGCTACATTCCCCAATCGATTCTGCCGGCCAGGCACCGCCTGCCGCACATCGGGCGGCAGATCCGGCTTCGCTTGATGTGCGCCAAAACGCGGTACGGGCCAGCCGCGCGCGCTGGCCAAGCAACACCGCCTGGCTGATTTGGGGTGCGGGGGCGCAAGGCAGAGTGGCACTCGAGCTGCTACAAGATGTCCATCCGGGGAGTGTGGTTTGTCTGGCGGACGATGATGCACGGATCGTGGGCCGCACCGTTTCGGGCGTGCCGGTGTTAGATCGCACCGCTGCCCTGCACTGGGCCAAGCGATGCTCGAACTTTCATTCAGGTGCATGCGGCGCGGCTGCGATCGGCCGCTGCCTGCCCGCGAGCGGAGACGCGCCGGTGCGGGTGCTGGTAGCGGTTGGGCACAATCACCATCGCCTGCGACTGGCGCACGAGTTGGCTGGGGCGGGCCTGGGCTTTGGTACGCTTATCCATCCCAAGGCAGCGGTGGCTGCCTCCGCCTGCGTGGGCGATGGAACCCTGGTCGCACCCTGTGCGGTGGTGGGGAGCGGGGCGGAGGTCGGCCCCCATGTTTTGATCGGCAGCGGTGCAGTGGTTGAGCACGACTGCGTGTTGCACGAGGCGGTTGCAATCTCGCCTGGCGTGCGCATGGCGGGCCGTGTGCACATCGGACGTACGGCCTTTGTGGGGGTGGGCGTTACGCTCTGCCCGCGAGTCCGTATCGGAGAGGGGGCGATTGTGGGCGCGGGGGCCGTGGTCACGCGGGATGTGCCTGCCGGCATGCTGGCGTTTGGAGTTCCGGCGCGGGTGGTGCGGCCGGTCGATCTACAGCGGGATTGGAGCCGCATGTTATGAGTTGGCATGCACTTGACGCTTCAAGCTTTGCTGCCGGCGCGAGCATCAAGGTGCCGCGCTTCGACGACCATATACCGCTGGCGCGGCCCTGGTTGGGCGGCGCCGAGTATGAGGCGGTGCGCGAGGTGCTGGAGTCTGGCTGGATCAGCCAGGGGCCCCGCGTGGCCGCGTTCGAGGGCGAGCTGGCACGTTTTGTCGGTGCCCGGTTCGGGGTAGCCACGAACGCCGCCACCTCCGCCCTGCACCTGGCCCTGGTGGTGGCCGGGGTGCGGTCAGGCGATGAGGTCATCTGCCCGGCCACGACCTGCATGGCTACGGCCAACGCCATTTGCCACGCCGGAGGCAGGCCGGTGTTTGCCGACATCGATCCGCATACCTTCAATCTCGATCCCCAAAGTGCAGAGGCGGCGATAGGGCCGGCTACGCGAGCCATTATGCTGGTGCACCAAATCGGGCAGCCGGCAGACGTAGCCGCCTTTGAGGACCTTTGTGCCAACAACGGGCTGCTGCTGGTAGAAGATGCCGCTACCGCGCTGGGGGCCCGTTATCGAGGGCGTTACGTGGGCGGCCATGGCAGGCCAACGTGCTTCAGCTTCCATCCTCGTAAGATGATCACCACGGGTGAGGGGGGGATGCTCATGCTAGGCTCTGCCGAGGCTGCCGCTCGGGCCAGGGCATTGCGTGCCACGGGGGCCGATATCTCCGACGTGGATCGCCACCAAGCCCGGGGCGTGCTCCAGCAGGCCTATCACGAGGTGGGGTACAACTACCGCATGACGGATATTCAGGCGGCCATCGGGCTGGTCCAATTGCGTCGATTGCCCGAGATGCTCTGCGAGAGGCGTGAGCAGGCTGCGTATTACCACGAATTGTTCGATGGCTGGCGCGAATTGCAGGTTCCTCGCGTGGCCGATGGGGTAGAGCCTTGCTGGTCTTCGTACTGCGTGAAGCTGCTTGGCACAGCGGCGGCGCGGCGAGACGAGGTGATTGTTCGGCTGGCGGCCGAGGGCGTTTCCAGCCGGAGGGGCATCGCGCCGCTGTACAGGGAGCCTTGCTTTGCCGGCCGCGGCGGCGCTACGTTGCCGGGTGCGGAAGAGGTGGCACGCAGTACGCTGTTCCTGCCTATTTTTCCGGGCCTGGACCGAGCCGCCCAGCGACACGTGGCGGCGGCCCTGTATCGTGCGCTGCATTGAAAGGAAAACCGACCAGGTGGCTGCCTCGCTGGAAGGGATCATTGTCGCTGAGAATGCCGCGGCTAGCACGGCGCAGCGCCCGATTAGCCAGGCGGAGGCCGGCCTGTGCCCCTGGCTCAGCGTCATCTTGCCGGCCTACAACGAGGCAGGCTCGCTTGCACAAGCGGTCCATGCCCACCTGGCGGTGTTGGAGCGGGCGAGACTGCCGGATTTTGAAATCGTAATTGTCGACGACGGTTCCCAAGATGCGACTCCCGCAGTGGCCCGCGCCCTCGCTGCCGAGAATGCCCGAGTCAGGCTCCTCAGGCTGGAACAGAATGCAGGGCAGGCGGCCGCAATTCTGGCAGGGTTTGCCGCGGCCCGCGGTCGGTGGCTGATGCACAACGGCGTCGATCTGCCATTGGCGCCCGACAACCTCGCCGAGTTTGCACACCTGCTCATGGCGGCAGATGCCGCCGGTGCTGCGGGCCCCGCCCTGTTGGTCGTCGAGCGGCAGGATCGCACGGCTTATAGCTGGCGACGCAAGTTCTTAAGCTGGGCCAACATGGCCCTGGTACGCTTGCTCTTTGACAGCCCTGTGCGGGACCACAACTTTGTGCAGTTCTACCGCCGCGACCTGTTAGCCGGCATTCGGCTGGTGTCGCGCGGCGTGAGCACGGTCACCTTGGAGCTGATTTTGCGTGCGTATCAGCAAAACCATCGCCTGCTAGCGGTGCGGGCGCCGTATTGGCCGCGGCGCGCGGGCAAGAGCAGGCTGAAATGGCACAACGCGTGGCACGCCTGCTGGGAGACGCTGAAGCTGAGATGGGTTCTCGGGCGGCAGCGGGGGCGAGAAGCTGGTCGTGGCACGCCCAGAACGCAGCAGCGGCGGCGGGTGATGGGTCCGGCCTGACAGGTGCTAGGCACTGGCTGCTTTGTATTGACAAGTGGTGTCTGGCAAGTCGCCAGCGGCTTGCTCGGTACGGATGCGGTAGCGCCATGTCGTAGGTTGGGCGTCTTGGCCCGGCCAAACATACCAGACCGACCCAACGCTTGGCTTCCTGCGTGTGCCACTGCTTATGGCGTCCACCGGCCCAGGGTGCCGTGTGCCACTCGTTGCCGGGTACCGGCACGCAATACCCTTAGGGCGGGCATGAGCACTGCTTGAACATGGGCGGGTGGCGTTGCTTAGGTCCGAGCGAGCCATTCACGATCGCGTATTTAGGGCAGTGGCACACTAGTGGGTGGATGGGGCTCCGCGGCTAATTTTTCCAACCTGCCCTGTTGACACAGTGAGCGAGTTTCCCTACATTTTGTGGTTCCCCCGCAAAGGGCGGGCGAGAGCGTACGTGTAACCCCAGATAACCTTGCAAGCCCCTAACCCACAGGGCCTCAGGCCCGCGGAGACGGGACGTGGCCGGTCCAACCACTGAAATCATTCGCATCCGCATGGAAGCCTACGATCACTCGGTGCTCGACCAGAGTGCGGCTGAGATCGTAGAGACCGCCAAGCGTACAGACTCGGTGGTGCATGGGCCCATCCCGCTTCCCACGCGGATCGAGCGGTACACGGTGCTCTCGAGCCCGCACATCGACAAGAAGGCCCGGCAACAGTTCGAAATCCGCACGCACAAGCGGCTGATCGACATTGTTCAGGCTACGGCCAGGACCATCGAGGCCTTGAACAAATTGAGCCTTCCGGCGGGGGTGGATATCAAGATCAAGGCGTCGACCCGGCAGCATTAGCCCCTGCTCCGCCGGATAGCGCCGCAGCCCGGCAGCATAGCACGGCCGTGGTGTGCATACACCGGGCGGCGAGACGTTCAACAGCAACACAACCGAACCCTACAAGATCCAGACTGAAGCGCCAACTGTAACCGTATGAGTTGGAAGCCGCAGGGTAAGGCGCGGCCGCTGGCTGCGTGCTCCTGTGCGGCAACGGACCACGAGGCACACGAACCATGGCCATCGGACTGCTCGGCCGCAAGGTCGGGATGACGCAAGTATTTGACGATGCGGGCAGGGTGATCCCCGTAACGGTGATCGAGGCCGGGCCCTGCCATGTATTGCAGGTGAAGACCGTGCAGTCCGACGGGTATGAGGCGGTGCAGTTGGGGTTCGCAGACCTGCCTCGCCGCTTGGCTTCGCGTGCCGAGCGTGGTCATGTGGCTCGCATCGAGAGCAAGCGGAGCCGCAGCCGGCAGGCGCTGGGGGTGGAGCTGCCGCCCAAGGCGGGTTGCGAGCCGAAGCGGTTTGTGCGCGAGCTGCGCGGTGCCTGGGCGGGTGTAGAGGTGGGGCAGGCACTTACGGTTTCGGTGCTGGAAGGGGTGGCGGCGGTCGACGTGGTGGGGATTTCCAAGGGGCGGGGTTTTGCGGGCGTGATGAAGCGGCATAATTTTCGCGGGCAGCGTGCCAGCCATGGTGTGAAGAAGGTGCACCGCCATGGGGGATCGACGGGCATGAATACGTTTCCCCATCACATTTTCAAGGGCAAGCGGATGGCGGGGCACTATGGGCACGAGCGTTGCACGGTCCGCAATTTACGGGTAGTGCGAATCGACGCTGAGAACAACCTGGTGTTGGTGCGGGGGGCCGTGCCCGGTCCCAACGGGGGCTACTTGATCATTCGCAAGTCGAACAAGTTGTAGGCCTTGGGCGCGCAGGAGCCAGTGATGCAGCTTCCCATATACGATCGCAGCGGTGCCCAGGTAGGCACGTACGAGCTGGAGCCGCGCGAGCTTGCGCCGCGCATCAACCGCCAGCTCCTGCACGACGTGGTGGTGATGTACCAGGCGAACCAGCGGTTGGGAACCTTCCGCACCAAGACGCGTGGGGAGGTGGCGGGCACGACCAAGAAGATGTACCGCCAGAAGGGCACGGGCAATGCACGCGCCGGATCGCGCCGCAGCGGCATTCGGCGCGGGGGGGGCCACATTTTCGCCAAGCGGCCGCGCAGCTTCTATTACCGCCTGCCCCGCAAGGCACTGCAAGCGGCCACCCGCATGGCCTTGGCCGCCAAGCTGCTGGACGGAGAGGTGTTGATCATCGACGAGCTGGCGTTCAGCGCCCCTAAGACCCGCGAGATGTATGCGATTCTCAAGGCGCTTGGTTGTGCCAACGAGCGGCTGCTGATCGCCATCGAGGCCTACGACCCGCAAGTCTATCGCAGTGCCCGCAACATCGATCAAGTCTCCATCGCTCCGGTGAGCGAGCTGAATGCCTACAGCGTGCTGCTTCCCAAACGCTTGTTGATGACGCGTGCGGCGCTGGATGCCTTTCGTGCCCGCAGGGCCGGGGCATTGGCGGCGGTGCCCGCTGAAGAAACGGCAGCCGAGGCGCATTTGTAGGATCTGCTGAACGGGTTGGAATCTCATGAGCACGCAACCTGAATCGAGCCCGAACGTTGCAGAGTCTGCGGCGGCGCCGCGTTTTGCGCCGCACCAGGTGATCTTGCGCCCGCTGGTCACTGAGAAGGGCACGCGTGCGGCGGAGCGAGAGAACACGTATGCCTTCGAGGTGAATCCGCTGGCGACCAAGCAAGAGATCCGCACAGCGGTGGAGGAGATGTTTCACGTGCGCGTGCTGCACGTGCATACGATGAACCGCAAGGGCAAGCCGCGCCGCGTACGGTTCCGCGAGGGGCACACCAAGGCGTGGAAGAAGGCGGTGGTGAAGCTGCACCCTGATAATCGCATCGAGTTCTTCTAGACCGCGAGCCGCACTATGGGACTACGCCGCTACAAACCGACGTCTCCGGGCCGCCGTGGGGCCAGCGTGAGCGACTTTGCCGAGCTGACCCCGGGCGCCAAGCCCGAGAAGAGCCTGCTCGTGCCCAAGAAGCGCACTGGCGGCCGTAACAACCAGGGGGTGATTACCGCGCGCCATCGCGGCGGCGGCCATCGCCGACATTACCGTCTGATTGACTTCCGCCGCGGCAAGGACGGCATCCCGGCGCGTGTGCATTCGATCCAGTACGATCCCAACCGCAGTGCCCGCATCGCCCTGCTACACTATGCCGACGGAGAGAAACGCTACATCCTGGCTCCAGACGGCTTGCAACCCGGAGCCGAGGTGCTTAGCGGACCCGATGCGCCGCCCACGGTGGGCAATTGCCTGCCGCTGGCGAACATCCCCCCAGGGCTGAGCGTCCACAATATCGAGTTGCAACCCGGCCGTGGCGGGGTGCTCTGCCGGGCGGCAGGTACGTCTGCCATTTTGGCGGCGCGAGACGGCAACTGGGCCCAGATCACGCTGCCTAGCGGAGAGATCCGCCGGGTGCCTGCCGCCTGCCGGGCCACAGTGGGCACCCTGGGCAATGCCGAGCACATGAACATTGTGCTGGGCAAGGCGGGCCGCAGCCGCTGGCTGGGGCGCCGCCCGCACGTGCGCGGCACGGCCATGAACCCCATCGATCACCCGCATGGCGGCGGCGAAGGCCGCACCAAGGGGGGCCGCCACCCCGTCAGCCCCACCGGCAAGAGCGCCAAGGGGGGCCACACACGCAAGCCGCGCAAACCCTCCAACAGTGCGATCATCCGCCGCCGCCGCTCCCGCCGTTATGGACAACTGAAGATCTAGACCAGAGGAGAAGCCCGCACTCGACCGCATGCCGGCCACGGCACTCCTGCCCCAGCCCTGCTTGCATTGAGTCTGCCTACCATGGGACGCTCGACTAAGAAAGGCCCGTTTGTCAATCCCAAGCTGTACCTCAAGGTGCAGCGGCTCAACGAAACCGGCCGAAAGGAGCCGATCAAGACCTGGGCACGCGCCTGCACGATTGTGCCGGAATTCGTGGGCCACACGTTCCTTGTGCACAATGGCAAGCAGCATCTCAAGGTGTTTGTGACTGAAGACATGGTCGGCCACAAGCTGGGAGAGTTCGCTCCTACGCGTACCTTCCGCGGCCACGGCGGCAAGGGAGCCAAGAAATAGCCTGCCACGGTCGAGCCGCGGCGCGAACACAGGATTGATGCCATGCCCTACAAAGCTTCGTACTGCTTCGCCCGGATCAGTGCCCGCAAGGTCCGCCCCCTGGCCGACCTGATACGCGGCAAGCGTGCCGACGAGGCCCTGAGCATCCTCCGCTACATGCCGCATCGCGGCGCGCGGATGTTGGAGAAGGTGTTGCGTAGCGCGTTGGGCAACGCCGAGGAGCAGCGCTGCCCGAACCCCAACAGGCTGATTGTGGTGGATGCGCGGGTGGACGGGGGTCCGATGTTCAAGCGCGTACGGCCACGCGCCCGGGGCATGGCGTACATGATCAAGCGGCGGATGTCGCACATTCGCGTGGCCATTGACCAGCCCCAAGAGGCATGAGCGGAGGAGTTCGTTTGATGTTGTTGAACCGCAGGCAGCCGCGGTCTCGCGGCGAGAAAGGCAGGTAGGCGGCCATGGGCCAGAAGGTCAACCCGATCGGCTTTCGCACCGGCATCATGATGGGCTGGAAGAGCCGCTGGTTCGCTTCGAAGCAGGAGTTCAGCGACCTGTTGATCGAAGATTGTCGGATCCGGCAGTTCATCAAGCAGGAGTACCGTACGGCGCAGATACCCAAGGTGGAGATCGAGCGCACGCGAGACGAGGTGAAGGTGATCCTGTTTACGGCGCGGCCTGGGATCATCATCGGTCGGAAGGGGACGGAGGTAGATCGCTTGCAGCAGCGGATTCAGGAGCTGATCAACCGGCGGGTGAGCGTGAAGATCGAGGAGATTTCTCGGCCGGAGCTGCAAGCCCAGTTGGTGGCTGAAGACATTGCGGAGCAGCTTAGCAAGCGGCAGGCATTCCGCCGCACCATGAAGCGGGCGATGGAGCAGACGATGGAGGCCGGAGCGAAGGGGATCAAGATCCAGCTTGCCGGCCGGTTGGGCGGGGCGGAGATGGCTCGCCGCGAGAAGCAGATTGCCGGGTCGATCCCGCTTTCCACGCTGCGGGCGAAGATCGACTACGGGTTTGCCGAGGCCAAGACGGCCCAGGGGCACATTGGGGTACAAGTGTGGATCAACCAAGGCATGTACGAGGACGACGCCCATGGCGCTGATGCCCAAGAGGGTCAAGCATCGAAAAAGCCAAAGAGGACGTATAAGAGGTAATGCCACGCGCGGCAACCGCGTGGTATTCGGCGAGTATGGCCTGCAAGCCATGCAGGGGGGGTGGATCAGCGCGCAGACTCTGGAGGCTGGCCGCATCAGTGCGCAGCAGTACCTGCGCACGGAGGGGAGGCTGTACATTCGCGTGTTTCCCCACAAGCCGATCACTTCGATTCCGCTGGAGACGCGAATGGGCAAGGGCAAGGGCGAGCCGGAATACTGGGCAGCGGTGGTGAAACCGGGCACCGTGCTGTTCGAGATTTCTGGGGTGAGCGAGGAGGCGGCACGGCTGTGCTTCCGCCGGCTGGCGCACAAGATGCCGGTGCGTGTGCGGTTCATCCGCCGCCAGCCTACATAGCCGAGGGGAGGGAGCGGTGATGTACAAGGCCAAAGAGTTACGGCAGATGAGCGACGAGCAGTTGCAGATCGAACTGAAGGAGGCGGCGGAGCAGTTGTTCCGTCTGCGGCTGAGGGCCCAGACGGAGCGGCTAGACGCCCCCAGCGAGCTGCGCAAGTTGAGGCGCATGATTGCCCGCATCAAGACCGTGCAAACCGAACGCGCCATGGGCCGTGCTCCGGTCCAGGAGGTACGCTGATGCCCCGCAGAACGGCCATTGGCGTGGTCACCAGCGACCGCGCAGCCAAGACCCGCCGCGTGGAGATCCCCCGCCTGGTGCGGCACCCGAAGTACGGCAAGATCCTCCACCGCAAGACCGTGTGCTACGTGCACGACGAACAGAACGAATCTCACTTGGGGGACACGGTGGAGATTGTGGAATGCCCCCCCAAGTCGCGGTTGAAGCGGTGGAACCTGGTGCGTGTGGTGAGCCGCAGCCGGGCGGTCGACCTGGCGGCGATGCGCGCCGCCGCACGCCTGGAAGCCGAGGCTGCTGCCGAAGAATAACCCGGCCGCGGCGGCCGCCGCCGCCGCGGCCCCCTGTGCGAGCGTGTTCCCATGATCCAAATGCAAACCCGCCTGAACGTGGCCGACAATACCGGTGCCAAAGAAGTCATGTGCATCAAGGTGCTGGGCGGCTCCCGCCGCCGCACCGCCGGACTGGGCGATGTCATCGTGTGCAGCGTCAAGAGCGTGATTCCCGGCAGCGACATCAAGAAAGGCGCCGTGGTCCGCGGCGTGATCGTGCGCTGCAAGCAGCCCACGCGGCGCGAAGACGGAAGCTATGTCCGTTTCGACAGCAACGCCCTGGTGCTCATCGATAACGAAAACAACCCCCGCGGCACGCGCATCTTCGGCGCCGTGGCCCGCGAGCTGCGGGAGAAGAACTTCATGAAGATCGTCAGCCTGGCCGCCGAGGTGGTGTGATGCTCATCCGAACCGGAGATCTCGTGGTGGTCATCGCCGGCAACGATCGCGGCGTGCGCGGCCCGGTGCTGCGCGTAGTGCGCGAAACCGGCAAGGTGGTCGTAGAAGGCGTGAACAAGGTGTACAAGCACGTCCGCCGCAGCCAGAAACATCCCCAGGGCGGCCGGCTGCAAAAGGAGATGCCCATCCAGGCCTCCAACGTGCTGCTCGTCTGCCCCCATTGCAACCGCGGCGTGCGGCTGGGTACGCGCCGCGCCGCCGACGGCACCAAGGAACGCTTCTGCCGCAAGTGCAAAGCCGGCCTGGGCACCATCGGCGGCCGTCCCTCCCCCCGTAGACAACCGGCTCAGGCCAGCAGTTGATCGCGTTTGAGATTCCTATGACCCCTACCCCCCGCTTGCTTGCACACTACAAAGAGCATGTGCTCCCCACGCTGGCCAAGCAGTTGGGACGCCAAAACCCCATGTCTTTGCCCAGGCTGGTGAAGATCGTCATCAACATGGGCGTCGGCTCCGCCACGAGCGAGAAGAAGCATCTCGAAGAAGCGGTCCAGGCGCTTACCCAGATCTCCGGCCAGAAGCCCCTGGTAACCCGCAGCCGCAAGTCGATCGCCAACTTCCGCCTCCGCAAGGGGATGGAGATCGGCTGCAAGGTCACGCTACGCGGCAAGCGGATGTACGAGTTTCTCGACCGGCTCGTCTCGCTGGCGCTGCCACGCGTGCGCGACTTCCGCGGCCTGAATCCCCAGGCCTTCGACGGCCACGGCAACTACAGCCTAGGTCTGACCGAGCAGCTTGTCTTCCCCGAGCTGAACCCCGACAAGTTCAACCACGTCCAAGGGATGAACATTACGCTCGTCACCTCTGTCGATTCGGACGACGAGGCCCGCGAATTGTTGCGCCTCTTGGGCATGCCTTTCAAAGTCGAGGGCTCTGCCGCCGTCCCCGCAGCCTAAGCGACACGAACCTCCTCCCGGCCCACACAGGTAACGCATGGCAAGCAAGTCCAAAATCGCCAAAGCCCTCAAGACGCCCAAGTTCAGGACGCGCGTCCGCCACCGCTGCCGGCTGTGCGGCCGCCCCCGCGGATACTTCCGCAAATTCGGCATCTGCCGCATCTGCCTCCGCAAGCTGGCTGACAACGGCATGATTCCTGGACTGAAGAAGGCAAGCTGGTAAGGGGGTCCGCCGACCATGATGACCGATCCCATCGCCGACATGTTGACCCGCATCCGCAACGCCGTGCGCGTAGAGCGCCCCAGCGTCGAGGTGCCGGTATCCAAGGTGAAGCGCGGCTTGGCCGAAGTGCTCAAGCGCGAAGGCTATATCTGGGACTATGAGATCATCGACGTACCTCCTTGCCCCCAGCTCCGGCTGCACCTGAAGTACGGCCCCAACGGAGAGCGCGTCATCCGCCACATCCGCCGCATCAGCAAGCCCGGCCGCCGCGTATACGCGGGTGCCGACGCCCTGCGGCCGGTGCTCAACGGTCTGGGGATCTCGATCCTCAGCACCAGCCACGGCGTGGTCAGCGACCGCGAGGCCCGCCAGCGTCGCGTGGGGGGCGAAGTGCTCTGCGAACTCTGGTAAACCCAACTTCAACATCTGATAAACAAGCCATGTCTCGCATTGGCAAGAAACCCGTTAAGGTGCCTCCCGGCGTCAACGTACAGCTTGCGGATCAGCAGCTCCGGGTCGAGGGTCCGCAGGGCACGTTGCAGCTCACGGTGCGGCCGGAGATTCGCGTGGAGTACGACGGTCAGGCGCGCGAGCTGCGGTTCAGCCGCGGTACCGAGACTCGCTTGGCGCGGGCGCTGCACGGCCTGACTCGTGCGCTGGCGCAGAACATGGTGCGTGGCGTGACAGAAGGGTACGAGCGGCGGCTGGAGATCAATGGGGTAGGCTACTTGGCGGCCGTGCAGGGCAGCAGGCTGGAGCTGCGTGTCGGTTTTGCACACGAGGTACACTTGGCCATTCCGCCCGGGCTGAAGGTTACCTGTCCGGACCAGACGCACATTGTGATCCGCGGCTGCGACAAGCAGCAGGTGGGGCAATTCGCGGCAGAGGTGCGGGCGGTGCGGCCGCCCGAGCCGTACCAGGGCAAAGGCATCCGCTATGAGGGGGAGGTGGTGCGCCGCAAGGCGGGCAAGGCCGTCACCAAGTGAGCGCGTGGAAGAGAGCAACTTATGAGAGAACGCAAACGCATCAACTTGCAACGCCGGCGGCGTCGCTGGCGCGTGAGCAATCGCGTGAAGGCAGGGTCGAAGCGGCCGCGGCTGTGCGTGTTCCGCAGCCACAAGCACATGTATGCGCAGGTGATCGACGATCTGGCGGGGCGGACGCTCGCGTCCGCCAGCACGCTGGATCCGGATCTGCGGGGAGAGATCGGCTACGGGGGCAACAAGCAGGCGGCGGAGCAGGTGGGGCGTGTGGTGGCCCAGCGTGCTTTGGCCGCGGGTGTGAGCGAGGTTGCCTTCGATCGGCGTCAATACAAGTATCACGGCCGCGTGGCGGCCCTGGCCGACGCGGCGCGTGCGGCCGGCCTGAAGTTCTAGAGCTGGACATGGAAGCGTTCCCTGAGCGAGCCCAGACGTGACAACCGAAAGTACCCGCAGCGAACTGATCGACAAGATGGTCAAGATCCGCCGTTGTGCCGCGGTGGTGAAGGGGGGCCGGCGGTTCAGTTTTACCGCCATGGTGGTGGTGGGAGACGGGCGCGGCCGGGTGGGCTGGGGCTACGGCAAGGCGAATGAGGTGCCTCCCGCGGTAGAGAAGGCCACCAAGGACGCCACGCGGAATATGCAGGAGATTGTGTTGGAGGGCCGCACGATTCCTCACGAGGTGATGGGGAAGTTCGGTACGGCGCGGGTGGTGATGATTCCCGCGGCGCCCGGCACGGGAGTCAAGGCAGGGGCGAGCGTGCGTGCCGTGTGCGAGGCGGCTGGCATCCAAGACGTGCTTACCAAGGCCTTCGGCTCGACGAACCCTGCCAACCTGGTCAAGGCGGCCATCAACGCCCTGCGCAGCCTGCGTTCGCGCAGCGAGGTAGAGCGGCTGCGAGGAGTATCGCTCTCATGAGATTGAACGACGTTCACGTGCGCATCCACAAGCACAAGAAGCCTCGTCGCGTGGGCCGCGGGCCAGGCTCGGGACAGGGCAAGACCGCGGGCCGCGGGCACAAGGGGCAGGGCCAGCTTGCCGGCTGGACCACTCACCCCGCGTTTGAAGGGGGCCAGATGCCCCTCTCGCGGCGCGTACCCAAGCGAGGCTTTCACAACCGCTGGGCCGCTGTGGTGAAGACGGTCAACGTGGAGGATCTCTCCCAACTGTTCAAAGACGGAGACGAGGTTACGCCCCAGCGCCTGCGCGAGGCGGGGCTGCTCTCGGGCCGCTTCGATCTGGTGAAGATCCTGGGTAACGGAGAGCTTGAGCGGCGGCTGGTGGTGGCGGCTCACCGCTTCAGCTGCACGGCGGTCGAGAAAATCCAGGCGCGCGGCGGGCAGGTGGTCGTTCTGCCCGGTCCTGCGCCCGTGGTCAACAAGCGCAAGCAACGAGCACAGGCAGGCGCGCAGGCAGGTGCGCAGGCCAAACAGACCTCATGAGCAGAGGACGGACAAAGCCATGTGGGAAAAGCTGCGGATCATCTTCACCATCCCCGAGCTGCGGACCAAGATCGGCCTGACGCTGCTCCTCCTGGCCATCTACCGCGTCGGCTCGTGGATTCCGCTGCCCATCATCGACCAGTCCAAGGGGCTGTTCACCGCGCAGGATGGCACGGGTTGGCGGACCATCATGGAATCGGTCGCCACCTTTGCCGCCAGCAACCTCGACCAGACCACGATCTTCGGGCTGGGCATCATGCCCTACATCTCCGCCTCGATCATCTTCCAGCTCCTGGCCAGCGTGTATAAACCGCTGGAAGAGCTGCAAAAGGAGGGAGAAAGCGGCCGCAAGAAGATCAACGAGTATACGCGGTATGCCACGGTCGTGCTCTGCCTGGCGCAGAGCTGGTTCTATGTCTCGATCCTGGCCGGCCAGGGGCTGATCCGCGAAGAGTACCTGGTGGCCGGCCGGCACCTGCCATTCAACTGGCACCTGATCTCCGTGCTGACCATGACCGCCGGCACGGTTTTTCTCATGTGGCTGGGCGAGCAGATCGACGAGTTCGGCATCGGCAACGGCATCAGCCTGCTGATCATGGCGGGGATTCTGGCGCGGATTCCCAAGGCTGGCTTCGAGTTCCTTGCGCCGGTGTTCGAGGGCGAGTTGCAGCTTGGCAGCTCCAGCGGCCAGATGGGTGTGGAGACGCTGCTGGTGCTGGCGGCCCTGTTCGTGGGCGTGATCTTCGGTGTGGTGTTCATGACCATGGGGCAGCGGCGGATTCCGACGCAGAGCGCCAAGCATGTTCGCGGGCGGCGGGTGTATGGCGGCACGCGGACTTTCTTGCCGCTGCGCGTGAACCAGGCGGGAGTGATGCCGATCATCTTCGCCAGCAGCTTGCTGATGTTCCCGGCCATGTTCTTCCACTGGCTGGCCGACGTCGCCGTGCGCAATAGCGGTCCGGGCGGAGGCTTCTGGTCGGAGCTGATGGCAGAACTCGACTCGGCCTTCTCCGACTCCAGCAGCTATGTGCACAATGTGCTCTATGTGCTGTTGATCTACTTCTTCTGCTATTTCTGGACGGCCATCACCTTCAATCCCAAAGACATGGCCGAGAATCTCAAGAACTTCGGGTCTTTCATTCCGGGCTATCGGCCGGGCAAGCGGACGGCGGACTACCTGGAGAAGGTGATGGTGCGTATTACATACGTGGGCGCGGGCTTCTTGTCACTGGTGGCGATTATGCCCACGCTGGTGGCGGATTGGACTCACATCGAGTACGGTATCGCCAGCTTGTACGGCGGGACCGGCGTGTTGATTTCTGTGAGCGTGGCCTTCGACCTGGTACAGAAGATCGATAGCCACCTGGTGATGCGGAACTATAAAGGTTTGCTAGAAAGAACCTGAGCGTGGCCTTGGTGTTACCCTCCTGCGGTTCGCTGCCCCGTTGGGCGGCGGAGCGCGGCCCAACACCGGGCCGTGAGAGTGTCATGCGCCTGGTGCTGATTGGACCGCCCGGAGCGGGTAAGGGTACACAGTCGATGCGGCTGGCGGCTCACCTGGGCGTACCGCATCTCTCGACGGGCGAGATGCTGCGGGAGGCCATGGCTGCCCAGACTCCTTTGGGTATACAGGCGCGCGGGTACATCGAGCGCGGCCAGCTTGTACCCGACGAACTGGTGTTGGAGATGGTCTGCGAACGCCTGGCGGAGCCGGACTGCCAGGCGGGCATGTTGCTGGACGGGTTCCCGCGCACCGTCCGGCAGGCTGAGGCCTTGGATGCCTACCTGCGGGATCGTGGCGCCCCCCTAGATGCGGCCCTCGAGCTGGCAGTGCCCGACGAAGAGGTTGCCAAACGTCTCGACAAGCGCGGCCGCCACGACGACAGGCCGGAGGTGGTAGCACACCGCCTGCAAGCCTACTGGACGGCAACCCGCCCCTTGCTGGACTATTATCGCAGCCGCGGTTTGCTGCGCACCGTTGACGGCCAGGGTACGATGGAGCAAGTCTTCGAGCGTCTGCTGCGGGCGTTGGGAGCCGAACTCCCTCCCCGTCCATGAGGCGGCTGAACGCTCGCCCTCCTCACACTCGGATCTTCACCTCCCCCGATGCGCACCGGACGAACTTGCTGCGGAGCCTGCCACGCGTGTTGACCTTGCGCTCGCCCCGAGAAATAGCCCAGATCCGCCAAGCCGGCCTGCTGGTGTGGGAGGGATTGCAGCGCGCCTGCCGCATGGCCGTGCCCGGTGCCACCACCGCCGAGGTGGATGCCGTGGTCGAGGCGTTTTTTGCCGAGCAAGGCGCCCAGCCTCTCTTCAAGGGCGTGCCCGGCAAGGTTCCCTTCCCCGCCGTCTGCTGCATCTCGGTCAACGAGGAGATCGTGCACGGCATCCCTGGGAAGCGCAGGCTCTGCGAGGGAGACATCGTCAGCATCGATACCGGCTGCAAGCTCGACGGCTGGTGCGCCGACGCCGCCGTAACCGTGCCCGTGGGCCGCATCACGCCCGAGATCCAGCGGCTCGTCGATGTGACCCGCCAGACGCTCGAGCTGGCCATCCGCCTGATGGCTGTGAAACGCTTCTGGAGCGAAGTCGCCGCCGAGATGGACGCCTTCGTGCGCCGGCACGGGTTTAGCACCGTCGAATCGTTCGTAGGCCATGGTATCGGCCGGCAGATGCACGAAGATCCGCAGGTACCCAACTTTGTTTCCGAAGAGTTCCGCCGCCGTGGAGACTTCGAGCTGGTGCCGGGACTCGTCATCGCCGTGGAACCGATGGTCAATATGGGCACCAAGCGCGTGAGGCTGCTCGATGACCATTGGACCCAGGTCACCCAGGACGGCAAGCCGAGCGCCCACTTCGAGCACACCATCGCCATGACTGCACAGGGGCCCCAGCCGCTGACCACCGGGCCCAACGGAGAAAGCTGGTAGTGGCGCCAGCCCGGTTCGGCAAGGCCCTTCAGCCGCCACCCCCAGACCGATCCGACGGATCGGGCCGATCCGACGGATCTATCGGGCTAGCCTCGTTTGCAAGAAGCCTGGCGTTTACGCCCCACGCATCACGGCCGCAATTCCCCCACCTCGCCGGCAGCATATAATTGGGACGTACGACCTGCGGCCAAAGGCCCTGGAGCAGTGGTTATGATCAACGGCAAAATGCGCCAGCGGATTGCGGCCGAGGCGGCACGCCTGCTGTACGACCGCCAGGAGAGCAAGCTGTACCGGGCGCGACTCCGGGCCGCGCGTCGCCTCGCACCCGGGCAGTTTGCGCCCCATCAGCTTCCCACCAACCGCGAGATCCAGGCAGAACTCGCAGCACTCGCCGAAGGCATGGCCAGCGAGGCGCCCGCCCCGTTGCCGGGCCATGGGCGGCAAGCTGCCTCTTCGCCCGCCGGCGCGGCTGCCGGCCAAGACCGCTTTCGCGTTTACGAGCAGCTCCTACTGCCGCTAGAGCAGGTCAGGCAGCCCAGACACCTGCATCCCGAAGGAGACGCACTCTACCATAGCCTCCAGGTATTCATGCTTGCCCGAGAGGCCCTGCCGTTCGACGAAGAGTTCTTGCTTGCGGCCTTGCTGCACGACGTGGGCAAGGCGATCGATCCGCAGGACCCCATCGCCGCCGGGCTGGAGGCCCTGACCGGGCAGATCACGCCGCGCACGCAGTGGCTGATTTCCCACCTAGAGCAGGCACACGAGCTGCGCGAGGGTACGCTGGGGCCGCGTGCCCGGCGCCGACTGGAGCAATCTGAGCACTTCGAAGAACTCACTCTCCTCGCACAGTGCGACCGCCAGGGAAGAGCTGTCGGCGTGCGCGTACCCGAAGTCTCCGAGGCCCTGCACTACCTGCGCGAACTCGCCGATGCATGTGGAGATGTCTGATCGCGGGACGCCGTAGCGCGAGCGTCTCGCCGTGGCACAAGCGTGCTCGCCGTAGCATAAGCGTCCTCGCTTGTGCAGATGTGCCGGAAGTGTTTGGCCATTCTGAGCAAGCGGGGACGCTTGCTCTACG
>FWPU01005824.1_pt1 | contig 25813 bp, 24 predicted proteins | sample 2228361 | NCBI WGS metagenome assembly FWPU01 (sample SAMEA103939777, study PRJEB20133) | metagenome | reverse complement strand
GTCCCGCGCACCGGACGGCCTGCGCCCGGCCCTTGGCCGCCCCCAGCGCTGGCAACAGCAGCGCCGCCACAATTCCCAGGATGGCCACGACCACCAGCAGCTCGATCAAAGTGAAGGCGGCTTGCGACTGTCGCAGGAGTACCGGGAAACAGCGATCAACCGCGTACCGCCACGAATTCGAAACGAAACTCTCCGAAACAACCGGCAATGCCTTCATGATGTCTTCAGATTCCCAGAGCCGGACTTGTTGGCATTGGGCCAAGGCCTATAATTAATCCAACGGTCAAGGGCTTTACTTCTTCAACGTGGCGCGCGAGTTTGTGCGCAACGATCAGCCTACAAATTCAATTCCGCGACCAGCTCTCGATAATTTCTGATCCGTTTCGGCGCCAGATGCCTGAGAACCCAGAGTTCTCGATTTCCATGCTCAAGGATTTTCTCGTATCCGGATTCCTTGATCCACGCCCGGAAATCCTCATTTGCCAGTTCTCCGCTCCGTCCAAGCAGCATAATCTCCGGGCGGTACCTTCGGATGGTTTCATAGATGATTTCATTGCTGAGCTCCCCCAAGTCAACGCGCTTCGATGTCCTCAGCACCAATTCCGGCGGCTGTAATATCCCGCTGTGAAATACAATCGCCTCATCGCGGAAATACAACCAGGATGCCCGGGAGGCATAGCCGCGGATTGCTGGCAGGAAGGCGCCGCCGCTGGCGGTTGGGGCATGTCGGAGCTGATGCCACTGCGTGGTAGCAGAAGGGAGCCGGAATCCAAACCACCCCGAAACGATGACAGCCACCGCGACCGCCGACCAGCTAAACCGGGCCGGGGATTTTCCGGACAGCCACGCGGGGCTTCCCTCGGCGCCCTGGTCACTCGCAGCAACCCTTGCGGGCGTGGCGAAGGCCCGTCGCAGCAGCCAACCGGCGCCGTGCGCGGCCAAAATCGCGGCCGGGATGTGAAAATGCAGCGCGTAATAGCCAAACCAGGGCCGATGGAAACTGTGAACCAGCACGCTGGTCAGCAACATGCCCCCGGCAAAAAGCAGACCGGGATACCGCCTCACCCCGCCGCTTCCCATCCGGTACAAGCCGGCAAAAACAGCCAGCACGATGGTGACGTCGTTGATCACGTGGCTCCACTGCAATGCCGACCCGCCGCTTTGCCAGGCAATCTCTCGAGCCTGCCAATGCTTGCCCCACAATTGAGTCAGGGAAAAAGTGGGCAAATCCAGGCCAGGGCTAGCCCGCCCAACAGGAAACCGCCAAACAACAGGAGAATCCAGCGTTTGGTCAGGAGTTCCCTCTTCCCAAGCCACAGGGTCATCGCCCAGGCCGGCGCGACCATCAGGGCGGTTAGCTTGATATGCGCGGCGGCGGCCAGGAGCAATCCGGCTGCAACCGGGCGCCAGCTCGCGCCGCCGCCACCGAATGGCATTGAAATGGCCACGGCACACAGGGCCGTGGCGAAGGCCGGCATCTCGAGCATGGCGCTTGCCGACAGGCTTAACACCAAGGTGGACGTGAAAAAGAACGCCAGAAAGAGGAGTTTCTCCGGCCAACCGGCCTCGTTGCCGAGGAGGCGGAAGCAGGCCCAGGTCAGTCCCAGAGTCCACAGCAGGGTGGCCCCACGTGGAATCGCCGCGTCTTCCCCCAGCCCGCGAAACAACGCGGCCATCAGCAGGGTATGCAGCCAGGGCTGATCATTCCCCAACCGCTCCGCCAGGTCCGGACGACGATGCAGGAGCTGCGCCTTGCCCAATTCAAACGCGTCATCGCCGCCGATGAGCAGCGCCTGACTCAGCGGAAGGTCAATCGCCAAGAACAGCAAAAACGCCCCGGCTAACGCAAGGGGGGCCTGCCTCGGAAAACGCGTCCCCAATAGCGGGGGCAGGCGCGGGAGGGACCAGGACGCGGCCAGCATCCCTCCGTACGCTCCCAGTAGCAGAAGCAGGATGGCGGTGCTCAGCAAAAACTTTCCCTCCTGGGCCTGCAACCAGGCGGAGAAGGACATTAACCCGCCGGTGCAGGGACAGGCCGTTTCCGCATTGAAGAGGCGATAGGCGAGAAAAAGTGTCCCCACTACCGCTATGAGCAGGCACCCGGCTCTGGCGTTCAGATAGCGGAGAATCAGGATGGCGATGACAAGCTCTCCGATTCCCAGGCCAGCCACCAGCCAGACCGGGGTCTCTGGCAGCAGGGTTTGGGCATCAAGCCGCCCGGCCAGAATGCCCAGCACCGCCAGCAGCTTGGCGGAAGCGAAGGCGCACAGGATACCCGCGCCGATCCGGGCGCACCTGCGGCCTTCGCTACCGTCTCTTCTGGAGGCCGTCAACCGATCCATTGAGGCTCAGCCTCAGTGCGGACGCACCGGTGCGACCGCCTTGCAGAGTAATCAGCACGTGTCACTGTCGGGGGCCGCACCTTTCGGAATTTGGATCAGGCTCTCGTCCTTGTTGTTTGTACAGATACCCTGAGTAGGTGCCGCAATCGTAAAGGCAATTTTGCTGGCTGGTAATAAATCGTGGCAGTCTATGACCAGAACGAGTTTCTTCCATAATGTTCGAAATCTTGGGCCGTTTGGCATCTTCATACACTAATGTACATCTTACGCCATTCTTGTACACTACCGCTGGGCAGTCTTCCAGACCATCCGGACCCCAGCAATTCACGCTGGACGAAGAACGCGCCCTCCAGCAACGAGCAAAATGCTCAGCCCGAGAACGGTTCCTTTGTTGGGTGTCATGCGTTTCATGGTGTCTGCCTTTCTGTTGGTTTGTGCTTGGTTTTCCCGCAGTAGCGGAAAATCACGATGGCCACCAGTCCCAAAACGGCCGCGCCCAGCGCGGCGCTGGCTGCCCACCGGGTCGAGGCCACTGGCACCGGCGGCGTGGACCATTGGTAGGGCTGCATGGTATGGTCAGGATAAACTATGTACCTAACCCCGTTAGAATGGTAGCGCATCTCGGAAATCTGATTGGTGCCCAGAAACCGGGCAAAATGGTAACCTTGCTCCGCCGCGGGATCAATCCCGAGCTCCAGTTGGTGCAACCGATAGCGTGTTTCTTCGGACCACTTCTTGCGTGTCTCGAATACATCGAACCGCACGGGAGGAAACGTGCCCGGTGACTGATAGTGGTACACCACGCGGTATTTGAGGGGAGTACGCCGATCCCTGTTTTCATATTCCAATTCCAGCGGATTGGCGCCGTCGGTGCGCAAGACTCTCCCCCGGAATCGCATCCCTCCATACAGGTGATTTCGGAATTCAAATTCCGTCTCCGTACGCCAGGTGAAATCTCCCGGCAGACATGGAATTCCCAAATAACACGCGTCCAGCAGGGTAAAGAAATTAAAGTAGGTGATTGATTTTCCCAACTGGTTCCACTGCTCCCTGGGACCATAATGCAGGCTGTTAAAATCAGCGTTGTAGCTCCATTCTTTTTCGGCGGACATTCCAAAAACCCACAGATTTGTGGTGAAAGCCGAGTTGGTGGGGTAGAGCAGATAAGCCGTTGGGCTGAAGCGCGCCCTCGGCCCAAAAGTAGGCCGGACCAAATTTCCGATGCTCCCACTTTTCAAAGACAACGCGTCTGACATACGGCCGTTCGGCCTGGTACTGCCGAAAAGTATAATCCGTCACTCCGGGCTCGGCCAATGAAGCGGCTGTCCCGCCGAACACTCCTGCTACCAACCCCAACGCTAGTGCCAGACGCTGACCACACCAAAGCCCGCCTTTAGGGGCATCTTTCGAAGGTCGCCACGGCCGTTTCCCGCCCCGATGAGTGCCGGGAGGCATTCCCAGGGTTGTCGCACCTTGTTCGCTTGGACGCCCCGCTGATTCTCGTGCAGGGGGTTCCTTGAACGAATGGCCGACGGATGCGCACCCGGCGCTTGGGAATTCCCGGGCAGGTTCTTCGGTCGAGACAGCGCCACACGCTGCCAAGCTCGGGACGCGTCCCATGGGCACTGTTGGAGCAGCGACAGCCGCAAAAGCAGGAACTGCAATCCGGGCGTACGTTCCGCCAGGCTCAACGGCCTGGCCGGCAGTATGGCGCGCGCGCCGGTTCATGGCTTCAACGTTTCGCGTCATTTGCCCCGTTTTCCGCGCCCCGGGGCACGGGGGCATGACCTCCCCAGCCTGTCAACTCCTTTTTTGAAATTTTTTTGCCCCACCCTGCACAACGTCGGGGTGACTCGGATGGGACGGGTCTCCGCGCACCCCAAGCCGACGGCTGCCGGCCGTGGTTACCACGGGAAACGACGTGGTCCAACTTGGTTGGCCCATGGCGGCTTGAGCCGAAGTCGCCTGCCATCCGGCGCGCCGCATCGTTGTCCGGTTCAGGCCACGCTTTTGCAGACCCTGTTCTTGACGCAAACCGACCCTGGCGAAGAGGCTCGCGTTCGGTCACAGCCTGCCCCCGACTGGCTTGCGCCGGGTCGCGCGGGCGCCTTCTCCGCGGCAGTGGTTCGCAGCGCGGCGGTTCCGGGGTAATCGGCTGTGCTTGGCGGAGGCACGCCGTGCCGATAGCTTCGCGTCATGAATCGCATCCTGGTGCTATACGACTCCAAGACCGGCAATACGGCCAAGATGGCGGCCCTGGTGGCCGAAGGGGCGCGCAGCATTCCGGACACCGAGGTGCGGGTGCGCTCGGTGGATGAGGCCACGCCGGACGATGTGCTCTGGTGCGACGGGCTGGCGGTGGGAAGTCCCACCAACATGGGCCTTTTGTCCTGGAAAATGAAGCGTTTCTGGGACGAGGTCCTGGGTGAGTACTGGATGAAGTTGGACGGCAAGATTGCCTGCGCGTTCAGCTCGGCCGGAGGGTGGGGCGGGGGCATGGAGCTGACCTGTCAATCCCTGCTGACCGTGTTGATGAACTTCGGCTTTCTGGTGTTCGGGGTTACCGATTACGCGACGAAACTGCACACCCTGCACTATGGCGCGGTGACGGCCCGGGAGCCGCGCACGGAGGACGCGCGGGCGGTCTGTCGCGTCCTGGGCCGGCGGTTGGCGGAGTGGACCGCGGTGTTCGTGCACGGGCGGAAGGGCGAGCATCCCGGCCTGAAGATGGCCGAGCGCGGCCGCCCGGGGCAAGAGTAGGAAGCGGATGCGGGCGGGCTGCCGCAGATCGGGACGGCCGGGCCGGTTGGCGAGGCCGATCCGCACCGCCGGTGGGAAATAAAACCGGGCTCCTCATCCGTCACCGCCGGGAACAGCCGCGGCGGCGGGAGCGCCTAATCCGCCAGATTAAGCTCATGGAAAACTTCATTCCCCTTGCGCTCCGGGCTTGTCGTCCGCGAGGCGGTTCGGAGAATACGTCCCCGTTTTCGCTGGAACACCCAGCCTAATGCCTTCGCCGGGGGCGAGGGCGCCCGACGCTCGGCGCAGCCGGCCGATGGTTGTCGGGGCGGGCGGTGGGGATTTGGGCAATTGACGCTTTAACCGCGTGCCGGCTGACTGGGCGCGTTTTACATGTCGGACATTTTTCCGAAATGGACCAACAAGCTGCCGGGCTACCTGCTCGGGGCGGGGGCCCTGTTGGGCACCGCCGTGGTGGCCGGGGTGTGGTATTACTTCACCCCGAAGTACACGCGGGTGGGGTACCAGCCGATTCAGCCGGTGAGCTTTTCCCACCATATTCATGTGGAGCAACTGGGGATGGACTGCCGGTATTGCCACACCGGCGTGGACAAGTCGTATCACTCGAACATCCCGGCCAGCACCCTGTGCATGAATTGTCACAACCAGGTGCTCAAAGATGATCCCCGGCTGGCGTTGGTGCGGGAGAGCGCCGCCACCGGCCAGCCCATCCCGTGGGTGTGGATTCACAAAACCCCCGACTACGTCTATTTCAACCACGCCGTGCATGTGAACCGCGGCATTTCCTGCGTGCATTGCCATGGCCAGGTGAACCTGATGGATGAGGTCTTCCACGCCAAACCCCTGAGCATGGCCTTCTGTCTGGAGTGTCACCGTCAGCCGGAGGCTTTCATCCGTCCGCCGGACCAGGTCTTCAACCTGAACTGGGAACCGGAAAGCCGGGCCAAGCAACTGGCCGAAGGCGCCCGGCTGGTCCGGGAATGGCGCGTGGAAAAACTCGACAACTGCTCCGCCTGCCACCGATGAAGACCGTGCCCCCGCCCTGTCCCGAGCCGGAGTCCGGCCCTCACTACTGGCGCAGCCTGGAGCACCTGGCGGACACGCCCGCCTTTCGCGAGTGGCTCGAACGCGAGTTTCCCGACGGCGCCACCGAGTTCACCGACCCCGTTTCCCGCCGGCACTTCGTGCGGATCATGTCGGCGTCGTTCCTCCTGATGGGGTTGGGGTTGACCACCGGTTGCCGGCGTCCGGAGGAGAAAATCCTTCCCTTCAGCAAGCAACCGCCCGGGTACACCCACGGAGTGCCGCAGTATTTTGCCACCGCGATGCCGCTGCGCGGGTCGGCCGTGCCGTTGCTGGTCAAGTCGTACGACGGCCGGCCCATCAAGCTGGAGGGCAATTCCGAGCATCCGCTCAACCGCCGCGCCCAGGGTCGCCCGCACGGCCCCACGGACGCCTGCACGCAGGCCTCGTTGTTGAACCTGTACGACCCGGACCGCGCCCATCGTTTCACCCACCAGGGCCAGAACACCAGCCGGGAAAAGGCTCTTGACGCGCTTGCGGCGGTGGGGCGCACCGCGCGGGCCAATCAGGGGCGGGGACTGCACGTGCTGCTGGGGCGGAGCAGTTCGCCCTCGCTATTGCGGCTAGTGACCGAGATGCGAGCGGCGGCCCCAGAGAGCGCATGGTACGCGCATGAGCCGGTGGACTTCGACATCCATCGGCAGGCGGCCACGCTGACGTTTGGCGAGCCGGTCAAGCCGCGGTACCACCTCGAGAACGCCCGGCGCATCCTGTCGCTGGATTGCGACTTGCTGGGCACGGAAGAAGACGCCTGGCATTGGACCGGCGGGTTCGCGCGGGGACGCCGCCCGCAGACGCCGGACGATTCCCTGAACCGCCTGTACGTGGTGGAGGCGGTGATGAGCCTCACCGGCGCCAACGCGGACCATCGCTTGCGATTGCCTGCCGGGCAGGTGTTTGCCGTAGTGGCGGCGATGTTCGTTGACTTGATGGAACAGGCGGGCGCTACCGAGACGGTCCCCGGGGCGGCGGAGTTTGCCGCGGCGCTGCGGGAACGCGCCGGGGCGCTCAGTTCCGAGGCGCGGCGCTGGGCTGCCGAGTGTCTCAAGGACCTGGCGGCGCATCCCGGGGAATCCGTTGTTCTGGCGGGGTATCGTCAACCCCTCGGGGTTCACGTGCTGGCGCACGCGCTGAATTTCTACCTGCAAGGCGCCGGCCGCACCGTTTCCTACCTTGAAGCACCGGCGCCGCCGTTTGCCGGCCTGGCGGAGCTGGCGCGGGCCCTGGACGCCGGCGCGGTGGAAACCCTGGTCATCCTGGGGGGCAATCCCGTGTACGATGCGCCCGCGGACCTGAATTGGGCCGCTACCCAGCGCAAAGCCCGCACCATCATCCGGCTGGGAACCCACGAGGATGAAACCGCCGCGCTCAGCGACTGGCATCTGCCCGAGGCGCACTATTTGGAATCGTGGGGAGACGTGCGAACCCTCGACGGCACGCTGACGCCGGTGCAGCCGCTTATCGAACCGTTGTTTGGCGGCATGACGGCGCTGGAGGTGCTGGCCCGTCTGGGCGGTTTTCCCGCCGTCAAACCCTACGACATCGTGCGGGAAACCTTCCGGCAATTGACCGGTCCCGGCGACTTCGAGGAGCGGTGGAAACGGTTCCTCCACGATGGCTATCTGCCGGATTCCGCGTCGCGCGTGGTGACTCCGGGCGCGGTGAACTGGGGAGAGGCCGCCTCCGCGGTTCTGCAAACCCCCGTGGCGTCGGCCCCGGGCGCGCAGGCGTTGGAAGTGGTGTTCCTGCGCGACGCCAAACTCGACGACGGCCGCTTCAACAACAACGGCTGGTTGCAGGAACTGCCCGACCCGATCACCAAACTCACCTGGGACAACGCGGCGCTGGTCAGTCCGGCCACTGCGCGGGCGCTGGGCGTGTACCGGGTGCAAAACCATTACGCGGGCAGCGAGACGGCCCTCAAAACCCGAGTGCCGGTGGTGAAAATCGAGGTCCACGGTCGCGCCATTGAGGCCCCGGTCTGGGTGCAGCCCGGCATGGCCGATCACGTGGTGGCGCTGACGTTGGGCTACGGGCGCCTGCGCACCGGCCGTGTGGGCAAGGGCTCCGGCTACAACGCCTATGCGGTGCGGACCGCCTCCGCCCTGCATCTGGCCACCGGGGCCAGGGTGACCCCGGTCGGTCGGGACTACGAGCTGGCCACGACCCAGAATCACTGGGCAATGAAGGGGCGGCCGATCATCCGCGAGGCCACGCTGGCCGAGTACGCGAAGAATCCGCGTTTTGCCCGGGCGATGGACCTGCCCGAACCCGTGCGGGGCGCGGCGCCGCTGTATCCCAACCCGCTGGACATGGTGGGCGAGACCGCGCTGCACCAGTGGGCGATGTCCATTGACCTGGGGGCCTGTGTGGGCTGCTCGGCCTGCGTGATCGCCTGCCAGAGCGAAAACAACGTGCCGATCGTCGGCAAGGACCAGGTCAGCCGCAATCGTGAGATGCACTGGATGCGGCTGGACCGCTACTACGTCGGGCCGGAGGACAACCCGCAGGTGGCCCAGCAGCCGATGCTCTGCCAGCATTGCGAGGCGGCGCCGTGTGAAAACGTCTGTCCGGTCAACGCCACCGTGCACGACCACGAGGGGTTGAACCTGATGGTGTACAACCGCTGTGTCGGCACCCGCTACTGTTCAAACAACTGCCCCTACAAGGTGCGCCGGTTCAACTTTTTCGATTACAACCGCCGGCCGCTGGACCGCCTCTATCGCAGCCCGCTGACCTCCTTCAACGACGGAGAGTGGGAGCTCAAGCGCTGGTTCAAGAACCCGGACCGCGGCAACCGGGCGCAGGACGAGTGGGACCTGATGAAACTGGCGCGCAATCCGGATGTCACCGTGCGCATGCGCGGGGTGATGGAAAAGTGCACCTTCTGCCTGCAGCGCATCGAGCAGGCCAAGATTGCGCAGAAGGTTCGCGCCGGCGCCTCCGGTGATGTGCAGGTGCGGGAGGGCGCCGTGCAGACCGCCTGTCAGCAGGCCTGTCCGGCGGAGGCCATCAGCTTTGGCAATCTCAAAGACCCCGAGAGCGCGGTGTCGCGCGCGCGCCAACAGGACCGGGCCTACTGGGTTCTGGAATACCTGGCCACCAAGCCGCGCGTGACCTACTTGGCCCGCGTGCGCAACCCCAACCCCGCCATGCCCGATTACTACGAATCCCCGCAGAGCACGCGGGAATTCCTGGAACACGGAGGCTTTTTGCATGAGCCGGGCGCCGGACACGGCGCGGCGCACGGCGCGGAGAAAGGAGGGGCTCACTGATGCACGCGTCGTCCGCGAGTTCGGTGGCCATTCCGCAGCCCCCTCCGGAACTGGCCCGCACGCCCCTGGTGGCCAACAACCGGTCGCTGAGTTGGATTTCGGACGCGGTGGCGGGGGTGGCCGAAGGCCGGACTCCCCGCTGGTGGTGGCCGGCGTTTGTCATCAGCTTCGGGATGATGGCGCTGTGCTTTGCCATGATCGCCTACCTCATGTCCACAGGGGTGGGGGTGTGGGGGCTGGGGCATCCGGTCATGTGGGGCTGGGCCATCGTGAATTTCGTGTGGTGGATCGGCATCGGGCACGCGGGTACGCTCATCTCGGCCATTTTGTTCCTGCTGCGGCAGCGCTGGCGCACGGCCGTGAACCGTGCGGCCGAGGCCATGACCATCTTTGCGGTGATGTGCGCCGGGATTTTCCCGGTCATCCACATAGGGCGCATCTGGCTGGCGTGGTGGTTGTTTCCGATTCCCAACGCCAACAACATCTGGCCGCAGTTTCGCTCGCCGCTGATGTGGGACGTGTTTGCGGTCTCCACCTACTTCACCGTGTCGCTGCTGTTTTGGTACATGGGGCTGATTCCGGACCTGGCGGTGATGCGCGACCGGGCGAAGACCACCCTGCGCAAGTTCGTTTACGGATTGTTCGCGCTGGGCTGGACCGGCTCCAACCGCCACTGGAGCAACTACGAAAAGGCCTACCTCATCCTGGCGGGCCTGAGCACGCCCCTGGTGCTGTCGGTGCACTCGATCGTGTCGCTGGACTTCGCGGTCTCGCAGGTGCCCGGCTGGCACACCACGATCTTCCCGCCGTACTTTGTGGCCGGCGCCATCTTCTCCGGGTTCGGCATGGTGCTGACGCTGTTGATTCCCCTGCGCAAGCTCTGCGGGCTGGAGGATATCATCACCGTACGGCACGTGGACCTGATGTGCAAGGTGACGCTGGCGACGGGTTCGATCGTGGGGTACGCCTACGCGATGGAGGTGTTCATCGCCTGGTACAGCGGCAATCCCTACGAGCGGTATGCGTTCTGGAATCGCGCCTTCGGCCCGTACGGGTGGGCGTACTGGATCATGATTGCCTGCAACGTGGTGATTCCGCAGTTGTTCTGGTTCCGCAAGGTGCGGGAGAACATGCTGGGGGTGTGGGTGATTTCGATCCTGGTCAACGTCGGCATGTGGTTTGAGCGGTTTGTGATCGTGGTGACCACGCTGGCGCGCGAGTTTCTGCCGGCCAACTGGGGTTACTACACGCCCACCTGGGTGGACATCTGCACGTATCTGGGGACCTTCGGCCTGTTCTTCACCTTTTTCCTGCTCTTTGTGAGATTTCTGCCCGTTGTGGCCATTGCCGAGGTCAAGGGCGTGACCCCGCAGGCGGACCCGCATCACCCCCTGGGCGGCGCGAAGGATGGAGGGCAACCCTGATGAGCACGGCGAGCGCCAACGCCTACGGCCTGATCGCTGAGTTTACCACCCCGGCAGCCACGTTGCATGCCGCCGAGAAACTGCGCGACCTGGGCTTCCAACGCTGGGACGTGTTCACCCCGTATCCGGTGCACGGCATGGACCAGGCGATGGGCCTGAAAAATTCCAAGGTCGGCTGGTTTTCCTTCCTGGGCGGGGTGACCGGCTACACCACCGGCATGCTCATGATCTGGTGGATGAACGCCGTGGACTACCCGATCATCGTCGGGGGCAAGCCGTTCTTCAGCCCCTTCTCGGCCTTTCCGCCCTCGTACGAGCTGACCATTCTGTTCGGCGCGTTCGGCGCGTTGTTTGGCATGCTGTTTCTCAACCGCCTGCCGCGGTTGCATCATCCGCTGCTCAAGCACCGCCGGTTCGCCCTGGCCAGCCACGACCGCTTTTTCATCGTGATTGAGACGGCCGATCCGCAGTACCAGCCGGAAGCGACCCGACAGCTTCTGGAATCGCTGGGCAGCGTCCGGGTGGAAACCGTGGAGGAGTGAGGATGCGCTATTTTCTGGTCGCCTTTCTGCTGGTGTGCGTGGCGGTAGTGAGTATCGCCGGCTTCCGCGGCAGCACCTCCCGCCGTCCGCCCATCGAGCTGTTTCCGGACATGGACCGGCAGGCCAAGCTCCGTCCGCAGTCCGCGAACGAATTTTTTGCCGACCGGCGGAGCTCACGGCCACACCCGGCGAACACCATCGTGCGGGCGGAGCCGCGGGTGGTTGGTAACACGCCCGTGTTTCCTTTTGAGGATCACCCGCTGAACACGGGCAGGGTGCCGGGCACTCCGCCGGGGATGACCAATTACGTGGAAACCAACCCGCTGCCCATCACCGCCACCCTGCTTGCCCGGGGCCAGCAGCTTTTCAACATCCACTGCCAGCCCTGTCACGGGGCGGCGGGTGATGGGAAGGGCGTGACCACCCGCTACGGCATGGTGGTCATTGCCAACCTCCACGACCCCCGCATCGTGCGTCAGCCCGACGGGGAGATTTTCCACACCATCACCTACGGGAGAAATCTGTTGCAGGGGTACGAAGCCAGCATCGAGCCGCCCGACCGCTGGGCGGTGGTGGCTTACGTGCGGGCCCTGCAACTGAGCCACCTGGCTTCCCTGGAGGAAGTGCCGGCCGATCAGCAGGCCGCGTTGAGGAAATGACATGAGTGCCGCTGTTTCTCAATCCGCCGCTTCCGCCGTTTCTCCGCTGGACCTGAGCCGCTGGCGTAACCTGCCCAACGTGCTGATCCTGGCGGGCGCGGCGGGCGCCCTGCTGGGGCTGGTGATTCGGCCGCTTCAGTTTGGTTATTCCTGGCTGGTGGCGTTCATGTTCTTCCTGAGTCTGGGGCTGGGGGCGCTGTTCCTGGTGATGATGCACCACCTGTTCGATGCCGGCTGGTCGGTGCCCATCCGCCGTTTCTGCGAGCATCTGGCGAACCTCCTCTTCCCCTGGATGCTGATCTTCTTCGTGCCCATCGCCCTGCTGGCGCCGCGCCTGTACGGATGGATGCAGGTGGCCGATCCGCATGCCGACCACGCCCTGCACGCCAAACTGCCGCTGTTTACCAAGCCGGGATTCTACCTGGTCGCGGCTGTGTGTTTTGCCGTTTGGGCCTGGCTGGCGCGCAGCCTGCGGGCGGCCTCCCTGGCCCAGGACGCCGACGGCGAAGCCCGCCACACCCGACGCATGCGCCGGCTCTCGGCGGGGGGCGTTTTCCTCTTTGCCATCACCCTGACCCTGGCGGCCATCTTGTGGATGAAGGGCCTGTTTTACGAATGGTTTTCCACCATGTACGGCGTGTACTACTTCGCCGGCAGCGTGTGGATGACCCTGGGCACGGTGTACTTCATCACCATGATCCTCAAGCGCACCGGCACGCTGGCGCCGGTGCTGCACGAGCACCAGTTTTACTTCATCGGCTCGCTGATGTTCGCGTTTACCGTGTTCTACGCCTACATCCACTTCTCGCAGTACTTCATCATCTGGAACGCGAACCTGCCCGAGGAAACCTTCTGGTACGTGCTGCGCGAAAAGGGCACCTGGTGGTACGTGGGGTTGGCGCTCATCTTCGGCCATTTCTTCCTGCCCTTTTTGGCCATGCTGCGCATTGACCTCAAACTGACCTTCACCTGGATGACCCCGATCTGCGCTTGGACCTGGGTGATGCACTACACGGACATGGCCTTCAACATCCATCCCTATCTGCATCCAGACGGCTATCCCTTCCGCTGGGCCTGGCTGGACCTGGCCTGCGCGGCGCTCATGGGCGGGGTGCTGCTCAAGGTGTTCTTGCGGGACTTCGCCGCCCACGCGCCCTGGCCCACCCGCGATCCGCGGCTGGCCGAGGCGATGGGCCGGGTGGTATATCACGCCTCCCCGATCTCCGGCGGGGAGATGGATGAGACCGAGGAACTGGCCGATGCGGCTGAATCCAACGGAGGTACCCGATGAGCTGGTGGTCGCGCTGCTGCCACGGTTGGGACACCGCCCGCGCGGGCGCCTGGCTGGTGGGTATCCTCGGCGCCTTCCTGCTCGTCGGCGGCCTGGCGTGGTGGGTGTACCAGCGCACCCGGCCCCCGGGTGTGGACACCGCCCGCGCCGCACTGCGCTACAACAACCTGGCGGAAATCCGCGCGGCGGCGCACATCGCGCTCACCACCGCCGAGCCGATTGACAAGGCCCGGGGCATTTACCGCATCCCCATCACCAACGCGATGGAGCTGTTGTTGCAACTCTGGCAGGACCCCGCCGCCGGTCGGGCGAACTTGCTGGAACGCGTGGACAAGGCCACCGCGCCGCTGCCTGAGCAACCCAGTGAGTACGAATAACCGCCGTTCGCGCTCCACTCCGGACACGGTCCCAGGATCATGAGTTCTGCGGCGCCTCATCCCGAACCGGCTTCGCCCTCGCTCGCCGCGCCGGCTCCGGCGCCTGCCCCGATACCGAGGGAAGCGATTGACCGCTCGTGCCGCTGGCCGGTGATGCTGCTGGTGGTGCTGGCGGCGGGCTGGTTGGTGATCGCCGGCGTCCTGGCGGTGCTGGCGGCCATAAAACTTCACGCCCCGGGTCTGCTGGCGCAGCATGCCTGGCTCACCTACGGCCGCGTGCAACCCGCTGCGTGGAACGCCTTTGTGTTCGGATTTGCTTCCCCGGCCGGGCTGGCGCTGGCGCTGTGGATGATCGCCCGGCTCAGTGGCGCGCCGTTGCGGGGAGGCGGCTTTATCATCCTGGGCGCCCTGGTCTGGAACGCGGGTTTGAAGGTCGGGTTGTTCGGGATTTTCCTGGGCGACACCACCGGCTTCGAGGGCATGGAACTGCCGCGTTACGCCGCTCCGTTGCTCCTGGCGGGGTATCTGCTCATGGCGCCGTGGGCGCTGTTGACCTTCGAACGGCGCGCCGAGCCGGTGGCCTACGTTACCCAGTGGTTTTTGGTGGCGGCCCTGCTGGTGTTTCCGTGGGTGTACGCCGCCGGCTATCTGGCGACCAGCTTCATTCCCCTGCGCGGCGTCCTGCAGGCCGCGGCGCAGGCGTGGTATCTGCAAAATCTCCACGTGCTCTGGATGGGCTACCTGGGACTGGCGACCCTGTTTTACCTGATTCCGAAAATCACCGGCGCGGCCGTGCCCAGTCGCAGCCTGGCCTTGTTTGGTTTCTGGACTCTCACTGCGCTGGGAGGACTGACTGCGCTGGGGCGGCAGGCCGGCGGGCCGTTTCCGGCGTGGATGACCAGTGTGGCGGTCGTGGCGGGGGTGTTCTTGATCTTTCCCGTGGGCGCGTTGGGTTGGAGCCTGGCGGCCACCGTGCGCGGCGCGGGCGCCCGGGTTCGAAGCAGCGTGGTGCTGTGGTTTGCGCTCGCCGCCCTGGGGGCGTTTGTCCTGACCGGCCTCCTCGGTGCGGTGAATGCGCCGATGAGCGTGCGGCGGTTAACCCAGTTCACCCTGTTTCCGATGGGACTGGACCAGCTCTGGATTCAGGGCGTCTGCGGACTGGCCCTGCTCGGCGGCTTGTATTTCCTCATTCCGCGCCTGCTGGAGGAAACCTGGCCGTGGCCGGCGCTTGCGCGCGCGCACTTTTTCCTGGCCGCCGGCGGGCTGGGGCTGCTGACCGTGGCGTTTCTGGTGGGCGGTCTGGTGCAGGGGGCCGCGCTCAATGACCCGGAGACGGGGTTTATCGTTGTGGTGCGACGCTATCTGCCGTTTGCCTCGACGGCCACGCTGGCGCACCTGTTGAACCTGACCGGAGCGTGTCTGTTCGGGATCAACCTGGTCGGCGCGCTGGGGATTTGCTGGCGCCGCGTTGCCCAACCCGCGGTGCGGTCCTGGTGGACCGCGCCGGCCAAAGCGGAGGCCGGAACATGAAGCACGGGCCGTTGCTTTTCCTGGGCGTGTTGAGCACGGTGTTGGCCTCGTGGCTGGCCGCGGTGGCGATCCCTCATTTTCAGTTTGGCGACGAGCCTCCGGTCGCCATCGAAGACCTGGGCATCGAGTATCCTCAGGCGCGGCCCGGCGAGGCGCAGCAGGGGGCGGAGGTGTACCGCGCGCAGGGCTGCAACTATTGCCACACCCAGCAGGTGCGCCAGGAACCGTTGCTCAGCGATCTGTACCTGGAAGACCCGGGCACGAACATCCTGGCCGTGCGATCGGTGCTGGCTGCCGTGCGTCCGGAACTGGTCAAGCGCAGCCTCACCGGCCTGCCGGACCCGTTGCCCCGGCCCCTGTTGGCCCGCGCCGCCTATGGGGAAGCGGTTCGGGCGCGGCAATGGCTGACCAACGCCGGCGCCTCGGTGCGGCTGGAGGTGGTGAACCCCAGCGCGGACCTCCGGCGTGGTTGGGGCGTGCGTCGTACCGTGGCGCGCGATTATCTGCGCGAGCAACCGGTGATGCTAGGCCAGGCGCGTTTCGGACCGGACCTGGCGAACATCGGCGCGCGGCAGACCAACGCCATGCGCCTGTATCTGAAGCTCTATAATGCCTGCATCGAAATGCCCGGGTCCACCATGCCCCGCTATCCCTACCTGTTCGAGACGCGCCCGCTGCGACCGGGCCGGGCGCCCTCGCCCGAGGCCCTGGCGGGTTTTGGGTTCGAGCCACCGCCGGGCATGGAAGTGGTGCCCAAACCCGAGGCCCGCCAATTGGTGGCCTACCTGCTTAGCCTCAAAGCCGAACCGTTCTTCTACGAGGTGTTTCTGCCCCAGCCGCCCGCCGCGACCGAAAGCAAGTCCGCGGAAACGACAAATGCGCCTCCGGCGGCGCCACCTGCCAGCAAGCCGGACGCGGGCTCTTCAACGCCATGACCTCCGGCCCGCATTCTCCAGCTTCCCATCTCAAGGCGCCGGCCACGCCCGCCGTGGACGTGGACGGGCTGCCCCGGGGGGCCGAACCGCCGGAGCCCCAGGTTCGGTCGGCCTTTTACACCCCCATCTGGTTGGTGACGGTGTTCGGCCTGTTTTTGTACTGGGGGACTCTCTATCTGGACCGGAACGGGGGCGGGTTCAGTCCGCTGGTCTTCACTCCCGGCGAAATGCTGGCCGACGTGGAAGCCCGGGTGCCGCGTTCGGAGGCCGACCTGCTCTTTGCCCAGGGACGCCGCGTGTACGCCACCTACTGCAGCGCCTGTCATCAGCCCAATGGCCGCGGTGTGGCCGGCCAGTTTCCGCCGCTGGCCGGTTCGGACTGGGTCATCAATGACGGGCCCAATCGCATCATCCGAATTGTGCTGAACGGCCTCCAAGGGCCCATCACCGTCAACGGCGTGCTGTACAACAACGTCATGTTGCCCTGGCGGGACCAGCTCTCGGATGAAGACATCGCCGCTGTGGTCACCTTCATTCGCGGCAACAAGGAGTGGGGCAATAACGCCTCGCCCACCTCGGCCGCCCACGTGCGCGCCATCCGCGAGGCCACGGCCGATCGTGGGACGTACTGGACGGCGGAGGAGCTGCTGGCCATTCCGTTGAAGGATTAACCCCCCGCTCAAGCACGACAGACGCCTGGAGCAGGGCGAATGGAAAACGCGGTGCGCTCGAACTGTGACCGCTTGCGGCTGTTTTCTGAAAGCGCCGGCCAGCCGGCGCACTCCAAGGGCTGGGGCGGGGATCGAACGGCCCAAATGCGGCGGGCTGAGGACAGCCCGCCCTCCCACGATGGATGCTCCCAAGCCCGGTAGGGCGCGCTCTCCGAGCGCGCCGGCGCGCCGGTTGACAACCGGCGATACGACAGATTGCCAATCTGTGCTACCCGGAGCACCCGGCTAGGCCCTTGCGCTTCCCTTCATCTGCGTCTTCCGCGTGGTCTGCGGGCCCCATCCGCCGGGCTGGAAGCCCGGCTCCACGGCAGGCTGGAAGCCCGCCGCTACGGGCGAACCGGTCGCGACAACCGTCCTCGCAGCCGCCCAGGAATCGAGCGGCTTTGGAAAACGTTACGCGTTTGCAGTGCGTCCTCTTGCTGCCGCTCTCACTCAAAGCGCCAGCCGGCCCGCGCCGTCCAGGTATCGGAGCTGGAATCGAACGACCTTACCGTGCAACTCCTGAACCTGGATTACGGGCCGGCTGCCGGCTTCCGGAAACTTTCCGTGGCGGTCGCGGGATCAGCCTGGGGGGACAGTCCCGCGGGCGGCAGCACCCCGGCTTCGGCCGGCGGGGAGATTCCATCGGATGGATCCAATGGCGGCGAGGCCGTCGGAGCAGGGGAGCCGGTCGCCGCGGTAGAGGAACGAAAACGCCGGCGGTTCCACCACGCCTTGCAGAGGTCCCAGCGACGACGGAGAATCACTCTCACGGCTCGCGTGGTGCGCCGGGCTTTCCGCCGGTTGACCATGCCCCGGGCGCGTTGGAGCCAGCGTCGCGCCCAGACAAATTCTGTGGCCAACACGGCCAGCCCCACCGGGATCACCACAAACGCCGGCCCGGGCAGGACCAGCAACGCCAGACCAAACAGCAGAATGGTCCCGCCCACCACGCCGACGATCATTTTCTTCAGGGGCAACATTCCTCGGTGTACGCCCGTCCCGCCGTCCGGTTTCGATCATTTAGACTGCCCCATCAGCGGCCGGGTTCAAGCCGGCCGGGTGAGATTGCGGAGACATTCGGTCCTGTTCCCCGGGTGGGCCGGTCGGTCCCGGTCATGTGCTGGCCCGGTTATTGCGTTGGCACGGCCCGGACCTGCCCCGAAGCCGGATTGTACTCGATGCGATAACCGCGCGGCAATCGCGGCAGCGCCGGCAGGTAACCCTCCTTGACCAGTTCCTGAAGGTCTTTCGGGTAGCGTCCTTCGGCCGCGTGAAACTGGCGGAGCGCCTGCTGAATCTGCACCAGTTCCACGACCCGAGCCGCCTGCTTTTGCGCCTGTCCCACGGCGCCGAGGTAATCCACCGGGGCCGTGATGGGATTGCCGGATGACGCGGCGGGGTTGGTCTGTCCGGAGGTGGCGGTCTTGTCGGGGCTCCGCCCGCAACCCGCCAGCAGCCCCAGACCGGCGAGCGCCAGACCAGTGAGGTATTTCATGCCCGGAACATACCCAAAAGCGGTTCCAATCCAAGTCCGGAAATTGTCGCGCGCGGTCGGGAGAGAGGCCGGCGGCAGGCGATAACCCGTCCGGAGCCGCTGTCACCCGCGCCGGCGGTTCAGCCCGCATTTGCGCCGGCGGCCGATCGAATCACGCGCCAGGCGGGAACGGGTTCGGGGAAGCCCTTGAGCCGCAGGGGCGGGATGGGTTCGGTGGCGACCAATCCGGACACCTGCTCGCGGGTGGCGTGGTCCATCAGGATTTCCCCCGCCCGTGCTTCGGCACAGAGGCGGGAGACCAGGTTCACGCACTCGCCGAGCACGGTGTAATTGGCGCGGTCGGCCGAGCCCATAAGCCCGGCGATGACCTCGCCGCTGGCCAGCGCGATGCCCACCTCGAGGGGAGGGTGAGCGTGTTGGTTCATTTGGGCGCGGGTTTCGAGGAGGCGCAGCGCGCAGGTCACGGCCCGGGCGGCGTCGTTGGCCGCACTGCGCGGCGCGCCAAACACCGCCATGAGCAGGTCGCCCACGAATTTGTCCACCACCCCCTGGTGTTCGTACACAATGCGGGTGAGCGCGGTCATGTGCTCGTTGAGCAGGGCCACCACCTGGTCCGGCGGCAGACCACGGGTGCGGGCGGTGAACTCGCGCACGTCGCAAAAGAGCACCGTGACCCGACGGCGTTCCCCGGCGCCGGGCTGGTCGGACTCGACCAGGGCGCTGGCCACGTGGGGATCGGCCACCATGTTCAACACGCGGCGGTATCGTTCTTTTTGCGCCAGGCCCTGGGTCATCTGGTTGAAGGAATCCACCAGCCGGCCCACGTCGTCCCGGCTGCGCACGGGCACGCGAATCTGCAGGTTGCCGCGCAGGACCTCGCTGGTGGCGGCGGACAGTTCGCGCACGGAGCGGGTGAGCCGGTTGGCCAGCCACAGGCTCACGCCCGCGCCCGCCGCCAGCACCACCAGGCTCACCGCCAGGACGACGGCCTGCAGCCGGCGCTCCATGCGCAGCGCCCCGTTCAGGCTGTAGAGCTGGACCTGGCAGGTGAGCGGAAAGGGCGAACCGGGATTCAACGGACGCACGAACACCCGGTACACCTCGCCCAGGTGGGCCAGTTGGAAATCGGTTTCACGCACCAGGGCGGGCGTAACCACCTCGCGCAGCCGGGCGGCGAGCGGGAGGCGCAGAGGCTCCGGGATCGTGTGGGTGTGCAGTTGGCCTTCATGCCAAAAGCCGGCCAGGATGTCGCTGAGGTCGCGCAACTGCTCCGCCCAGGTGATCAGGGGCAGCCCCAGCAGCACGGCTCCCAGCGGACGTCCGGTAGCGGGGTCATCCACCCGCGTGGCCACCACTTCCAGCAGCGTGCGTCCGGCGGTGTCGTTCTCGGGCGCCAGGTAGGCGACCTGTTGGAACGCCCAGGTGTCCAGCGCCCGGGGCAGGGCGGCCAATTGCTGGTCAAACTGGGTTCCTCCATCCGGCCCGCCGGGCCGCCGTCCACCGAAAGGGCCCCCGAGCCGACTGTCCGGCACGGGCAGGAGGTTGCCTTCCGCGTCGAGAATCCGCAGCCAGCTCATGAAACCCGGGAAACCGCGTCCCCGGCCCGGCCCCGGCGGAGCGCCAATTTCCGCGCCGCCTCCCGGCGGGGGCTCGCGCTGGAGGTTGGTTTCGCCGGGCGCCGGTCGGCCGCGCCGGAAAAAACCGGCCGGTTCGCCCGCGCCAGCCAGCAATGCCTCGCGCGCGGCGGCATACACCCGGGCGGCGTCGCGCTGGCGGAGGGCCTCGCGCAGGCTGTCCTGCCCCGCCAGGCTGGCGCAGCGTTCTTTGATCTCCGCCAGCCGGGTTTCCTGCCGCTCGGTGAAAAAGGCCATTTGCGAGCGGAATTGCCCCTGCAACGCGTCGCGGTACGACCGTTGCAGGATTAACCGCGCCGCATACAAGGTGGAAACCGACACCCCGCCCACCAGCAGGATCATGGACAACAGCAGTTTGGCGCGGAAACTCAACCCGCCTCCCGCGGACGAGGAGGGCGGCTTCACGGTTGGGGGCTCCGGCAACATTGCACTTTCCAGACGTGGCGGAAGGTCGGGTGGTGACACGGCATTGCCCGGTGCGGTTCAGCCCGGCGGACTTTCCCCGCGCGCGGTCAGGGGAACTGGACGGGGATTCCGGTAATGCAGAATGCGAAACTCCGGCGTGGCGCGCACCGTGGCATGCAGTTCAAACCGATCCTCGAACGCGGGAAAGAACACGTCGCCCGCCGCCTCGCGCAGAACCAGCGTCAGATACAGGTCCGTGCAGTACGGCAGCGCCCGGGCGTACACCTCCGCGCCGCCGCAGATGAACACAGGCTGCGGCAGGTCCAGTCCGCTCAACGCGTCCAGGGCGGGCAATACCCGGACCCCGCCCGGCGCGACGAACCCGCCGCGGCTCAGCACCACCGTGGTCCGGCCGGGCAGAGGGCGTCCGATGGACTCGAAGGTGCGCCGCCCCATGACCAACGTGCTACCCCAGGTCAGTTGCTTGAACCACCGGAAATCTTCCGGCAAATGCCATGGAATCCGGCGGCCGTGTCCGATCACGCGGTTCAGTGACATGGCAGCGACGGCTTGCAGGGGAAACATGGCGGCAGGGCAGGGCAGGGTAGAGGGCGCGGCCTGCGGTTCAGGACGTGCCTCCGCAGTGCCCGGCAGGATTCGGGCGCGCCCACCGCCCCGGACGCTCGCCCGCGCGCCGGAGGCGCAGGGAGCTGCGGGCAGGCGCAGCCACGGGGCACACGGTGCAAAACACGGCGTCTCTTCCCCGGGGGAGGAAGAGCCGCCGGCCGTGAGACGAGGACAGCGAGCGGGGCGGTTGCATCGGCCCACCCAACCACGCTCCGCCCCGGATGAAAAGCCCGCTGTGGGCCGGTGCACTTAGAGATTGTTCAACCAGGTCGGCTCCAACCAGAAGTACTCCGTGTTTCCGATCAGGGAGGAAATGTCGGTGGCGTTGCCGTCCCAGGCGAGGGAGTAGTACGGCAGCTCCGAGAAGACGCGGCCCAGCACGTCCAGCCACGTGCTTTCCTTGGTCCGGCGGAGTTCCCAAGGCTGGCTTCCCTGGAAGCGGAGCACCCAGGGCGGGTTGGTGTTCTGCAGCACGTGGGATTCTTCCGCGTTGTCCGGCGCCCGCACCTGCCAGAGCGGGCGTCCGTACTGATCCACCCGATAAAGGGTGTGATACGCCTCGTCCGGGCGGAGCCACTGGGCGCTGATCAACCAGCCGTTGGGCAACACCGCTGCGCCGGTGATCAGTTGATGCGCTTCCAGCCGGTGCTGGAAGGTGACGCGGCCGGCGGCGGTGACGTGCGTGAAGTAATGCGTGGTGTGGTCGGGCCAGTGCAAACTCGACACGACAAACAACGCGCCGGCGTTCGCGCCCAGGACCCGGTGTTCGAGATAGCCGCCGCTGCGGCTGTGCGAGAGCGGAAACTCATATACGGCGGTGGCCTGCAGTTCTTCCCCGAGCGTGGCCACCCGCAGCGTGCGGGTGGTGCGGCTGTTCAGATCCACCATCCAGGCGCCGGCGTAGGGCCGCCAGAAGCCCGCGGGCCAGTTCAGCTTCACCACGCCCCGCTCCGGGTCCCAGTTGGGGCCGCTGCCCACCAGACGCACCATGTTGGTGTCATACACCGAGGCCACTTCGCCCCCCTCGCCGCCGCCGTACACCACGTACAGCAGGTCACCCTGCGGCACCAGTTTGATGGCGTCCAGGTAGGGTAGCGACCATTCGTTGCTGCGGGTCACGCTGCCGTCCTCCAGGGACAGGTAGAACCAGCGTTGCGCGCTGCACCACAGGACATGCGTGCGGCTGGTGATCAGCGCCCGGCTGACCTCTTCGCCGGGCGGCTTGGGTAGGGGCGGTTGCCACCACCAGCGCTGGACGCCGTCCGGATTGCGACGCTCGAGGTAAGGCCCCTCGGCGTCGTCCCACAGCGCTACGTAGCCGCCGTTTTTGTCCGGCACGAAGCTGTTGAGGGTGGCTCCGTCCGGGACGGTGAGGCCGGTGGTCGTGCTGCCCAGATCGTACGGGGTCCAATCGGTTTCTTGTGCCCGGCCCAGCAGGGCGGCGCCGCTCAGCGCCAAGGCGGGCAGGATGGCGAAGGTTGTTTTCATGGTGCCGGGGATGTTGAGGGTTGGTGTGGGTGAGCACCCCGCGCACGACTACAGGGAAGCCGTGGAAGGTCCCGCTTCCCGGATGATGCGCGGGGTAATGAAGATCACGAGTTCCTTTTTGCGCTTGGCGTCAAAGTGCCCGGTGAACAGGTAACCCAGTCCGGGAATGTCGCCCAACAGCGGGACCTTGCGTTTGTTGCGGGCCCGCTCGGTTTGAATGAGTCCGCCCAGGATCACGGTCGAGCCGTCCGGCACGGACACCAGGGTCGAGGCCTGCTTGGTGTCGAGGATCGGCGCCGTCGCGGTGCGGCTGGGAGATTGTTCGGTGCCCACCAGGCTGGTGAGCACCGGCGAGATGTCCAGGGTGATCACCCCGTCCTCGGAAATCTGCGGAGTGATAGCCAGAATCGCCCCCACGGTAATCATGGTCACCTGATCTCCCTGGGTCTGGGTGGTGCCGCCGGCGCTCTGCAGGAAGGTGGAGGTCTGGGCAAAGAACGGCGTTTCGGTGCCCACCTTGATCAGGGCGGTCTGGTTGTTGAGCGTGCGGATGCGCGGCTTAGAGATGATCTCCACATTGCCCACCCGCTGCAGCGCGTCCACCACCGCGGCGTTGTTCAGGTTGGTGAAGACCAGCGTCAGCGCCGAAGGACTGCCGAGACTGGCCCCGCCGATGGCCTCCGGCAGGGTCGAGGACCCGTAGGTGAGCGTGCCGCCGGCGGCCCGCGCCACATGCACCCAGTCAATACCGAACTGGAAATTATCGCTCAGGGTCACATCGTAAATGCGCGCCTCGATCTCGACCTGACGCTTGACGGTGTCGCGCAGCCCGCGCAGATAGTCCTCGACGCGCTTCAAGGCCGAGGGGCGATCGGTGATCTGGATCACCCCGGCGGTCATGTTGATGGCCAGGGAGGAGCGTCCTTTGTCCGTGAGCAACACGGTGAGTTCCTCGCGGAGTTCTTTCCAGAAATCCACGGGATTGTCGGCCTTGAGGCTCACGGACGAGCCGCCGCCACCGCCGCCGCCCATGCCGCCGCCGCCCATGCCGCCACCCATGCCCCCGCCGCCCATGCCGCCGCCGCCCATGCCGCCGCCGCCCATGCCACCGCCCATGCCGCCGCCGGTGCTGCCGGCGGCCAGCATGGCCGAACTCATGCCCTGGCCGGTGCGGCTCAGGCGCAGATAATTGACGGTGAACAGGCGCGTCTCGGTGGTGCGCACGCGGATCAAGCCGTCCTGTTCGCTCCAGGTGCAATCGTGCGCCTCCAACAGGGCGCGCATCATCTGATCCAGTGGCAATCCCCGCACATCCAGCGTCACCGTGCCGGTCACGTCGCCGTCGGGTACGATGTTGAGGTTGTTGGCCCTGGCAAACAGGGCCAGGGCGGCCTTCAGTTCGAGATTCTCGGCGGCAAAGCTGTAGAGGGTCTTCTCCGCTGCGTGAGCCTCCGGTCCGGGCGCCGGGGCTGCCGGCGGCGTGGGTGCGGGTTCCACCGCCGGCGGGGGCGGCAGATGTTCCGGGGTCTCGAATTTCCTCCAGTCGGTGTCGTACAGTTCCACCGACGACCGGTCTTTTCTGTCCGCACCCAGGCCGGGTGACGCCCCGGCCAGCAAGGCCGCCAGCAGTCCGGCAGCCAGGACCCGCCCCGAAGCCGGTCGCCCGGGGACGAGCCTTGAAGTCGTGGTGGTGCAGGTGTTCCGACCTGTGCGTGTTCCCTTGCGTGCTCCCATAAATCGTCCCTGTTGGTGTGTCCCTAGTTGCGCAGGTTTTCCCGTTCCGGTCCCAACAGCCGGTCAATCACATTGGTCAGCGGACGGCGTTGTCCCGGCGGCGGCGGCGGCACGTAGGTGGTGAAGTTGATGACCTCCGTGGTTGCCGGCCCCAGCAGGTGCACCTCGCCCGGCTCGATCCGCAGAATCCGGAAGCCGTTGACCTGGTCGCCGATGCCGTAGATGCGTTGGTCAATCACGGCCAGGCGGCTGCCGGTTTGCAGCCAGGTGGCCGACAGCTTCAAGTGCCGCGCCGACGACATTTCCGCCCCGTCGCGCGCGACCGGCTGGATGGGCCGCATCTGAAAGGGATCGCGGGTGGCCCCGGCCAGCCAGTCTTTCCAGCGTCGCTGCACGTAATCGCGCTCGATGGGGCGGAGCGCCGCGGAGGCCACCGTGTTGGTGCTGCCGCCCGTCACGCCGGCCACGCGGTTGGTTGAGCCGGATTGGGCCGGCGTTGGGGCCGTGGCGGTCTGGGTCTGGGACGTGCGCGTGGTTCCCATCCGCTTGCCCGGGTTGCCCGCGAAAGGAATCCAACCGGCCACGGCGATCAGCACCCCCGCGCCCGCCAGGATGCCGAGTTGTTTGCGATCGAGATTCATGGCGTGCTCACCTCTCCGGCCCACAACTCGAGCACGGTGCGGACCTGGTTGATGGAATTGGTACCCGCGCTCACGTTCAGGGCCACCAGGTCCACCCGCTTGGGCTGGCGGCTCAATTCGTCCAGCAACGTCAGCACCCGCTCGTACGGGGAGCGGATCGAGGCCGCGTCCGCGCTGGGCTTGAGGTTGAGCGTCAGGGTGGCGGGCACCACGGCCACATTCAGGTTGGTCTCCCCGGCGGGCGGCGGAGCGGGACGCCCGAATTCCGCCGAGGCTTCCAGCGCCAGGGGCACCAGCTCGCGCTTGAGGATCTCAAACCAACTGGCCAGATCCTGCTCGGTGCCGAAAAGCTGCTGACCCGCGAAGCGGAAATCCTCGGCCAGTTTTTCCAGATCCGCCGGGGTGTACCGGCCTTCCATGAGGGCGATTTCGTTGCCCAACCGCGTCACCCGTTCGCTCAACACGCGAGACCGCTCCTGCAGGGGCGCCAGGCGCTGGTAACTCCAATACACCGCCGCCAGCGACCCCACCAGCACCACCCCCGCCGCCACGCGCACCAGCCAGGCCTGTAGGGTCAGGGGTTGTTTGGCCGGACGCCGCGCCGCGCTGCCCAACGCCCCCACCGGAGTAGGCGGTGCGGCGGGCGCGCCCGCCGCTGCGGACGGCGGGGTCGGCGGGGTCGGCTCGGCTGCGCGCGGGGTTTCCCGTTGCAGCTTCAACTGCGTGGGCGGGACCGACGGCCAGGTTTTTCCAGGTTCTTGACTCATGCTTGCCTCCTCAGGGTTGCACCCAGCCCTCCACGACGAAGGAGGCGCTGACGTTGGTCGGCGCGGCCGTGCGTGGAGCCGACAGCCGGGC
>FWPU01005826.1_pt1 | contig 25820 bp, 21 predicted proteins | sample 2228361 | NCBI WGS metagenome assembly FWPU01 (sample SAMEA103939777, study PRJEB20133) | metagenome | reverse complement strand
GGGAAAAGAAGGTCGAGAACTATCTGGCCATGCTTCATTTTGCTTGCGCTTGGATTAGCTTCCGGGCTGCCGGACTTTTCGGATAGGCTCTTAGAACCTATCCGGAAAGCCTGCTATCCGACGGCGTCCTCGCCGTCGGGCGGGGCGAGGACGCCCCGCTTTAGCGTTTTCCGGATAGGCACTAAAAGTCGGAAAGCCCTGGGTCCCCAGCTCTATATCTTTGACCTTTTGGCACCACAGGGATATACTTTAGGGGAAGTTGGCCGTCCAGCTCCACGCGCCTCTTGGCAAGGGGTTTAGGCCTGGGTGGAGTTTGGGCTCCAAGAGGGAAGCTTGCTTCCGGGTTTGGGGTGGTCGCTCGGGTGTGAAAAGCAGGTTATGAGCGAGAAGACGGGCTACGTTCTGTTCTTTCTTCTGCTGATTTTGGCCCTTGCAGCTGCTGTACTGCCGGCGGCTTTCGCCGCTCAGAGACAGGATCCCGTGGAGGAGCTGCTGGAACAGATGTCCCCTGTCGAGAAGGTGGGACAGTTGTTCCTGGCCACCTTTCAAGGAGATGACCTGGGGCCTAACTCGGACATCGCCGCACTCATCACCCAGCATCGCGTGGGCGGGGTGGTCATCTCGCCCGGCAACGGCAATTTCTCCAACCAGGGTGACACCCTGACCCAGGTCGTCGCCTTGACCAACGGTCTGCAGCGCCTGGCCTACCAGGCCAGCAGCCAGGGCTCGGGGACCGGCCCGTTCATCCCCTTGTTCATCGCAGTCCAGCACGAGGGTGATGGGTACCCATACACCGCCATCCGCAACGGGACCACGCCTGTCCCTAACCAGATGGCCATTGGTGCCACGTGGCCGGAAGGCTCCCCGGACACCCTGGGTCAGCCTAGCTACGCCGAGCAAATAGGTGAGATCGTGGGCCGTGAGCTGGCAGCATTGGGCGTCAACATGCTCCTGGGCCCCTCGCTGGACGTGCTGAACCAACCACGGCCCGGGCTGAAAGGCGACCTGGGCACGCGCACCTTCGGCGGCGATCCGTACTGGGTGGGCAAGCTGGGCCGGGCGTACATCCGAGGGGTCCACCGGGGGAGTGAAGGCCGGGTGGTCACCATCGCCAAGCACTTCCCCGGCAACGGCGGCAGCGATCGCAGCCCTGAGGAAGAGGTCGCCACGGTGGACAAGTCCCTCCAAGAGCTGCGGCGCATCGAGCTGGCGCCCTTCTTCGCCGTGACCCAGGGCACCGACCCGCTGGCCATCACTGATGGACTCATGTCGTCGCACATCCGCTACCGGGGCTTTCAGGGCAACATCCGGCAGCTCACCCGCCCCATCAGCTTCGATGCTCAGGGCTTGCAGGCGCTCATGGCCCTGGAAGAGTTCGCCACGTGGCGGAACCAGGGCATCATGGTCAGCGACTCCCTGGGCGTGCCGGCGGTGCGCAAGTACTACGACCCTCAGCTCACCACCTTCCCCCACAGGCGCATAGCTCAGGAGGCCTTCATCGCCGGCAACGACCTGTTATTCCTGTCGCGCTTCGCCCTTACCGATGAGTGGCCCCAGCAGATGGCCAACATCCGCGCCACCATCGAATTCTTCCGCGAGAAATACGAGTCAGATCCCACCTTCCAGGCCCGGGTGGATCAGGCGCTGCGCCGCATCCTGTCGCTGAAGCTGCGGTTATATCCCCAGTTCTCCATTGAAGAGGTGCAGGTGGACCCGGCCCGGCTGCCTGAGGAGGTCGGCACGGCCGGGACCGTGGTCGCCGAGTTGGCTCGTGAGGCCATCACCCTGATCTACCCTGGCCCTGGGGAGTTGGCTGACCGCTTGCCGAGCCCACCCCTCAGCGATGAGGACATCCTCATCTTCACCGACACGCGGGAGGTGCGGGACTGCCCCACTTGCGAGCCCTTCTCAGTGCTGCCTGTAGACAGCTTGCAGAAGACGATGTTACGCCTGTACGGGCCTGAGGTGGGCACCGGGCAAATCACGCCGCAGCGGGTGCATAGCCTGACCTTCGCCGAGCTGAAGGCTTATCTGAGGCCCTCTGAAGAGGCGCCCCTGCCCGAAGAGCAGCGTGCCGAGATTGACCAGCTCCTGAGCGATGCGGAGTGGATCCTGTTCGCCATGCTGGACCTGAACCCGGTGGATTACCCCGAGTCCGACGCGGTGAAGGTGTTCTTGAAGGAACGCTCCGACAGCCTGCGTGGTAAGAAGATCATCGTGCTGGCCTACAACGCGCCCTACTACCTCGACACCACGGAGGTCAGCAAGCTGACGGCCTACTACGGCGTGTACGGCAAGACGCAGCCCTTCGTAGAGGCCTCGGTGCGGGCCCTGTTCCAGGAGTTCATGCCTACCGGTGCGTCGCCGGTCACTATCAGTGGGGTGAACTACAACTTGGTGACCCAGATGGAGCCGCGTCCGGACCAGGCCATTGAGGTCAGGCTCGTCTCGCCGGTGGCTCGCACCAGCGTGGATGTGGGGACCACCATCCGCGTGCGCACGGGGCCCATTCTGGACCGCAACGGCCACCTGGTCCCCGATGGCACGCCGGTCACCTTCCGGGCCTACTACCCTGACGACGGCGTTTACCTGTCGCCCCAGGAGGTGACCACGACCAACGGGGTCGCCAGCGCCACCATCCTGGCGGAGAGGCCCGGCAGGCTGGAGATCACAGCCACCAGCGGCCAGGCCACCAACTCGCTGCCCGTGGAGCTTACGGTTATCGGCGAGGAGCCGGTGACCGCCACCCCACCTCCCACCCCCACGCCGACGGACACGCCCACGCCCCTCCCACCATCGCCCACGCCGTCACCCCAACCCACAGCGACCCTGGGCCCGCAGCCGGTCGAGGAGCCGGCTCCCGTGCGGCGTGGACCGGGCTGGGCAGATCTGGCCCTATCTCTGGGTGCCATGCTCATCGCCGGCGGTGCGGGTCAGGTCTTGCTGCAGGACGGCTGGACCCCACCCACCAAGGCGGTACGCCTTCTGTTCCTCAGCCTGATCTGCGGCTTGCTGGGTTACTTGCTCCTGGGAGTGGGGTGGTTGCACCTGGCCGATTTGCCGATCGTTGGGACTCTCTTCGCCCATGCATCATCGGCGCGGATAGAGCTGCTTGTGGTGAGTGGGGTGGCCGCCCTTGTGCCGGTGGTGGTCGCCTGGTGGAGCTCGCGACGCTAGCCATCCGGGGGTTCTAGACGTTTGTGGTGAGTGCTTCAGCGTTCCCCTGTTGCCTTATGGCCGGGCAAACGCGAGTTGATCGGCCAGATGTCCATCACGGGCTACGGCGCCGGGGTGGCGGTGCCGGGGAGAGCCGAAGGTGTTATCAAGGCTCCCGTTACCGCTGCGGCCAATTGGGTGTGTTGCCAGGTCAGGAGGATTGCCAGCAACAACAGGAGTGCGACCACAACACCCAGGGCTGCGTTCTCGCGCAGAGCGGCAATCCAGGTGTCCAAGTCCTCCTGGCCTTCCAACTCCAGGGTCGGTTCTGGCCGCAGTGGGGCCGCGGAGGACAATTCCTGGCGCAGGGCGGCGATGCTCTCGGGGCGCTGGGATGGGTGCATAGCCATGGCCCGCAGGATGGCGCGCTCGGTACGGGGTGAGAGGCGCGGGTTGAGGCTGCGGGGGCTGGGCAGGCAGTCCGGCTCCAGGAAGCGCTGCTGGGCCGTAGGTGGGGCGTGGCCGGTCAGCAGGTGGTACAGGGTGGCGCCAAGGGAGTAGATGTCGGAGCGCACGTCGGTGTGCTCCGGGCCGCCGGCGTACTGCTCCAGGGGGGTGTACGGCAACGAGCCCAGCCCCCGCACCACGGTCACGGTGCGAGGGTCATTCGGGTCCAGGGGCTTGACCAGACCGAAGTCCACCAGCTTGATTTGCCCCTGTGGGGTCAGCTTGATGTTGGAGGGTTTGATATCCCGGTGAAGGACGGGAGGGTTCTGGCTGTGGAGGTATTCCAGCGCATCGCACAACTGCTTGACCCACCGCAGCACCTGGGCTTCGGACAGGAAACGATTCTGCTGCCGGGCTTCCTCCACCAGCTCCTTCAGGTCACGCCCGGCCACGTAGTCCATCACCAGGTAGTCCCGGCCTCCTTCGGAGAAGTAATCGGAGACTTTGGGCAGGTTAGGATGATCAAGCCTGGCCAGGATGCTGGCTTCACGGCGGAACTGCTCCTGGGCCTGAGCCACCAGGCTGGGTCGTGCGCCCACCTCCGGAATCACTTCCTTGACGGCGCAGCGTCGGCCTTCCAGTCGCAAGTCATCCGCCTCGTAGACAGCTCCTGCCCCGCCTTCACCGATCAGCCTGACGATCCTGTAGCGTTCGCGCAGAATGGTGCCTGGCGCAAGTCCTTGCGTCAATTGCGTTCTCCTCCCTTTGATTGTGTATAGCTTAGCGCAATATGTGACCGCTGTCAAATGACGATGGAGAGTCCGGCCCCATGGTCTCGAAAGACGTTCCCATGCTGATCTTGCGGGGGGAGGATGAGCCCCTGCTGGAGTGGACACTCGACAAGGCCGTAACCACGCTGGGGCGAGACGAGAGTAACGACATTTGCCTCCCCGACCGGCTGGTCTCCCGGCATCATGCCCGCATCCTCCGGCGCGGCAATCAATGCATCTTGGAGGATTGCGGTAGCAAGAACGGCACCTTCGTCAATGGCCGCCCTGTCGAGGCGCCCTACCTCCTCAAAGACGGCGACGAGATCCAGATCGCCATGCGGTTCCGCCTCTTCTTCGTGGACGCCGAAGCCACAGCTCCGCTCTTCTTCCCCGGTCACGCGCGCAGGGGGGTGGAGATTGATCCGGGCAGTCGACGGGTGTGGGTGGACGGTCATGAGCTGAGTCCACCGCTGTCGGCAGCTCAGTTCGCCTTGTTGCACCTGCTGTACACCCATGCCAACAACGTGGTGAGCCGCGACGAGATCGCCCGCACGGTGTGGCCTGAGGCAGCCGGTGCCGTGTCCGAGCAGGCCATTGACGCCCTTGTCCGGCGACTCCGCGACCGGCTGGCCGAGGGCAACCCTCACCATCAGTACATCGTGACCGTGCGCGGTCATGGCTTCATGCTCAACAACTGAAGTTGAAGCCACCGTCGGCCACCCATGTTCTTCCGTATCGCGGCTCCCGCCCAGTGCGTCATCTTGGATACCGGGGTGTCACCTCCCAGGCAGCGACTGGCCATGAACTCAGCGGGCACCCGATGGCATCCTGGGAGCCGGTGGCGCCCCGGTCCTTTTGCGAGCTAGGCGATTTGATGCTAAAATAGCACCTTGGAAAGTGGTTGCCCCGCCTTTATCCGACCCCGGTCAGGAGACGGTTACACGATGCTCAGAGCGCTCAAGCTTGTCGTGTTGGCTTCGTTGATCCTCCAGTTTCTCGTGACGATCACGGTGGCTGCCGCTCCAGAACAGCAGCCTCCGCTGCCTCCAGTGTCACGTTCTGGCTTGCCGTTTGAGCCCGGCAAACTCCTGGTGAAGTTCAAGCCTGACGTGGGTGAGCGGGCTGCAGAGACGATCCTGGCCACTCACGGTCTGCACGTGCACCGGCGCTTCCCCAGCCTGAACCTGTGGGAAGTGGAGGTGCCAGCAGGCCGGGAGCTTCTTCTAGCATCGGCGCTGGAGGCCGACCTGGCCATCGAATTCGCCGTGCCCAACCACATCGTGACGCTTGCGGCAGATGAGGCCGCTGCGCCGCTCAGCGCACGCCCGGCAGAGCCTTCGCCGTTGGCCGACGTCTGGCCCTGGCCACTGGCGGGCCCGGCCTGGACCTCAGCAGGGGATGAACCGGTGGTGGACGTGTGGATGAGCAGTGCTCCCGGCGGCCCGCCACCTTTCGAGAACAAGTTCCCCTCAACCATCTCCACCGTCTACGCCGTCTTCACGTACACCGTGGGCACCCCGGGCCAGCCTCTGCGGGTTGAGGTTATCTACCAGGATGCGCCGACCGGACCCACGACCGTGTTCACGCACACCGAGGTGTACACGGGCACGGGGACGGCCTCGGTTGCCATCCCCGTCGGCGTGGCCTTTCCCGGTCGGAGCCAGTTCGGCATAGGCCGTTACTCCACCACCGTCTACCGGACTGAGGATGGCGGACAGACCTGGGGAACGGCTGCCACCCTGGCCGAATGGCGGGTTGTGGTCCGACCTCGAGATCCTTTCTATGAGCGTTTTCAGTGGAACCTGAACAACACGGGGCAGGGTGGGCACCCGCCCGACGTGGACATTGATGCTCCAGAAGCCTGGGAGATCACCACAGGTCGTAGTGATGTGACTATCGCCGTCGTGAGCGGAGGGGTGTATCTGGGAGAGCACGAGGATCTGCGATCCAAGCTATGGGTCAACACAGGCGAGATCCCTGACAACGGCGTGGATGACGATGGCAACGGATACGTAGATGACGTACATGGGTATGACTTCACCGACGAGCACCGGCTGGAGGCGTGGGCGTCACCTGTCGGAACCTACTTGGCCAGCATAGCTGCTGCTGCTACGGACAATGAGCGCGGCATGGCTGGCGTGTCGTGGGGTGCACGGATCATGTCTGTCAAGGTGCTGAAAAAGTGCGGCGACGGCTCGGTGTGCGGGACTCTGGAAGACGCGGTCGAAGGCATGATCTATGCGGTTGACAACGGCGCGCGCATCATCGTCCCCACCTTTTACGTGTTAGAAGACGCGGGCATTGAGCCTATCCAGGCACTGCAGAGCGTGGTGGACTACGCTTACCAGAGAGGTGTACTGGTGGTTACCGGCGCGGGAGACAAAGGTGAGGCTAGCCCGGTCGTCTACCCCTCTGCGCTTACCAACGTCATGGCCGTCAGCGGGACAAAGGCGGATGACCGGCGAACCGGGTTGTCAAGTTGTGGCTACTGGGTTGACGTGGCTGCGCCGGCTGAGGGGGTCATCATCGCCATCCCTTGCGCTGATCCCAGCTATTGCGAATGGGGTGAGGCACGCTACGCAGTAACGGTCGATTGGGGTGCCCGGAGTGTCTATGCGGCCGCTCACGTGGCCGGGCTAGCGGCCCTGGTGTGGTCGGTCAACCCGAACTTGAGCGTGGACGAGGTGCGCGCGATCATCGAGGGCACGGCTGACAAGGTGGACGCGGACCGCTACCCATACGATCAGAGTGGCCGCAACAACTGCTACGGCTACGGACGCATCAACGCCGAGAGAGCGCTGCTGGCCACCACCCACGTCCTGACGCTGAGCCACTCCAGCCTGAGCTTCCTGATGAACGACATCACCGAGACCCCCGCGTGCTACACCATCACTAATCCCAACACGGGAGCCATTACCTGGCGCGTGTCTACAGATGCCGAGTGGCTGAACCTCGATGGCCCGTTTGGTCTGAATCCCTCGCAGGTACAGGCTTGCGTTGACAGGAGCGCTGTGCCGGAGCCCGCAGTCTACTCCGGCGTCATCACCGCCACTAGCACGCTGGCCAACCACGCCCAGAACCCGGTGGTCATCCCGGTCACCCTGGTGTATACCCATACCATCCACAGCCTCCGCCTTCCCCTGGTCTTCGAGAGGGGACAACTGCCTTGACGACTGCTGGCATCACCAGTGCGCAGCGGCCATCACACGACCTTGCCCGGGCACCCGACCACGCAGGCGAGGTCGTTGGCGTGTCTTTAAGCGTGCGGAGTGGTTTGATCTATGCGTGTGCTGTTCTTCGGGACCTGCGATCTGAGCTACTCGCGTAACCGCATCGTGGCCGACGGGTTGCGGATGGCCGGCGTAGAGGTGGTCGAGTGCGTGGTGCCGCTGTGGCGGGGTACGGAGGAGCGGGTGGCGGCTGCGTCGGGGGAGTGGCTGAGGCTGGGCTTCCTGGCCCGGGTAGTGCGTACCTACCTGGCGCTGCTCCGCTGCTACCGATCCCTCCGACGCGACTACGACGTTATGTGGCTGGGCTATCCCGGCCAGGTGGACGTCTACCTAGCACGGCTCCTGACTTGGTTGGACCGCAAACCTCTGGTGCTGGACCTGTTCATGTCGGTGTACCTGATCAGCGTCGAGCGCGGTTTGCACGTCCGGCATCCCGGCTGCGTGCGACTGGTGCGCTGGCTGGAGAAGGCCGCCTGTCGCCTGCCGGACCGGTTGGTGATTGACACCGCCGAGTACGTGGACTACTTCAGCCACACCCATGGCGTGGCTCCCGAGCGCTTTCGCCTGGTGCCCACCGGCGCCGACGCCCGGCTGTTCCGCCCACAGCCGACCCCGCCGCATGACGGCACCTTCCACGTCCTGTTCTACGGCACCTTCATCCCCCTGCACGGCGTCGAGACCATCGTGCGGGCGGCAGCGTTGCTACGGGACCAGCCGGATGTGCATTTTCACCTGGCCGGCGATGGCCCGGAGAAAGCGCCAGCCATGCGTCTGGCCGAGGAGCTTGGGTTGAGCAATGTGATCTTTCACGGGTGGGTGGAGCGCCGCAGGCTCCCCGAGTTCGCCGCTCGCGCCCACATCTGCCTGGGGGTGTTCGGGGATACCAAACAAGGTCGCGCCACCATCCAGAACAAGATCTACGAGGGTCTGGCCATGGCCAAGCCGGTCATCACCGGTGATTCGGAGACCGTGCGCGCCACCCTGCGCCACGGCGAACACGCCTATCTGGTGCCTCGCGAGGACCCCCAGGCCCTGGCCCAGGCCATCCTGCGATTGCGCGATGATCCGGGGCTGCGCCAGCGCCTGGCGCAAGCCGGCCACCGGCTGTTCAACGAGCACTACACCCCGGCAGCCATAGGTGCCTGTGTCAAACGCCACTTGAAAGAGCTGCTGGCGGAGCGTGGGTGCGGATGATGTGGCCAACCCCGCTGGTCTATGTGGTGACCCTTAACTGGAACCGCCGGGATGACACCCTGGAGTTCCTGGATTCCTTCACCCGGCTGACCTACCCGCGCTATCGGCTCTTGGTGGTGGACAACGGCTCCACCGACGGCTCGGTGGAGGCCATCGCGGCGCGGTTCCCGGATGTGGAGCAGGTGCTGGCCGGGCGCAACCTGGGATTCGCGGCCGGCGCTAACCTGGGCCTCCGGCAGGCCATGGACCGGGGTGCAGATTTCGTCTTCGTGGCCAACAACGACACCACCATCGCGCCGGATGCGCTGGACTTGCTGGTTGAGGCTGCGGTGCCCGGGGATGTGGGCGTGGTGGGGCCGAAGATCTACTACGCCGGCGACCCGCAGCGTATCTGGTCGCTGGGGGCGTGGCGTCACGGTCTCACCTTGGAGATCACCGGCTGCCGGCGCGGTCAACTGGACACCGACCTGGACGGCGAGCCCTTCGAGGTGGATTTCGTCACCGGATGCGGGATGCTCATTCGCCGGCGGTGCCTGGAGGGGGTTGGCCTGTTCGACGAGCGCTTCTTTATGTACTACGAGGATTCGGACTACTGCCTGCGCGTTCGCTCTGCCGGCTACCGGGTCCTGGTGGTGCCTCGCGCCAGGATGTGGCACAAGGTGGCCACCAGCAGCGGGGGCAGCGACTCGCCCATGGAGCGCTACCACATGGCCAAGAGCAGCGTGGTCTTCTTTCGGAAGCACACTGGTGGCTGGCGCTGGCTCATCGTGGGGCCGTACCGCCTGGGCAGCGGCGTCAAATGGGTCGTTCGTCTGGCCCTGCGCCGTCGCTGGGCCTCCGTGGGGGCCTATCTGCGCGGCCTTGGTGATGGGTGGCGTGCCGCCGAGGCAGCAACGTAGCATGTCACAGGGGCGGGCTTTACGGGTACTGATGCTGGTTCACACCCGGGTGGGCAAGGGGACCTACTGGCGGGCGCTGCACTTGGCCCGGCACCTGGTCCGCCGCGGTCACGCCGTCACCCTGGTGGCGACGTCACAAGCGGGCTGGGCGGGTTTCCGCCATCGGCAGGACGACGGGGTCACGGTGGCGGAGTCACCGGCGCTCGTGTGGGGCCGGCTGCGCGCCGGGTGGGACCCGTGGGATGCCCTGGCCCGGGTGGGCTGGCTGCGGGGTCGGGACTTCGACCTGGTGCATGCCTTCGATGCCCGGCCGGTGGTCATCGGGCCGGCGCTCTACATGCAGCGCGTGCGGCGGGTCCCTCTGGTGCTGGACTGGTGCGACTGGTTCGGGGCCGGTGGGTCGGTGGAGGAGCGACCGAATCCCGTGGCCCGTGCAGTGCTGCGTCCGGCGGAGACTTTCTTCGAGGAGCGCTTCCGCACCTGGGCTGATGGCACCACGGTCATCAACACCGTCCTGCGGGAGCGGGCCATCGGCCTGGGCGTGCCGCCGGAGACCATCTTGCTGCTGCCGGATGGCAGCGACGTGGAGGGGTTGCAGGTGCTGGACCGCGATGACGCGCGCCGGCAGCTCGGCCTCCCGCTGGATCGGCCCATCATCGGCTACGTGGGCGCCATCTTCAAGGGGGACGCTGAGCTCATGGCCCACGCCTTCGACCTGGTGCGCCGGGCCTACCCCGACGCCATGCTGGCCACCATCGGCTACTGCAACCGGAATCTGTCGGCCATGGTGGGGGAGCCGCGGGCAGTGATCCGCACGGGCTTCGTGAGCTACGAGGAGATGAACCGCTACCTGGCCGCCTGTGACCTTTGCTGGCTGCCGCTGGGCGACACAGGTGCGAATCGGGGCCGCTGGCCCCTGAAGCTCAACGACTACATGGCCGTCGGTCGCCCTGTGGTGGCCACGGCTGTGGGCGACCTGACCCGCGTGTTGCAGGAGCACGAGATCGGCCTGCTAACGCGGGATGAGCCGGAAGACCTGGCGCAGGCGGCTATCAGGCTGCTGGAGGATCCGGCCCTGCGCGAGCGGCTGGGTCAGAACGCGCGCCGGGTGGCTGAGGAGGTGTTTGACTGGGGATTGCTAACGGCTGAGTTGCTGGGGCTGTACGAGAGGGTCCTTTCGGGCTGGAAAGCCGGGGCTTGATGCGTGGATGGGCGTCGAAGGAATGGGAGAATGGACTGGGCGCAGAAACGGGTACTGGTGACGGGCGGAGCCGGCTTCTTCGGTTCCCACTTGGTGGATAAGCTACGGGAGCGGGGCTGTGTGGAGGTGTTTGTCCCCCGCAGCGCCGAATATGACCTGCGCGACATGTCCGCTGTGGAGCGGGTGTACGAGATCGGCCGGCCCGATCTCGTGTTCCACCTGGCAGCTCTGGTGGGCGGCATCGGCGCCAACCGGGCCCGGCCCGGCGAGTTCTTCTACGACAACCTGATCATGGGCGCTCAGGTGATGGAACAGGCTCGCCGGGTGGGCGTCGAGAAGTTCGTTGCCGTGGGCACCGTGTGCGCCTACCCCAAGTTCACGCCGGTGCCCTTCAAGGAAGAGGACCTGTGGAACGGCTACCCTGAGGAGACGAATGCCTCCTATGGGCTGGCCAAGAAGATGCTTCTAGTGCAGGCTCAGGCCTACCGTGCCCAGTACGGCTTCAACGCCATCTACATCCTCCCCACCAATCTCTACGGCCCCCGGGACAGCTTTGACCCGGAGCGCTCTCACGTCATTCCGGCGCTCATCAAGAAGTGCGTGGACGCCGTCGAAGCCGGCGCCGACGAGATCGTCGTGTGGGGCGATGGCAGCCCAACCCGGGAGTTCCTCTACGTGGAGGACGCGGCCGAGGGGCTCATCCTGGCCGCCGAGCGCTACGACAAACCCGATCCGGTCAACCTGGGCTCCGGCTTCGAGATTTCCATCAAGGACTTGGTAGAGCTCATTGTCCGCTTGACCGGCTTCAAGGGGCGCGTGGTGTGGGACACCAGCATGCCCGGTGGTCAACCCCGGCGCCGGCTGGACACCAGCCGGGCAGAACGTGAGTTCGGGTTCAAAGCGAAGACGCCTTTTGAAGTGGGGCTCAAGCGCACCATTGAGTGGTACCTGGAGCAGCGGCGGAAAGGAACGTTGCTCGCAGCAGCGGGCAGGAGCAGCCGGAGTTAACCGTGGAAACGGTGAACTGCAGCTCTTGCGGGGCCGATGACACCGAGTTAGTGCTGGAGAGCGGGGATCGGCTTTGTGGTATCGAAGGTACCTTTCGCCTGGTGCGCTGCCGGCAATGCGGCCTCATCTACCTCAACCCGCGGCCGACGTCGGACGAGCTGGCACGCTACTACCCCGATGACTACTTGCCCTACACTCCGGCTATCGCGGATGAGCCGAGCCTGTGGCGGCGGCTTGACCGGCGCTATGGACTGTACAGGCGCTGCCGGGCGGTGATCTCCCGGGTGGATGGCCCCGGCAGGCTGCTGGACGTAGGCTGCGCTACGGGTGCCTTCCTGGACGGCATGCGCGGGCGGGGGTGGCAAGTGTGGGGAGTGGAACCCAACGCCAGCGCAGCCGGCTATGCCCGGAAGCGCCTTGGGCTGGATGTGTTCGTTGGCGAGCTGGAGGAAGCAGCCTTTCCTGCCCGCTCCTTCGACGCCGTTACCCTGTGGGACGTCCTGGAGCACGTCCCCGATCCCCGGAGGACGCTGGTGGAGGTGGCCAGGATCCTGCGGCCGGGGGGGCTGCTGGTGCTGAGCCTGCCCGATCCGGATTGCCTGGAGGCGCGTCTTCTTGGCCCGTACTGGGCGGGATGGGACGTGCCCCGGCACCTGCACATCTTCCCCCTCCCGGTGCTTAAGCGGCTGCTGGATGAAATCGGATTTGAGGGAGCGGAGGTGAGCTACTTCACAGGGCGCTACTACGTGTTCGTGCTCAGCGTCGAGTTGTGGTTGCGGGAGCGGCTGCGCATGGCTGGCTTGCGCCGGCTGATCCTGACGACGATGCGCTCTTGGCCCGCTCGCGTGCTGGCCTTGCCCTGGTACGCCCTGGCCGACCGCCTTTGGCAATGGAGTTCCATCATGACCGTGTTCGCCCGGCGCCAGTAGCCGCGCTGTGAGGGATGGGATGTTAGAAATCCGCAAGACGGAGCAACCGACGCTGGGCTGGAGCAAGGAGGTCTACGAGGCCATCTACAACCGGACGGGCATCCGGCAACTGGACTCTTTCTACCGCTGGGTCCTGCGCCTGTTGGCCCCGGTGCCTGGGCGGCGCCTGCTGGACGTCGCCTGCGGGGAGGGATCGCTGGTGCGTCTGGCGGCCGAGGCCGGGCTGAAGGCCCACGGGGTGGACATCTCCGAGGTGGCCGTCCGGGTGGCGGCGAAGGAGGCGCGTGCTGCTCTGGTGGTGGGCGACGGTGAGCGTTTGCCCTACGCCGACGCCAGCTTCGACTACGTCACCAGCATCGGGAGCCTGGAGCACTACCTTCACCCGCCACAGGGGGCGCGGGAGATAGCCCGGGTGCTGGCTCCAGACGGCCTGGCCTTGATCCTTTTGCCCAACACCTTCAGCCTGTTGGACAACGTGTGGACGGCCTTCCGTACCGGCCTGCCGGTGGACGACGGTCAGCCTATCCAGCGGTACGCCACGCGCTACCAGTGGCAGAGGATGCTAGAGGAGGCAGGGTTGGCGGTGGAGCGTACAGTGAAGTACGAGCGCGAGTGGCCCACCTCGTTGGGCGACCTGCGCTGGTACCTGGGCCACTGGAAGGCCCTGGTGCGCCTGGTTCTCACCCCCTTCATCCCCCTGAACCTGGCCAGTTGCTTCGTGTACCTGTGCCGCAGGGCGGAGGAGGCGCGCTGATGGCGCCGATGTTTTTCAGGCTACGGGTCAAAGCCGGGCATGTGTTGCGAGGTGGCGGGTGGCAGGTGGCCGTGCCGGGGGTCATCTTCGCCGCCTCGTTCTCCCTGCTGGGATTCGCGCTGTACCGCAACTGGAGCACCCTGGCCGGGCTCAAGCCGCACGTCAACTATCTACAGCTTGCTCTCACCTTCGTTTTCTACACCGCGGACCTGACCATCGCAGTGGTGGGCTGGAGCCTGATAGTCCACCGGCTGACCGGCTTCTCAGACGTGCGGAAGAACCTCAAGATCTATTGCTATTCCAACATCGCCCGGCGCCTGCCCGGGATGGTGTGGTACATCATCGGCCGCGCCTACCTCTACGAGCAACAGGGTATCGCCAAAACGGTCACCTCCGTGAGCAGTGTGCTGGAGATGGTGGTGATCATCATCTCGGGAGTGATCACGTACCTGCTTGCGCTGCCCCTGGTGGCCACCGGCGTGTTCAGTAATCCCCTGGTCCTGCTGGCCGTCCTCGTCATAGGGCTGAGCCTGACCCATCCGCGCGTGATCGAGCGCGTGTTGGCGAGGCTGACCAAGGACAGGCCCTCTGGCACGCTGCGCTATCGGGATACGCTGACGTGGCTTGGCATATACGTAGTGGTTTGGCTGGTGGGAGGACTGGTCTTGTATTCAGGGGTGAACGTTTTCTACCCGCTGCCGCCGGCGCAGTTGCCGGAGGTTGTGGGCGCGTGGAGCCTCTCAGGGGTTGCTGCTTCCCTGGTGTTCCTGAGCCCCAGCGGCCTCGGGATTCGGGAATTGACCTTGAGCTTCCTGCTCAGCCAGTACATCCCGGCCCCAGTGGCCATCATGGTGGCGGTGGGGATGCGGTTGGCCCTCACCGCCTACGAAGTTTTCTGGGCCATAGTGACACTCAGGCTTTAGATAGCAGGGTCCAGAGCAATAACCCAAAGGTATTATCGTCCGAGACGCCTCCGGTCGGCAAAATACTCCCTATAGGTAATTGACTGAACCATGCACATGTGGTAAACTGGCAGCGAGTTTGGCCTACAGTGCAAGCTATTAGTCGTTGCGTTTGTCCAGCAAGAAACGTTAGGAGGTAGAATCAATGAAAAGAGTGAGAATCTTGGCAGCCGTGTTTCTGGTTGTGGTCTTCTTGCTGCCTGCGCTGGTGTCGGCCCAAGGGTCCGGCATCGTCTACCGCTCGGGCTTCCAGGTTCAGAACCTGGAGAATGCAGAGGCCACCATCGTCATCGAGTACTACAACCAGGATGGGACGAAGGCCACTACGGTTGATGACACCATCCCGGCTCTAGGGTCAAAGACCTACTTCCCCATCCACCCCGATGAGGGCTTCAACGGCTCCGTGGTGATCTCCTCTGACCGGCAGATCGCGGCTATTGCCAACCTGCTGGCCGAGGGCGCGGTGAACGCGGGGTCGGCCTCCATCGGCTTCTCCGCGGGCGCGACGGCGGTGAACCTGCCGCTGATCATGCGCGGCAACGCCGGCTTCGACACCTTCTTCAACGTGCAGAACGCCGGCAGTGCGACCACCCATGTGACCGTCACCTACTACCCGGGCAGCGCGGGCAACGCGGGTGTGACCGAAGAGTGGGACATCCCGCCTGGCGCGGCCCACACCTTCGACCAGGCCACCAATGCCGCTCTGGGTGACCTGTTCATCGGCTCGGCGAGGGTCGAGAGCGACGGGCAGCCTGTGGTGGCTACAGTGGAGCAGGTCGGTAGCGGCAACATCAAGACGCTGCTCGGCTACAACGGGTTCACGGCCGGCTCCAGCACGGTGGTTGCTCCCCTGATCCAGGCCAACAACGCCGGCTTCTTCTCGGGCATTCAGGTCCAGAACGTGGGCACCACCACCGCCAGCGTGACTGTAACCTACGGGCCCAACGTGGCCGGCAGCTTCGCTCCGGCCCCTGAGTCGGCGGCTGTTGAGCCCGGCGCATCCCACACCTTCATCCAGTTAGGTGGCCAGTGGACCCAGACTTACGTTGGCTCGGCTACGATCACCAACGCTGAGGGGCAGCCGCTGGTGGCCATCGTGAACCAGTTGAAGATGGGGGCTCTGAGCTTCGGTTCGGCCTACGAGGGCTTTGACCCGGCCGCGGCTACCTCCACCGCCAGTGCGCCATTGGTGATGGCCAACAACTATGGCTACTTCACCGGCATCCAGGTGCAGAACGTCGGCGGTGCGGATCCGTGCGAAGTGACTGTGACCTACAGCCCCAACACGGTGGGCGCCTGGTCACCTGCGCCGGAGTCTGCCTCCATCCCGGCCGGTGCGTCCAACACCTTCTTGCAGCTCGGCGGGCAGTGGTCGGAGCGGTACGTGGGCTCGGCGACCATCACGGGAGCTGGCTGCAACATCGTGGCCATCGTGAACGAACTCAACCTGAGTCTCAACGACCAATTCTTCACCTACACCGCCATCAACTACACGCCGTAGGGCCAAGTCCGCGCGTAGTGCTCTGAGCAGAACGAGAAGGGCCATCGGTAAACCGATGGCCCTTCTTGCTGTTTGCCCCGAAACGTGGTATGATTCCCATTAGCCAAGCGAAAGGAGGAGCACTTCAAGTGAGACGTCATCTCTGGGCTCTGGGAGCCTTGCTCTTGCTAGTTGCGGTTGTGGGCTGTGCCGGCCAACCGGCGCCGTCACCTACGCCGGCAGCCGGCGTACCCACCACCATCCCCACCTCTCTGCCCACGAAGGGCATCGTCACCGGCGTCCTGTACGACGACGTGGACCGCCGGCCCCTATCCGATCACGTCCTGTACCTGGCTGTGCTGCTCAAACCTCTCGAAGCCGGCAAGCTGTCCGTGGCTGCTCTCGACCCCACAGCGGATCCCAGGGCGGTGAGCGATGCTGAGGGCAAGTTCACCTTTACCAACATTGAGCCGGGCACCTATGCCCTGGCCTTCGCCACCCCCACAGGGACGGCCCTGATCATAGACCCAAAGACGGAGAAGGAGATCGTCTTCACCGTTGAGGCGGGCGGAACGGTGGACCTGGGCACGATCTACCTGCACCCGGGCTTTTGAGCCCGGCAGCGGGAGACGGGCATGCGCGTGATAGCGGGTACAGCCAAGGGCAGGAAGCTGCTCTCCGTCCCGGGTGCCTCCACCCGGCCCATCACCGACCGCGTAAAGGAGTCCCTTTTCAACATCATCGGAGCCCGGGTGGTGGATGCCCGCGTCCTGGACCTCTTCGCCGGCACCGGCAGCGTGGGCATCGAGGCCCTCAGCCGGGGCGCGGCCCAGGCCGTGTTCGTGGAGCGGGATCGCAAGGCCCTGCGGGTGCTGTGCTGCAACCTGGAGCTGACCGGCCTGGCCGACCGAGCGCGGGTGGTGGCCGATGACGTCTTCCGCTTCATCGCTCGAGCCGACGAGCCGCCCTTTGACTTCATCTACATCGCTCCCCCTCAGTACAAAGGCTTGTGGGCGCAAACCTTGCAAGCGCTGGATCCCACGTCGCTGCCCGGACCGGACGGCATTGTCGTGGCCCAGATTCACCCCAAGGAGTACCAGGAGCAAAAGCTGGCCCGGCTCGAACTGTTTGATCGGCGCCAGTACGGCAGCACCCTCCTTTGTTTCTACAGCCCCAGGTAGCTCGAGCCAGGGCTTTCCGGTGTTTTGACCTTCAGAGCTGGTTTGCAGCACTACAGCTTGGAAAGCTGTAGCTTGAGAGCTTTGATCACCCTACCCCGTTCAAGGCGTAGCCCTCAAGAACGCTGGCGTTTCCTTTCCAGGTCTACGTGGCTCGTCACAGGCAGTATGGCCGGGCGGTCTCTCCGTTAGGAAATCCGAGAGCCCTGAGCCCGACGCAGCAGAGCTTTTCAGATAGGCCATTTTGTGCTAAAATTACGTTTAGCTCAGTTCGCTTTTTGACCGCCGGCGTAGGAGGGTTAGCATGGCTAATCTGGACAGGGATAGCTTGATCGCTCAACTGAAGGCAGAACACGCGCAGTTCCTGGCCGTAGTCCGGGGCCTGACCGAGGAGCAGATGACACGCCGGTTTGAGGGCGTGGACGGATGGACCTCGGTTGCCGACGTGGTAAAGCACCTGGCCGGGGGCGAGAAGGGTATGCTGATGGTGGCACAGCGCTGCGCAGCCGGCGAGCCCCCACCCAACTACGAGGGCTTCGACTTGGACTACTACAACCGGCGCCAAGTGGAGAAGCGCAAGGAACTGTCGCCGGCCGAAGCCCTGGCCGAGTACGAGGAGGCACGCCGGCAAACCCTGGCGACCCTGGAGAGCCTGACGGAAGAGCAATTGGCGCGCCCCGCCGCACATCCCACTTTCGGCGACGTGACCGTGGCTCAACTCTTCCGCATCATGGCCCTGCACGAGAACATGCACCGCAAGGATGTGTTAGACTTGCTGGCGCGTAGCGATTCATGGGCTGACCTGGAGGCTGTGTCGCAGTGACCGAAGCAACCCTAAACGAAATGCACTACACCGCTGAAGACATCCAGGTCCTCGAGGGCCTGGAGGCCGTGCGCCGTCGTCCCGGCATGTACATCGGCTCGACGGACGTGCGTGGCCTCCACCACCTGATCTTTGAGGTAGTGGACAATTCGGTTGATGAAGCCCTGGCGAGCGCTTGCGATCACATCGAAATCACCATTGGGGCGGATAACGTGGTGACCGTCGTGGACAATGGTCGTGGCATCCCGGTGGACATTCACCCGCAGACGGGCAAGCCGGCGCTGGAGGTGGTGATGACCACCCTGCACGCCGGCGCCAAGTTCGGTGGCAAGGGCTACAAGGTGGCGTCAGGGCTCCACGGTGTGGGCGTCTCGGCCGTCAATGCCCTCTCTGAGTGGATGGAGGTGGAGGTGCGCCGCGATGGCTGGCTGTGGCGCCAGCGGTACCAGCGGGGGGTGCCGGTCACGCCGGTAGAGCGGGTGGGCAGGTCTGATGGCACCGGCACCAAGACCCGCTTCCTGGCCGAGGCCGAGATCTTCAAGACCCTGAACTACCGTTACGAGGCCCTGGCTCAGCGCTTCCGGGAGATGGCCTTCCTGACCCGTGGGCTGAAGATCACCTTCCGGGACGAGCGCGAGAAGCTGGGGGCCACGGGCGTGCCGCGTCAGATGACCTTCTACTTCGAGGGCGGCATCAAGTCTTTCGTGCACTACCTGAACCGCAACCGGCAGGTGCTGCACCCGGAGCCCTTCCACGTGGAGCGGCAGGTTGACGATGCCACGGTGGAGATCGCTCTTCAGTACACTGACGGCTACTCCGAGTCGGTGTACGCCTTCGCCAACAACATCAACACCGTGGATGGCGGCACTCACCTAACCGGCTTCCGCTCCGCCCTGACTCGCACCCTCAACGACTACGCCCGGCGCAACGGCCTGCTCAAGGAGAACGAGCCCAACTTCTCCGGCGAGGACGTGCGCGAGGGGCTGACGGCCATCATCAGCGTGAAGCTCACCGACCCCCAGTTCGAGAGCCAGACCAAGGCCAGGCTGGGGAACGCCGAGGTCAAGGGGCAGGTGGAGTCGGTAATGAGCGAAGCCTTCTCAGCCTGGTTGGAGGAGAACCCACGCGAGGCCAAGGCCATCATCGAGAAGTCGCTGACGGCGGCGCGGGCTCGCCAGGCGGCGCGGCAGGCCCGGGAGCTGGTAATCCGCAAGAGCGCGCTGGAGAGCAGCACCCTGCCGGGCAAGCTGGCCGACTGCTCCGAGCGGGACCCGGCCAAGGCCGAGCTGTACATCGTGGAGGGTGATTCGGCCGGCGGGTCGGCCAAGCAGGGCCGCGACCGGCGGTTCCAGGCGGTGTTGCCCTTGCGGGGCAAGATCCTCAACGTGGAGAAGGCCCGGCTGGACAAGATGCTCAACAACAACGAGATCCGCGCCATCATCTCCGCCCTGGGCTGCGGCATCGGCGAGGACTTTGACCTGAGCAAGCTGCGCTACAATCGCGTGATCCTCATGTGCGACGCTGACGTGGACGGGAGCCACATCCGCACCCTGCTGCTCACCTTCTTCTTCCGCTACATGGAGCCGCTCATCGAGCACGGCCACTTGTTCATCGCCCAGCCGCCCTTGTACCGCATCCAGGTGGACAGCCAGCACCACTACGTCTACACCGAGGAGGAGAAGGATCGGCTGCTGAAGAGGCTCAAGAGCAAGAAGGTCACCATCCAGCGCTACAAGGGTCTGGGCGAGATGAACCCGGAGCAACTGTGGGAGACCACCATGGATCCACGGAACCGTACCGTCCTGCAGGTGACTATCGAGGATGCGGTGGCTGCGGACCGGGTGTTCTCCATGCTCATGGGCTCCAGCGTTCCGCCTCGCACGCGGTTCATCCAGACCCACGCCAAAGAGGTGCGCAACCTGGACGTGTGAGATGCTACCCTGGCCACTTCCAGACCTCCGAGGTCTTTGAGGACCTCGGAGGTCTTTGTCTTGCACGATGAGCAGATGTGCTGTATACTCTGGTATGGGTCTACGGCACGAAACGGCGCTGGAGGTGCTGAATGGCAAGACGGTTTATCCTCAGCGACTACGTAGAGCAGGCAATGGCTAACGCCGTCTATGACGAACTGGGAGATGGCACATTTACAGGGCGCATCCCGCAGTGCAAAGTAGTGGTGGCATTTGGGGCTACCTTACGCGAGTGCGGGGAGGAGTTGCGCTCCACGCTTGAAGACTGGATACCCCTCGACCTTAAGCTGAAGCATCTGCTGCCGGTGATTGCCGGCATTGACCTGAACAAGGAGCCAACCTATGAGCCGGTGGGCGCCTTGTAGCTGTCGGTCGCCTCGCAGGGTTTCATGGATCACGCTCATGCTGGCCGGCCTGCTCCTCCTGGCAGTCGCCGGCTGCCGCACCCCGCCCACGCCTACACCGACCCCCACTCCGACCGTCACCCTGGGCGAGCTGGCCTTCGTGCGCCACGGCGACGTGTGGACGGCCGGGCCTAACGGCGAGAACCCTCGCCCGGTCACCCGGGACGCCGGCGAGGCCAAAGGCTACGGCCTCCTGCGCTGGTCGCCCGATGGTAGCCGGCTGGCCTTCGTAGGCTACGACGCCGCCAACGATCGGGCCGCGCTCTACTTGGCCGCCGACGGACAGCTCACCATCCTGGCCGATGACTTGGCCGCCCTGACCCCGCCGGCTTGGTCGCCGGATGGGAGCCGGCTCGCCTACGTGGCCCGGCTGCCGGCACCGCCGGATCAGCCCCAGGCGCTCAGGGCCATCCGCGTCTTCGATCTGGCCACCCGGCAGGTCCAGCAGGTGGGCACCTTCCCCTTCACCACCGGCTGTGTGCAGACCAGCCCCGATCCCGCCGACGCTCTGTACTGGTCTCAGACGGGCTTCGGGGACAACCGACCCACCTTCATCTGGACCGCGCTAGGGGCTTTCCTGTTCCATCAGAACTGCGACCTCACCAACATCGGGCTCATGCCCCAGGAAGGTGGCCCGGTCGCCCCGCTGGACGCTCGCTGGACCAGCGTCGCCCTGTCGCCAGACGGCAAGGCCATGGTGGCAGTTGTGGCAGAGCCGGATGGCACCCGCACCCTCATCCTGGCCGACGCCGACGGGGACAACCCCAGGCCCCTGATGACCGGCGACGCCCCCATCGCTCCGGTTTGGTCGCCCGAGGGCCGGTTCGTCTACTACATCACCCGCACGCCCCAGCGCGAGCTGGTGCTGGACGACCAGCGGGCCGTAGAGGTGCTGGGCGGGGCACCCGCCAGCTTTTGGACCTACCGCAGCGAGATCCGGCGGGTCCGCGTAGACGGCAGCGTGGTGGAAACGGTGCTGGCCTCCGACGCTCACGGCATCGCTAACCTGACCTTCAGCCGCGATGGGAGCCGGCTGCTCTATGCACTGATCGAGGACAGCCGTGAGTTCTACCAGGCCATCCAGAGCGGCGCCGGGGAAGACGTGCTCGAGGCCAGCCGGCCAGAGATGCGCCTCGAATCGGTGAGCCTGGTGGGTGAGTTCACTGGCTTCGTGCTCATGGAGGGGGCGGGTGAGCCGGCCCTGGCCGGGCCGTACACCGTGGCCATGCAGCCACTGCCTCGACCGCCCACCCGGCCGCCTGCCACGCCGACACGGCCGCCGGCGCCGGAAACCCCTACGCCTTTGGAGCCTACGCCGACGCAGATGCCCTTCCCTACCCCCACCCCGCGACGTCCGGCCACTCCAACCCCTACCCCTCGGCCCTTCTTCCCGGACTGGAAGGGCGAGTACTTCGCCAACCGTGACCTGAGCGGCCAGCCGGCCCTCGTCCGCAACGACCACGAGCTCGACTTCGATTGGGGCGGAGGTGCGCCAGGGCGAGGGGTGCCCGTGGACAACTTCTCGGCCCGCTGGACCCGCAAGCTGAGCTTCCCAGAGGGCAACTATCGCTTCCAGGCCCGCACCGATGACGGGGTGCGCGTGTTCGTGGATGCCAGGCCTGTGATTGACGAGTGGCGCGAAGGGGCCGCCACGTACGTCGGCTACCGCTTCCTGCGAGCCGGGCCTCACGACCTGCGCGTGGAGTACTACGAAGGCAGCGGCGAGGCGCACATCAGCGTGTGGTGGGAGCTGTTCGAGAGTTTCGCCGGCTGGCGCGGGGAGTACTTCGACAACCCTGACCTGGCCGGCGACCCGGTGCTGTTGCGGGATGACAAGAAGATAGATTTCAACTGGGAGAAGGGCTCGCCGGCTACCGGCGTCCCGGCCGACAACTTCTCCATCCGCTGGGGACGCCGGGTCAATTTCGAGGGGGGCACGTATCGCTTCACGGTGCGCGTGGACGACGGCGTGCGCCTATACGTGGACGGCAAGCTGGTCATTGACGAGTGGCATGAGAGCCGGCCGACCACATATGAAGCCCTGGTGACCTTGGATGATAGCGGGCACGACCTTAGGCTGGACTATTTCGAGCGCACGGTGGACGCCCTGGTCAGCCTGAGCTGGGAGCGCGTGATGGCCACGCCAACACCCACCGTGCCCTCACCAACCCCGACTTCGCCCTTCCCCACCAGCACCCCCACGCCCGTGCCGACGCCTACCCTGGCTCCGCCTACCGTCACCCCGGAGTTCCATCCCCTCCTCGCGGTAGATGTGTCTGCCAGCCCGCAGTTCACCATCTACGGCAGCGACTGGCCGCCCGGCGCCCACGTCGAGCTGAGCCTGGTGCCTCCTGCCGGCCAGCCTTACGTGCTGGGCATCGCCATGGCCAGCAATGCAGGGCGGTTCCAGGCCATGTTCACCTGGCAGGAGGGCATGCCGAGTGGCCCCGGGACCATGGTGGTGGCGGTGGTTCCGGGGACCGACTATCGCGCCGAGGTGCCCTTCCTGCTGCTAGTGGAGTGAGATTCAATCGTGAATCCACCGCAAAAACATCGAAATTGGAGGTAGGCGAGGGCAACGCCCTCACCAGAGTAGAGGTGTTTTGATGATTGTCGGTGGAGCGTTGATCGTGGTCGCAGCCGCCATTGCCCGGCGCGACGGGGAGGTGGTGCTGGTGCGCCGGCGGGATGGTCCCCTGGCCGGGCGCTGGAGCCTGCCGGCCGAGGTCGTCCGGCCTGGCGAGGACCCCGGCGAGGCGGCGGCGCGGGCGTGCCGGCAGCTAGCCGGCTACCGGGTCAGCGTTGACAGCCTCTTCGGCGTCTACCACTGGGAGGACAAGCACGCGGCGGCCGGCGTCCTCATAGTCTATCTAGCCACGGTGCTGGAGTCCCTTGGCGAGGTGGAGGGCGAAGTGGACCTTTTCAAGGCGGATGCGCTGCCCGAGGACCTGGCAGGCCGCGGGCACGAGCGGGCCCTACGCGACTGGGCCGCCAGCCACGAGGTGTCCGAGCGCTTCGTCTATCGCTTCTGCCCCCAGTGCGCCGGACGGCTCACCCGGCGGCAGGCCTTCGGGCGTGCCCGGCTGGTGTGTAGCGCGTGCGGCTTTATCATGTTCCGGGACCCCAAGACCGCCGCCGGCGCGCTGGTGGAGCAGGAGGGCCGGGTGCTTCTGGCCCGCCGGGCCGTGAAGCCCGAACTGGGCAAATGGTACCTGCCGGCCGGCTTCGTCGAGTACGACGAGAGTCCGGCCGAGGCCGCCGTGCGCGAGGTGCGCGAGGAGACCGGGCTGGAGATAGCCCTTGAAGGGCTGTTGGGGGTTTATCAATTCGGCGATCAGCGCCACGGTCGCGGCAACCTGATTCTGTACCGGGCCCGGGTGGTGGGTGGGGAGCTGGAGCCGGGCGATGACGCCGATGCGGTGGGCTTCTTCGGCCCGGATGAATTGCCGGAGGCCATCGCCTTCGACAGCACGCGCGCGGCGCTGAAAGCGTGGAGGGAGGAGAGATGGACTACGACAAAGTGATCGGCCAGGGCTTTTCCGCCGTCTGGCGGCATAAGTCGCTCTGGGCGCTGGGCTGCATCGGCGTGATGCTGGCCGGCCTGGGCAGCGGCGTCAGTGCCGCCTTTCAGCTTAACTGGCAGGCCGACCTCTACCAGACCTTCTTCAGCCTGTTTGCGTTGGAAGGGGAGATGTCACCCCAGGAGGCCCAGGAGTTCTTTCGGACTTTCATGGGTCCCATGGTGGGCGTTTACGCGACGGCCGGCCTGGCCATGCTGATGGCCTTCCTCAGCTACCTGGTGAGCCTGGTGACGCGGGGTGCGATCATAGACCAGGCGGCCAGCTCGGCAACCACCGGCACGGTGGATTGGCGCCAGGGGCTCCAGGCCGGTCTGAGCCGCGCCCCCTACCTGTTCCTCATTGACCTGGCCTGGTGGCTGCCTGGCATCGTGTTGTTCGGCGGGCTCTTCGCTTGCGGAATCCTGGGCATGTTTGGCAGCATCGCGGCGACCGTAGACCAGACGGGTGAGCCCAAGATGGGGGTGTTTTTCGCCTCCATCATCGGCTTCTTCTGCCTCTTCCTGGTCTTTATCCCTGTTGTACGAGCTGGTGGTTGGGCTGTTTGCGCCCATGATGTACCAGCACACCGTGCAGCGCCGGGCGAGCTTCTTCGAGTCCATCCGCGCCGGCTGGCGCATCGCGGTGGCCAACCTGGGGCCGATGTTCGTCCTTCTGATCGTGAGCTTTTTGCTGACGTTGCTGCTGGCGATCGGGACGTGGATTTTCTCGATGGGCTTCAGCGGGTTGGGGATGGGGTTCGCGTTCTCCCGGCTGGGCGAGCTGCCGTGGGTCTTGCGCCTTGGGCTGCTGCTGGCGGCCGGCCTGGCCTACGCTGCGGTGCACACGCTGCTGGGTGGGTTCATCGAGGCGGCCCGCCTTTCAATTTACGCTCATGCCTATCAGGAGTTGACCGGGAGCAGCTCATAAACCTAACCCGGACGAGGCAAGTCGCCCTTCTGGCCCCCTGTGCTCTTGAAGGCTAGGATGAACTCCTCGAAGCCGTTCCGCAGGTTGTCTCGAAAGGCAGCGTTCACGCGGGTCTCACCCCAGATTTGGAAGGAGCGACTACGATAGTGGGCATTAAGGGTATTGTACTCAACGAGGGTGCAGGGGTCAACTTGCAATGAACACGATGTCCCTTAGGCGCTTTGCCCCCTGCAGGTGGAGAGGAGTGGGATCCACATGAGCAGATTGGCCCTCTCCGTCATCTCTATTTATGGGAACAAACAGATCTTGCGAGAAATGTTTATGGAACGTCTGGCCTCAACGCTAGTGATCGCTGTTGCAGCACTTGTGGCCCTGGTGCTCCCTTCTTGGGCCTCCTGGCCTTCAGAGGACCAAGCGGTTAAGCAACCGCTTGATACCGGGTTGGTCGAGGAACAGATCAATAAGGAACTCCAGACAGCCCCAGTATTTGATCGCGGTGTTGAACCCGTACCGATAGAGGTGTCGGTTGAGGGTGGGCAGGTCATCGCCAGGGAAGATGGCACTTTTGTTGTGATTTCTCCTCAAAGCCCACTACGAATTTATCGAAGAGCCATTTCGCCGCTTGTGGAACTCGTGGTCTTCAATGGACAGGTCGTATTGCACAAAGACGGAAGTATCACTGTCTTCACCTCTGGGCAACCACAACGAGAGTTAAGCAAGGAGGCATCTGTTGATATTCATATTGGCAATGGCCAGGTCATTATAGAGGGCTCCGGAGAGCAAGTGATTATACAAAGCGATGGAACCATTATTCGCTACGAAAAAGAAAAGGGTAGCTCTGCACTTAGAGCCTATCCGAAAAGTCCGGCAGCCCGGAAGCTAATCCAAGCGCAAGCAAAATGAAGCATGGCCAGATAGTTCTCGACCT
>FWPU01005825.1_pt1 | contig 25827 bp, 18 predicted proteins | sample 2228361 | NCBI WGS metagenome assembly FWPU01 (sample SAMEA103939777, study PRJEB20133) | metagenome | reverse complement strand
GGGGCGCCCGGCCCGCCGCGCCGCCACGCAGGGCGGCGGTCGCCGCGTGGACGGCCGGGTTGGCCGCTGCCGCGGCGTTGACGGCGGTCTTGGCGGGTCTGACGCTCGGCTGGGGCAGGGCGGGTGAAGTTCCGGCTCGCCCCGCGCCGGTGGGCGCAGAGGAGCCCCCGCTCCGTCCCGCGGATGAGATCGGCGATCGGCATCACGTCGCGCCTCGGGAGGAGGCGAACTCCGCCGCGCCGACGCAGGTCCACGTGGCAAAGCGGCCTGCGGGGCCGGAGCCGCCTAAGGACAGCCCGCCGAAGTACGCCCCGGAGCCGACGCCGGCGGCGCCACGGGAGCCGATCGCGCCTGTCGAGGCGCGGCCGCGTCCGACTGCGGTCGCCGCCGTCCAGATGGAGACGGTCCAGGGGGACGTCCTCGTCGTCGATCAATCGGGGACGAGGACCGCCGCGGTGGGCCATCTGCTGGTGCCGGGATCAGGCATCCGGACCGGGGCCGCCGCCGCCGCCGTCTTCGTCTTCGTGGATGGGACGCGTGTCGAGCTGGGGCCGGAGAGCGAACTGCGGGAGATAACCGAGGGCCCTGCCGGAAAGAGGATAGCCGCCGTCCGGGGATCCATGAGGGCCGCAGTCCCCCGGCAGCCTTCCGGCAGGCCCATGGTCGTTGAAACCCCCCGGGCTCAGGTCGTGGTGCTCGGCACGCGTCTGGCGCTTTTCGTCACGGCCCATGAGACCAAGGTCGAAGTCCTGGAGGGACGGATCCGGTTGACGCGGCGCGACGACGGGGCATTCGTCGAGCTGGGGGCTGGCCAGCAGGCGGTGGCCGGGTCGCGCGGTCCGATCGCCGTGTCGCGGCCCGCCCGGCTGGTCAGGGGGATCAACCTGAACGGCCGGGCTGTGACGATCGAGGGGGATCGTTGGATATCTTACGAGGAGGCCCTTTCAACGGGCCTGCGCGTCGCGCCTGAGCCGGATGTCACGGTTACCGACGTGCAGCCCCGCCCGGCCTGCGACGCGGACACGGCGGCCATGTTGAACACCGCCGTCTTCCGCGGGGGCGCGAGCCTTTCCCTGGCGCAGAGCCTGCCGAACGGGCATTACGACGTCTTCCTCTGGGTCATGGAAAATCTGAGCCCCTCCTACCGCTCCTTCGACATCCGGATCGGCAACAGAATGGTGGCACGCGGGGTCGGCGCCCGCATGGGGCTTGGTGAATGGGTGAAGCTGGGGCCCTACAGGGCCGCGGTTTCGGACGGAGTCCTCAAGATGGATCTGATACAGGGTCGGACCGACCCGCACCTGATGGGAATGGCCATCTACGGCGCGATCGGTCCGTAACCCTGCCGGGAAAGGTTTCCCGCCTGGAGGGTGATGGTCTGTCCCAAGCCGGCCCGGCGGGGAAACTCTATTTGCGTGGGAGGGTACTATGGAGGCGACGCGGGCGCTCGGGAGGGGGATTCTCCTGGCGTGGCTGGGCGCCGTCTGTGGGGCGGCGGCACGCGCTGAGGAGCCCCACCAAGGTCCTTCTTGGGATTTGAGCCGGGGGGACCTGAAGGTTTCGTCGAACAGGCGGTTCATAGTGCACGCGGATGGAACGCCCTTCTTCTACCTTGGCGACACCGCCTGGGAGCTTTTCCACCGATTGAACCGCCAAGAGGCGGCGCAGTATCTTGAAAACCGGCGCGCCAAGGGGTTCACCGTGGTCCAAGCGGTGGCCCTGGCCGAGCTGGACGGCCTGAACACGTCGAACCCATACGGCGACCGGCCGCTCCTGAACAACAATCCGGCGACGCCGGACGTAACCCCGGGGGCGAACCCGGACAACGCCGCCGAGTACGATTACTGGGACCATGTGGACTACATCGTCGGCCTGGCGGAATCCAAGGGAATCTACATCGGGATGCTTCCCACGTGGGGGCGGTGGGTTAATGATGGACCGATCAACTCGTCCAACGCGCGCGCATACGGGCGGTTCATCGGCGGGCGGTACGCTTCGAGGCCCAACATCATCTGGATACTCGGGGGGGATAGAAACGCCTCCGGATTTGAAACCGTCTGGCGCGAAATGGCGGCCGGCATCAAGGAGGGTGACGGCGGCAGACACCTCATGACCTTCCATCCTCCCGGGGGAACATCGTCCTCGTCATGGTTTCACAACGACGACTGGCTGGATTTCAACATGTGGCAGACGGGCCACGATGTGAACATACAGGTCTGGAACCAGATAGGCGGCGACTACTCGAGGACGCCCGTTAAGCCCACCATGAACGGGGAACCGCTTTACGAGGACCATCCCATCGGGTTCGATCCCAACAGAGGCTATGCGACGGCCTACGACGTGCGCAAGTACTTCTACTGGTGCGTCTTCGCGGGCGCCCACGGTCACACGTACGGCTGCCACAACATATGGCAGATGTACGCCCCCGGCCGCACGCCCATCTCGTGGGCCCACGCGTACTGGTACGACTCGCTGGACTTCGAGGGGGCCTGGGACGTGCTCCACCTGCGCCGCTTGATGCTTTCGCGGGACTTCCTCAGCCGTGTCCCTGATTCCTCCATAGTGGTCGACAGTCTTTCCGGCGGCGACCGCATCCAGGCCACGCGCGGGGATGGTTACATCTTCATCTACAGCGCGTCGGGGCGCGGTTTCACCGTCAACATGGGAAAGATCTCGGGCGCGGAGATCAAGGCGTGGTGGTACAACCCTAAGGATGGGACGTCTTCCGCCGCCGGCGAATACGCCAACACGGGCCAGCGGTCCTTCACGCCCCCTTCCAGCGGGACTGGGAACGACTGGGTGCTGGTGCTGGACGACAAATCCAGGAACTTTCCTCCTCCGGGGATCCCCTCCGGGAACTCCTATCCGACGGCGTCCATAACCTCCCCCGCGAACGGCGCTCTCTTCGACGCCCCCGCAACGGTTCAGATCGCCGCGACCGCTGCCGACGCGGACGGATCCGTAGTGCGCGTGGAATTCTACGCGGGGGAGACGAAGCTGGGAGAGGATGCCAGCAGCCCTTACGCCTTCACCTGGTCGAGCGTGGCTGTGGGCAGCTATGTCTTGACCGCGCGCGCCGTGGACGACAAGGGGGCCGTGGGCGTCTCATCCCCCGTATCGGTCCTTGTCCGGGATCCCAACAGCGCCTTTTACAGGGCGATAAACCTCAACGGAAACGCCCTTGTCATCGACGGCGATCCCTGGGAGGGCAAGGACGCAGCGAACTACTCATACACCGGAAACGCCTTCGAGAACCAGGGCGTTGCGCTCTCTCCCTCAACGGACGCAAACCGCGCGGCCATGATCCGTTCGTCGATCTGGAATCCATCCGGCAGCAACGTAACTGTTTCGGCCGTCCCTGATGGTGCCTATGAGGTCTACCTGTACGTCTGGGAGGACAACAACCCCGCGACATTTGACATCTACCTGAACGGCGTCCTGGTGCGGTCCGGCTACAACAGCGGATCGGCCGGTCACTGGGATAGGCTCGGCCCATGGGCCACGACGGTCTCCGACGGTTCCATCCGCGTGACGTGCAGCCCCGGGGACGCCAACCTTTCAGGTATAGAGATATGGCGGTCGGGAGGATCGACTCCTCCGCCGCAGAATCCCCCTCCTTCCGGCGGTGGCATCCTGAGGGAGTACTGGCTCGGGATCCCCGGCACCTCTGTGGGCGACCTGACCTCCAGTCCGAATTTCCCTTATTCTCCCTCGGGGAGCGGCGCCGTCGCCGATTTCGAGGCACCCATTGATTGGGCGGACAATTACGGGACCCGCATGCGGGGATACGTCACCGCCCCGCAGACCGGCCAATACACGTTCTGGATCGCCAGCGATGACGGGTCGCAGCTCTGGTTGTCATCGGACGACAATCCTGCCAACAGGATGTTGATCGCTTACGTGGACGGATGGACTTCATCCAGTGAATGGACGAAATACTCCTCGCAGCAGTCCGGCCCGATCCATCTCATGGCTGGTCGGCGTTATTACATCGAGGCGCTTCAAAAGGAGGGAGGTGGAGGAGACAACCTGGCGGTCGGGTGGAGGCTGCCCGATGGGACTCTGGAGCGGCCCATTCCCGGATCCCGGTTGAGTCCCGCGGATCCCTCGGACAGCGACGGCGATGGCGTTCCCGATGCCGACGAGCTCGCCGCCGGCAGCGATCCATGGGACAAGGATTCCCGCCCGGCCTCCGGCGGCGCTGGGGGCGGAATCCTCGAGGGTTCTTCTGATTCCGGCGACGACAGGTGCGGCGCCACGGGATTCGAGTTTGTCGCGGTCTTGGGGGTATTGCTTCTGTTCAGGAGGCGGTGATTGGGCGTGTCGTGTGGCCATGTGTCGGGTAAAGGGCGCGATCGAGCGGCGGCCCTGCCTAGCTCGCGATCTTTCAGAGTTCCCGCTGGAGCTCCTCCGCCAGCCGCAGGGACGCCCTACGGTACATATCCGCTTTCACGGCGTTGTTTCTCCGGCGCCGCTCGATAAAGATGTATTTCTGAAGTTCGTAGAGGACGTAGAATTTCCTCCTGATCTCGGCCGCGCCGCCGGAGGGACGCGCCGATCCATACCCCTCCCAGAAAGGTGGCTGGGACATCCCGCAGTAGTCCAGCACCGCGAATTCGATCTCGGGATCACCCCAGAGGGCGCGGTCCCAATCGAGCATGCCCGTGATCCTGCCGTCCTGAACCAGGATGTTTTCCCACCAGAGATCCATGTGGCAGAGGCGGGCGCGGTCGAGGGAGTGGAAGGCGCCCCGCAGGGAATAGAGCAGTTTCCGCAGGCGGGACGCCTCCTCCGGCGAATACCCGCCGCAACTCTCGATGTCGCAGAGGAGGTTCCCCCACATCGTCTCGAAGGCGGCGAACCAGTGGCGCTCGGGTTCCATAGGGCGGTGTTCGCCGAGGTAGCCGAATTGTGGACCGGTTATATCGTGCAGTTCCCGGACCATGCGCCCAAGCCGGCGGAGGATTTCCGCGAAGGCGCCCGCGTCATCCTCCGCAGGAGGCGGTAGCGGGTCGCCGGGGAGGCGCTCCATGATCAGGAAGTCGCGGGGGATGATCTCGCGGGTGTCGTCGAAGGTCCAGACGGCGGGCACGGGGATCGAGGTCTCCTCGGAGGCGATCTGGTGTACCCTCGGCTCCTGGGCGATCATGCGGATCTCGTAGAAGAGGAATCCCGCGTCGTCCGGCGGGGCTATGCGCAGGACGCCGCGGCGCTCGGGGTGGGTGAGGAAGAGGGATGTGTTATGACGTCCCGTGGGGACCCGCTCGATGGCGGTTTCGTTCGCGGGGAGGGGCCAGTGACGTTCGAGGATCGCGTGGAGGCGGCCGGGATCCAGGAAGTCCGGCAGGGCGGTTTCGATCTTCATGTCCGGCTGGTTCCCAGTATAGCGAGAGCGGCGGCGTCGTGGAACCCGGGAAGCGGCCGCGGGCGGGTCAACGGGCCGCCCGTGGCGGCGCCCTTTCCGGGGGGCTCTTACTTCCGCACCACCCGCAGGGCGATGTCGTCGGCGAATGGCGGCGAGGCGAGGGTCCTTTCGCCGCCGGCGTGGTTGAGATCCTCTCTTCTGTCCACCGCGCCCGTCTTGGTGTTCACCCACTCGGCGCGATAGCGGCCCGCCGGGAGGTCCAAGATGAGCTCCGCCTTGAGCTCGCCTCCCTCGCGTGGGAACGGCCCCTTGTTCGACCAGTTGAAGTCGATTGGGCCGTCCGCGCGCGTCTTCTTGAGTTTCTTGAAATCCTTGCCCTCGAAGTACTCGCCCTTCAGCCCGTTGCCGCTCCCGTCCGGGAGGAAGAGGCGCGACTTGGGTATTTTCACCTTCTTCTGGCCCGCCGTCGACCAGAGCAGCCTCGCGACCGCCCCGCCGCCGCCTTGGTGGTACTCCAGCCGGATCGGTACCTTCTTACCCGCCTCCATGTCGACGGTTCCCTGGCTTTCCTTCTCGCCGTGGGCCGCCCAGTCATCGATGACGAGTTTGTCGTCAATCCAAAGACGCGCTCCGTCGTCGGAGACGATGTGGAACGTGACCCTGCCGGTTTCCGCCGTCTCAATGAATCCCGTCCAGCGGACCGAGAAGTCCTGCCCGCCGAACGGGGCGAAGACGTAGAACGCGTACTGTTTCCCGGGTTCCGACAGCGCCCGGGCGGAGAGCCCGCCGCCGGGGCCGCCCTTGATGGCGGCCTTGTCGGGGGCCATGCGGATGAAGTCGAAGCCGTGTATGAAGTCCTTGAGGATCCTGAGCTGTGACCGGAGCGCGGGGCTGCCGCCGCCGGGGGACTTGTATTGTAGGAAAGTCCCGTCGTGGACCTTTGAGGTGAATGAATAGTCGAGATTGTTGTAGAGCGCGCCGCCGGCGATGATGAAGTCCCATCCCTCGGTCCTGTAGAGGACGTCGTCCCTGCCCCGGAAGCCGGTTTCGTTCTCGCCGATGGGCTTGTTGAGGTGCCGGTTCATCTCCACGACGTCCGGCGGGTGACAATAGTGGAAATTGAATATCGAAACGGCCGGGTGCGGGTTGGCGACCTTGGCCCTGCCGTTGGCGATGTTCATGGATATCAGATGCTTGTGCGGGAAGTCCTTCTCCGTTTCCGCGATCACGTCGGCGATGCGATGCTGCCATTCCATCGTCACGCCGCCGAAATAGGGTTCGTTGCAGATCTCGTAGTAGAGGTTGTCGAAATCGCGGAGTTCCTGGACGACCTTGCGGGTCGCGGCCTCCTGGACGGCCAGTAGATCCTTGTGTTTGAGGGTGTAGACCTCGTTGGCGGGGCAGTTCCCCACGCCGTTGACGTTGTTGGCGGCGTTCATGGGGCTGGCCTTCCAGAGGTTGTTGTCGTAGTTGGGGCACCACAGGTTGAGCTCGACGACGATCCCGCGCCTGGAGGCCTGCTTCATGAAATCCTTGAGCCGCTTGAAGAACGCGTCGTCCCATTTCGTGAGGTCGAACTTGTTTCCACCCTGGGAGTAGCCCGGCTCCTGGCTGCGCGCCCAGGGGCACGCGTAGCGACCCGGCGCGGGGGCCAGCGTGTTGTCGGTTATGCCGAACGAGCCGGGTATCTCGCGGTAGGTGCCGTACCAGGTCCGGGTATGGTTGAGGCCGTCCTTGCGGAGCGTATCCAGGTAGGTCACGTAATCGAAGTCGAGGTTGAGGACGGCGCCGTAGTGTTCGCCCGATGTGATCAGTATGGTAGGCTTACCCCTGAACATGAAGTAGCGCGGGTTTTCCGGGTGGAGGGCCAGCGGAGGCCATTTTTGCAGGTCTTGGGGAGTGGCCGCGGCGCAGGCGGCCAGGGCGAATCCGATCGGGATCATCGGTTTTGAGCGCATGATTCCGTCCTTCCCTGAAGGCTGCAGCGATGATATCCTGCCGCGCGGGGAGATCAAGCTTCCCCGCCCCGCGACATCCTTATTACTCGGCGGGGAGGGTGGGAGCTTGCGCGGAAATGATCGGAGTTCTGGAGCGCGTCTTTGGCATTCGTGAAGCCGGATCCACCCCCGGGCGGGAGGCGCTGGGGGGGCTGACCACTTTCCTCACGATGGCCTATATCCTCTTCGTCAACTCGGCCATACTCTCGGCGGCGGGGATGAAGGCGGAGGGCGTCGTGCTGGCGACGGCGATGGCGGCGGCGGCGACGACGCTGCTGATGGCCTTCCTGGCCAACTATCCGATCGCGCTGGCGCCCGGTATGGGCTTGAACGCGTTCTTCGCGTACGGCATATGCATGGGCGCGAAGGTCCCTTGGCCCACCGCGCTGGGGTTGGTCTTCTGGAGCGGGATCGTTTTCATTCTTCTGACCGTCACGGGGGCGCGGAAGGCCATCGTGAGAGGCGTTCCTCCGGTGATCAAGCTTGCCGCCGCCGTCGGCATAGGCTTGTTCATTGCCTTCATAGGGTTGGAGCACGGCGGGATCATCAAGGGCAATCCCAACACGCTGGTATGTATGGGCGATCCGCGTTCGACGCCGGCGCTGGTGACGCTGGCGGGGCTGGGCGTGACCATGGTGCTGGTGGCGATGAAGGTACGCACCGCCATCTTCTGGGGCATGGCCCTGACCGCCGCGGCGGGTCTGGCGGGAGGCCTCCTGAGGAGCCCTGAAACATGGGTGAGCCTGCCTAGATTCGCGGATCTGCCGGGACTGGGCATAGATCTGTGGGGGGCGCTCCAGTTCCGGTACGTGCCGCTGCTGCTGGTGTTCCTTTTCTTCGACATATTCGACACGATGGGGACCTTGATGGGGCTGGCCCACCAAGGGGGGTTCATCAAGGAGGGCGAGATGCCCCGGCTCGAGCGTGCCATGTTGGCCGACGCCGTCGGCACGGCCGGCGGGGCGCTCCTGGGCACATCCACCGTGACGAGTTACATCGAGAGCGGCACGGGCATCGGGGTGGGGGCGAGGACGGGGTTTGCAAGCGTGGTGACGGGATTGCTGTTCGCCGGTTCCCTCTTTGCGGCACCCGTCGCGGCGGTGGTGGGGGATGGGATCGTCTGGCATGGAGAGCGCTACAATCCGGTGACCGCCCCGGCCCTGATAGTCGTGGGAACGCTCATGGTGCGGGCGGTGAGGGAGGTCAGGTGGGATGACATGACGGAGGCGGTGCCGGCCTTCTTCACGATGCTCCTTATGCCCCTCACTTTCAACATCTCTCACGGCCTGGCGGCGGGGATCATCGTGTATGCCCTTGTCAAGACGGCCGCCGGGCGCTGGCGAGAGGTGTCGTGGTTGATGTACGCCCTCGCGGGCGCATTCGTCCTGCGCTACGCCCTCCTGCCCGTGTGAGGGGGCGCTATTTCCGCTTTTCCAGGTACGCCTGGTAGTGTTGCGGGAGGTGCAGCCGGATCTGCTCCTCCATCTCCTGATCAGATATCTGCGTCGTTCGGCGGTGGACGTCGTACTGATCGGTGACCCACCGCCCGATGCGGTGCATCTTGAACTTGGAGAGCCGCTCACTCCCCTTGAGGCCGAGGAAGTTGTTGACCCAGAGGGCGATTCCGTCGGCGCCCGACTTGTCCGTTATGGCCACCTGGGGCCGGCGGTTCAGTATCTTGGCGGTGTCGAAGATGTTGTAGAGCCTCTCGTCCCGGGCCAGGCCCTCCGCGTGAATGCCGGCGCGGGTGACGTTGAAATTGGCCCCCACGAAGGGGTAGTTGGTCGGGATGGGTATCTTGAGCTCGGTGCGGAAGTAATCGGCCGCCTCGGTTATGGCGACGGTGTCGACGCCGGGCTGAGGGCCTTTAAGCGCCAAGTACTCGAATACGGCGCCCTCCAGCGGCGGATTGCCGGTTCTCTCGCCGAAACCGAACAGGGTCGTATTGCATAGGTCGCAGCCGTAGAGCCATGCGGTCGCGGCGTTGATGTGCACCTTGTGGAAGTCGTTGTGCCCGTGCCATTCCAAGCGCTCGGAGGGGACGCCGGCCTCGTGGATCATCTTGTAGACGAGCTTGGGGATGCTTCGGGGCAGGGCCGCTCCCGGGTACGTCACGCCGAAGCCCATGGTGTCGCACATGCGCACCTTGGTGCGCAGCTCCGGCGGCGCCTTCTCCGCCTCCTCCATGACCCTCTGGATGAAAGGGATCACGAAGCCGTCGACGTCGGACCTGGTGACGTCCTCCAGGTGGCAGCGCATCCTGACGCCCGCGTCGAGCCCTTCCCGGATTACGGCCAGGTATTTTTCCAGCGCCTTCCGGCGGTCGAGCTTCAGCTTGTGGAAGATGTGGTAGTCGGAGCAGGAGGTGAGGACGCCGGTTTCCTTGAGCCCCATTTCCCTGACCAGTCTGAAGTCGCCCGGCTCCGCGCGGATCCAAGCCGTTATCTCGGGGAAGCGGTATCCGAGATCCTGGCACTTGCGGACGGCCTCGCGGTCCTTGGGACTGTAGAGGAAGAACTCGCTCTGCCGCACGAGGCCGTTGGGCCCCGATATGCGGTTGAGGAACCCGAAGATGCGGGCGATCTGGTCCGGCGTGTAAGGGGGGAGGGACTGCTGGCCGTCGCGGAAAGTCGTGTCGGTTATGAACAGATCCCGCCGCAGGAGCTCGTCGGGATCGAAGGTCACGAGCCTGCCGTCGATCTCCTCGTAAATCTTCGCGTCGAAGCGGATTCGCGGGACCTCGTCATGTGGAAACATGTCCTGCAGCAGGTTCGCGCCGTCCGGTTCGATCAGTTCGCGCTTCTTCATAGCGGTTCCCTTGATCGCGGCCATGGTGAGAGATTACCCAGCGGCCTCGGCGGGAATCAAGGAGAAGGGGGGCCGGGGGCGAGGCTCCAGACCTCCGCCCGCGGGGGCTGCGGAGCGGCGGCCCTTCGCGGCCTGCCGCGAGAAGCCACGGCTATGATGAGGACAAGAAGGATGGCGGCAGCGAGCACGCCCGCGATTATCAGGACTATTCTTGGGGGCGCTGCCCTCGGGCTGGCCGCCCTGTTGGTGGACGGCGGCATGCGGCCCGTCTGCCCCTTCTTGCCCACCTGCGGCAGGGGCCTGCGCGGCGTCGCCTTTCCGGGGATGTCGGCCCTTACGGAAGGCAACAGGCCCGAGGTCTTGCCGGAGGAGGCCGCTCGGTCGGGCCTCTTGGCGGAGTCCTTGGAGATGGCCCTGTGGAGGCCGGAGCTTCGGGACGAGGGAGTGTCGCGGGGCGGGGGCGGCGGGGGGCGGCATGGCGCCTTGTGTGTGCATCCCGGGCAGTAATTCTTGTTATCGACGTTGAACGCCCTGCCCTTGTCGAAATCGGCCTCGAGGATGCGCCCCCCGCAGCAGTCGCAGTAGACTATTTCCTTTCCCAATGCCCCCCCGATCGCCCGTGCCGGGTGTTCTGCGGTCTATTGTACCACGAAATGGCGGAATGGGAGCGGCAATGGGGATGTGCCGGCTCGACAGCAAACTGATGACGGCGCCGTTCGACCCGCTACTTCTGGACTTCCTTCCTCTTCTTTGGCGGGGCGATCAGCTCGTCGAATTTCGGCTTCTGCTCCTCGTTGAGCAGTTCGCGCAGCTTGCCGGCGATCTCGTCGCGGAGCGGCTTGATCTCGTTCCTGGCGGTCTTCTTGTCGGCCGCCTCGCCGGCCTTCTTCTCGGCCTCGGCCACCTTCTCCGCGTAGCTTTCGTAAAGTTCCTTGACCTGCTTGACTTGGTCCTTGGAAAGGGAGAGCGTTTCCTTCAAGGTCCTCAGATCGGGAAGCCTCAAGGGGCCCTTGCCCTTTTTCTTCTTGGCCGGCGGTTCCTCCTGCTTCGGGGGCTCCGCGGGCGGCTGGGCGGGCGGCTGGGCCTGGCCGGGCTGATCCTTGTTCTCCTGGGACATCTCCTCCTGCGCGGCGGCCGGCCACGCCGCCAGCATGGAAGCCGCCGCGAAGGCGGCCAGGATGCCGGTCGTCAAACCACGGTAGCTCATATACCTCCTCCTGATCGGAATTTTCACGCTCACGTAGTATTCAACCCACGCGGGCGGGAATTGTTGCGGGGCTGCCGATCACCCGCCGATCAGTCGAAGGCCTTGCGGACGGCGGCGCGCATCTTCTGGAGGCCGGTTCGCGCCACGGTGGCCGCGTCCGTTTTCCAGTACTCCCGGTTGAAGAGCTCCAGCGACAGGAATCCGCGGAATCCGGCCGAGTGCATGTCGCGGAATATCTGCGTCAGCGGTGCCACGCCGTCGCCCGGGTAGACGCGATGGCCGTCGCCGATCTTCTCGCGGGGGGGATCGGCCGGGTAGTCGTTCGCGTGCATCACGTGCACCATCGCGCCCTTGAGGCGCTTGAGATCTTCGAAAGGCGATCCCCCCTTGTACATGTGGAAGACGTCGGGCAGGACGCATGCCTTGGGGTGGCCGCTCTTGACCGCCGTGTGGACCGCCTGGTCGAGCCGCCGCAGGTTGTTGCGGGCGCCTCCCCAGAATTCGACCTGCGGCACCACGCCGATCTTGTCGCCGATCTCGCAGACCGCCCGGTATCGCTCGGCGATCCTATCGGGGTCTATCGCGGGGGTGTCGTATGCGCCGGCCGGCGGCGCGGCGATCCGCTTGCCGCCGATTTGCGCCACGAGCTCCATGTTTCGCTTCATGTTGTCCAGTCCCCTGGCGCGGCGGGCGTCGTCGTCCACTATCCATTCGGCGAAACCGATGGCGCTCTCCACGGTCAGCCCCTTGTCGCGGAGGCGTTTCTCTATCTCCTTCAGGGTCCCGCCGGACTTCACGTGCTGTTCCAAGTCGCGGATCCACGGCTCTATGGCGTTGTATCCGGCCTCGGCGGCGATGTCTATCGCCTGGGCGAGGGTGGGCTTGAAACCGCCGATGGTGGCGGTGTTCAGGCAGTATCCGAAAGGCTCGTTCCCGGGACGATCCTGCGTGGAGGGCGTCGGCCCCCCCGCGGCGCCGGCCCCCAGGAGCGTGCAGGTCCGCGCGATCATTTCGCGGCGCGTGACGGCGTCGTGGATCATAAGGTTCCCCCGTTTTTGCCTCATATGTAAATCGGAAGTTCCTCTTCACTTGTACAATCTTCAGGCAGCGGCCGTTTTATGAGGAGGGATCATGCGCGTGACGATTATGGCGATCGCCGCCGTTCTGTGGGCGGGGGGGACGTCCTGCAAGTCGGGCGCCACGGCGGGTAGGGAAGGGGAGAAAACGCGCCATTTCGAGATGCGCACATACGTCGCCAACGAGGGGAAGATGGAGGCGCTTCACCAGCGGTTCCGCGACCACGCCAACCGCCTGCTGGCGAAGCACGGCGTGGAGCTGGTGGGGCACTGGACGGTGGCCTCGGGGGAAGGCGCGGGCAACACGCTGATTTTCATCCTCGCCTATCCGAGCAGGGAGGCTCGAGAGGCGTCCTGGAGGGCCTTCATGGAGGATCCCGAGTGGAAGAAGGCGAAGGAGGAGAGCGAGAAGGGCGGGGTCCTCGTGGGGAAGGTGATTCAGACGTTCATGGTCCCCACGGATTACTCGCCGATACGCTGAATTTGGCCCTTGGCGCGAACCAAAGGTGGGGTTGTTGCGTTCTATTAGGTAACGGCGTTACCCGGGGGTGACGCCGTCGGGCCTTGCCGATCAGGGAATCGGACGTGTCCCGACGGCACGGCCTTTGCGATGTTGGAGCGGGAGGCCGGCTTGATAGGGAGCGTCGTCGGGGGCTATCAGGTCCTCGGGAAGATCAAGGAAGGGAGCGTCGGGACCGTTTGGCGGGCCAGGGACGCCCGGGGGCGGGAGGTCGCGATAAAGCAGCTGGCGGAGGGGCATGCCCTGGACTCCCGCCGGAGGCGGCTCTTCGAGCGCGAGGCGCGGATAACCGCGAAATTCGACCACCGCAACATCATCAGGGTCTACGAGTACGTCTCCGAGGGGCCGCAGCCCTTCTTCGCCATGGAGTACTTCGATAGCGAGAACCTGAAGTACTGCATGGGAAGGCTGCCGGAGCGCGTGGACGGCCGTGAGTTCGCCATACTGGCGCAGGTGGCGCGTGCATTGGCATTCATCCACGCCCGCGGCGTGGTGCACCGCGACGTGAAGCCGGAGAACGTCCTGGTGAACAAGGACTCGGAGGTACGCCTGATAGACTTCTCGCTCGCTCAGACGCGCCTGGACCGCTGGCTCCAGTTCGGGCGCCGCGTGGAGGGCACGCCGCAGTACATGGCCCCGGAGCAGGTGCGCGGCGGGCGCTGCGACGAACGGAGCGACGTGTATTCGTTCGGGGTGATGGTTTACGAGCTGCTGACGAAGAAACCCCCGCTGGCGGCGGCCAGTCAGCAGGCGCTCCTTGAAAAGCACCTCCGCGAGACGCCGCCGCCCATGAGGACCCATGTCCCGACGATGTCGCCGGATCTCGACGCCTTCGTGCTCGGGATGCTGTCGAAGGATCCGGCCCGCCGGCCGCCACACATGGCGGTGGTCCTGGCCGAGATGGCCCGCTGGGAGCGGAAGAACAGCGTGGTCCGGCGGAGGCAGGCCGTCAGGCGGCCCAAGTCGGAGCTCCTCAAGCGCCCGGTGGAGCTGGCCTCAACAGCCTTTTGAAGCGGCGCGGGCCCCTCATGGGGTCTTGTCCGACCCGTCGGTGAGCCACTCCAGGGAGAACCTTGCGAACGTGATCTTCTCGTAGGGCGTCCTGTCGCCGCGCTCGTAGAGGCAGCCGATGGATAGATCGCCGAGCACCGCCAGGCACGAATAGGCGGAGGGGCCCTCGTGGAGTATCCTGGAAACCGGCCATGTACGCCCCTCGTCGTAGCTCAGGCGCACGGTCATCCGCGTACGGGTCTTCTCGGTCCCCGGGTTGGAGAAGAGGAGGCGGTTCTTCGCCCGCGCGGGCCGCAGGGTGTACCGGAGGAGGCTGGCCTGGCAGACCGGTTCCGGAAGCCCCTCATCGGTGCGGGCCTCGGACCAGGTGAGGCCCCCGTCCCGGCTCTCGGCCACGCCGCGCCGGCGGATCGGGGATCCGTGGTTCCGCATGTTGAGCAGGAGCCGGCCGTCCTCCAGCTCGGCGACCTGGCACTCGTTGTGTCGGTCGCTCGCCGTGCCGCCGGCCTTCCAGCTCCTGCCGTGGTCGTCGCTGAAGATCACCAGGGAGTGCGCCTTGGCGCCGCCGAGCGTGATGGCGTCGCAGGGGACGACCAGGCGGCCGTCCCTTAGCTGGATGCCGACGCCGGGCCCGGTGGCGAACCACGCCCAGTCGGGCTTCTTGACCGAGGCGGTGATCTCTTCCGGTTTCGACCAGGTTACGCCGTCGTCGTCGCTCTTCGATATCCAGACGGTGCGGGAGCCCTCGCTCCTCCCGGCGATGATGTCGCGTTCGACGTCCTTGCCGAGGTTGTGGGTCATCATGAGCCAGATCGTGCCGGTCGAGCGGTCGACCACGGGGCAGGGGTTGCCGCATGTGTTGGCCCCGTCGTCCCAGACGACCTGAAGAGGACCCCACGTAGCGCCCCCGTCGATGCTGCGCCGCAGGACCAGGTCGATGTCCCCCGAGTCGCCACGCCCCTTCCGGCGCCCCTCGCAGAAGGCCAGCACCGTGCCCTTGGGGGTCACCAGCGCGGAGGGGATCCGGTAGGTGTGGTAGCCTTCCTGCCCGGAGACGAAGACGTCGACCTGCCGGGGATCGTCGGCCGGCGCCGCGCCGCCGACCGTCAGCGCCGTGAGGATCAGGATGTCGCGTGCGTCCATGATCGTGGCTCCAAGGCGTCGTCCCGTCCCGCCCAAGCGCGGGGAAGCTCTTAGAGAGTCCTCTGAAGCTCCGTCCCGGTCACACGGACCCGCGCCGATTCCACCCCCGCCCATACTACTCGAAGGTGTAATCCTATGGAAGGATTCATGGAGCTGCCGATCGCCCTTTAAGGCAATTCCCGTGGGAGGAGCAGCGTTGGACGCCTCGCCAGTCGGCCGGTACGGCTTGGTCGTCGCCATCATCGCGGCCGTCACCATCCCCGGCCTCATGCGGAAGCGGTTTCGCGGCGCACCATCTCGGCAAGTTCGGCTTTGGGGCCTTCCCCGACAGTTACGCGGCCGGCCGGAGCATTTACCTGATCAATGAGGCCGCCACCGTCATCCGGGCTCCCCTGCCCTCGACGTATGTGCGGCCGAATCCCGCTCGGTCCCCTCCTGGCGCTCGTCCCGCCGGGTACGAGAACTGGCCCGGCGACGCGGAAATCATCAGGTTCGTCAGTCTGGATTAGGCCGGGCGGGGGCACCTGGTCATCGGGGGAGCGGCGCCTGACGCCTACTTCAGCTCCACCGCCCAGATGTTCCGGTAGAGCACGGGATTTCCGTGGTCCTGGAGGTGCAGCGGTCCGGGGGTGTCCGGCGGATCGCCGTTCGGGGCGGCCGTGGTCTTTTTCTTGAATTCGACGTCCTCCTGTATCTTCACCCCGTTGTGCAATGCGGTCATCATGGCGCCGGCGCCGCCGGTCGCCAGCCGGTATTCTATGTCGTATGTCTGCCAGGAAAGCGGAGGCAGGCACATGTTGACGCTCGGCCTGCGCACGCCGTACAGGCCGCCGCACTCGTTGTCGCGCCCCTCCAGGCCGAAGCTGTCAAGCACCTGGATCTCGTGGCGGCCGGCGAGGTATACGCCGCTGTTGGATCGGCCCTGGCCGCGCGCGTAGGGCATGAAGGAGAGCATGAATTCGACGTGAAGCCTCACGTTGCCGAGTTTCCGCCTGGTGTCGAGTCCTCCCGTGCCCAACGTGTTGAGGCAGCCCTGGGTGAGCCGGATATCCCTGCCGTTGCGGGCGACGAATTCCGATGCGCTCGTCCCGTCGAAGAGCACTATGGCGCCGGGCGGGGGTTTCTGGCCCAGAGTGTGGCTCTTCCGCGCGATCTTCTTGAGCGTCGCGGCGGTTCCGTCGGCGGACTTCACTGTCATGGTCCCGCCGGCGATCTGCCCGGACCACGCGTCGCCGGTGATGATCACCTTGTCTCCCTCAGTCAGGGCGGGAGACTTGGCGCGGCCCTTCTGGTCCCAGCCGGCGCCGGGCAGGCCGCCGGTCAGTAGGTATACGTCGAAGCGGCCGTCGCCTAGGGCGACCACTTGAGCGCCCATCTTCCCGCCGCCCGATTCCCCTTCGTATTCGCCCTGCACTTGGAAGTCGGGCCCGGCCTTCTCCGGATCCAGGAAGGCCGCTTTCCTGTCCTGGGATTGCAAAATTAATGCGGCCAAGACGGTGACGGCTAGCGCTGTGCGCATGGATTACCCTCCTGCCGTCATATATAACGGCGGGGCGGGCCGGCGTCACGGAATTGGCGGTCGGCCGGCGGCCGGGGCGGGACTGAGTTGCTCCGCCGGAGTTTTCAGGTTATCCTTGGCTCATGGCCCGCAGGCGGTGGGTGCGTTGCGTCTGTTTCCTCGCGGGTGCCGCCGCCGGGTTCATCCTGGTGTCGGGCGGGTGCGCGGCCCCTCTTCCGGTCGAGGGCCTCTGGCCGCCGAGGCCGGCCGACCCGGTGCGTCGCGTTTTCGTCTCGGTGGACACGTGGCACGGCATGGTGGCGTTGCCCCAGGGAGACGGCACCCTGGAGGAATGGGGCTACGCGGAGCGCGGCTGGTACCTCGAGCACAGTCGGGGGGTCTGGGGGGCGGTGAGGGCGCTGCTGTGGCCCACCGAGGGGGTCGTCGAGGTGAGCCGCGGCGCCGAACCATGGGCGAAGCGGACGCCGCAGCCGCCGGCGCGGATGTGGGAGTTCAGGCTCACGGAGGAAGGGTACGCCAGGCTGTTGAGGCGGTTGCGGGAGAGCCGGGCCTGCGCCGAGCCGATCATGGAGGAGGAGGGGCGGACCTGGTACGCCGCCGCCCGCGACTACTGTCTCTGCCACACGTGCCATCACTGGCTGGCGGGCGTCCTCAGGGAGGCCGGCCTTCCTCTCTCCCCCGGCTGGGCCTTCACGGCGGGTGATCTCACCCGCCAGCTTGACCGCGCCGCCTCGTTCGCGGAGTGAGGCCTCACTTGGGCGGTTCGGGGACCGGCACGTCCCAGCGGATCTCCTTGTGGAAGCGGCCGCGCATGTCCCCCAGCCAGGGTTCGACGTATCGCTGAGCCAGGTCGACCGTCACCACCTTTAGCAGCCCCGGTTCCCTCGTGGCATGGAGGGCCTCTCCCAAGGGATTGATGACGGCGGTTTCCACGTCGTAACCGGCCGAGACCACCACGACGTGATTTTCGCTGGCGCGCACCTTGAGCTGGTCGTATTTGCATCCCCAGACGGGCGCGAATATGATCTCCGCGCCCTGCGCGGCCAGCGCCTTGGCGGGATCCGTGAAGAAGATATCGTAGCATATCATGATCCCGACCTTCCCGAAGTCTGTCTCGAAGACCGGGTACGATCCTCCCGGCGTGATGCCCCCCTCGATCTCCTCGCGCGGTATGTGCACTTTTCGGTATTTCCCGGCCAGTCTCCCGCGTCGGTCGATCAGCACCCCCGTGTTGTAGATGGCGCTCCCTTCGCGCTCGATGAGGCCCGCCACCACGTACATGCCGTACCGTCTGGCCTTCTCGCCGAGCGCCTCGGTGGACGATCCCGGTATGGACTCGGCCACGGCGGCGAACGGCTCGTTGTTGCCCACTTTCGTTATCGCCTCGCCCAGGCAGACGACGTCCGGCTTTTCCGGCCCGATCCGGTCGAGGACTTGGAGGAAGGCGTCGAGGCTGGCCTTCTTGTTCGCCATGTTGCGTGGCCTGAAGTTGACGCTGCCGATCCTGACAGGGCGGGGCGGCGGGGGTGATGTTTCCTCCAGCGTGACGTCGTCCCACCAGACCGTTCCGCGGGGCGACCACCCCAGCGAGAGTTCGACGCGGGCGGCGGCGGCCTTTTCAGGCGCAGGTACCGAGTGGGATACTTTCGTCCAATCTCCCGCCGGTTCGACCTGCCAGGCGTAGTCGGGATATCCCACGCGGCGATCGCGCGCGTCCCTCCAGTCGATCCTGGCCAGCACCCTCAGCCTTTCGTGCTCGACACCCCTAGTCTTGAAGTATGCGGTGAGCCGGTAGTGCCTGCCTGCCTCGACGGGGAAGTCCTTTCTCCATCCGCCGTGGGCGGCCGGGTTGCCGGCGCCCGAGATGGAGAGCGAGTCGGGCGCGGACCGGAACACCTCGGTGTCCACGGTGCAGCGCGGCATGATTTCGTCGCGCGCCGCCCAAGGTTTCCATGAACCCTGCTTCTGGGGCGCCGGCGCGGCGGCGAGCGCGGCGAGGATGATTCCGCACATGGCGAGATCCCCGAAAAAATCCCTCAGTCGGAGCCAACGCGGATGAAGGCCGTGGGTTCGCGGATGAAGTCGGACCGGTCGATTCGCGCGAGGGCCCTCCGGAGGTCGGCCTCCCGCGCCGGGTGGGTGAGCATCACGACGGGGACCACTCCGTCGGCGCGCTGCTCCTTCTGCAGCACCACCTTGATCGAAACCCTGTTGCGTCCGAGTTCGGTGGCGATCCGGCCGAGGACCCCGAAACGGTCGGCGACGTTGAAGCGGCAGAAGAACCGCGACACGGTCTCGGACATCGGCCGCACGCGGCCCGTCTCCATGCGGGACGGCGGCCTGGCTCGGGATGAGGCCGGCAGCTCCCTCCACCGTGACGCGTCCACGAGATCGGCCAGCACGGCGCTGGCGGTCGGCATCTGGCCGGCGCCACGGCCGTAGAACATGAGGCGGCCGGCGGCGTCGGCCTCCACCAGGACCGCGTTGAATGCCCCCCCCACGGATGCCAGGGGGTGGCGTTTCTCCAGCAGGGTCGGATGCACCCTGATCTCGAAGCCTGGACCCAAGCGCCTGGCGGTGGCGACTAGCTTGACCGCGAAGCCCATCTCGCCGGCGTATCTGATGTCCTGATGGCTCACGCTGGAGATGCCCTCCACGTGGACGTCCTTGAGGCGGAAGAACCGTCCGAACGACAGGGCGGAGAGCACCGTGATCTTGTGGGCGCTGTCATGGCCTTCGATGTCGAGCGTCGGATCGGCCTCGGCGTAACCCCGCGCCTGCGCTTCCGCGAGGGCCGTCTTGAAATCCACCCCTTTCTCGGTCATCTCTGTGAGGATGTGGTTGCACGTCCCGTTGACGATCCCCTCGATCTGCCGGATCCGGTTGGCGGCGAGTCCCTCGCGGATCGACTTGATCAGGGGGATGCCGCCGGCGACGGACGCCTCGAAGAAGAGCTGCGATCCGCCCGCGGCGGCGGCCTCCGCGATCTCCCGGTAGCTCTCGGCCAGCAGGTGCTTGTTGGCGGTGACGACGCTGATCCCCCGGGAAAGCGCCTTCAATATGAACCGTTTTGCCGGGTTCAGTCCGCCTACGAGCTCGACAACTATGTCCAGGTCGTCGCGCCCAAGGAGCTTATCGGCGTCGGTCGTGAAAAGGCGCGGCGGAAGCCCGCATGCGCGGGCGCGTCCGCGCCTCAGGTCGCAGGCGCAGGTCAGCTCGAGATCGGCCCCTGTGCGTTCGCGAATTTCCCGCCGGCGTTCCCTGAGCAGCGTGGCGACTCCGCTCCCGACGGTACCCAGCCCGATGAGGCCAACTCTGGCGGTCGGCACGGCGGTCTCCATCAATGAGGTGGTTCGCGGCAGATTATAGGTTTCCCCAAGGCGCTGTCAAAGGGCATCCGCCGTCACCGGGGCGGGGGCGGCCCGCGTATCTTTGTATGGTGAGGGTAGCAGCGGCGTTTCTCCTGGCGGCCGGTTTCGCAACGGCCCAGGATCGGGATCTGATCGACGGCTTTTCCTATCCCGACGACGCGGCGGCGCGGGCCGCCTGGTCGCCCATGGGGGGGACGGCCCCCGTTTCAGTCGTCGAGAAGGAGGGGCGTCGCGCGCTCCGGATGCCCTGCAACTTCCGGGGCACCACGATAGAACGGGCCTCGTGGGACCGCCGGCTGCGGCTCGACCTTTCCTCCGCGCGGGGGGTGAGGTTCGACTGCTTGTGCCCCGACCCCGGGCCTGTCTCCCATTTCAGCTTCTACATGCAGAGCGGCGGGGGCTGGTATTCCGCCTCTTTCGCGCCGGCGGAGAAGGGCCGGTGGTGCACGGTCCTGATAGACAAGGAGGATACCGGGATCGAGGGGAGCCCCGCGGGGTGGGGCCGGATCGGGACCGTCCGCGTGTCGGCCTGGCGCGGGGCGGACAGGGACGCCGAACTGTACATCTCGAATTTCCGCGCGGTGGGCCGGGACGCCCGCGTCGCGATCGTCCGGGCCGATTCCCTCTCGAAGGGCGGCGAGGCCGATTCGGCGCGCACGTACGCCCAGTCGGTCGCGCGGTGCCTGAAGGATCTCGGAGTTTCATACGTCGTGCTGGGGGATCTCGACGTGAGCGCGGAGACGCTCAGGGGGCGCCGCCTCGTGATCCTGCCCCACAACCCTTCGGTCCCTCCGGCGGCGGCCGCGGCGGTGGCGGACTTCGTCAGGGGCGGCGGAAAGCTGATATCCTTTTACTCGATACCGGCGCCGCCGATCGCGGGGGCGGCCGGGATCGAGCCGGGCCCGTACGTGAGGGAGAAGTTCCAGGGCTTTTTCGCATCGATGCGTTTCGCCGATCCGCTGCCCGCCGGCATGCCTCCTTCGGTGGGCCAGCGGTCGTGGAATATAGTTGACGCGAAGCCCGCCCCGGGCCGCGGCCGCGTGGCGGCATATTGGCACGACAAGGAGGGCAATCTCACGGGCCACGCCGCGGTCATCCAGACCGACGCCGCGTTCCACGTGACTCACGTTCTGGTGCCCGACGACCTCCCCGCCAAGCGCCGGATGATTCTGGCCATGGTCGGGCATTTCGCGCCGGAGATATGGCGCGAGGCCGCCGACGCGGCGGCGGAGCGCGCCGGAAGGATCGGGTCGTACGCCGGCTTCGAGGAGGCCAGGAAGGCCATCGCGGGATGGGCCAGGGGCGACAGGGAGGCGCTTGCCGACCTGGAGGATGCGGCGCGGCGGCGATCGGAGGCCGCCGGTCTTGCCGCCCAGGGGAGGTTCCAGGAGTCGATCGCCAAGGCGGAGGAGGCCCAGAGATCCGTCCTTCTGGCCTTCTGCAGGGCGCAGAAACCCGAGCGCGGTGAACACCGCGCCTTCTGGTGTCACACGGCGCACGGGGCCGGGGGGCTCGATTGGGAGGCCGCGGTCAGGCACCTGGCGGAGAACGGCTTCACGGCGGTCATCCCGAACATGCTGTGGGGAGGCTCCGCGGATTACGAGAGCTCCGTTCTGCCGGTCTCGGCCGAGGCGCGCCAGAAGGGCGACGCGGTGGCGAAGTGCCTCGCCGCCTGCCGCAAGTACGGCATCCAGTGCCACGTGTGGAAGGTGAACTGGAACACCGGCGGGAGGGCCCCGAGGGAATTCATCGAGAAGATGAAACGGGAAGGACGGACGCAGGTCTCGTTCGACGGTTCAGCCAACGACCACTGGCTGTGCCCTTCGCACCCGCTGAACCGCCGCCTGGAGCGGGACGCCATGGTGGAGGTGGCGGCGAAGTACCCGGTGGACGGCATACATTTCGATTACATCCGTTACCCTGGCAGGAACGGCTGCTTCTGCCAGGGGTGCAGGGAGCGGTTCGAGGCGGCGATCGGCGACAAGGTGGGCCGCTGGCCGGCGGATCTGAGATCGGACAAGGCGCTGGAGGCGAAGTGGCTGGATTTCCGCCGGGACCAGATCACGGCGCTGGTGGCGGAGGTGCATCAGGCCGCGCGGAAGGCCAGGCCGGGGATCAAGATATCCGCGGCCGTCTGGCCGAACTGGGCCGTGGACCGCGATTCCATCGGCCAGGACTGGAAACTGTGGTGCGAGAGGGGTTACCTGGATTTCGTCTGCCCGATGGACTACACGCCCCACAACTCGGTTTTCGAGAGCCTGGTTTCACAGCAGGTGCAGTGGGCCGGGAGGGTGCCCTGTTACCCGGGGATCGGTTTGAGCTGCTGGACCCCGCCGGACGACGTGGTGGGCCTCGTGGAGAAGATATTGATCACCCGGCGGCTGAGGACGGGCGGGTTCACGGTCTTCGACTACTCCCCGGAGGCCACGCGCCGCGTCGTGGAGCTGTGCGGACTGGGAATCACGCGGAGGTAGATTCCCCGCGCCGGCCGAGCCCAGACAGGGTCCTCAGGTAGCGGATGCTGGTCACGGCCCACCGGTGTTCCGTCTCGATCGTACGTTCCAGGTCGTCGGAGAACGGCACCCACAGTTCCAGGACCACCGTGGGGCGCCGGCCCGCCTCGCCCAGCCGCCGCAGCAGCCATGGGACGTCCAGCCGGCCCGATCCCGCCGGGCGTCCCACCACCGAGAAGCCAGTCATGTTCGGTGTCCGCACGACGTCGAAATCCTTCACGTGCAGGTTGAAAACGTACGGCGCCAGTTCGGCGACCACTTGGGCCGGCGTCTCCAGGGCACCGAGCGAGTTGACGGTGTCCAGGCATATCCCCAAGTTGGGGCTGCCGATCCGGCGGACCAAGCCGGCAAGGTCTACTGAAGTCATCGCCTCGTAGTTTTCTATCGCGATGGAAACACCAGCCGCCTCGAAATGGGGGAGTATCCTCCTGAGAGATGCCTCCGCGGCGGCGGGATCCGGCTTTTCGCCGGGCTTCGCGATCAAGGTACGGACGAGCTTCGCTCTGAGAAATCGGGCGATCTCCAGGTATTTCGACAAGAGGTCCGGTTCCACGCCGCGGGTGCCGACCTCAATGGCAATCTCGAAGTCCTCGGCGGTCCGCCTGATCGTGGAGAGCTCGGCGTGGGTCAGCTCGTGGAGCGGCATGTTGTCGGCGAACTGGACCAGGTCGACATCCAGTTCGCGGGCCTTTTTCAAGAGGCCGATCGCGGTCAGCGGTTGCTCCGGCCTCGGTCCCTGCGCGGGCCCGACCGCCCACGAGTAGGTCCAGGATCCGATGCCCAAGGCGAGATCGGTGCCTTTCACCTGGCGATCTCCAAGAGTCGCGCGGCGCGGTCGTTCAGATATTCCTCGATCGCGGGGTATCCTGACTTCATCATCTTCTGCCCGTCGGATTTGTCGGCGGGATTGAGGCCTCGTCCCCGCTCCCAGGCGTCCGGGATCCCGTCGCCGTCCTGGTCTGGAGGGGGCGCATCGGCCTTAAGCCCTTCCAGGATATTCGGAGGCTTGATCATGCCCCAGCGGCCGCTCCCGTTGCGGGCGTCCTCGACGTTCCGCCGAGTGACCGAGTCGCGAGGGAAGCAGCCGGCGCGGGCCAGCACCAGCTCGAAGGTCTTCTGGGGCGGGTGCGTCTCCACGCGCGGGACGTGCGTCTCCTGATCCTGCCTGAGGCCACGGGTAGCGTAAAACCTCAGCCCGTGCAACTTGCCGGCCTCGGCCCAGGGGTTCTGGATCATCCCGACGCCCTCGATGAAATTGTCGCGGAGATGATACGGCACGTTCTTCTCGAAGCAAAAAGGAAAGATGTTGGGGGCGCTCGGCCCGGCCTTGTAATAATTGCCGACTATGTTGAAACCGGGCGTGCCGGAATAGTTGCCCTCGTGGCTGAAGCCGTCGCGGAAGTTGTACACGACGTTGTTGCGGAAGTCCACCGGCCCTCCGCCCACGGCCGGAATCCGGCGGGAATGGTGGGCGAACAGGTTGTGATGTATCGATATCCGCCTGCTGTTAGGCCCGGCTATCAGCCCGTAGTTGTGCCTGCCTTCAGGGTGACCCGCCGTGGCTGATTCCTCGATCGTGCACCACTGTATCGTGACGTCGGCGGCCCTCGAAAACAGGTCGATCGTCTCGTCCTCCGCCCAGGAACATGAGACGTGGTCGAGGACGGCGCGCTCCACGCATGAAAACTGGACGGCGTCGCCCTGCTCCCCCCGGCCCGGGGGCGGCCGGATTCTCAGGAACCTCACGACGACGTCCCGTACGGGGTTGTCGCGGCGGTAGGCGGTGGAGAGCATGCCCGCTATCGTTATTCCAGGGCCGGGGGCGGTCTGGCCCGCGATGGTGATGGAAGATTCCGTGATCACGACATCCCCGCGGATGATGCCGCCGGCCTCGAAGACCACGATGCGCGGACCCCGCGCGGAGCATGCCTCCTGCAGGCTGCCGGGCCCGCGGGCGTTGAGGTTCGTCACCTTGATGAGGCGCCCGCCGCGGCCGCCGGGGGTCTCTGCGCCGAATCCTTCCGCTCCGGGAAAGGCGGGCACGGGTTTGGCCTGCTCCGCCAGAAACGACACGCCGAGAGCCAGAAGGATGTACATGAGGACTTCCCGTTTATGGTACGCGCCGCGATCCGGGGCGCGGCTCAGCCTTGACCTTATCCGGCGGCGGGGTGAAAATAAGAGCGCGATGGGGCGGGCCCTGGCGACAGTTCTGATCCTGCTGTCGGCGACTCCGGCGTCCGCCGACGACTGGCCTACCCTCCAGCACGACAACCGCCGTACAGGGTTCAGCTCAGAGGAGATCGGGCCGCCGTACAAGGAGGCTTGGAGGCACGACATCGAGGAGATGATCGACTGCCGCGTCCAGCCGATCGTATCAGAGGGCGTGCTGCTGGTGACGACGTACAGGGGGCGCGTTCATGCGCTTGACGCGCTCACCGGCCGGCGCAAATGGGTCTATGAAACCCGCGGCCCGATCTTCCATTCGCCGTCCGTCTTCGGCGGGCGCGTATTTACGGCCAGCCAGGACCGGTTCGTTTACGCGCTCTATCTGGCCGACGGCCGGGAGATATGGCGTTTTGAGACCGGCGAAGGGATACACGCCTCTCCGATGGTGGAGGAGGGCATCGTTCTCGTCGGATCGAGGGACGGCGTGTTCTACGCGATAGACGCCGGAACGGGGAAGCAGATATGGCAGTTCAAGACGGGGGGGCCGATCCTCACCACCGCCGCCGCGGAGGGCGGGACGGTATATTTCGCCTCTGAAGATCTCAACGCATATGCCCTCAAGCTCCGCGGCGGGACGCTTCGTTGGAAGAAGAAGCTGATGGGTCAGAGCGTCAGGTCGTACTGGCCTGCCGTCTCGGAGTCCTTCGTATACTTCAGGACGCTCCCGGTGCGGTCGTTCTGGCAGCACTCCTACAACGAGCAGGCGGAAGTTCCCAATCAGGAGCGGCTGGAGAGGGTCACGGCCCTTCTCAGGAGGGATCCGCTGGGCAAGAGCTTCTTCGCGCTGGCGAAGAAGGACGGGAACGAGACGGTCTTCCCAGTCCTGTGGACGGCCGGCGGCGGGACCGTGCCGCACCCGCCGGTTATCCTTTCGGGAGGACGGATAGCCACCCCCGCGCCGGCGGGGGAGAAGACCAGGGCTTCGGGGAAGACCAGCCTCTCGATAATAGAGGAGGCCACGCGCAAGGTTCGGGACGGATACCTCGCGGTGATAGGCGACGAGAGCTACGGGTACAGCGCGGCCGGGCCATGGATCTATTCTTCCCATCATGATTCTCTTCACGCCGTGGA
>FWPU01004365.1_pt1 | contig 25852 bp, 29 predicted proteins | sample 2228361 | NCBI WGS metagenome assembly FWPU01 (sample SAMEA103939777, study PRJEB20133) | metagenome | reverse complement strand
GGTTGCGAAACAGAAGGGGAGAAGAATCTTTAAAGGAGCCAATGTGAATGAAGAATGCAAGGATAAGCAAGTTTCTCGGGTTATGGTCTTACTACTGATTATCCCATTATTCACACACGGTGAAGAGACGGAGAAAACCCCGGTCAACTCAAATTACACTCTCAGGATAAATGACGACAATCTAATATCCCTCGATGCCAGGGATGCTTCGGTGAAAGAGGTTATGGAAGAGGTAGGGAGAAGAATGGGCATAACCGTGATATCCGAGATACCGGATGGCCGGAAGGTTACGGTCAAGTTTGAGGGACTTACACTCGAAGCGGCGATAGAGAGGTTGAGGGATTATGCGGATATCGCGTACATAGAGGAATCGGGGGGCGAGGACGCCAAGGTCACGAAGATTCTGGTATTCGAGAAGGGGAAGGGGGCTAAACTATCCAGGCCGGTAAATGTTGAAGGGGGAGATGAAGAAATAGAGGACACTGAAATCGGATTTGAAGAGGTTGTGGGGGAACCTGATCAAACGGTAAATAGCGAAGGTAGAGCGGAAGGAGAGCTTAAAGAGCCGGAGCCTTTTAAATTCGAGTTCGACCCTTCGCAGTATGAGGGGGAGTAGTGAGAGAGGAATTGCTTTACTTTTTCGGTCATAGCGAATGGATAGACTCCATGAGTAGGGAATCCCTTCGGGTACGTCTTTGCGAGGACCCTGAGCGAAGGGGACGAAGCAATCCCCCCTCGAGACTGTCATTGCGAGGGAGCGGGGCGACCGAAGCAATCTGTTGAAAGAAATACAGGATTGCCACGCCGCCGAAAGAAGGCGGCTCTCAATGACGGGATAAGAAGAATTAGTAGATGGGGGGCGGATACAGGGTTCGTCCTACAATGGCTATGAAACAAAAAATCCAAAGGAGGTAAGAGATGTCGGACAAAGACGAAGTGAAGCCGGACAACAAGGCTTTTACCGAGCCCAAGCTCGAATTCATCGAGCCTAAAATCACCAAGCACGGGGATGTGACCAAAATTACCGCTGGTAACGGCTTTTTCGGCGAGATCAGTCCTCCGGCAGAGGAGCCCGAAAAGCCGGTTGGATAACATGACTGTCACGAGTCTGGACTAAAAGGTTTCCTGTTTCGGCTGTGGTATAATACAGTTTTAGAACGAAGGATTAAGGTGAATCTCATGCCGATGCAGCGGATAGTATATACCTCACCAGTTGAGTCACTGGCCGCTTTGATACGTTCTTTGCTGGAGTATGAGCAACGTCATCAGATGTCGTCTGCCGAATTTTATGCTCGCTACCAGAGAGGAGAGTTAGGCGATAAGGAGGAGTTTGTTGAGTGGGCTGGAGACTACATGCATTATCTGCAGCTTAAGGAAGAACTGGAGCAAAAGCTTGCGGCAATGGGATGAAGACAATCGAGGATTATTTCAACTATGTCCGCCAAATCATCAAGGATTTAGCCCATTCCCATTTCGAACGCTACGAAGAACAAATTTTGTCTGTGAATAGGGGAAATCTGCGCGTTCGTCTCCGTTTTCCCGACCAGGCTCTGTTAGAAATCAGCGAGGCTGTCGTCTTCATGGCCGGAAAACTCTGCTGGCTCTGCTATCGATACCATTATCAAGATCCATCCGCCGGAGTCGTTTTTCGATACGATAATGCTCCACATCATCCGGAAATTCCAACACACCCTGATCACAAATATACAGCAGATAGTGTTTTGGCAAGTTCTCATCCCTCTATTGAACAAGTAGTTTTGGAAGTGCGTAATCTTAGAGGTAGGAGGAAAAGATAAGCCAGAGGGTTTTATTCTTTTTAAAATGAGCATGTCGAAGTCATACTCCATTTGCGGTGTGAATTTACTGATCGAATGCTTGGGTGACGGGCTTGGCAAAAGGATAAAGAACTCAATTAATGATTATTTCTATCTTGTTTCAAATCATAATTCCGCGGCAAATACTCATAACATAACTTTGAATTTTAAAAACAAAGATTCCTCTATGCACATTCCGGAAAAAGCTGAGGAGCTTTCGGCCTCTTCTTACCTGCGTGTCTTAAAAGATGGGGATTTCTGTTATTTGATAAGCGGGGATTCTGTCATCAGGCTCGACCTTGAAAATAGGTCAGGGGTGGGGCTGATTGATGCCGGCTTCTGGAAAAGCCCCCTAAAAAGCAGACAGGATTTTCTGATGCTATCCCTTCTCTGGCACACGGTTTGTATGCGCTACACGCAAACGGATTAGCAAAAGATGAAGTAGGGCTTCTGATAGTAGGGGGGGTCCGGAAGCGGTAAATCCACCACCGCCCTTGGTCTGATAAAGCAGGGCTGGAAATATCTCTCGGATGACGTGCTTTTGATAAGAGAAAAGCCTGAGGGAGTGGAGGCAGTGGCATTTCAAAAAGGTTTTTCTTTTGACCCGAAATTAGCAAATCGCTTTCCAGAGCTAAAGGACCTCTTTCAATGGCAATAAGAGATTTTTGGATATAGGGTCGATATACGCAGATAGTTTTCAATCGAGTAGCTTTCCAAATGTGCTGATATTTCCAAAGATCGTGTCTCAGGATAGAAGTGAACTGATCCCCGTAGACAGAGCGGAAGCGTTTATTCTTCTTGCCGAAAGCAGTGGCGGAATAATGGTGGATAAGGAGATGGTGGGAAAGCAGATGGGGGTTCTTAAGCGTCTTGTGTACCAGACGAGGAACTATAAACTCCTTGCCGGGCGGGATTTATACGAGGAGCCGGAGAGGATTTCAGAGGTTTTAGCTGGGGTGAGAGTATAAGTGATATGAAGGCATAGTAAGTATAAATACGAGATTGCCACGCCGCCGAAATAAAGCGGCTCGCAACGACAGGGTGTAGGTAATGGCGAGTGGTGAGTGAAGAGTCGAGTGCTTTTGGGTGTCATTGCGAGGACCCTGAGCAAAGCGAAGGGGACGAAGCAATCCCTACTCAAGAAATACGAGATTGCTTCGCTATCGCTCGCAATGACAAGAGAATTAGGTCAGGGAACTGCATTGCTCAAAATGACAATCATAAAAGTTTGTGAGAAGTAGATAAATGCCGAGAATAGTAATAGAACTCACTAATCGCTGTAACCTAAGCTGCACTCACTGCTTCGACGGAAGACATAGCGCAGATGGAGATATTAAATTAGAAATCATTGAAAAGGTTTTACACAGCGCCAAGTCTCATGGCTTTAACCATCTTTCATTCACCGGTGGGGAACCGACTGTCCACCCCAAATTCGTAGAGATCGTCAGGATGGTGTTTGTTGGTGGATACTATTTCGGCTTCGTCACCAACGGCCAGAATTTTACTAGGGTTTATAAGAAGATACTTCCTTATCGTGGACGGCTTTCCGGGGTTACCTTCAGCCTTGACGGGGCCAGGGAAAAAACAAACGATAGTCTTAGAGGCCGGGGTTCGTACAGACGGGTAATGAAAGCGGTGAGTATATGTGTAGTGAAGGAAATTCCGTTCACGTTCAACATGGTCATTACATCTCGTAACTGCGGCCAGATCGAGGAGATGGCGGAGCTTGCTACAAAACTCGGAAGTAGAGGGTTGAGATTCGGCCATCTCATGCCGACGCCGTTGACGACAGTTCAGAATCTCGACCTCAGTCCCGAAGAGCGAAAGGAGGTTGAGTTTGCTATATGGCAGCTTCAGAAAAACCATCCGATACCCATCGTTATGGCTCCTGGTTATTACACCACTGATCTTTTTCCTTGTGCGCCGCTCCGCATGGAGGAGTTTAACATTGACTGGCGGGGGAACGTGACAAAGTGCTGTCACCTGTCTGGACACGGGGACGGAGTGGGGAGTGAAGATGTGGTAGGTAATTTAGAGGAGATGAGTTTTTCAGAGCTTTACGAGCGATTGGTGGAGGAGAACAAGTGGTTTCATAGAAATAAGATTGAGCGTGAATCAGCTAACGGCTTTAGAGAAACAGATTATTTCCCCTGCTGGTACTGCGAGAATTATTTCAGGAAAGTGGACTGGCTTAAGAAGTTTCCCAAGAATCCGTGGTCGGGAAAGGTTTGGAATTCAAAATGACATGGGTTCGCTAAAACTTGAAAACCGCCGGGAGACTGAATAAAATCATTCCTACTTCAAATTAAGTTTATGAAATATAGAAAGGGTGTGTCTTTGAAGGAGCTTTACCATCAGGGAAGAGAAGTAATTAGACAGTCAGGTATAGAGAATCCGGAACTGGAGGCGTCTGTACTTCTGGCTAAGGCTTTGAGTATTGAAGCAAAAGACATCTACGCCTACCCGGAAAGAGAATTCGGGCCGGAAGAGGTCGAGGAATTCAACCGTTTGCTGGAAAGAAGGATAAGAAGGGAACCGATAGCCTATATCTTGGGTGAAAGGGAATTCTACTCAAGGTCTTTTATGGTGACACCCGATGTATTAATTCCTAGGCCGGAAACGGAGGTCCTGGTGGAAGAGGCGTTAAAAATTCTGGAGAATTTCACTTCGCCTTCGATAATCGATGTAGGCACCGGAAGCGGCTGTATTGCGGTAACCCTAGGTTGCGAGCGTCGAGACGCTAGGATACTTGCTACCGATATTTCTTATGAAGCCCTTTTGATTGCCGGGAAAAATGCTGATAGGCATGGCGTTTCTAAAGGGGTTTCATTTATTTGTTCTGACCTTTTAGGCTGCTTTAAGGACGAGTCCTTTGATTTGGTTGTCTCCAATCCGCCTTATGTTAAGAGAAGTGATTACGCGAGCCTTGACCGGGATGTGAGGGATTATGAGCCTAAGCTCTCCCTTCTCGGGGGTGAGGAGGGGATAGAGTACATAAAGGAAATCGTCCTTCAGTCAAAAAGGGCCTTGAAGAAAGGTGGCTGGTGTATCGTCGAGATCGGGGTAGACCAATCGGGGAAGGTAACGGAGATGCTTGAGGAGGCTGGATTCAAGGACATCTCTTTGACAAGAGACCTGTCCGGTGTAGAGAGGGTTATAAAGGGGAAATGGATAAGATAATAGTCGAGGGCGGAAGGAGGCTTGTAGGAGAAGTAACCGTGAGCGGGGCGAAGAATGCTGTGCTTCCGCTGATGGCCGCCTGCATACTTACAGAGGGCAGGAGTACTTTTACCAACGTACCGGACCTGGCCGACGTCAGGACGATGTCAAAGCTTCTCAGAATCTTGGGGGCAGAGGTAGAATATGAAAACGGTGTACTTTCCATCGATACAACCCGTCTCAATAATCTGGTCGCCCCTTATGAACTGGTCAAGACGATGCGCGCTTCCGTGCTCGTTCTGGGGCCTCTCACGGCCCGGTTTGGTCGCTCCCGGGTATCCCTTCCCGGGGGATGTGCAATCGGAGAGAGGCCTATCGACCAGCACTTGAAGGGCCTGGGCATCCTCGGAGCTGATATCCAGATTGAGGAAGGATACGTCGAAACCGACGTGGACAAGCTTCGTGGCAGCGTGGTTCCCTTCGACATCTCCACAGTTACCGGCACAGAGAACATAATGCTCGCTGCGGTGCTGGCCGAGGGTGAAACGGTGTTGCTCAACGCCGCCTGTGAGCCTGAGGTCACCGAGCTTGCCAACGTGCTCAACAAGATGGGTGCACAGATCCAGGGTGCCGGTACGGATATCATCACCATTCGAGGGGTGGGGAGGCTTCGTCCGGTGGAGGGACACGAGGTCATGCCCGATAGAATCGAAACAGGAACGTTCATGATAGCCTCGGCCATCACTCAGGGCGACCTGTTGATAAAAAATTGCCGGTTTGAAAATGTGGGTGCAGTAATAGGAAAATTGCTCGAAGTAGGGGCGGAGATTTCGAGAGTGAACGGAGGCATAAGGGTCAGGGGCGGTGATAGAATAAAGAGCGTCGATATAACCACACTTCCCTACCCGGGATTTCCTACGGATATGCAGGCACAGATGATGACCCTTATGAGTATAGCGGAGGGTCTGAGTGTTATATCTGAAAACATATTCCAGCAGAGGTTCATGCACGCCGGGGAGCTAAGGAGAATGGGAGCGGATATAAAACTGGTGGGCAACAGCGCGGTGGTAAGAGGGGTTCCCTATCTCAGCGGGGCCCCGATAATGGCCAGCGACCTCCGGGCGAGCGCTTCATTGGTCCTGGCCGGATTGGCGGCCCAGGGGAAAACACAGATATCCAGGGTTTATCACCTGGATAGGGGATATGATAAGCTCGATAAAAAACTGGAGATGGTCGGTGCAAGTATTTGGAGGGAAGAAGAGTGATAACTGTGGCAATAGCGCGGGGGAGGCTTCTAAACGAAGCTTCCTTGCTTCTGAAAAAAGCAGGCTTTTCCGTCGGCGAGATATTGAACGATTCGAGGAGACTCATCTTCGAGTATCCGGAGGACGGAATCAAGGCCCTCATCATACGTCCCACCGACGTGCCCGCATACGTTGAATATGGGGCAGCCGACTGCGGGATCGTGGGTAAGGATACCCTTATCGAGGAGAAACACGATTTATACGAGCCTTTAAACCTACACATTGGTAAATGTAAATTAGTCGTCGCTGCAAGAAAGGGGTTTGATTTCTCTACAACCAGGATACTCCGGGTAGCGACCAAATACCCAAGAATCGCTCACGAGCACTTTGCCAGAAAGGGGATTAGCGCCGAGGTAGTGAAGCTGTATGGGTCAGTGGAGCTCGCTCCCCTGGTTGGGCTTTCGGATGTCATAGTGGACTTAACTGCGACCGGCGAGACGCTCAAGAAAAACAAGCTGGTGGTGATAGAGACAATCGCCGATATTACAGCCCGATTGGTTGTCAACCGGGTGAGCATGAAGGTGAAAGCAAGCGAGATAAAAGAGTTTATAAGAAAGCTGAAAGAGGTTAGAGAGGTTTAAACCGGTCGAGTACCTTTAGGGGTTTTCAATTTAGATATATATCCTGCTGTCCAAAATAATTAGAAATCAATAGATTAACCCGCACAAAACAAGGCCTATAAACGTTAAAAATGCCTTTTTAAATCGGGTTGCCTTATTTATGTTTGTTAGGCAAATTCTGTCCTAATCTTTTATGTATGAAAGTCTTGATAACACAGCTTCCTCAAACGAGATTGCTTCGGTCGTTTCACTCCCTCGCAATGACTCGAAGTGGGTGGAGTTTCTCGCTAAATACTGCCTTCTTTGCATGTCATTGCGAGCGTAGCGAAGCAATCTCAATTATAGACAAGTTTGATAACAACTAAATACAAATAAATCATCTATTAGACACCAGCCTGATAGTTTCAAATAAGACCTTTGTCATAGCCACCACCTCGTTTAAATCTACATGCTCATAAGGGGTATGTGCAACGGCGAGTTTTCCTGGCCCGAAGACGACGCTGGGAATGCCGCCCGAAACAAGATTCCCGGCATCGGTCCAGCTCTTGATAGCGCCAAATTCCGGGATCTTACCCAATGCCTTTTTATAAGATTGCTCCATGACCCGAACTATCGGCTCGTCTTTTTCCAATTCAAATGGCGGGTCTATGTCCACCAGTTTCCAGTTCGCTCCGTTTTCATCCAATAGTTGTATAAGTTCCCTCTTGGCATCTTCCACGTCCCGTCCGGGGAGAACCCTGAAATCAACAAAAAGCTCGCATTTCTGCGGGACCATCAGGGCGTTTCCGCCTCCCTTGATTTCCATGATGTTAAAGCCGCCTTCGCCGATTAACGGATGGTAATCTTTGACGAAGCTTAGCCCTTTGAAGGAATCGATTAGGGAAATGGCATTCATGATCGGGTTGTCCCCCGACTCAAAGTCGCCCCCGTGTGCCGGGGTACCGGTTAGCTCTATCCTCACCTCGATCGACCCAGCTTCTATCGGGCAGATGATAAGCTCGGTGGGTTCAAAAACTATGGCCCCTTCGGCCTTAATTACTTCCGGTAGCAACTTTGACCCTAATCCTTCTTGTTCCTCGTCTACGGTGAGGGCAAAGGCACAGTCGTTTACCTTAATGCCGTTTTCACGGGCGGTCTCCAAAGCTAAAATAAGTGCGGCTATACCGGCCTTGGTGTCAACGCTTCCCCGTCCATAAAGCTGCCCGTCTTGTATTTTGGGGGAGTAGAGCTCGGGGTGTCCGAATGCCGGAACGGTGTCAACGTGGGCTGAAAAGAGCACCTTGGGGTACGGACCGGCGGTCCAGATTAGGTTATATCTGTTGTCCAGGACCTTCTGCCGAAAGGGGCTGAATCCAATCGCTTGAAGGCGGCGCTCCAAGTAAGCGAGGATTTCTTGCTCCTGGCCGCTTTCACTCCTGATTGCCACAAGCCGGTAAAGCTCCTCGCCTACCTTCTTCTCCACTTCAACACCCCGCCCTTGTTTAGAGTTTTAGAAAGGTACTAAAAATGGAACCTACTGTCAATGCTTTTAACCTCGGGACGGTGTTGAAACAATCTTGCATATTTTGTGAGTGTAGGGGCACGCCGCAGCATGCCCCTACTACAGCCTAATCCACCCCCCGGAAAAAAGGTTGATAATCCAACTCAGGATGTTAAATTAGCTCTGTTTGTTGATTATAGAGGCACGGTAATGATCGTAAGAGAGGCTAATAAAAGGGATGTTAAAACGTGTGCCAGGATAGAGAAACAGGAATCGGCTGAAAGCATAGAAATAATCGAAGACGAGATAGAGAAGCAGATAGACGAGGAGGATCACTTCATCTACGTCGCCGAGGAAGACGGAGAGGTAGTCGGCTTCATCTCGGCGGAATGGCAGAGGTGGAATAATTCCCTTTACATCGACAGCTTATATATAGACGAGAACCACAGGCACCGGGGATACGGTTCTCAGCTTTTGAAACGAATGATCAGGAGGTCGAGGGAGATAAAATCCAAGAAGGTTTTTATCGATGTCGAGGCCGGAAACACGAATGCCATCATTCTTTACCTGAAACACGGCTTTGAAGTAAACGGATACGTCCAGGATTTTTACAGGAGCAAGGAACAGGGGGATGCGGTATTTCTGGTGCTGTATAATAGGTATTCTCGCTAGTCCTTGAAGCAAACCTTCCGGTTCTTTTCAATCCTGATCGTTGTATATACGGGTAGTTGTACTCTCTGTCTCACTGCAAATGTGATTATGCCAAAAATTATCCCTTGACATTTAAGTAATATACTTTACTTTTATCAATAAATTTAACTTTAGCGCTTAGTAATTCAGGCTTGTCGTTTATTAATATTAATTAGATAGGATGGATGTGAAAGCTAAGAGCATAATGCAGAGGATTTCCGGGTTAGGGAGATTTAAAGCGGCCAGAAAGGGTATTTGCATCCTGACCGCGGTCATGGGTCTTGGCGCGTTGGACCTAAGCCTGTTGTCCTGGAATTTGCAGGAGGCCCCTCTAAACCTTGCCATAGATGCTTACCAAATTTTAGATGATTCGACAGAAGAACAATACCCGATATACGAGAATTACAACCGTACCTCGGTTAGCACCAAGGTTTTTCACGAACGCTCCACGACGACCACAGCCGGTATAGGAAAAACCTATTTCAACAATCCAAATAAATTTACGTTTTTTGACTCGGTAAATCCCTCTCTTCTTTCATTCTATGCTTCATTCCCTTTGAGGTCTCCCCCTTTTACTTTCACTTTATAGACCCATGTGATTTAAGGCGCGTGGGTTCCAACTTACTCTGTTTTTCAAATATGCACACAAATCTGAACTCGACTTACTATGTTTGAGGCTTCATACCAAGGCTCAGGTTGGGTCAATTAGTAAAAGGAGGAAAATCAGATGGAAATACTAAAAATACTTAAAATTGAACAAAGAGAATGGGAAAACATCAGGACCTCTCTCCAAGAATGCGGCGATATCGGCGAATTCGACTCAAAAAAATATCTAGAGGGCGCTTCCGCTCCGCTGCACCAGGATTTGCCACTTTTCAGGAATTTGATGGAGATGGATAAGAAATTACCCAAGCACGGCTACTTCACCCAGGAAGCAGCCCTTGTCTTCACCGTGCTAGCGTCGAAGGCAGGAGAGAGATTGGGGCTTAGGGATGGTCTCGCCCAGACCTTTGGCAGTGGATATAGCTGGGTAAGGACAGGCTCCCTTGCCCTTAACGGCCGGGAAGGACACAAGGAGATTATAAAGCAGTTGTTCTTCTTCAAGCTGTTCTTCCCGGTGGGCGGGTTTTACAATTGGGATTTTAGCTCGCCGATAGTGAAGAGAAAGCTGGGGCTCGTATTCTGTAAGTTTAGGTCATGGCAGGACGATCCGGATAGTTACATTCAGGACGTCAGGGATTGCCGGGAGCAATTAGAGCCCCTTTGGCATGGATTGCTATTAGCCTTGGGGTTTCCCGCTATCGACTGGATTGGGGCTTATGAAACCTATAAGGACTCGATAATAAATGAGATTTAGAGCTCTACGTACCTCCAGGGAGTCCCCCCTTTTACCTCCATGACCATACAGGGGGACTCCCTCTATCAATGTGTTAGTGTTAGGATCACTCATGGAATACGGTAAACATGGCGTGGAGCATAGGTTCTGAGCAGTAGTATAAAATAAACCATAGATGGGAAATGGGCCTAAAACTGAATAGTGGCTATCTTCTTGTGTTGGGTGTTCGCTTAAAATAGGAAGTAAAAAAGGTCTTCCTATTGCTAGGCCAATGGCTTGAGCCTAAAATAATCGAGGACTTGAAAGAAAAGGAAAAGGGTTTAACTTAAAGCTTGACGCGGTTTGGTCGAGGTTTTGACCTTGTTTTACTAAGTATGGAAGAGTTCAAGGAGGTAGTCATGAAACGCCTTTTATCTTCGGTGGTTCTTATTCCCCTACTTTTCTCTTTGGTATTGACAGCGTGCGAGAGAATTCAGGAAAAACCCATAACCAAGGAAAGGAAAGAAAGTGCGGAAGCAACAAAGGAGATACCGAAGGAGAGCAAAGTAGAAGGGCTTCCCTCGTTTGCGGCGCTGGTTGATAGGCTCAAGCCCTCGGTCGTTAATATCAGCACGACGAACGTGGTTCAACGAAGGGGTTTTTCGTTCAGGTCTCCTTTTGGGGAGAATGATCCTTTTGGAGAATTCTTTGAGAAATTCTTTGGAGGAGAGCTTCCCCAGCAGGAGTTCAGGCAACGAGGACTGGGGTCGGGTTTTATCATAAGCGAGGATGGATATGTAGTGACCAATAATCATGTTGTCGATAAGGCGGAAGATATACAGGTAGTCCTCGAGGGCGGCGATAAATATCAAGCCAAAGTAATAGGAAAGGACCCAAAGACCGACATGGCCCTTCTTAAGATTGAGCCCAAGGGGAAGCTTCCGGCAGTCGCATTTGGGAATTCGGATGAGCTTGCGATCGGCGATTGGGTCATAGCCATAGGGAATCCGTTTGGACTGGGCCACACAGTTACGGCGGGTATAGTCAGCGCGAAGGGAAGGGTGCTCGGCTTCGGCAACTATGATGATTTCATTCAAACAGACGCCCCGATCAATCCCGGGAATAGCGGTGGGCCTCTTTTCAACCTGGAGGGGCAGGTGGTCGGTGTAAACACGGCGATAGCGGCAGGAGGCCAGGGGATAGGGTTTGCCATACCCATCAACATGGCCCGTCAAATCGTGGAGCAGATAAAGGACAAGGGTAAAGTGGTGCGCGGATGGCTGGGCGTATTGGTCCAGCAAGTGACGCCCGAGATTGCCGAAAGCATGAAACTAAAAGAGGTTAAGGGGGCGCTGGTCTCCGATGTAACTCCGAACAGTCCTGCAGAAAGGGCCGGGATACAAAGAGGGGACGTTATAACCGAGATAAACGGGAATAAGGTGGAGAGCATTTCCGAGCTTACCGGCAAGATAGCGCTCACCGCGCCGGGTACGGAAGAGAAAATAAAGTTGATAAGAGACGGAGAGGAAAAGGAGATTATAGTGACGATCGGAGAGCTTCCCGAGAACATCGGTGCTCAGCGTGAACAAACTGAAGAAGGGGGAGCGGAGGAAAAACTGGGGCTGTCGGTAGAAGAAATTAATCCCCTTATCGCCAGGCGTTTTAATCTAGGCGAGCAGAAGGGTGTTATCGTCACCAGCGTTTCACCGGGGAGCATAGCATTTGAATCGGGCTTCAGGGCTGGCGATATAGTCTTGGAGATAAATAGACAGACAATTCAGGGCTTGAATGATTATAAAAATGTAATGGATAAGTTACAGAAGGGACAACCCGCTCTTTTTCTGGTAAAAAGAGGGGACAATACGTTGTATTTGGCAATGAAGGTTGAGTGAGTAATTGACTTAACCTGGTTTACGCGAACAAGGTCGATATACTTTTGTAGAGACGCATTGCAATACGTCTCTACCTGTTGCTGTTGCCCACCTTCTATCTTGTCATCAATCCGGTATCCACTCCGCATGTCATCCCCGAATTCTTTTATCGGGGTTCCATTTTTTAAAGCTGGATTCCCGTTTCCACGGGAATGACTCAGGTTGGCAGTTGATGAAGCGGTGATGATTGGTATGCCCCATGTAATTTGCCGATTATTGTAGTAGGGAACGCATATACTTCGACCAGGCTCAGTACAGGCATGCGTTTCCTTACAAAACATGGATAAGTTAGAAATGCAATCAAGCCTGACTACCTGACCATTCGAACTCAATCTTGTCATACCTGAACGTATTAATCAGGTATCCACGGTATAAACTATTTACTATTAGAACAAGGCAAATCTTCTTTGGGGGAGAATTACATGATTATAAGCCGTAGAAAGTTTATTAATTCAATCGGAATAGCCGGTGGAGCAGTTTTGCTGGCGCAATTGTCCTGCGCAAAGAGACCCCTTGGACCGGCCATATTCGAGGATGACTGGGAGCATGTTAGAAGGCAGTTTGACCTTGACTGGGACTATGTGCACATGTCTTGTTTTCTCTTAGCCTCTCATCCAAAACCGGTAAGGGAAGCGATTGAAAGATACCGGCGGGGTTTGGACGAAAACCCGGTTCAATATTATCGCGAGAATGCCGGAGTAGCCGAAGAAAAGGTAAGGCTCGCTGCCGCTTCTTATCTTAACACCGATTATTCTCAGATTGCGCTTACAGACAGCACCACCATGGGGCTTGCCCTTTTATACACGGCGATAAAGGTCAGAGCTGACCAGGAGCTCCTGACGACCGAGCACGAGTACTATTCTACACTTGAGTCTCTTCGTTTGAGGTCGCTCAGAACCGGCTCGGTATTTCGAAAAATAAGGCTTCATAACGGGAGCTTTAACACATCTAAAGACGAGATAGTGGAAAATATCTACCGTGCCATCAACTCCAGGACTAGGGTCGTTGCCCTCACCTGGGTTCATTCCAGCACCGGGCTCAAGATACCGATAAGAGAGATCGGAGAGATGATATCAGACAGCAATAAACCTAGATTGGATGATGATAGAATCCTTCTTTGTGTTGACGGTGTTCACGGATTAGGGGTCGAAAATATAAATATAGAGGAGCTTGGTTGCGACTTTTTCTCCGCCGGCACGCACAAATGGCTCTTTGGGCCGAGGGGGACCGGCATATTATGGGGAAGAAAAGATGCCTGGAATAACGTGGTTGCTACGATCCCCACGTTTTCCGGAAATGACACGCCCGGTCAAACGATGACTCCGGGAGGCTTTCATTCATTCGAGCACCGTTGGGCACTGAACGAGGCCTTCGATTTCCATAGTAGAATCGGGAAGGAGCAGGTTGAGAAGCGTATCCATCAACTCAACACCCAGCTTAAAGAGGGGTTGAGAAGCATGAGAAATGTTAATTTACACACGCCCATATCCGAAGAATTATCCGCAGGCATCGTTTGTTTTGAGGTAAATGGGTTCAGTCCCTATGAGGTGGTGAAACGACTGGAAGATAGAAATATTATTGCCACAACCACACCCCGCACATATAAAGAAAGATATGTTAGATTAGCTCCAAGCTTGTTGAATAATCCTTCAGAAGTCGAAAGAACCCTGGCTGCGATAAGGGAATTGTGAGGACGAAACTGATCAACTCTAAAGGGGAAGCAGCCCTTTCATTTGACTTGAAATGAAGTCAGATATAGGGCTTACTGAGCTAGAATGTGATTGATAATAATGATAGCAATTGGTTAAAATCTACTCGCCGATTAATTCTGGCACATGCTCGGCCTCATACTTCTCAATCAGCACGCTTAACACTTCCATTAACGATGCTAAGGGATGAGATTCATCTTCGCCAACTTCATCAATCAAGCTGTCGAGCAAAGCCACAATCCGGTTGTATTCTTCCTCTGTATGAGGAACAAATACATTTTCTGATAGAGCAGACCAAGCATTTACTGTTAGATTAAGATCAAGGTTCTGCATTATTTATTCCTTCCACTTCCCCAAATTATATTCTTCGTGAGTAAGCACGGCCCTAATGTAGATTTTCTTCCGATTATAATGAATCGCAGTTACCAGCCGGGCTTTATCCCCACCAATATTGAATACTGTAAGTTTACCCACTTGATCAGCAGATGGAAAGATTGTACGTAATTCAGCAAATGAGGCAAAGTCGGTTTTCTTGACTTGTTGATACCACTTTGCGAGGGATGCTCTGGTTTCAGCATGCTTATCCGCGAATTCATTCAAACGCTTACGGGTGATTATGTGCATACCGGATATTATATCCAGGAGTATAAGAACTCAAGATGTCAGGAAGTATAACGCTACACTAAAAAAGAATCACACCTTTTTTATTTAATTTGAAGTAAAGTCAGATATACGGCTTATACCTGTTCTATCAGTAAGCAATGCTTTCAAAAAAGAGTCGTCATTCCGAACCCTGTCCCGAACGAATGTGAGGGAACTTGTGAGGAATCTAAATAAATTGTTTAGTGTGATCGATAATAATAAAAATGGAATGGCACAGGATCCGACATTCGTTAAGGAATGATTTTACATATTGACACCCGAGTTCGTGTCGCTGGTCTTAGCTTCTCGGGAAAAGCTTGTCACAGTTCGTGCACCTCGGTGTTAACCCGGCTTGGACTGTCAACCTAATGAGTTTCCGATCTACGTCATAGCGCCGGGAGCAAAACGGCCCATCATCCTTGTCGCCAGACTGGCGCCAGTATGAATTGTTCCGGAAGACCAGCTGTCGGCTGTCATTAACGTCTAGACTGCTTAATTCGGCAGAAGCAGACACGAGCGATGCAACTGTGACTAGAGAATCAATTGCGCCTTGAAATGATGCCAATGGCTCAAGCTTCTGTTGTAAGTACTCGCTGACATCTTGTATCAATTGAATCACTTGTTCTCTACGATCCAGACGCAAGCCGTTGAGAGATGATAACGGCCCGGCCAAAATTGTTGCATCCGCCCCTCCGGCAATGACTGGTGCCAGGTGCTTGTTGGCACCCCATCGAGCACCCAGTTCAAACAGCACATAGGATGAGCGCATACTGATTGGTGTAATAACGCCAATGAAAGCACGGGCTACGAAAACCTCTCGCCGCAACTGCTCATTTGTATCCGCGCCGACTGGCAACCGATAGCCGTCCACACTAGTGCAACGTATTTGACGGGCAGGAAGCTTCAACGCCTTCTCGAACAATTCTACTAGTGCCTTAGCGACCGGCATGTCAGCCGAACTGTGGCTGATGAACAGCGTTAACTCGGGTGTACTCATTACCTGACTCCTAACAACCTCAGATTTTTGTGAGAATTTGCCGGATGCGATGTTGCTTCGAATATCCTTGAGAAAACCCTTGGAAGCATCGAACTTTTCACGTGGATGTTGCAAATTGCGGAATTTTCTAACCTCTTTGACACGTGGATCATCAGCGCCGAATAATTCGATCGCTATGTTTAGGCATGCAGAAAGCAATAGTTCAATATTTGCTCTGTCGCCCGACAAGCTCACCACGAACGGCTTAGTTTAGATACCGTTTGCCCTGAATCTGCCGTAGGGCAATAATCTCAAAATTAAATTGGTTGTGTAGTAGAAAAATGATAATACCAACACAAGACGGAGTGAAAATTCAAGCGCTGTGAATAGGTTAGGATCAGGCTTTTGCTTTTTGTTTTTGGGGTTATAACCACCTCCTCTAACTCAGCGGTGTGGGGGCAACTTCAGGCCGCGTTGCCTTCGCACTTCATCGCATCGCATGAACAGTTCTTGGCAAAGGGAGCGCTCGACGTGGGGTATTAATTTACACCTCGGCTCGATACGCATGCGAGATATGAGATCCTGGGGCGACATATCGGACGCTTGTGGCCAGTACCGATTTGCATCCTCCATTGTTGATGCTCCAAATACTACCGTGTCTACTTCTGCCCAAATACAAGCTGACATACACATCGGGCATGGCTCGCATGTACTATAGAGTGTACAGCCGCGAAGAGATAACAGTTTCAGTTTTCGAGTAGCCTCGCGGATGGCGTTCATTTCCGCATGGTTCGTCGGGTCACACATTTCCATGACCGTGTCATAGGCTTGTGCTAGAAGAGCACCATTTCGCTCATCGTAAATTGCGCATCCGAACGGTGAGGGGAAATCGGTCTCCAAGGATAAAGCGGTAAATTCCACAAGCTTCTTCAACCGTAAACTGTGTTGATCGTTCGTAGTAATTGTCATCCAAATATATTGTTATGCGAACAAGTTTATCCGTTACTTTTTTGCTTAGGAGTATAATTAAAAGCGTCTTCCTAAGTCAATAGGTATGTTCTTTTGGGTTAAGACTAGCGAGCCTAATACTAACTTGGTACGTCCTTTGATATCTACTTCCCAATCACCTTTAGCGAGTGTACCATAGCAGCAAAAAGGCTGCATAACTACTCCTAGGCCAATTTAGCTTTGATTCATTATTGCTCATTATAATCGCCGTTCATGGTTCGACAGGCTCACCACGAACGGCTTAATTTATATACCGTTCGCCCTGAGCCCTTCGACTTCCTCAGGACAGGCCTGTCGAAGGGCGGTTATACCAAGATAAACAAGGCAAAATAAAAATTCAAATACTAAGAATCCAATCCGATAAATACGAAATCTCTAAAGTTTCCCAATCTCCTCCACTATCAATGCTCCCATTTCCCGGCAGCCTACTTTCTTTGTTGCTTCCTCGTATATATCAGAAGTCCTATAGCCTTTTTCCAGTACCCTTTTGACGGCATTCTCTACCTCCTCTGCCGCCTGGTCGAGATTAAGCGTGTACTTTAGCATCATTGCCGAGGTAAGAACGGAGGCTATGGGGTTGGCGATGTCTTTCCCGGCAATATCCGGGGCGCTGCCGTGAACTGGTTCATAGATTGCACCTCGATGCCCGATGCTGGCCGAAGGAAGCATACCGAGAGACCCGGTTAGCTGCGCCGCCTCGTCGCTCAATATGTCCCCAAACATATTATCCGCCAGTATCACGTCAAAGCTCTTCGGCCTCCGGATAAGCTGCATGGCGGCGTTATCCACGTAGAGGTGCTCAAGCTCAACCTCAGGAAATTCTTCCTTCCCCACCCTGGCTACGGTTCTTCTCCATAGTTCCATACAGTCAAGCACGTTTGCCTTATCTATCGAAGTCAGCCTCTTTCTCCTCTTCCTGGCTATCTCAAAAGCTACCCTGGCTACCCTCTCGATCTCGGATGTGGTATAGACAAGCGTGTTTACCCCCTGTTCCTGGCCGTCTTCTAATTTTGTGACACCACGGGGAGTACCGAAGTATATTCCTCCGGTAAGCTCCCTCACCACCATGATGTCCACACCGTCGACGATCTCTCTTTTGAGTGATGATGCGTCGGCAAGCGCCGAATAAACTACAGCCGGCCTCAGGTTGGCAAAGGCGTCTAGCTCTTTCCTTATGGCCAGAAGCCCTCTTTCCGGTCTAATCCCGTATTCAAGGTTATCCCATTGGGGTCCGCCCACTGCGCCCATAAGTACGGCATCTGCTGCTTTTGCTTTTTCCAGTACCTCTTTCGTTACCGGGACACCGTGTGCATCGATGGAGGCCCCGCCAAATAGCTCGCTCTCGAATTCAAACTCAATCTTGTATTTTTTCCCTAAGGTGTTGAGGACATCCAGGCTGACATTGGTTACTTCAACTCCAATTCCGTCTCCGGGAAGTACCAGGATTTTAGGCACTTTGTTTTTCTCCTTGAATTTTTTGCCTGATATTTTACCTGAACGAGTAATTGTCGAGGATTTGGCTAACGGATTATCTTATGAGCTATAATCTATGTCATGAGGTTTATAGATGCCCACACCCATCTGGAGTTTTTTGCGCTTAAAGGAATCCCCTTGGATAAAGCGGCGACTAAAAAAGATGTCGTGGATATGATCGAAAGCTCCCCCCTAAAGACGCTAGTTGCCTGGGGATGGAGCGAAGAGGCTCTTGGAGAATCGATAACCAGAGAGGACATAGACAGGTTCCCCTTTCCCATTCTTCTCATAAGAGTAGATGGGCATGTCGGGGTGATAAATAAAAGAGTCATGGATGAACTGGAGATAGAGTCTTCAGGGAAATTTGACCCGGAAAGGGGTTATGTTTATGAGGATGTATTATGGAACATAGCATCGATTTTGAAGCCAAAGGATATAAGAGCATCCCTATTAAGGGCTCAGCATGAAGCCATTTCCAAAGGTGTTATCGAAGTGCATGACTTCGTCGACGCCAATATTGCCGAGACCTACTTTAGATTAAGGGAAGAGGGATGTCTCAAGCTCAAAGTAAACTTGATGCCCTACTACGACCACTATGAAGATGTACTTAGTCTTTTCGATAAGTTTGCTGAGGACGAGTGTTTGAAGCTCGGCTGGGTTAAAGCATTTGTCGACGGCTCGATCGGGGCCCGGACCGCTTACCTGAGGGAACCATATATTGATAAGCCTTCAAACGGGATTCTTCTAAAAACTGGAGAGCAGTTGGGATCCATAATAAAGGAGCTAGAGGGCAGAGGTTTAAGAATTGCACTTCATGCTATTGGAGATGCTGCAATCGACGTTTGCCTGGGCGCTTTCGAGAGAGCGAATATAAAACTTAAGGGGCACAGGATTGAGCATGCGGAGATGATAGATTTAGAGCAGGCGAAAAGGGCCAAAGATTTGAATGTTACACTTTGTGTCCAGCCTAATTTCAACGTGACTTTCATGGAGACCTACATGAAGGCGCTTGGGAAGGAAAGGGCGAAGAGAATGAATCCTATCAAAATGCTCGATGAGTTAGGCATTCATATGATATTTGGCTCGGATATGATGCCCTTTGACCCGGAAATCGGACTAACCTATGCCTCGCAGATATTAGGAAGGGAGAAAGCGCTATTTTACTATGGGGGATGGAGGGATAAAATAGGTTTTACGTGATGAGCATATTTATATTAAACATTTGATTAATTTTTGACCGAGTTTAAGAACAATCTCAGCGTATACGGTGTTTATAACGCAAAGTTCTCGAACATGCACTAAGGGCCTTCCTGATAAACTCGCTGTTTATCCAGGGTCGAACCACGAGCGACTAATCTTCATAAATCCTTCTGCCGTTCGGAAAACTGGTCATGTGTGATTGTTGCAAGGGCGACCCGGCGGGATCTGGGGTAGCGATCAAGAGGGAGGTTCCGGGGTCCACATGTCTCCCCTACTTTATGGCTTCAAATAGACTAGACAGGTCTCTGGCTGCTCTCTCCGGGTCGGGTGAGCCAAAGACACCAGTTATGACCGCAATTCCGTCTACACCGGTCTCAAGCACGGATGGGGCGTTTTCCCTGTTAATCCCGCCGATGGCAAAAATGGGAATCTTTGTTATTTTTTCTCTTGCTTCCCTGAGTACTTCAAAGGGAGTACCCTTTCTCTCCGGTTTGGTCGGGGTGAAAAAAGGCGTGCCAAAGGCGACATAGTCGGCGCCTTCTTTCTCCGCCTGGATGCCCCTCTCAATCTCACCGTAACAGGAAGCACCGATAATGGCCTCACAGCCGAGAATCTCCCTGGCCTCCTGTATGCCTGGGTCGTCCCTACCGAGATGGACACCGTCTGCGCCTATTTCTTTAGCAAGGAAGGGAGAATCGTTAATGATCAGAGGGACATCGTACTTTCTTGTAATCTGAAGAAGCCCTTTCCCCAGCCTTATAATTTCATCATGGCTGGAATTCTTCTCCCTAAGTTGTACTACTCTTGCTCCCCCTCTCAGGGCCTTCTCCACCGTTTCTAAAAACATAACCCTGGGTATGAGATTTTTATCGGTTATTATGTAGAGACCTCTTAGAGTATACCTCATTTATAATTAAACATAACAAAATCAATGGATTTCTACAAATTTTTTATAAACTGCTTGAAATATTAATCGATATTGTATAGAATCAGATTTTGGTATGTGGTAATACGTTAAAATTCAACAATTTAAGGAGGTTTGGCATGGGAAAGGATAAAAGGTTTATTGTCTACTTGAAAACCTTGGTATTAGCTTTGTTCGTTTTATCCTCTGTACTCTTCGTTCAAGCAAAAGGGGTTAACGCCGCCGGGCCAACAATGCCTTATTCATTCTTCCTGGAACATCCTTACTCTATCACCGGCGTTAGAGCTAATGGTATGGCGGTAGATTTGGATGACTCCGGGTGGCTTTTTATGAATGAGTTTAGGGCGGATGTGAATATATATCAAAACTTATTAGGTATATACGCCAAGTTTCCCTTCGCTGGCGTAACTAACTTTGGTCCTACTGATGAGGACGATTATGATTTTGGAAACATAGGTCTCGGTGGAAAAGTAGCTATACTCAACACCGATTCCGCAGTTTTAACAGGGGGTTTTGAGCTTATTACGCCTACTACTAGCGGGGATCTGGGCGCGGCTGCCGCTCTAGCTTATTTCTTACAATTTCCATATTTTCTCGAGGATGCTTGGACTTTCAAACCCTATGCGGTGTTTGGATATGGTAGGGGTATTTTTGGCTTCCAGGCTAACATAAGTGGTGACATTATTACCAATGCCGATGATTTCGAGGGCGATGATACAGAATTCATACTGGAATACGGAGCTACGGCGAGTGTGACGCCTAATCTTCCTCTGCCATTTTCCACTTCATTCTTACTGGAGTTATTCATGGCATCATCCACGTCTTTTGACAACAATATCACCGGCGCTTACCTTACTCCGGGAGTCAGGTTCGGCGGTCAGATATTGAGTCTAGGAGCGGGCGTTCAAATTCCATTTGGCAGCGACGAAATAACAGATTTTGCGAATGTGGGTTTTCTTCTTGATTTAGTAATAAGATTCGGTAGCTAGATTTTGCCGTTAAAGTGGCTATACCCTAATCGCCCAAATTTCATCTTAAGCAAACTCGGTGATGGGCAAGGGGCAGGAAAACTTCATGGCCCTTGCCCCATTTCTTATTTTTTCTTAGGTATCATTAATTAGAATGGCTTCCGAGGCTATAGTACTGGCCAGGGGATTATCCAAAAACTACGGCCCTATTTGGGCCGTGGACGGAATCTCTTTTGAGGTTTTGGCCGGCGAATGCTACGGGTTTTTAGGTCCGAACGGCGCCGGAAAAACAACGGCTATCAGGATGATTTACTGTCGAACTCTACCCACCTCCGGGGTTCTTAACGTTTTTGGTTTGGATGTTAGGGATCACGCCAGAGAAATCAAGGCTTTGATAGGCCTGGCGCCGCAGGAGAATAATTTAGACCCGGATTTGAACGTTATCGAGAACCTCATCGTCTATTCCCGGTACTACGATATTCCCAGGAGCGAGGCGGAGGAACGAGGAAAGGAACTCCTTCGATTTTTAAGCATAGACGAGAGGCGAAAGGAAGAAGTAACCAAGCTTTCAGGCGGCATGCAAAGACGTCTGGTCATTGCCAGGGCACTCATCAATAACCCGAGACTGCTCATACTTGACGAGCCCACCACCGGACTCGACCCCCAGGCCAGGCATCTCATATGGCAGAGGCTTCGGGAACTAAAGGGAAAAGGGGTCACCATGATTCTAACCACCCATTATATGGAGGAAGCGGAAAAGCTCTGCGACCGGGTTGCGGTCATGGATTCCGGGAAAATACTGGCCGAAGGCTCGCCTCATCAGCTTATAAAAAGATATGCAGGAGAACACGTTTTCGAGATAAGGCATGCGGAAGACAACGGACTTCTAAGAAAATTGGAGGGGTTGGAGTACAGCATTGAGCAAGCCGGTGATACTATCTACATATTCTCGAAAGACGGCGATGAAATAGGAAAAAGGCTTCTCCCCTTGAAGGATTCTGAAATTTTACATCGCCGCGCAAACTTGGAGGATGTTTTTCTACGATTAACCGGTAAAGAATTAAGGGATTAATTTTCCCATATTTCTATTGATATTTTGATAGCATTGATTATATTGAGTTATCAATAGGACGTATACGCTGTCTGTGCGTATGTAAAAATTATGAGGTGGGGATGGTGAAGCGGCTCATAGTTCTGCTAATAGCTTTTTTGATATCTGGTGCTCCTTTGACGCTCTGTGAGGATTTAAACATTAATCGCAGAGATGGGGATTCGACCTCAAATTTGAACGAAGATGCATTCAGCAATTCCAATCTTGACCTTTATTATTTGGAATTGAGTCAAGATTCGGGCAGGGGCACTTTTTTAGATGAGTATGATAACGATGACTCGGCCGGGTTCAAGCCCGGGGATAAATCGAGAGAGTCTACGGTATTTTGGGGTGGTATTTTTCCTTTTATCGCCATACCTGATGCACAGGATGACGGGGATAATCCCGGGTTCCTTTCTAGAGACAGCGTTTCGTTCTTTTGGTACTTTAAGAAGAAGTTCTGAGGCGATCTTGGGCTAGCCCGCATAAACCTTCTCTTAGAACTATTCTCGATAAAAGAAGATCTTTCTCCCCAAGGATTATTCTGTTTTCTGAAGAAAAGGTTTTAATTCGTTATCAACTATTCCCGTATTGCTTGCTTTACTCCACTTAATCTTTGGTTAAAATAAATGCAAATTCTGATAGAGGAGAGGAAAAATGAAGATCGCTCTTTTAGGAGGTACTGGAGATATTGCCGAGGGATTGGTCCTTCGCTGGTCCAAGGTAGGTCACGAAATCTTTATAGGTTCAAGAAGCGATGAAAAGGCAAAGGGAATCGCCTCAGAGTACATAGAGACACTCTCTAAACTAGGCATTAGTCCAAAGATTCAAGGTATGCCCAATGCCGACGCCGCCCGTGCTGCGGAGGTGATTATAATAAGCATTCCACCCGAGTACGCGGCATCAACGGTGGCTCAAATTAGAGATAGTTTTAGCAATCAAATTGTGGTTACCCCGGTGGTTTCTATGGTTAAGAAGGGCAAGGTTTTCATGTATTCGCCGCCACCCCAGGGGTCCTGCGCATTAGAGATAAAAGAGGCGTTGCCGGAGAGCGTAAAGCTTGTTTCCGCCTATCACAACCTTCCGGCAAAAGAGCTCAGCAAAATAGACGAAGACCTGGATTATGATGTCGTGATATGTGGAGACGACGATGAGGCAAAGGCCGTAATCAAAAGGCTTACCGAAGAGATGCCCAACCTCAGGGTGCTTGATGCCGGGCCATTAGAGGTTTCTATGATGATCGAAGCCATCACGCCGCTCATAGTTAATCTGAACATGCGCTATAAACCCCAGCATTTTTCGGTGAAGTTTGTTTAGGTCCATGGTTTGCTCTTAAGCGAGTATATTACAAGCTATGACTTTGAGCCGATTCTTAGCTAGCTCTAAAGCTCTATTGCTGTCCAATAACAGAGCTGCCATTAATTGTTAAATCAGCCTTTGAGTATGCTGGGGTGCTGTGTGTGTTGAGATCAACCTTGCTTATACTCAACTATTATGTAATAGCCAAAACTTGTTCTATCAGACATTGTCAGCTGAAGTTACACGTCTTGTAAGGGCTTCTAGAATTGTCATTCTGAACGAAGTGAAGAATCTAAAAAAGATAGATGCTTCGCTTTGCTCAGCATGACCTCTTAGGGGCTTATTCCGACGCTTTGCAAGGGTAGGCTCACAGTTATCAAAGGTTTTAGGGTGAGATAAAAGCAAAAAGATTTCTCACTTTTAGTTGCATATTATCACGACGGTGTCTGCAAGCTCGAGTCTTGGTCTTCACAACTATTTTTTACTTCCCAATTAAGTAGTTTTATCTCTACTTAACCGTGGAATCCCGTTATTTAGTCCACTCTGTCTAGACATTATGACAAAATTGGTATCTTTGGAGCTACCGTCTAACGTCTAACTCCTGTCCGTTTTTACAATTACGGCTAGCTATTAACAAAATTTGTTATATTGCTAGGCTGGGGAATTAATTCTTCACAATAAAATCAGTGACTTTAATAAGTTAAGTAAGAACAACAGTCAAGGCATATTTTTTGCATATTTTTTGCATAATGAGAGATATATAGGTTAATCCTCTATCATTTCATGGCATTGTAAAGTCAGGTTGAGGGGCAAGACGTTTCAAAGTTACGTTCTATAGCAACGCGCTTGGAGAATTACCTTATGGAAAGAATGAATAATTTGCTTAAACATCAGCTTAAGCAGCATTTCAAAGAAGACCCTTATTCCACTTCGGAAGAATGGAGGTCTTTTCTCGATGCAGTCAATGATGCCTATTGGCAATTTGACTCCGATCGCCTGATGCTCGAGAGGTCGTTGGAATTAACTTCTCAGGAACTCCTGGACAGAAATCGAGAGATCTCCTCCAGAAACAAAGAGCTTGAAATCGCAAAAGCAGACCTGAAAAAGGCCAAAGACGAACTGGAGATCAAGATCGAGAAACGCACAAAAGATTTGATGAAAGCAAATGAGCAGTTGCAGGCTGAGATTATTGAGCGTAAGTGTGTTGAAGAAGCATTACGAGAAAGTGAGACAAATTATCGTTTACTCATCGAAAATTCCCCATATTGCATTCATCAGATCAACTTGGAAGGGCAGTTGATATCCATGAACAAAGCCGGCTTGCATATGATGGGACTCAAGGATGAGTGCGAGATTGTCCAGGTTCCATATTTAGAAGCAATCTCCAAAGAAGATCGAGATAGGATTGAACGTTTGTTACAAGCTGCCCTGAACGGTGAGCCTTCCGAGTTTGAATTCACTTCAATAAATAATCGCGTTTTTCAATCATCTTTTATACCGATTAAAGATAGCAACGGTAAAGTGGTTAGACTAATGGGCATTACGCATGACATTACCGATCGCAAGCGGGCAGAGGAAGCTTTAAAAGAGAATCTGGCCAAGCTAGAAAAAAAGAATCGCTACGAGAGCATTATTAGCAAAGTTACTCAGAGCGTTCATCGTTCGATTGATCTTCAGGATGTGCTGGAAAACGCGGTTGAAGCAATGAGCGAGAACATAAATGGGACAGACAACGTTTCAATTTATATAGTCGAAGGAGAAGACGCTGTCTTAAAAGCTTACAAGGGCTATCCTGATTGGTTTATTGAGCAAGTAGGAAGAATTCCCTATCCCAAAGGATTTACGTGGAAGACGATAATAGAGGGAAAGCCGGTATATTGCAGTGATACAGACCAAGATACAACCATGGGCCCGGCCGGGAGGAAGCTTGGGACAAAGAGCTATGCCTCCATGCCTATTCATTTTGAGGACAAGACTGTAGGGGTCATAAATATTAATTCTTTGGAGAGAAACGCGTTTAATGAGGAAGAATTAAATTTGCTCGAAATTGTGGCGCGGCAGATCGAGGTGGCGATCAATAATGCAAAGCGGGCAGAAGCGATAAGGCAATCGGAGGAGCGCTATAGGAAAGCCAAGGATCAATTGGAGGTAAAGGTAAAGGATTTAGAGATATTAACTAGTCTCATTAGAGCAGTACATAAGTCTTCAAATTTGGAAGAGGTCTATAATGTGGCTTTGGACTCAGTTGGGGTATTAGAAAACATGGACATGGCAGCGATTTATTTGGTAGATGAAGAAAAACGTGAGGC
>FWPU01005823.1_pt1 | contig 25867 bp, 21 predicted proteins | sample 2228361 | NCBI WGS metagenome assembly FWPU01 (sample SAMEA103939777, study PRJEB20133) | metagenome | reverse complement strand
AAAAAAAAGAAAAACCACCTATTGCAATGGAGGGGAGAAAAACAAACCTGTAGTACAAATCATTATTTATATTTTCTGTACCCAGAGAAAAACTAAAAAGGTTTCCACCCATGCCCGGTATTGCAAAAGGGAAAAGAGATGAAAGAGGGCTTTGTCCCCCGCTGGAGGGTGGTTTTGCTTTTTCGGATTTTTTCTCCTCTGGTATTTCAGGTAGAGATTTTTCAATATAATCTCTGTCATACTGTTTCAAAAGCTCTGGTGATGCAATTCTTGGGTCAAATAATGGTTCACCAATGTATGAGGGCAGTCTGAATATTTCTCCTTCTTTTACAAGTATGGGTTTAAAAATGTTTGCAGGATCAGTTATCTCAACCACACCTTCTGTAACTACAAGCTCTCCTCCCTCTCCGGGTAAAAAAGATATACCAAACTTTGTTCCTCTTACTGCTGCAATTACTGTTTCAGTTTCTATTTTGAAAACCTGATTTTTTGTAGATTTTATTTTTGTGAAAATTTTCCCAGAAAAAAGAAAAAAAGTAGTATTTAATCTCTTTGAAAAATCTTCCCTTAAGACCTCTTTAACCTGTACACTTATCGGTCCAAAAAGTTTAATGATTGTGTTATCATGTAGAATCAATTCAAGATAATCATCTACACTGTTGACTCTTACCTCGGATTCTTCCGGGATTTGATCACCTACCTTTAAAATTTCCCAATCCCCTTCTCCCAATCTATACTCACACAAACCTACAAAGGAATTTACTTTTAGAAAACCTTTTTCTTTCTGTGAATAAACAAGAGAAAAAGATATTAATGTAAAAAAGATACATATGATTTTTTTTGACATATGGTTCACCTAAAAGAATGAGGTTAGAAATAAATATATTGAATTATATTTTAATTCATCCTCTTCCATTTTATGAAAATAGTAGCGGTATTCAAATCCAAAATTTATATTTTCCGACATAAAAAAATTTCCACATATAAACATGTAAGAGTTGTTATCGTACATTATAAAAAAGTCCTCTGCTTTTTCAAGATTTGGTCTGAAATATCCAAGTTTCAGATCTAAAACCTTAAAATATTTTTTGTCAAGATCAACATAAAAATACATCGAGGGCAAAGAACTCCCTCTTAATTCTCTTTCATATTCAAAATTCACATTCATCATTTCCTCAAACAAAACTATACCAGCTAAAACTCTGTGATAATCGTATCTCTGGTTTATTTCCTCGAGGTTGTCAAACTTGTACCTTCTTTCTCTATCATAAAATACATCGATATAGTGGGGCAAAAATTTCTCACCACAGAATCCATAATCGTACCTGTACTTCAGAATGTTATAAATAAGTCCTTCTATCCCTATAAATAAACCGCTCCCTTTATTATATATACCTGCATAAGAACCATTGAGAGAAATGTTAAAAAACTTATTCTTTAACAGAGGAATATTTCCTTTAAGGCTATACAAAAATATCTGGTTTGAATAGCTACTTTCAAATGAGTATTCTTTTGTATTTAAATTGTAACTTATTCTACTATAAGGATCCAGATCAACAGCACAGATTAAATTTAAACTGCTTTCTCCCCATATTGATTCCGTAAAAAATGAAAGTGGTTTTAAAGTCAGATTTCCTCCCGAGATACTTGGACTAACAATATTTTCCGTAAAAAACTGAAATGAGAGGAAATCAAAATTTACACCAGTAATGCCACCAGGATAATACAAAAGTGGAAAAAATTTTCTTGTCGAAATTCTTCTTAGCAATAATCCATCCTCAAGCGTAAAACTTTCCATTTTGTTTATATCCAAAAAAAATATATTTCCATCAAATTGTATATATTCAAGCCTTGATAATATCATCTGCCAGTTGTTCCACTGGCTATTTAAAAAATTGCCGTTTGTTTCATAGATGAAGTTCATTCCAAAACAAAGCTTAAAATTTTCAAATCCTATCTTTGGACAAAACCTTAAAAGATTATAACTTGTATCATAGACTGAGAATACTCCATATTCAAAGTTAAATCCCATTTCCCATTTTAAGGAATATAGAGAAGTTGTGAAAAAAAATAAAAGCAAAACAAATCTTTTCATCTTTGCTCACTAATCCTTTTATCTACTTCTGACTCAAAAAATATTCTATTATAACAAGAGTTATATATTTTTTTAAGGATTCCTGATCTGTAATTTCCTGTAATTTCTTATCAGTAATAATAATATCATTTACTTCCTGCAAGATTTTTTCAGGTGTCGGTTTCTTAATAAATTTAAGTCTTGAAGCAATCCTGCCTTTCACATAATTAAGATTTCCTGCTCTTGTCTCTTTGTTAATTACATGATTCCATCTACTTTCATAGAGTGATAAAACCTCTTCAATACTGCTATTTCCCACCATTTCTTTTTTCATTTCTTCAAGAGATGGAAATGAATTTTTTTTCTTCTTTACAATATTTTCAGGGTGTTTTGTGGTTCTAATTGTACTTTTTTGAGTTTTCACAGTGAGAGGTTTCATTATTTCATTCAATGCGGGAAGCTCCTTCTTTTTCTTAAGCTGGGAATCTACTGCTTTCCCAAAAATTCCTCCAAGGTTTCTTAGAAAAGAAAATATAACTTCAAATATATTTATCTGGTCAAAGAAGGGGAGATACAACCGTGCTTCCTTCAGAATTTTTTCGTAATGTAGATCAAGTATTACTGAAAATGGTTTCAAGACAACATTTCCTTCTTTTTTGTAAAAAAAACTGTTTGTGCAGTTTTTAGCTTCAGGAATATTTCTTTCTGAATAATTAAGTATTGAAAAAAGGTATACCGGTGTTTTTAAAAAAGGCACAATAAATGAATTTTCGGAAAATAGTCTCTCTTTTATATGTTCTTCAAAAGAACTTTCGTCCTTCATAAAAGGCTGTTTTAAAAAAAGTTTTGCTTTACGAGTATACTCAGAAGAAAATTCTTTGTGAATATCGAGAAAGGCTTTATCTAAAAAGTTCATCAGATTTTTATAAAAATTATTTCTGTGAATATATATCTTCTCATTGTGAAATTCCGTAGAAATAATTGGTTGAGAGGCATCCTTTGAAGAATATTTATTTAAAAACTCATCAACCAATTTTGTGTAGTCTTCAAGCGTAAAAACCTTAAGGCTTGTATAATTTTCTCTTAATTTTAGAACTACTGATCTATTGAAAAAAGAAGGCACCTTTTCTAAAATTTTTAAAAATATTGAAAATGCATCCTGTGAGAGCAGTTTCTTCTGGGTATCAATACCTTCTTTGTGGGCGACTGCCTGTACCAGTTGACAGGCCTGCCATAGTGCAAGGTCTTTCTCAATATTCTGGATATACCCCTGTATTTCTGTAACTATTGAGGCAAGGACATCAAAGGATAGTTTTTCTAAGGGAAATGCCTCTTTTATCTCTTTTATTACCTTGAAGCTTGAAAATCTTTCCTTTAGTTTGTTAAATATAAGTTTTGAGTTTTCAGAAAAAGTAAGGTGTAATTGAATTTTTGCGAGAGCAATTTTGTAAATGGAAGAAAAAATCTCGGAAGGGAAAAAAATATCAAAATTTTCCGGTAATAATACCTTACAAAAAGGGAGAGAAACTTTTTGAGATTCCCCCAGTCTATCAGCATATTCTTTTAATGAAATTACATACAAAATGTCTGGATAAAAGTGGAAGTTATGGAAACCTGAAATAGATGGAAACGGCTTCTTTTCCTCATTTTCACATTTTTCGTAATCTTTTTTCAATATTTCGATAATGTTTTTTATGTCTTCATCTGTTGGGGATTTCGGATCCCTCATTATTATGGCAACTATTTTTTTATCAACTACCTCGGGACGACAGAATTTATTTCTGAGTAAAACAGAGTACACTGGTTTTAATACCTCCATAATAGCTGCCTGTGTTTTCAAAGCTGGATTATCAATTTTCATGCAATATTCAAGCAGATGTCTTATCAATCCTTCAAAGGGTATATAGGACGTATGATATTTTTCACAATATTCGATTATACCATTAAATATGGAAGTGGCATTTGGACTTACAAGTGCAATTTCCCCTTCAATTTTTACCCTCTCTTCATTCTTGCTTGTAACCCAGTCGGGAAGAAAATTAAACTGCCTTTTTTCTTCCATATAAGATTTCTCCTTTTTTGCTTAGAAGAAGCCCGAAAATAAAGATAAGCAAACAAGTAGCTATTGCAATAATTGTAATGTAAAAATAGACCTTTGATGGTTCAAATAAAAATTCCACTGAATGTTCCCCGGCGGGCACAAAAGTTCCCACAAGAAGATAATTTGCAGGGAAACATTCAGAGGGTTTTCCATCAACCCTTGCCTTCCAGCCTTTCTCATACTTGAAACTACCCACTACCACACCATCAGCCGGAGCATTAACCACTGCCTTATATCTCCATCCTCTATATTCCGTTACTTTTACCGGGATTGAATTGTTGTTTCCCGTATTTTCTTTTGGTATTCGGTAGTTTATGACTACATTGTCTTTGAAACTGAAAAGCGGGTCAGAAAGATATTTCAAAGCCTCGTTATTTTCTTTAACCGAGATATAACTTTCATAAAAAGCAAGTCTGGGCATGTAATTTTCATTGAAATATACATAAATCTCTCTATTATCAAGTGCCTTAAGTATGTTTGTGAGTATGAGGTTGCTTATATCTATCTTTGCATCAATAAGCACATACTTGACATTACCAAGCTGAAATAATCTTTCATTAAAATAAAGTACATCTAAAATGGAAGATACAGGCATCTTAAAATTAGCCTCAAGAGATTTCATAAAGAAATTTTCATAATCTTCCATCAATGTTGATGTTGCTGGGATGTCAAGAGTTTCTATTCCATAATACGGAAAGTGAAACGTCAGGTAGTAGCCTTTTAACCTTGTAATCGGAATTGAAACAGACCTTCCCTGATGGGGGAGAAAAACAGAGGTTGCAGTTCTAAAAATCTCACCATTAAGTTCTTTGTAAAGAAAATCCACAACCTCATCCTTCTTATAAAACTCGCTTTCTTTTATATAACTCTTTGAAATATAAAACCAGTTTATGGTAAATATATCTATTAACGAAAGAGCTATAAATATTGATCCTACAATACGAATTACTTGTTTATTTTTATTATACTTTGTAGCAATAAAAATTAAAGATAGCGAAAGAATTAAAAAAACTATCAGTCGAAGTAAAGAAAAAATGAGAGTTGAAAGGGCTTTGTCACCTAAAATTGAATTTTCATTAAATTTCTTGGAGAGGGAGAATGAAATATCTGCTGAACCTATCATGACGAAAAATAATGAAAGCAAGACTAAAATACTTAAAATTCCTATTGTTTTAGTCAGATTGTCAAAAAACCTCTTCCTTTTTTCTGCTTCGTTAAATAAAATATTCATCAAATTATCAAAGCCCATTGCAGCTATAATGGATAGACAAAAAGCTGCTATACAAACAAACTTTGCAGGTGCTCTAAAGTTAGACATTAATGGCAATTTGTAAAATAACCAGAAAAAAGGTTTACCCGGCCAGTATCTTCCGAAAGATAATAAAAACAAAACTATCCCTGCCCAGAAGAAGAATTTAATCCTTTTTTCTCTTTTGTATAGCAAGAAAAATCCAATCATAGCAAACAAAATAAGAAAAAAGCCAATAGCTTCAGTGTTTCCGGCAAATGGTTTATTTCCCCAGTAGGGAGCCTGTGAATCGCCAGAGAGCTTGCCATGAAATCCAAAAGCCAAACTGTCAATAAGCTCAGCAGGGTGAAATGACCAGCTTGTAGCAAAATCAAACTTTTCTTTTTCACTTTTGACCTGCGTTTTACTCTGTAAAGCCTGTCTCCCTTTTAAAGCTTCAAGCCAGGTTGGTAGGGAGTTAGAAAATACAAGGATTGAAAGCAGCCCAATTATAAAAAGAACCCCAATTTTTACATAAAAAGTTTTTGATTTGAAAACTGATAGAATATTTTTATTTTTTTCAGAAGAAAATATATGAAAGAGAATATAAGATACTGCAAGAAAAGAAAAATAAATTCCTCTCTGTACATCAAGGGTAACAAGAACTCCCCAGCAGAGTGAAATCAACCCCACAAATGCTATTTTTTTGAAAAAATTGCTTTCCATAGAAAAAATTTCTTCTATGCTTAAAAAAATCAGTGGAATATATGGTAAAAGTTCTATTACCTGTATATGTCCTGAATAAATAAGCGTAACAATGGGTGGCATAAAGGAATAACATATACTACCAAAAATTTTACCCCAAATGGAAACTCCAAGTCTTTCAAGAAAGAAATAAAAAAATATGAGGGCTAAAAATATACTTAAGGCATAGGTTACAAAAAGAGTTTGAGAAACTGGAAATAACTGACATATCACCCAGTATACCCCTAACAGATAACTTCCATTGCTCATACCCAACCAGAAAAGCGGATTCCAGTTAAAAGGAGTAAATAAAGCATTATTTTTATAAAGTTTACTTGCCCATAAAGCTGTATCTATACCCTGAATTGAATAACCGAGGAATGCCCTGTAAAACAACACAAAAACTAAAAACAAAAACAAAATATAGGGGAAATATTTTTTAAGTTTTTCCATAAATTTATAAACCTCCATTAAGTTATCCCTGCCGGTTATAAAACTACCACACAAAAAATATTAAAGTAAAAGATATAAAAAATCAATCTTTTTCGTTTATTTCAGGTTATAATATGGTCTTAAATTGAGGGATTTTTTTAAGGATCAGTAAAATGAGTGTCGGATTAAAAAGAATTTTGCTTTTTAGTCGGACAATCATATCTACTCTACGTCCTATAGCCGAATGAAAAATAACTCATTTGGGAGAGCTTAATTTTCGAAAGGTTATAAACTTATTTCCTATAAATCCTGTTAAAGTGTAGATAATATTACCAGAAATGTAAGCCAGAGTTGGGTGCATTTTTAGTGTGTCTTTAAAAAACATTGTAGCGACATACTGGATAGAAAAGCTTATAAAAAAAACTAAGATAAATAAGAAAAACTCACTGATTCTTTTTTCTTTACTTTTAAAAGTCCAGAGTTTATTAAAAATAAAACTGTTTGTAACTCCAAAGATATAACTTATTACATTGGAAAGCCTGAAATCAACCTTAAAAAGATAAAAAAAAGTGAAAAAAGCAATCCAGCTTACAAGAGTATTTATCACACCCACAATTGAAAATTTAATACCCTGAAAAAATGTTTCCCTCAGGCTGCTGTTCTGTTCAATAAGACGCTTAAAATAATTCATTTATCTCTCTGATATGAATCATTCCACGTGAAGAAGAAGATCCTTCTGAATATATTTATTTCCATTAAGATCGGTTGCTTCTATTGTAAGAACGTAATCCCCATTGCTTAGAGGTAAAGTAAAGCTAAATTTATTAAAATTGTATGTGCCATCAATTTTATCAATTGATCTTTTACCTTTTTCTTTCCAGAAAAGCTTTACGTTGTCAAGATTTATATTTTCATCAACTTCCCCATCTATATAATAATATTTCCCATTACCGACATTTTCCTGCTCTACACTGCTCACCAGAACAACATAGTTCGTATTTACATTACCACTCTGCTGAATCTGAGAAATATTTGTTGCTTCACCACACGCTGCAAGCAAAGTCAAGGCAAAAAATAAAATTACCCATTTTTTCATTTTCCCCTCTTCCATATAAATTATACAGAATAATAATAAAAAATCAAGTAAAATTTGATTTTTTTCAATAATATTTTATAATAATAGCCAATTATTTTTATGACCAGTGTCTTTTTTTAAAGACTTAAATATACCAGATATGCTCAAAAAGGAGAAGAAAGTGGCATTGATTGTACAAAAATTTGGTGGTACCTCAGTAGGTGATATTGAAAGAATAAAAAATGTTGCAAAGAAGGTTGTTGATACCAAAAGAGCAGGAAATCAGCTTGTGGTTGTCGTTTCAGCAATGAGCGGGACAACCGATTATCTTATTAATCTGGGTAAGCAAATCAGTCCCAATCCATCCAAAAGGGAAATGGATATGCTTGTTTCAACTGGCGAACAGGTTACTATTGCACTTCTTTCAATGGCAATTCATTCACTTGGTGAAGATGCGATTTCCTACAATGCAATCCAGATTGGTATAAAAACCACTTCTGATTTTACCAAGGCAAAAATATTGGATATTAATACCGAAAAGATTTTTGATGCCCTTAATAAAGGCAAAATTGTTGTGGTAGCTGGTTTTCAGGGGGTCGATGAAGAAGGGAACATTACCACTCTGGGTAGAGGTGGTTCTGATACAACTGCTGTTGCTTTAGCGGCAGCTTTAAAGGCTGACAGATGTGATATTTATACAGATGTAGATGGCGTTTATACTGCCGACCCAAGGATTGTAAAAAATGCAAAAAAGCTTTTCTGCATTACTCATGATGAAATGCTCGAATTTGCTTCAATGGGTGCAAAGGTACTTCACGATAGATCTGTAATTTTTGCAATGAAATATAATGTACCTTTGAGGGTTGTATCTACCTTTGTTGATAATGAAGGAACTTTGATAGTAAAGGAGTATAATAAAATGGAAGATTTAGTTATTACTGGTATTTCTAAAAAAACTGATGAAACAAGGGTTAATATTGCTGGTATTCCAGATAGACCTGGAATAGCCTCACTTATTTTTACGAGGCTTGCAGAAAAAAATATCAACGTAAATATGATTGTCCAGTCTATTGGTAAGGATTCAAAAAGTCAAATCTCATTTACAGTTCTTACCACAGATCTTCCAGATACAAAAGAAGTTATGGAGAATCTTAAAAAAGAGTTAAATGCAGAAGATGTTTCATACGATTCAGATATTGCAATAGTTTCAGTCGTTGGCATTGGAATGAAAGCTCACTCTGGTGTTGCAGCCAGAGTTTTCAGTGTGCTGGCAAAAAATTCAGTAAATATTGAGATGATTTCTACCTCCGAGATAAAAATATCCGTTGTGATAAGGAAAGAAAAGGCTGATGAAGTGGTGAGGGTACTACATAAAGAATTCTTTGAGTAAAAGTTTTTACCATTATCAAGTAATTTATTTGAATAATTTTTAATTCAAGAAAGAGTAACTCTTATTTCAACAAGTTTATAGTCTTTAGTGTTTTTTATTTTTAATTCACCGTTAATTTCATTGACGAGAAGATTTATAAGATGAAAACCAAAGCCACCTTTTTCATGAATGTTTTCTGGAAAAGATTGCCCGTCATCAGAAACAATCAATTTTAATGTATCTTTTTCCTTTTTTAATTTTATTTCGATATTGCCGCCCGTTTTCTCAGTAAAAGAATGTTTAATAGCGTTTATCAGCAATTCATTTAGTATTAAGCCCAGAGAAATGGCTTTTTTAAGTTCTAATTCTACTTCATCAGATTCAAAAGAAAAATTAATCTCTTTTTCTTGAGAAGAAATGAATGAAATTTTTACATGTTCTATTATTTTTGAAAAATACTTTTCCATTGAGATTCTATTCACGCTTCCAGAATAATAAAGCAAATCATAGAGGGAAGAGATAGAATAAATCCTTTTCTTTAAATTTTCAAGCGTTTCTTTATTTATATCTTTGTTTCTGGTTAACTCAAGACTTATAAGAGAGACAACAATACTAAATGAATTTTTTACTCTGTGCTGTAATTCTCTTAATAATAAGTCTTTCTCTTTCAATAATTCATTTAATGCAATCAAATTTCTTCTTGCCTCTGTGATATCTGTCATATAACCTTCTAAAAATAAGAACTCATCATTATTAAATACTGGAACCCCCTTTTCCAGAATCCATCTTTCTTTTTCTTTACAAAAGATTCTGTATCTAATCTCATATGGTCTTCTTTCGTCAATGGCTTTCTGGATTTCAGAGTAAACCATTTCTTTATCTTCTGGATTTATATACTCTGAAAAGCTAAAAATTTTATCACTGGTAGATATTCCCAAAATATTTACAGCCCCTTCACTTACATAATTCATTGTTCTTTCTTTATCATTCTTACCCATATATACAATTCCCGGAAGATTACTTAAAAGATTGCTCAAAAACCTCTCTTTTCTAATGATTTCTTTCTCATAAACCTTTCTAATAGTTATGTCCCTTGCTACACCAATTAGTTTAATTACCTCTCCGTCCTCATTATAAATTGCTCTGTTAATCTGTTCAACCCAGAGAATCTCACCATTCTTTTTGACAAATCTCAATACAAGTGGGGTATCAAACTTCCTGCCATGGTTAAAATATTCTAAGAGAAGGTTTCTATCATCAGGATGAATTATTTTAAGACCAAGCTCAGGATCATTATAATGTTCTTCTGGAGAATAGCCAAGGATCCTCTCTACAGAAGAACTTACATACTCAAAGAAAAAGTATGGCTTTATTCTATAAACATAGATAATGTCATTTGTATTTTCTGAAATTAACTTTAAAATATCCTCCTTTTCTTTTAAGTCTTCCTCTATCTTCTTGCTTTCATTAATGTCCTGAGATACCTCAATTACTCCGACAAGATTCCCATTTTCATCTAAAACAGGATAACTTCTTAAATGCCACCACTTATTGGTAGTCTCTGAAAAACTCTGTCCCTCTTCAAACTTTTTTGTCTCAATTGTTTTACTTATGGGACATCCTTCGCAGGGGCTTTCTCTCTTATGCCATATCTCATAGCAATATCTACCCTTTAAATCATCTGGAGTTAAGTCAAGTAGATCGGCCGCAAATTTATTTACCCATATTACCTTATGAGATGTGTCCTGCAATATTACAGACATACTGGAAAGCATAAGATTTTCTTTAAGTTCCGAAAGTTTAACAAGAAATTTGTTTAGTGTTTCGCTTTTTTGAATACCCTTCGAAGCAATTTTAATTATTGTTAGAAGCTCATATTCATCTTTACTATTGATGAAACTATAAACATTTGCTTTTGAAAAAATTTCAAAGGCTTCTTTTATAATCTTTGAAACCAGAATCAAAGGGGTGAATGTTTTCTCAAAATGTTTTTTTAAAGAGGATAATTCCTCATTTGAAAAGCTTTCAATGTCAATTAAATAAAGATCTATTCCTTCGAGTTCTTTAAGTTTTTCAACAGAATCAATATTAATAAACTTAAGTTCAGCATCATCTTTTAAATTTAAATCTTTTGATAAAACAGCAATGGTATTCATTAGGCCCGGCTCTTTTACTTTATAATTATAAATGTTATATGAAATAGCAAAAAATATCAAGCAAAAAATATTAAATCTTTTTTAATTTTTTTACTAAAAAATACAATAGAAGTATCTTGAAACAATATTTTTTAATTTTATCAATGACTTTTCCTTAAAAACATTTCATTACTGGATTTTTTCTTTATTTTTACTTAAAATATAATCCTTCAGTTTATATCTTGCAGGATAATATATGTTGGAAAATTTTCATAAAGCAAAAATTCTTGTGATCGGTGATGTAATGCTTGATGAGTATCTATATGGCAATGTGGAAAGAATTTCGCCTGAGGCTCCAGTTCCAGTTGTTCACGTAAAAAATGAAAGCTTTGTTCCAGGTGGTGCTGCAAACGTTGCAAACAACATTTCCTCCCTAAAGGCACGGAGCTTTTTAATCGGCGTGGTTGGTAATGATGATAAGTCAAAAAAATTAAAAGAAATACTTGACAGACAGAATGTAAAATTTGAATTTTTAATATCTTCCAGGCCTACAATAACAAAAACAAGAATAGTCTCTGCCAGCCAGCAAATTTTAAGGATTGATATTGAGGATACCTCATTGATTGAAAATGAACTGGAAGAAAAGCTCAAAAATTTAATTCTAAGACACATTGAAAATGTGGATGCTGTAATAATTTCTGATTATGGAAAAGGAATATGTAAAAAATCTATTTGTCAGTTTGTGATAAATGAAGCCGTAAAATATAATAAACCTGTAGTTGTTGACCCCAAAAAAACTGACTGGGAAAGATATGAAAATGCAACAGTTATCACCCCGAATTTGAAAGAGCTTTCAGAATTTATTGGCAAACATGTCTCCAATGAAAGTGAGAATGTTGAAGTTGCCTTAAAAGAAGCATATAATAAAGTAAAAGTAAAAAATCTTTTAGTTACAAGGTCGGAAAAAGGGATGTCTCTTTTTGATGGGGCATCTTTTTTTCATATTCCAACTGAAGCAAGAGAAGTTTATGATGTTTCAGGGGCAGGTGATACAGTAATAGCCACTTTAGCTGTTGCTATGGCTTCAGGTATGAGTATAAATGAGGCAGCAATAATATCAAACAAGGCTGCCGGCGTAGTAGTAGGAAAAGCAGGTACAACACCCGTATATTACGAAGAGCTTGTAAGTGTTTTAGAGAGACATAGCTTGAATAAGCTTTTCAAACTTGAAGAACTTTTAATTATCCTTGATGATTTAAGAAAAAAAAACAAAAGAATAGTATTTACAAATGGTTGTTTCGATATAATTCACAGGGGACATGTGAATTATCTTTTTGAAGCTAAGAAACTTGGTGATGTACTTATAGTGGGACTGAATAGTGATTCTTCGGTTAGGAGAATAAAGGGAGAAAAAAGGCCAATTAATTCTGAAACAGATAGAGTAACAGTTCTTTCTGCCCTTGAAATGGTTGATTACATTGTAATATTTGATGAGGATACTCCTTATGAACTACTTTTGAAAATAAAACCCGACATTCTTGTAAAGGGTGGAGATTATAAACCGGAAGAGGTGGTGGGAAGAGAATTTGCCGCTAAGACAATTATTTTACCATATATCGAAGGATATTCAACAACAAATATAATCTCTAAAAGTCAGAAATGATTTTTTTAAGGAGAATATCATGATTGTCGTTACAGGTGGAGCTGGATTTATAGGAAGTAATCTTGTATATGGGTTAAATAAGAGGGGAATTACTGATATTTTGATAGTTGATAGCCTGAAAAATTCCACCAAGCAAAGAAATCTAAATGCCTTAAATTTTGTGGATTTTATCGACAAAAAGGATTTTTTAGAAAAGATTTCTAACTTTAAAAGAATCAGTGTGATTTTTCACAATGGAGCTTGTTCAGACACAATGGAAACCGACGGTGAATATATGATAAGAAATAATTATGACTATAGCAAAGCCTTATTACATTTCTGTATGGAAAATAAGGTAAGATTTATATATGCTTCTTCTGCTTCGGTCTACGGCAATGGAAATAATGGTTTTAAAGAGAAGCCTGAATGCGAATATCCACTAAATATTTACGCATTTTCAAAATACATTTTTGATAAATATGTAAGGCATAACTGGAGCAAAATAAATACTCAGGTTGTGGGTTTAAGATATTTTAATGTATATGGTCCTCAGGAAAATCATAAAGGCAGAACGGCGTCTGTTATCAACCATTTTCATAATGAAATCAAAACTGAAGGTAAAATGAAGCTATTTGAGGGGAGTGAAAATTTCTTGAGAGATTTTATATATGTGGAAGATGTCATCAGAGTAAACCTTTTCTTCTTTGATAATCCTCCCATAAAAGGTATTTTTAACTGTGGTAGTGGAAAGGCAGAAAGCTTTTTAAAGATTGCAGAGATAATGAAAGGTTTGTATGAGAAAGCAGAAATAGAATTTATACCTTTTCCTGAAAGTTTAAGGGATAAATATCAGAAATTTACAGAAGCAGATTTGAATAAACTAAGAGAGCAGGGTTATCATGGCAAATTTACATCTCTTGAGGAAGGGGTAAAATCCTATTGTAAAATTCTTATTGAACAGGATGGATATTTAACCAAAGGCTAAATATGAAAGAAAGAGCAAACAAACTTCTTAAAAATTTAGACTTTTTTCTGGGCATACCTCTGGTTTTTATTTTAGGAATTATTAAAAAGCTGAGAAGAAAAAACAGATATATTTTAGAAAAAAACGGCATTTCAAGGATAGGAGTTTTAAAGGAAGCAGCCATAGGTGATTTAACCATACTTACAGGAATTTTGAAAGATTTAGAAGAGGCTTTTCCCGAAGCAAAAATTATCCTCTTTTGTTCAAAGTCAAATGAAGCTATTACAGGAATGTTTAATCTAAAAAAGCCGTTAGAGATTGTTGTTTTACCAATGACAAACATCTTTAAAACACTTAAGATGGTTATAAATTTACCAGCAATGGATTTGTGGCTTGATTTTGGGCAGTGGCCAAGAATTAATTCCATAATAACCTTTTTTGTAAATGCAAGGTTAAAGCTGGGTTTTAAGACAGAAGGACAATACAGACATTATGTTTATGATATGGTAGCAGAACATTCAAACAAGAGGCATGAAATTGAAAATTTTAGAGAATTACTGAAAATTCTTGATATAAAAACCGACAATCTTCCATCTCTTAAAATTCCCGAGGTAGAAATAAAACTTCCACAGAAATTTGTTGTTTTTCACATGTTTCCCGGCGGATCTAAAGCGCATCTAAAAAAATGGCATATAAATAACTGGGTGGTTACTGGAAAATACTTACTGGAGAAGGGCTACTCAATAATCCTTACGGGTGGAAAGGACAACTTTAAGGAAGCAGAAGTTGTAAAATGGAAATTTGAACATGAAGGGATGAATAGTGATTCTGTTATAAATCTTGCTGGAGAAAATTTAACAGACATTATTTATGTCTTAAGCAGAGCTTCACTTGTTATAAGTATAGATACTTCTATAGTTCATATTGCATCAGCTTTAAATGTAAGACTTATTGGTCTTTATGGTCCCACGTCTCCAGAAATGTGGGGTCCATTGTCAGAAAATTCAAGGGTAATCCACCCTACAATTAATTGTACCCCCTGCCTTTCTCTCGGCTTTGAATCTAATTGTGAAAAAAGCAAATGTATGGAGCTAATAAAGCCAGAGGATGTAATAAAAATTATAGATTCTTTGCTTTAATTTCATTCAAAATTTCATCATGCCTCCTTTTGTCTATTGGATAAAAGATAAGTATCGTAATTGCAATTAAGTAAAATATTATGGCAAGAGGTCCTAAAAGAAATCTAATCGTAAATTTTACAGTTTCTGTCTGCATGACATTTGGGATAAATCCACTGAATTGAAGTGATAACCCAATCATAAAACTTGCAAAGGATTGTCCGGTTTTTGAAAAAAATGTCCATGCTCCATAGTATACACCTTCGTTTCTGGTCCCAGTTTTTAAAATTCCATAGTCAATTGCATCTGGAAGAATTGCCCAGGGCAAAACATAACCTGTGGCAAGTCCTACACCAGTAATTGAAAGCATAAGAAAAAAGAATTTAACCCCGAAAAACTTGCCAAGTATGAAATTCAACAAAAGCACAACCACAATGATAGCCATTCCGAGTACATATGCCCATTTTTTCCCTATAAGATTTGAGAGTTTTGTCCATAAAGGAATAGAAAGAATGGTTGGGACAAGCAAAAAGATAAAAGCAAGGGTTGTGAGTCCTTCATTTAAGAAAATATATTTAAAGTAATAAACTAAAACCCCGCTTAAAATTGTGAGTGCAATAATATTAAAAGTATAGGTAAAAAGTATGGTGAGATAAGAAGTATTTTTTAAAATACCAGCAAAGTCTTTAATAATGTTTGTAGGATGTTTTTTTGACAAAGAAGTCTTCTCTTTTACAGAGAAAACTGTTATCATTGCTGAAAATGCCATTATAAAACCAAAAATTACTGCCATTGCAAAAAAACCACTTGATCTGTCAATCTTAATAACACCTTCAAGGTTTTCTTTTTTCGAGAAAGCATCAATTATAGGAAAGGCAAGTCCTGCAGCTATAAACGTACCAATTATTGCAAAAGACATTCTATAGCCATTGAGAGAGGTACGTTCGTCATAATCGCTCGTTAATTCAGGAGTAAGTGATGAATAAGGAATGCTCGTCAAAGTATAAGCAGTAAACAAAATACATAATACAATTGTTGACCACCAGAATAAAGCTGTTTGATTTTGAATTCTTGGATTAAAAAACATCAACATCATGGAAATGAATAAAAATATTGCTCCAATGAATATATATGGCCTTCTTCTTCCCCACCTTGTATAAGTATGATCAGAAATATATCCAACCATTGGATCTGTAATAGCATCCCATATTCTTCCTATCATTATCGATGTACCTGCAAGACCCGGCAAAAGACCGAGTGTGTCAGTAAAAAAATTTATTAGCCAGAACCCCATTAATGTAAAAAAAAGATTTCCACCAAGATCGCAAACACCAAAGCCAAGCTTTGTTTTTACTGGAAGTTTTTCCTTGCTATTCATCTCCTCCCCCTCTTTAAAAATTTATGTTAACCTAGAAAATAGTTTATATTTTGTTTCTTAAATAGTCAAAATTTCTAAATTATTAAATTTTTTCTAAAAATAATATAAGTTGTGAGCAGTTATTTATAGAATATAAAGGTAAATGCCAGACCTAACATCTAAGGTACCCCTTTTAAAAAATTACTAAGTTTAAATATAATCTTTTTAAAAATTGAAAGCTACTATTTTCTGTGGTAAAATATTTTTGAAAGATAAAAATCAAAGGAATTTTAAAGGAACTATTCTTTTTTCCAGATACCTTAAAATATCTCGAGATGTAGGGATAGCAAGCTAACAGTGTCCTTTCCTGGAAAATTGTTTAATTTAAGTTAAAGGAGTTTTTTAATGGAATTACTGATTTTACAGGCAAGCCCTCATAAAACTGGAAATATTGCTACTATTGTTGATACTTTTTTAGGTTCAATAGATAAAGATACGAAAGTAAATGTTTTTAATTTGAATGAAATGAAAATAAATCCCTGTCAGGGATGTTTTAAATGCCAGTCCGCAAAATGTTTTATTGATGATGATATGCAGCTCATATACCCAAAATTTCATTCAGCTGATATCATTGTTTTTGCAACCCCAATATTCTGGTGGCATATGAATGCCCAGATGAAGCTATTGATTGACAGGATGACTGCACTACTTGATACCACTGATTCAATTCCTGCACTGAATGGAAAAAATCTCGTACTATTTGTAAGTTACAAATTTAGAAAAACTGCAGAAGCTACGATACAGATGTTTAATGATTTCATAGAGTGGGCAAAAGTAAAACTTGATGTAATAGAATATTGTTCGGCAAAATCTCACGTCAGAGAAGATAAAGAGAGACTAAATGAGGTAAAAAAATTGGCTGAAAGGATAACAAAAGCTAATTATTTATAATCAGGACAATGTGTTTGAATTTTTCTGACTGAATTGGAGAATTTTTTAAAAGAAGTATCCAGATTTTGTGGTGGGAAAAACGGAAACATTCCTTTCCACCTTCTATATCTTTGAAAATAAAATTCCTGATTCAGATTTTAAAAAATTCTTTCTGTTTAGCTTTATTTTATTGAAATAATTTCTGGTTATGTTAAAATATTAAAAAGTCTGGCAGAGGATTTTTTATGAAAGCAATGTTAATAAAGCGTATTACTTCACTTTCTGAAGATAAAGATCCTTTAATTTTTGAAGATGTTCCTTTGCCTTTTCCTGCAGAGGATGAGATTTTAATTAAAGTTTCTGCCTGTGGGGTTTGTCATACGGAGATTGACGAAATAGAAGGCAGGGCAAAGCCTTCAATCCTCCCCATTATTCCGGGACATCAGGTCATAGGTAGTGTAGTGGAAAAAGGAAAATCTGTGGAAAAATTTAAAACGGGGGACGTTGTGGGAGTTGGATGGATATACTCTTCCTGTGGCAAGTGTGAGTTTTGCTTAAGTGGACTGGAAAATCTATGTCCGGATTTTAAAGCTACCGGTCTTGATGCCAATGGTGGATATGCAGAATTTATGAAAATAAACTATAAATTTGCAACAGCCATACCTGAAGAGCTTAAAAATGACGTTGTTAGTATAGCTCCCCTTTTGTGTGCAGGAGCTATAGGTTACAGGTCATTATCTTTAACAGGGGTAAGCAATGAATCAAAACTCGGGCTTTCTGGCTTTGGAGGTTCTGCCCATCTTGTACTGAAGATGGCAAAGTATAAATTTCCCGGTGTAAAAATCTATGTTTTTGCAAGGGGAGAAAATGAAAGAAATTTTTCTCTTGAACTTGGTGTCGATGGAGCAGGTAATTTCAATGAAACACCTCCAGAAAAGCTTGATGCTATAATAGATACTACACCTGTATGGAGACCTGTGGTTGAGACGCTAAAATATCTAAAGCCGGGAGGAAGATTAATAATTAATGCAATTAGAAAAGAAGAAATTGATAAAGAGACACTTTTGGAACTTGATTATTCTGAGGATTTATGGAAAGAAAAGGAAATAAAGAGTGTTGCTAACGTTACAAGAAATGATATTGAAAAGTGTCTCCAATTATGTGCAGAGGCAAAAATAAAACCAGAAACTCAAGTTTTCAGTCTTCAGGAGGCAAACAAAGCTCTGGGTGAGTTGAAAGAGGGAAAAATAAGAGGTTCGAAGGTTCTTATAATTTAATTATATCCTCTTTCCATAAATTCTATAAGTTTTATATTTTTCCACAGCAAGATGTTTTAAAGATTGAAGCATAGGAAGATTGGTTTCGACTATATTGGACATCTCAACCTCTTCAAATAATTCTTTCGCTTTTTCGATTACAGAGATATACATAAGGATTTCAAGTCCCATATTCCTGTACTCTTCAAGTACTCCCATGAGCATCAATCTAAACCTGTTGACTTTTGGAATTTTCAACAATTTTAAAAAATTAAATGGGAAAATTCTTCCGTTCATTTCCTTTATTACTGGGTTTGCATCATAAACACACAAAACAAAGCCAGCCGGCTTTCCTTTTACCTCCACAATAAAAGTCAAATCAAATATCACAAGACTTACAAGGGCTTCTTTTAATCTGAGCCATTCTTTATCAGTGAGATTTAAATGTCCCCAGTTTTTACTCCATGCAGAATTAAATATTTCCCTTACCATTTCCGCATCTTTATCCAGTTCCTTTTTTATCTTTAAAAACTTCCTCATGCCTGTGGTTTACATGGGCTGAAATTCTTCCTGCTGGCTTTCCATTTCTAAAAGCAAGAAATAGCTTTGCTTCACCATATTCAAAGAAGGGTCCTTTCTTTGGATTTAAAAAATTTTTCTGTTCAAAAATCAAAGGTGGTACCCAGTAAGGAACATCTTTGTAAATTTTCCAGGGCATTTTAATAAAACTCATTAAATCATCTTTTGACTTTACCTCTCTAATTTCGAGGCTCATAAACTTCCCTTATTACAAAGTAAAATTTAACAATAATTTATAAAAAAAAAGATAAACTTAAGAAAGTCAAGCTTATGGTGCCGTATATATTAAGGTATTCTCTATTATTATTCTAAAAAATTGCTCAATTTAAATATAATAGTAATAGTAACTATTTTAAATGATTTCATCTTAAAAGTAAATTTTTTTATATTTCTTTAACCAGAATTGAGCAATTTTTTTGAAAATTAATGGAGATATACATTCAATAGACGAAAACCCCTTAGTGTTACTATATCCGTTACCTGAAAAAATCGGTCAATTTAGATTTCAACAAATCAATTCCAAACCTTGAAATAAAGTAAAGTCCATGCTATAATTTAATAAAGTATTTGGAGGTATAGATTATGTCAGGTCATAATAAATGGGCAAACATAAAGCAAAGGAAGTCTGCACAGGATGCGAAAAGGTCAAATCTGTTTTCAAAAATCTCAAGAGAGATCATCCTTGCTGCCAGAAAAGGAGGTGGAAATCCTGAAACAAATGCTGCGCTTAGAGCTGTAATTGAAAAGGCTCGTTCTTACAATATGCCAAAAGACAATATAGAAAGAAGTATAAAAAGAGGGACAGGTGAAATAGAAGGTGCCACATTTGAAGAGCTTGCCTATGAGGGATATGGTCCTGGTGGAGTTGCTATGATTGTTGATGTTACAACAGATAACAGAAATAGAACCCTTTCTGAAATAAGGAAGATTTTTTCAAGGCTTGGAGGTAACCTTGGAGAATCCGGTTGCGTGGGCTGGATGTTTGATAAAAAGGGTTACATTTCTGTTGATGCTGGCAAGTATTCCGAAGATCAGATGATGGAGCTGGCAATTGAGCTTGGTGCTGATGATGTAAAGAAGGAAGGTGATGTAATTGAAATATACACCTCTGTAGAAAATTTCTTAAGCGTTTTAGATGGATTAAAAAATAAAGGAATTGAAATAAAGAACTCAGAGATAGCCCGTTTTCCTCAGAATACTGTTTCAATAGATAAAGACAAGGCACTTACTTTACTTAAACTTATAGATGAACTCGAAAATCATGATGATGTTCAATCAGTAGCTACAAATGCAGATATAGATGATAGTGTTTATGAGGAGTTTGCCAATTCCTGATATAAGTTGTTTGTTTCTGGTTTTATAAAATTCATTAAGGATATTTTAGCTTGTCAGAAGAAAAGACATTTCTGTTTCTCAGTAACTGTTTTGGTGAGGATGTAGCTGCTTCTATTATAGCAGATGAACTTATTAAGAGTTCAAGAGAAAAGAATTTCAATATTAAAGTTTATGGTGCGTCTTTAATTGGCGATGGTCTGGAATATTCTGCCAGGGCCTTCCTTTTAGTTTTCTCATCATCTTTACCGCCATCCGGTGGTTTCCCTACAAAAAGTCTTTATGGTTTTTTTTCAGATATTTTTGCAGGTAGCTTAAAAAATATTCTTAACTTTACGAAGGCTATAAATAAACTAAAAGGAAGGGTTGATGTTGTCTTTGTAGTCGGAGATGTTTTTTTACTTTTTCTTGCTAGAAGAGTTTTTAAAACTGAAAAAATTATTTTTTTTGCCCTTGCAAAATCTGATTATTTTATGCCACATTATAAAATTGAAAAAAAATATATTAAAAAAAATGTGGATTTAATGTTTACAAGAGACGAATTGACAGCAAAAAATTTGAGAAATGAAAAAATTAACGCGTTATTTCTTGGAAATCCCTTAATTGATAACCTTGCTCCAAAAGGTTTGACTTTAAATATAAAGCCTGAAAGTAAGGTTATCGGTCTTTTGCCGGGTAGTAGAAATGAAGCTTATAGAAATTTTTTGCTTATCCTGAACCTGATAAAAAAAATTGATAGAGAGGATTTAATATTTCTTGCAGCTTTACCAAAGACAATGGATAAAATGATTTTAAAAGAATATGTAACAAAGGCTGGTTACTCTTTTTCCTTATCGGGGGCTTTTCCTGAAATACTTATAAACAAAAATAAAATAATCCTCACGAAGGGTTATTTTGCTGATGTTATAGCTTTGTCCCACATTTTAATTGGACTTGCAGGAACAGCAAATGAGCAGGCTGCAGGAAAGGGAAAGCCTGTAGTAAGCTTCAAAGGTACCGGACCTCAAACCACGATACAGAGAATGAAAGAGCAGGAAAGATTAATGGGTGGGGCAGTAAAATTTGTAGAAAATTATCCCGATGGAGTTATAAAAGAAGTTTTATATCTGGTTGAAAATGAAGAGGAAAGAAAAAGAAGAGGAGAAATTGGCAAAATTAGAATGGGTGAGGAGGGCGGAGCAAAAAGAATTGCTGAATTTTTCCTCAAATACATTCATTGAAAAAAAAGCCTCTTGTTTTTATAATAATCTTAAATTTTTCAGGAAGATAAAATGGAATATTCAAAACTTAAAGGGACATATGATATTTTACCAAAAGAGTCAGATTTTTTTCGCTTTATTTTCAATGCAGTTTATAATGAGGCTGTAGTTTTTGGTTACAAAGAGATTAGCTTCCCGATAATAGAATACGCCAGGCTTTTTCAGAGAGGAGTAGGGGAAGCCTCTGATCTCGTGGTTAAAAAAGAAATGTATGTTTTTGAAGATAGGGGGCATAGATTGATTGCCTTAAGACCTGAAGGTACAGCCTCAAGTGTCAGGCTTTATCTTGAGAATAATCTTGCAATGCAGGGATATTCTGCAAAGTTTTTTTATTACGGACCGATGTTCAGGGCAGAAAATCCACAAACGGGGAGGTACAGGCAGTTTAATCAGGCTGGATTTGAGTACATTGGAGATGGTAGTCCCTTTGCCGATGCTGAACTAATTCTTTTGAATAACTCCATAATAAAAAAGCTTGGGATAAAGGATTACTCCTTACATATTAATTCAATAGGATGTATAAACTGCAAACAGAAATATTTTGATAAATTAAAAAACTATTTTGAAAAAAAGATTGATTTAATGTGTGAGGATTGCAAAACGAGGTATGAAAAAAATATTTTGAGAATACTTGATTGCAAAGAAAAATCCTGTCAGACTTTTATTGAAAATGTACCATATGGAATTGAATATTTCTGTGATGAATGTAAAATGCATTTTAATACCCTCATTTCTATTTTAGATAAACATAAAATGGAATATAATATAGATAAAAGGCTTGTTAGGGGGCTTGATTATTACAACAGAACAGTTTTTGAATTTAAATCCTCTCTACTTGGTGCTCAGAGTACATTTTCCGCAGGTGGAAGGTATGACTATCTTGTGAGAGAACTTGGTGGACCTGATGTTCCTGCAAGTGGGTTTGCCATAGGAATTGAAAGGACTGCCCTTCTTGTTGAAGCCTCTCTTTCAAAAAAGAAAGGTGATTTTTATAATCCCCCTTTTCTTTATGTTGCGACTGTAGGAAAGGAAAATCTGGGTGAGACACTAAAAATAATAAATTTTTTCAGAGAAAATGGAATTTCAACAATCACGGAATACAAATACGATTCTCTCAAAAAGCACTTAAAAGCAGCAGATAGCATTGGCTGCCTTTTTGCAATTTTTGTAGGTGAAGATGAAATAAAAAGTGGTAAGTATACCTTGAGAAGGCTTAATGACGGTAATCAATGGAATCTATCACTCGAAGAAATAAAGAAATTCATTACTTCAAATACTTTTTGATTACTAAAGGCAAGATTTCTATTAACATCAAAAAAATCGTTCAATTTAGATTAGTCCCATATAGCAGACTTCATTACAATGATAAAAATATCTTGATTTAAAACTCTACCCTTACTATATCCATGCCTAGAGAATATTTATTTTCGGAAATATTGCAACCCAGCTTCAAGCTTTCAAAATCAAGGAGACTTACTTTAACTTTCCTATCAAGTTCCAGACCCTCCCAGAGATTTTTATTGCACTTAAAGTCAAAATAGATTGGCCTTATAATTGAAAAAAGATAGCTTATTGTACATCCACCTATCATAATCCCAATTCCAGCAAACCTGCCTGTCATATCAGTACCTGATAGAGAAAATAACCACACCAATCCTCCAACCAAAAGAGAAGTGGTAGTATTGATGATAAGGAAATAATGTCCAAACTTATCTCCTCTAATTCCGCTGAAAATACCAAACGTGTCAAGAGGCAAAACAATATTAACAAAAGATAGCAAAACTCCATATTTCAATCTATTCGTTTCATATATTGATAAACATTCTCCTGTGCTTAAAGTCTTAGAGAGCATTCTCATTTCATTTTTCATTTTTGGATCAAGATAAACTTTCTTTGAGGCGTACATATTTAGAATTTCCTTTGTATCTAAAAGAATATTATTCGTTTCGTTTTGATTTGTAAAAATATTTGTATCAGACTGGGAAAATAGGCCACCATAAAATATTGAAATAAAAAATAAAATAATAAAAATCCTTTTCATACACAAACCTCTCTTAAAATCTTATTTCCATGATGTTTATATTAAGCAACATATCATTATTATTTTTTCTGAACGAAAAATTATTATCTTCATTGTTAGCTGGAAAAGTTAAAAAACTGACTTTTATGTCCTCTTTGATGCCAAGGACATTTTTAAGATTGGAATTATAATAGTACTCATGAACAACAGGTAAAGTTATAGAAAACATATAGCTTAAAGCAGGGCCTACCATTAAAAGTGTGATGATCCAAAAACTTCTACTTTTTTGATCCTTTATAACACTGTATAATGGGTTAGCTAATATTATAACTGTCAAAGGAGTAATAATAAGAGTTCCAGCTTCAATGACGCATCCTATGATGTCTCCCTGAATACCACTTCCAAAACCGAGCATACCAAAAGGTGGAAATAATAAACTTGTAATAGAAATAAAATAACTTCCTGTTTTTTTTCTTTCTTCATATATTTCCATTTTTGTTTTAATATCCATATCCTCTGCAAGTCTTTTCATCTCTTCTGAAAATTTTTTATCCATGTGGTAGCCGCGATAGGCATAAAATTTCAGAAGAGCCCTTTTCTTCTGAAACTCTAATTCTTGGTCTCTATTTTCCTGAGTAAAAAGAAAGTTTGATAAAAGAAGAATAAAACATAAAACAATCGAAAAATTCTTAAACTTCATCTCTATCTCTCCTCCTTTTAGTTAAAATCAAGTTTTTTTCTTTCAAAAAACTATATATAAAGGTATAATTGTCAAAGCCATATCTCCAGTTAGAAAATTGTATTCATAACCGACATTGATAAAAAATATTTTTGCTCCAACAATTCCCCTGAGATCAAATAAATCATAAGGTATCATGGCGGTATGTTCTAAGTCTGCTTTTTGCTCGTTATCATTTGTTTTTATAAAAACATGCGATTCAAATCTTGAATTAACAGAACCTATATTTAGATTACCACCTATCCCGCAGAAGATGGACGCACCAAAAGGAATATTTATTCCACTTACAATTTTTGTTCCAAGAGAGCATCCACCAAAGGTGGAATCAAAAGATAAAAATTTCTCTTCTTCAACTATACCTACCTCTGAACTCCAAGAATAAAGATACTCTATGCAGTAGTCTCTAAATCTAACATAATTAAAATCTGCCGACAGGCGGGCATCAAGATTAAAAAAACCACCAACATCTTTTAAAATAATATACCTTGATTCAACTCCCCCAAAAAGAATCAGCTGATAAATATTTTGGAGTTCAAATAAAAATCCAACTCTCATTCCTATGTCCAAATTTTTTACCGGTGTTCCTAACTTAAAAAATGTTAAATTATAAAAAGAGGGTATAGAGTTATTTCTTATGATTTCTCTAAAATCAATTACTTCTGAAGAAATTTCATTATATGACTCTTCCTCCTTTGGAAGAATGTTTGGGAAAAACATTCCCCCACCAGTCCCAACCTTTGCACTGAAATAGCCTGAAGTATCAACAGGAAATATATTTCCTGAACCCATATAAAATCCAGTGTGTCTTTTAGATTCTGATAAAATTTTTTCTGTTTCTTTTTCCATAAATTTTTTTATCTCATTTGTATAGGAGGTAAAATCTCCATAAAAAACATTAAAAACAAACAGGATGAGGATAAACAAAAGTTTTTTCATATTTCACCCCTTTTTTAAAAATTTTTTTTAGAATAAAATTATTATAAAGAATTACAAAAAAAATCAATTTTTTTGAAATAACTTATCCAGAAATTAAGGGATAATTTTTTCATCTATGATGTAAAAAAATATTATTTAAAAACCAGTTTTAACACTTTTATTTATATCTGTAATACTTCTGCAAATTCTCCCATGACCTATCATAAGTCTTCTCGCCCTCTGGTGAGAAAAAACAGGCCGGAAACTCTCTATTGTCTCTGTGATAGGCAATACAGGCTTTGCAATTACCATGCCTGCTACAACTAGGATATGTACAACGACAAGTATCCATAAAATTTCTCCCTCTACAAATAATTTGTTAAAACGACTTTATCTTGACTTGATGGCAAACTTCCTTTATATTATTTACTTCAATAAGCTACAATTACATTATAACTCAAACGCAACAATTTTTCAATAAAGTTGCCTAACTAAATTGTGCTTTAATTTTTCTATTTGTTTACAGTAAATAGATATGAGCTTAAGGGAGACAACGTAAAAGGCTTTGTTTTTTTGGAGATCTATATTATTCTTAGAA
>FWPU01005368.1_pt1 | contig 25869 bp, 19 predicted proteins | sample 2228361 | NCBI WGS metagenome assembly FWPU01 (sample SAMEA103939777, study PRJEB20133) | metagenome | reverse complement strand
CGTCGATCGCACCGGGATGGGCCTATACTGCGGCGGTATCGAGATCGTTCTCAAACCCGGGGCCAAGCTGCGGTTCGTGAACCTCCAGAATTGGAACGATGCCGTTTGGCATTTCGCCCATCAAAAGGCCGTGCTCCAAGAGGGGGCGTATTTGGAGTGGACGATGGGGGCCTTGGGAGGCTTTCTGGCCAAGGTGAATCAACACTTGATTCTCGACGGAAAGAATGCCGAGGCGATCGTCAACGGCGTCATGTTCACCGAAAACCGACGGCATTTGGCGTACCATACCTTGCAGCATCACAAGCAACCTTTTACCCGCAGCGATCTCTTGTACAAGGGGGCTTTGCAAGATCAGTCGCACCTGGTTTGGCGGGGCATGATTCGCGTGGATGAGGGGGCCGTCAAGACCGACGGTTATCAGCGGAATGATAACCTCATCCTCAGCGATCGCGTGCGAACGGACTGCATTCCCGGCCTCGAGATTCTGGCCGACGACGTTCGCTGCACGCATGGGGCGACGGCCGGCCGGGTGGACGATGAAGAAATCTTCTATGCTCAAACCCGCGGCTTGACCAAGCGTGAGGCCGCTCGGATGATCGTCACCGGTTTCTTCCAGCAGGTTTTCGACAGGATTACGATCGACAGCGTCCGCGACGCGTTGGCGGAGGTGATCGGCCGGAAAGTCCGTGAATATCGCTGAGCGCTCGGCGGCGGACGCGTCGGAAATCCGGAACATGATGCGGGATTTACCGGGGCGTGCGGCTCCGGCCGGAATCCATCTTGCGGAAGGTACATGCCATGGGAGAGCCTGTTTTCGTGTGCAAGAAGTCCGAATTGCCCGACCCGGGCAAGGCGGCCTTCGAGGTCAACGGTCGGTTCATCGCCTTGTTTCACGTCTCGGGGACGTTCTGGGCCATCGACGACGTATGCACGCACGACGGCGGACCCTTGGCGGACGGGGAGCTGCGGGGTCATACGATCATTTGCCCCCGCCACGGAGCACAATTCGACATTCGCACGGGACACGCCAAGACGATGCCCGCGGTCAAATCCACGCCCGCCCATGAAGTCATCGTCCGCGGGGACGAAGTTTGGATCCGACTCAATGAGGAGTCCTGACGCGACCGCTCGAAGAGGCGACCCCGCCGTCACCCGGCAAGAAAGGAACACCGATCGTGGCGATTTGCGAGCAGACGGTATTCGAGGCGCTCAAGCAGGTGACCGATCCCGAGCTGTTCATCAACGTCGTGGACTTGGGCCTGATTTATGAGGTACAGGTCACGCCGCGAGACGCGAAGACCGACATCCACGTGAAGATGACCATGACGAGTCCCGCCTGCCCCTCCGGGCCGCAAATGGTCCGCGACGTCAAGGACGTTCTGCGGCAGTTGGGTGAGGAAGTCGGGGAGGTTTCGGTGGAGGTGGTGCTCTCGCCGCCGTGGACGCCGGACCGCATGTCGGACGATGCCCGCGACGCCTTGGGGATGTTCTGATCCTTCCCCGAGGCGGCGGAACGTGCGGCTGTGCTTCGAGGGTCGCGGTTCCGGATCCGGCTTGATGCGAGGGTCGGTTCTCGCGCCGGCAGCGAGCTGTGCCCCGGCGCGATAAAAGAGCCGCCGTGTACCACGGCGGCATATTCTCTTCTTTGTCGGCTGCCCGATCAATCAAGGCGACGGGCAGACGCCGAGCATGGGTTCAGTCAGCCCACCAGGTGTTCCCCTCGGGATAAGCGATCTCCGTCCGGGCGTTCGCCAGCGAGCCGTCGGTCTGGGACCGGGCCGCGATTTCCCAAGGATCGATCATCACGCCGCCGGTCACGAACATCCAGCCCTGTCCGACGCGGGCGAAGACGGCCTCGGCCGGGACGGCCTTGGGAGCGGGAAGTTGGGCCGTGGGGACTTCCTGGCCGATCAGGCCGGGCAATTGCAACCCGGCTTTGCCGAGCAGGTTTTCGTTGCGGATCAGCGCCGCCGCGACCGCCAGATCCATGCAGTTTCGCACTTGGCCGAACACCGGTTCCGCCACGGCCAGCTTCTCGTAGTGGGCGGTCATCATCTCGGCCCAGCGACGATGGACCGGCGCCGCCTCGACGCTCTTTTCCCTGACCCCTTCAGCGGAGTAGATGTCGGCCTCGACCATCGTCTTGACGGCGGCCTTTTGCAACTTCCATGCCATGCCCGCTTCATCCTTCAGCAACGGTTCGTAGTCCGGAGCCAGCCACCAGCGCGGCATGGGACCGCCGGGCGCCCGGGAAGCCCCCTTCACCAACGATACGAAACTGGTCAGACCGGGAACCGGCGAGGGATCCACCCCCATCGAAATCCGCTTCATGCGGTAATCGGCGGCGACCAAAACCCGGGCAAAATGGCTGTCGGCCGGGATGCCGCTGAGCGTGACCTGTTGCGGGCCGGCGGCCTGGGTGCTCATCTTCGCCACGGCGGCGGGGTTGACGGGGCCGCGGAGTCCCCGAGTCACCGCATTCACCGCCCGAACCCCTTCCGGAGTCGGGTCGATGGAGCAACTGATTACGGAAGGTTGCGGGGCGAAGACGGCGCGGAGCACCGTCATGAGGTCATCCAAAAGCAGGATCGGCCGACCCGATTCGCTTCCCACGATCACGCCGCGCTCATTGTACTTCCAGCCTTCGGCAGGCCCCACCAGCACGATATCGTTCCGTTCCGGGTAGACCAGCACGTACTCGATTCGTGTCAGTCCGCCCAGCAGGGCGATTTCGTTCGGAATCGGTCGGCCGGCTTGCAAGCACGCAGAAAGCTCGGCATCGAGTTTACGGAGCGAAACGCTGCGGCGGGTCGCGGACTGCGCCAATGCCTGCGGACGCTGAGCCAGGTTTTCCTCCCAAACCCTCTTCGCCTCCCGCAGAACGTCCGGCGACGCGCTCTGCACCAAGCCGTTGGCATCGATCAGCACACCGCCGACCGCTCGGCCGTTATCCCACGTGACCTGAGCCGAGGCCGTGTTCGACCGCCCCAGCGCCGTGCATGCGGCCAAGAAAGCGACCGCCGCTATCCAACCCTTGGGAATACGTACCGCGCGCAACATGGACATTCTCCTCGCAGGACAAGATCGCGATCTTGAAGCCGGCTTTTTCACTATTGGCGAACGGAGCATCGAATGCCGACTGCCCGCCGGCGGAAAAGCGACGATCGGGTGGAGCTTCGTCGTGTTTCCGGCGCCGTGACGGGCCGCAAAATACATTGCGTATCCTCATTAAACGTCCGATCTCTCGCCAATTCTCTAAGCTAATTCCCCATCCGCTCCTTTGCAACCAAGAAAACCCCGTCGGGGATCGGAATCCGGGCGAGCCGCCGTGTAATTGTCGCTTTGAAGGCGGCGAGAGTTCCCGCTCGGAACGCAGTTTCCGTCCCCATGGCCGGGAAAGCCCTTTAGCACTTCTCAACGATTGCGAATCGTGTGCATCCACGGGTGGGGCTGGGGATGGTCTGATCGAGCTGGCAAAAACGGCTGGGTGGGTGAACTCCAAAAGCAGGGCGCGCATCCGTTCAGCTTGTGAAGCGAAATAATCCGACTAGACTGTGAGGTTTTCGCAGGCTTTGTGGAAGCGGTGGCCCATGACGGGCAATCCCCCCTATGTTGCCTTGCGATGTTGTGGAACGGAATCCGCGAGGTCGCAACGGCTCCTGCACGCTGCGGAGGTTAAGACATGGTTTCGGGAATTGTTACGAGTCTCGTGGTGACCATGGGCATGGCTTTGGCTGCCGATTCGGCCGCATCGCCCGAATCGAACCAACTTGCGGTGTCGTTCGTCTCTTACAAGGACGCCTATCGCCGCGCTCAAGAGGAGCGATTGCCGCTGGTCGTGTTCGTGGGAGCAGAGTGGTGTCCGGCATGCCGCAAGATGGACGAGGCGGTGTTCCCTAATCTTCCCCAAAGCCCCATTCTCAAGAACGGCGTCTTTGCCCGCGTCGATTACGATCAAGATACGAAATTGGCTCAAGCGATTACGGGCGGCGGGGCCTTGCCGCAAGTGGTCATTTTTCCGCCTCAAGGTTCCGGTCAGAAGCTCCGCCGGGTGGTCGGCGCTCAACCTGTGGAAAAGCTTTTCCAATTTCTGCGGGAGGGGCTGAGCCTGAAGCGCGATCCCGCCGGATCGACGGCCATGACCGGCACTTCGATTCGAGGCGATTGACGGGCGCCGAGCGAAATCGGGCCGCTCGGCGAAGTTCCGGCTACAACCGAACGAGAGACACCGCCGCTTGCAGCAGTCGATGCTCCAAGAGAAGGACGTCGGCATTGTGGTGCTCGAAGGTGACCGCCAAGTATTGGATGCCTTTGGCGTAGGCAATCTGATAGTTGTGGCCGATGATGACGGAGGGGACCGTGACGGAGTTGAAGGCCCACTCCGTCGTGCTCAAACGCTTTTTGACGCCTCCGGCAATCAGGTTAGCGATCTCACCCACGCAGTCGATGACTTGCCCGTTGAGTTTCTCCATGGGTTCCTGGAGAAAGCCCGCGGCGAGATTCAGTGCCACCTGTTCGCAGGTGTTGAACGTGAGAAAGCCGGAAACCTTTCCATGGAGGCCGACGACGGCGGTTACGCTGCCCGGCTCATAGACCGGCACGGCGCTGAGACCGACCAGCCGTGTCTCGGCCTGGCACATGGTCAGGGATTCTTTCACGGCGTGGGCAATCGCGTGGGCTAGAACCGGATCACTGGGTAGCGGCACCACGGAGTCGGGCAAAGTCAGCGTACTCATGCGGAGATTTCCTGAAGCGAGGCCAAAAGCGGTCACGGATTCGATCCACGGTGGAACCTTCTCCGGCTTTTCCCTTCGGAATCTTCTCAATTGTGGGTTATGGTTCTCCGGCCCGATTCGCCGGGAGCGCGAAGTGCGGTCGCGCCGGTCGGTCGGCCGCCCATCCAATCATCCTGATCGTCACAAACCGCATCTTCCCATCCGGTACGTGTCGAACCTTTGGTGAAGTAGCCGTCGAATATCGACCGGTTGCCGGACACCGCACGCTTGGATTCTCCCTGCGATCGGTTAGTCGTCGGGTCACGATCGGGTTACAATTGGGAAAGCGTCCGAAGTATCCGGCCGGCTTCACCGTGCAAGCGGAACTCGTACCGCGGGGTGGGGTTGGTTATTTCGCCGGAACTTCGCCCCAATAACAGCGATGTAGGGGGCGCAGCTACAATGATCCGGCGACAAGAGCGTTGCCGGCTTCGACGGGGGCGGGGCGCTGATGGTCGGTGAACGGTTCCGTGTCGGATTGGGTCCAGGCTATGCCACGACATTCACGATCTCGGTTTCTCCTGCGGTTTCCAGCGATCGCGGCGGCTTCGCTTTGCCTCGTGTTCCTTGTCGGTGTGTCCGCGGCTTGGGCGCAGTCGGCGGGCGGTCGGGCGGCCGTACCCACAGCCCTGGAGAAGTACGGCCCCGTGAGCGAGGAGACTCGGGCTGCGTTGATCCGCGAACTGTCGGAGAAGGCGGCCGTCCTGGAGGCCCAATCGGCCGTCGTCCGCCTGGTCGCGAAGATCGTGGGGCCGGCCGTGGTGCATATCGAAGCCCAGGTGCCCGGACGCCGGGCCTTGCAATCGGGGTCGGCAAGACCCGTCGAAGAAGCCGGTTCGGGGATCCTCGTCAAGCTCGGCGACCGGTTGTGCGTCTTGACCAATCGCCATGTGGTGCGAGATGCCGAGCCGCAAAAGGTGCGGATTCATCTGGCGGACGGGCGATTGATCCAACCCGCCGAGATCCGCAGCGATCCGGCCACGGACGTGGCCGTGCTTACGGTGTCCGCACCCAATCTCGTGACGGCCGAGATCGGCGACAGCGACCAACTGGATATCGGCGATTTCGTATTGGCGTTCGGCAGTCCCTTCGGGCTGAGCCATTCGGTGACGTTCGGGATCGTCAGCGCCAAAGGACGACGGGATTTGGACCTGGGCGATTCCAATGTGCGGCTCCAGGATTTCGTCCAGACGGACGCCGCCATCAATCCGGGCAACAGCGGCGGCCCGCTGGTCGATTTGCGAGGTCGCGTCGTCGGCATCAATACGGCGATTGCCAGCAATTCCGGCGGCAATGAGGGAATCGGCTTCGCCATTCCGATCAACACGTTCCTTTGGGTTGCGCGGCAGTTGGTGGAGACCGGGACGGTACGGCGGGCCTTTCTCGGGGTTTCGCTGGATGCGCGATTCGACGCCGCGGCGGCGCAAGCGGCCGGTCTCGATGCCCGCGTGGGAGCCCGCGTCGTCACCGTCACGCCGGACTCGCCCGCCTCCGCCGTGGGACTTCAGCCCGGCGATATCATCTTACGCTTCGGCGAGCGCGTCGTCGAAGACGACGCCCATCTGGTCTACATGGTCAATACCTCGGAGATCGGCACGGAGGTGGAGCTTCAGGTGTTCCGGGCGGGGCAAATCTTTACGGTGAAGACGAAGCTTGTTTCGCGGCCGGATTCGGCCGGTTTGTGAAGCCGCATCGCGCGACGCAAAGGGTGCTTTCCGGCGATCCCGGCGAGGGCGGGGCCGCGGGTTCCCGGCACGCTCTCGCGACGCCGGCCGCGACGGCGACGTATCGCTTGGAGAATCCACGGCCGTGACGGAACGCAGCGCCCGATCCTTGCCTGTGCCGGAGTCGTTTCGCTGTCTTTGGGTCGAGCGAACGGAGGACGGCACGGTCCGCCGCTCCCTCGTCTCCCGGCCCTTGCAGGAGTTGCCGCCGGGGGAGGTTCTGATTCGCACGGCCTATTCTTCGTTGAATTACAAGGATGCCCTTGCCGCGAACGGGCATCCCGGCGTGGTGCGACGCTTTCCCCACATACCCGGCGTGGATGTTGCGGGCACGGTCGTGCGGTGCGAGACGGCCGATTACGCGCCGGGAGATGCGGTCGTGGTTACCGGCTTCGACTTGGGGGCGGGACGTTGGGGCGGCTATGCCGAATATGTGCGTGTGCCGCGAGCATGGGTGATGCCTTTGCCCGACGCTCTCTCCTTCTTGGATGCCATGACCTACGGTACCGCCGGACTGACGGCCGCGATGTGCGTCCGTGCGCTCCTGGATCACGGCGTCACCCCGGAGAAGGGCGAGGTGATCGTCACGGGCGCCTCGGGCGGAGTGGGTAGCATCGCCTCGGCCGTCTTGGCCAAGCTCGGTTTTCGCGTGACGGCCGTGACGGGAAAACCCCAGGCCGTCCCGCTCTTGAGAAGCCTGGGCGCCGCCGAGTTCCTCTCTCGCGACGACATGCAGGATGCCGGCGAAAAACCGCTGCTCTCCGGCCGTTGGGCCGGTGCCGTGGACACGGTCGGCGGCCGCGTTCTGACGACCGTATTGCGATCGTTGAAGCACGGCGGTTGTGCCGCAGCCTGCGGATTGGCGGGCGGCAATCGGCTCGACATGACCGTCTATCCCTTCATCTTGCGGGGAGTCACCTTGGCCGGCATCGATGCCGCGTATGCCGAGCCGGAATTCAAGCGGCGGATGTGGTCGATGCTGGCCGGGCCATGGCGCGTGGATCGACTCGCCGAATTGCGGCGCGTCGTAACGCTCGCATCGCTGGAGCCGTATTTCGCCCGAATCTTGGCGGGCCATGTGATCGGACGCGTGGTGATCGAAATCGGTGGTGACGTAGTGCCGGGGCACGGCGAAAACGCCTCGGGCGGGGACGACCGCGAGTAATCCCGCTCGTGTGCAAGCGGTGACGCAGTCTCGGCGCGGAACGTTCGCGCGGCCGTTTGTCAAGCGATTCGCAGGCCCTTAAGCCCCTGTTGCGGGTCACGAAAAAAGTCGTGAAATCCGCTATTGCTCCCATATCGTTCCGGCTATTACTATGAACTTGTTGGGGTTAGGGCTCGTGGCGAGACCGGATTAACCGGGCTGGAAGGGAGAGCGACCGATGATTCGCTACCTGTGCGATTTGTGCAAGCGGGAAATCGATCCCGTCGGCGAGACTCGCTACCAAGTCAAGATCGAGATTGCGGCGGCCTTTGATCCGATGGAAGAGGACGAAGCGGACGACCGCGATCATCTGGAAGAGATTCACGATCTCCTGGAACGATTCGACATTCACGACGACGAGGCGTTCGAGCCGGCCCATGTGGTTTTGACGTTCGATTTGTGCTCCCAGTGCCGCAAGCGCTTCTTACGCAATCCTCTGGGACGCGGTGCGGCTCGCGCACTCGGCATGAGTGACAATTGAGCCTGTGCTCGAGGTCGGTCGGTCTTGCTGATCGGGCGTCGCCGGTGTGAGGCGGGGTCCGTTGATAGTTGATTCCTCTTCGCGGAAGGTCCTTGATGGCGTCTCGTCGCCGTACCGTTCGCCGGTCGCCCGCCGCGTTCTTCCCTAGATCGCGCCGTCGTTGGTCGCCCGGGGCGCTCATCCTGTTCGCTCTGTTGCTGCTCTTGTTGCGGCTGCTCTATCGCGGCGAGAATCCGTTCTCGAGCAGCCCCTCCGCACCGCTGTCCGGCGGCGAGTACGCGGTGGAGCGCGTCGTGGACGGGGACACGCTGCTGTTGGTAGGCGGCGAGCGCGTTCGCCTGTTGGGAATCGATGCCCCGGAATCCGTCAAGCCGAACAGTCCCGTCGAGCCGTTCGGTCCCGAGGCATCGCAGGCGGTGCGGGATTATGTCCGCGCGGCGGGCGATCGGATTCGGCTGGAGACGGAGAACAAGCGGGACAAGTACGGAAGGCTGTTGGGAGTAGCCTGGGCGGGCGACATCTGCATCAACGAGGCTTTGGTGGAAGCCGGGCTGGCTCGGGTGGAACGGCAGTATTCCTACCCCCAAAGCCTCGAAGCGAGGCTCCTCGCGGCGGAATCGCGAGCGAGGGCGGCAGGCCGCGGGATCTGGAGGCGCGAAGGCGCTGCCGAACCTTGAGCGCGATGCATTCGAATCTCTCTTCAACGTTCGTATCTCTCGCAACGGCGTGCTCGGCCTATACGTCGCAGCTCGCGCGACGCGGCCCGCGCGGCCGGTAAACCCGGTCGAATCGCCATTCTCGGCGGAACTCCCTCGATCGCGTCTTCTACCCCGGCTGGTGGAGCAGGGCCGAATGATTGAAAATTACGATCTATGTTTTCTTGAGCTTGGCGGCACGGGAGTCAGCCGCCCGCCTCGGAACGGCCGCGGGATGCTGCGTTGCCGGGCATGAGGGGCGGTCGGTGAACGTTGGGAGATTCTACGAGTCGGCCGCCTTCCGTTGCATCGGGGTGCGGCGGGGACCGCCGACCTTCCTTCCGGCAGACAAAGGAACCGGTATGTCGCACGAACATGTGACGTCTCCCCAGGCGCAAAGGCGATTGGTGTACGCCCTGGGCGTGTTGTTTGTGATTTATGCCGCGGCTTTGGCAGCCGGCTGGCCGCAAGCGGCCACGCGCTTGATCGTGGATGCCGAAAGTCACGCCCATCAGGCCGCGACGACGAGCGAGGGGCATCACGGCGAAGCGACCTCGGATGTCCGGGAAGAATCCTCTCACAGTGAGGCGACCGCTGGATCGCATGGGGGGAGCGAGGCGAACGCCGAATCGCCGCACGCGGGACAAGAAACCGCGGCCGATGAGGCACCGGCGCATGCCGAGAAGCAGGCCGAGCACGGAACGGCGAAGGAACATCCGCCCTACTGGATGGTGGCCCCGTTTGCGGCCTTGCTCCTGGTGATCGCCGTCTTCCCGCTCTTGCCGTGGACCGAGCATTGGTGGGAAAGCAATCTCCACCGCTTCTATGTGGCCGTGGCGCTGGCGGCGGTGACCTTGGCCTATTACCTGTTCATCTACCCGCATCCGGTCGAGGGGCACTGGCCCGCCCACTATCTGAGCGAACCCTCATCCTCCGGACTACATTGGGGCAACACCTGGGCGGTCTTCGCCAACGCCATCCTGGGCGAGTATGTGCCGTTCATCGTGCTGCTTTTCAGTTTGTACACCATCAGCGGCGGCATCCGCATCGAGGGCGACCTGCGTGCCAAGCCCATCGTCAATACCGCCATCATCGCCGTCGGCGGCGTCTTGGCGAGTTTCATCGGCACCACCGGCGCGGCGATGCTGTTGATCCGACTTCTCTTGGACACCAATTCCGAACGCAAGCACGTCGTACACACGGTGGTGTTCTTCATCTTCGTCGTCTGCAATTGCGGCGGGTGCTTGCTGCCGATCGGCGATCCGCCCCTGTTCTTGGGCTATCTCCGCGGCGTGCCTTTCTTGTGGACCCTCCAATTGTGGAAGGAATGGCTCTTCGTGAACGGGTGTTTGCTGGCCTTCTATTTCCTGTGGGACACGCTCTATTTCTACCCGCACGAAACCAAGCGTGATCTGGCGGCCGATGCGCGGCAGGTCCGCGGGATGCGCATCAGCGGTGTGTGGCCGAATTTGCCGCTTTTGGTCGGCGTGGTCCTGGCGGTCGCCCTGCTGGATCCGACCAAGGCGATCCCGGGCACGGACTTCCATCCGCCGCTGTATCTCCGCGAGATCGTCCAATTGGGGTTGGTTGCCCTATCGCTGATCTTGGGGGACGAGGCCTCCCGCCGGGCCAATCAGTTCAACTATGCAGCGATCATCGAGGTGGCCGCCTTGTTCTTCGGCATCTTCATCACCATGCAGCCGCCCTTGCAGATTTTGCACGTGGTGGGGCCGCAATTGGGGCTGCATTCGCCCACCCAGTTCTTTTGGGCGACCGGTATATTGTCGTCGTTCCTGGACAACGCCCCGACGTACGTGGTTTTCTTCGAGACCGCGCGAACGCTCGGCGGGACCGAGCTGGTTCCTCCCGGCAATGGCGTCGACCACGCTTTGCTGGTCGCGGTGAGCCTGGGGGCCGTGTTCATGGGCGCGAACACGTACATCGGGAACGGGCCGAATTTCATGGTCCGTGCCATCGCCGAAAAGCGCGGCATCAAGATGCCCAGTTTCTTCGGCTACATGGTTTACAGTGTTTGCATCCTGATCCCGCTATTTGTCCTGACCACGTTCCTGTTCCTTTGATCGGGGGAGCGAAAAGTCGCGGCCGGCCATCGTCGGCGGTGCGTAGGCGGTAGTAGCGATCAGGCCAGGCTTTGGGATGGGACAATGCCACTCTCGCGGGCGGTGCTCCTAGACGGAGACCGCCCGCTTTTTCCGTTGATAAGGGGGGCAACTGGCGTTCTGCGTTCCGCTTCGTTACGCTACAATATCCATCTTACCACTGCGGATAACGCGGTGGCGGGTTGGGCGACGTGGCGCGCGGCGACGGAACCGTACTCCCCTTGGAGGAGTCGCCGCGCCGGCGCTGCCGACCCGCGCGACCTGCCGGTACGGATTATTGCCGATAAGTAATCCCCTTTGCCGCGGCAGGTTCGATGCCCCACGTTTCCGATCCGGCAGGCTCCCTTGCATTGTGGAGAGCGGATAGTGCCTTACGACATTATTGTTTGCGTGAAACAAGTTCCGGACACGGCCAACGTGACGGCCGAGGCGATGAAAGAGGACGGTACCGTGAATCGTGCCGCCCTCCCCACGATTTTCAATCCCGAAGACCTGAACGCCTTGGAAGCGGCCCTGGACGCGAGGGATCGGTTCGGCGGAACGGTGACGGCCGTCAGCATGGGACCGCCCAAGGCCGCCGACGTCCTCCGCGATTGCTTGTTTCGCGGGGCGGATCGGGCGATTCTGCTCACGGACCGTCGGGCCGCCGCAAGCGACACCTTGGCCACCAGCTACATTTTGGCTCGGGCGATCGAGACGATCGGGCGCTACGACATCGTGATGTGCGGCAGGCAGGCGATCGACGGCGACACCGCCCAGGTCGGCCCGCAAATCGCGGAGAAGCTCGGCATTCCCCAGGTGACTTACCTGGAGGAGTTGGTGCTCTTGGAGGGCGACCGCGCACGCATCCGCCGCAACGTGGGCAACGGTTGGGAGCTCGTGGAGGTCCGTTTGCCCGCTTTGATCACCGTGATCGCCACCGCCAACCAACCGCGACCTCCGGCCGCCCGGCGCGTCATGCGTTATAAGCGGGCACGAGTGCCCGCCGAGATCGAGGCCGAGGTCAAGAAGACGCTGGGCGCCGTTTCCGACGAGGAAATCCAGGATGAGATCGGACGGCGCATCGAGGACTTGCGCCGGCAGGGCCTGCTCATCGAGCAATGGAATCTGGACGACATCCACGCCGAACTGGACCGTTGCGGTCTGCCCGGCTCGCCGACCAAGGTTTTTCGCGTGCAGGCCATCGTTCTTTCCAAGAAGGGGTTCACTGAGATTCCGCCGACCGAGGAAGGCGTCGGGCGACTGATTCACGAGCTGATCGTCGAACGTACCTTGGGTTGACCCGGCGTCACGCTTCGGCCGCCGGGGACCGGCGAGTACGGCTCGGAATACGTCAGATCATCGTTCCTGGCAACCAGCAGTCCTTTCCACGAACACGGCAAACGCCATGATTGATATCAACCGGCAAGGCGAGGTTTGGGTCTATGCGGAGCAGGAAGACGGCTCGCTGCACGACGTCGTCTTGGAGCTTTGCGGCAAGGCTCGGCAATTGGCCGACACCTTGAAGGTTCCGGTGGGAGCGGTCCTGCCGGGGCATCGGGTGCGGGACCTGGCAAAGAAACTCATCGCGCACGGCGCCGACCGGGTGTATGTGGTGGACGACGCCAAGCTGGCCCATTTTCAGACGCTGCCGTATGCTCGCGTCGTGACGACGCTCGTCGAGCGCCGCCGGCCGCAAATCGTCATGTACGGTGCCACGCCGCTGGGCCGAGACCTGGCGCCCCGGGTGGCTTCGGCGTTGCGGGCGGGGATGACGGCCGATTGCACCGACCTCCAGATCGGCGACGTGACCGATCCCAAGACCAAGGAGACGCACCGCAATCTGTTGCTGCAAATCCGGCCCGCCTTCGGCGGCAATATCATCGCGACCATCGTCAACTATGATCGCTGGCCGCAGATGGCGACCGTCCGCGAGGGCGTCATGCCCATGCTTCCCCCGAATCCCGACCGCAACGGCGAGATTGTGGAGGAAACCGTGGAGTTGGACGAAGCGCTGCTGGCCTTGCGCCTGCTGGAGAGGCACGTCGAACCGCGGAAGGTGAATCTCAAGGGCGCGCGGGTGATCGTGGCGGGCGGCGGCGGCGTCGGCAGCAAGGAGAATTTCCGCCTCATTCACGAGTTGGCGGGCGCGATCGGGGGTGCGGTCGGGGCCAGCCGCGCGGCCGTGGACGGCGGGTACATCGGCAAGGAGCATCAGATCGGCCAGACGGGCACCACCGTTCGGCCGGCGCTGTACATCGCGGCGGGAATCTCCGGAGCGGTGCAGCACCGGGCAGGCATGGAGGAGTCCGCCAAAATCATCGCCATCAATACCGATCCCAACGCTCCCATTTTCTCCGTCGCCCATTACGGGATCGTGGGGGATTTGAAGAAGGTCATTCCCATGATGATCAAGGCCTTGCGGGAAAGACGTCGCTGAGACGACGGCAAGCCGGCGGGCGATGCGACGAAGCTGGAGCCTTCGCGAGTCGCCCTCCAGTCGGCTTCGCCGGCCCTGGCGAAAGGTGATCGAAGTTCAGCCCCATCATAACGGGACCCGCTTGAGGGAGAGCCAACGTGGGTAATTTTTTCCTGGATAACGAAGATATCCGATTCCTGTTCGATCATATCGACCTGCGGGAAGTGGCTGCCGCGCAGGAGGCGTATGCCCTGAACGGCAACGCGGATTACGTGCCCACGGACGCGGAAGACGCCGTGGACAACTACCGTCGCGTTTTGGAGATCGTGGGCCAGGTCGCCGCCGACGTCATCGCGCCCCATGCCGAGGCCGTGGATCGGGAGGGCAATACGCTCAACGAGGACGGGACCGTCACCCTGCATCCCCTGGTCCGCGAGAATCTGCGGCGGATGGCTCAGGCCGATTTGATGGGTTTCACGCTGCCGCGAAAATACGGCGGGCTGAACTGTCCCAACATCATTTACACGATGGCTACGGAAATCGTCAGCCGGGCGGATGCCTCCTTCATGAATCTCTTCGGCCTCCAGGGCATCGCCGAGACGATCAACGCCTTCGCCGACGACACGATCAAGGACGAAGTCCTGCCCCGCTTCGCGTGCGGTGAGGTGACCGGCGCCATGGTGCTGACGGAACCGGATGCCGGGAGCGACTTGCAGGCGGTGCGTCTCCGCGCGTATCAGGACGAGCAAGGCGTTTGGCGGTTGAACGGGGTCAAGCGATTCATCACCAACGGTTGCGGCGAAATCCTGCTGGTGCTGGCGAGGAGCGAACCGGAGATTCTCGACGGCCGAGGCTTGAGCCTGTTTATCACGGAACGCTGCGAGAGCGTCCGCGTCCGGCACCTGGAGGAGAAATTGGGTATTCACGGTTCGCCGACGTGCGAGTTGGTCTTCGAGGATACGCCCGCCCGGTTGATCGGCGAGCGCCAACGGGGCTTGATTACGTACGTGATGGCGCTCATGAACGGCGCCCGGGTCGGAATCGCCGCACAATCGCTGGGCATTGCGGAGGCGGCCTTCCGCCTGGCTCGGGTTTATGCCCATACGCGGCAGCAATTCGGTGTGCCGATCGAGCGTCTTCCGGCCGTGGCGGAATTGGTGACGGAGATGAAAATCGCGGTCGAGGCGGCCCGCGCCTTGACCTACGAAACCAGCCGCATCTGCGACTTCGAGAATAACAACCTGCGCATCTTGGAGACCGTCGACAACCTTCCCGCCGACGAGCAAAAGCAGCGGAAGCAGCTCAGCCGTACGCTCAAGCGCATCAACGGTATGTTGACGCCCATGAGCAAATACTACGCGTCCGAGATGTGCGTCCAGGTTTCGAACGATGCCATCCAAGTTCTCGGCGGGTCGGGGTACATGAAGGATTACGCGGCGGAGCGTTATCTCCGCGACGCCCGAATCACGACCATCTACGAGGGGACCAGCCAATTGCAGATCGTGGCCGCGGTCCGCGGCGTGGCCTCGGGATCCTTCGAGAGCTATACGGCCGAGCACGAAGGCAAGTCCTACGAGGATCCGCAACTCGAGGAGTTGAAGCAACGGCTGATCGAAGGTCGCAAGCGGATTCAAGAGGCGATTCAGTTCGCCAAATCGCAGGCGACGGCGTTCTTGGATCTCGCCGGGCGACGCCTGGTCGATTCCGCGATCATCGTCATCGTGGGGCATTTGCTGTTGGGACAAGCCGCGGCCAATGACCGCAAGCGTCGGGTCGCTCGGCGATTCATCGATACCCGCTTGCCGATGCTGGAAATGAATTGCCGCCGGATCCTGAGCGGCGACACGTCTCCTTTGGACGAGTACGACGTCTTGGCGGGACCGGTGCCGTCTCTTGCTTGAGGGACGGCGGAAGGGATGGCGACCGGGGCGGGGACGGCGCGCTGCTTCCCGGTGAGAAGCTCGGTCTCGGCAGGATTCGCCGCGTATAATTGCCAACCCGGGCGACGGGTAGTACGTGCGCGGCTGTTTCGAGGGTTTACCGAACGATGGCTCTGATGAAGGCCTAAGTCGGCTTGATCATGGGCGTGGCGAACGATCGCAGCATCGCTTGGGCGATCGCCGAGCGTTTGCACGCCGAGGGTGCGGAGTTGGTCTATACCCATTTGCCCGGCCCGTCCAGCGAGCGGCGCGTCAAACGCTTGGTGGAGTCCCACGCACCCAAGCTGGTGCTCCCGTGCGATGTCCAATCGGACGACAATATCGCGGAGGTTTTCACGGCCATCGACGACGCCTACGGCCGGCTCGATTTCGTCTTGCACGCCATCGCCTTCGCGCCGCCGTCCGAGCTTCGTAATCCCTATGTCGAAACGACTCGGGAGGGGTGGCATTTGGCGATGGATATTTCGGCCTACAGCCTGGTGGCCGTCAGCCGCGCCGCCAAGCCGCTCATGGAGGACGGCGGTTCCATCGTCACCATCAGCTACTTCGGCGGGGAGAAGGTGATGCCGGGCTACAACCTGATGGGCGTATGCAAGGCCGCCTTGGAGCACAGCGTCCGTTATCTGGCTTGGGACTTGGGGCCGAGCAAGATTCGCGTCAATGCCGTCAGCGCCGGCCCGGTGCGGACGCTCAGCTCGGCCGGCATCTCAGGTTTCGACGAAATGCAGCGGCATGCCGCGGAAAAAAGTCCCCTCCGCAGGAACGTCGAGTTCGAGGAACTGGCCTCCGTCGGCCTGTTCTTGCTGGGATCCGAATCTTCCGGGATCACCGGCGAGGTCGTCCACGTCGATTGCGGTTACAACATCGTGGGCTTGTGACGGGCGGAAACGGCCCGAGTCTCCTTCCGCCATGATGCTCGTTCACATCGAAGGTCTCCGCAAGCGTTACGGCCCGCAACCGGTCTTGGACGGTGTGAACCTCGACGTCTTCGCCGGTCGAAGGATCGGCCTGGTAGGCCCCAACGGCGCTGGGAAGACGACGCTGCTGCGGATCATCGCCGGGCAAGAGGAAGCCGACGGCGGGGTGTGCGAGACGGTGGGATCACCGCGTATCGGCTACTTGGAGCAACACCCGCGGTTCGAGCCGGGGCGCACCGTGCGGCAGGAGGCGGCCGCCGCGCTGGAACCGCTGTATCGTTTGCAGCGCGAGGCGGAAGAGACCGCGGCGCGGCTCTCCCACGCAATGCCGGACGACGAACATCGCCGTTTGGCCGCGCGATTCGATTATCTTCAGCAAGAACTCCACCGCCTGGACGCCTACCATCTGGAACACAAGATCGAGCGGGTGCTGGAAGGCTTGGGTTTTACGCCGGCGATGCTGGAGCAGGAGGCGGCCCGGCTCAGCGGCGGCGAGCAGAATCGCCTGGTTTTGGCCCGGCTCCTGCTGGCCGAACCGGATTTGATGTTGCTGGACGAGCCTTCCAATCACCTCGATATCGACGCCGCGCGTTGGCTGGAAGGATTTCTGTCCGAGCATCGGGCGGCCATGATCATCGTCAGTCACGATCGCTTTTTCCTGGACCGCGTCACGAATTACACGGCCGAGCTGTTTCGCGGGACCGTGGAGTGCTATACGGGCAACTTTTCGGCGTACCTCCGGCAAAAGGAGGAACGCTTGCTGGTGGCCAAGCGGACGTATGCCAAGCAGCAAGAGGAGATCGCCAAGGCGGAGGAGTTCATCCGGCGCCACCACTACGGGCAAAAGGCGGCTCAAGCCCAAGACAGGCGAAAAAAGCTGGAGCGGATCGAGCCGGTGCCTCCGCCGCGGGAGATACAGGCTCCGCCCATCGCCTTCACGTCCGCCGAACGCAGCGGCGACGTCGTCCTCCGCGTGGAGAACCTCGGGAAATCGTTCGAGAGGCCGCTCTTTCGCGGATTGGATTTCGAGATCGCCCGGGGCGAACACTGGGGGATTCTGGGTCCGAACGGCTGCGGCAAGACCACGCTCCTCAAGTGCCTGCTGGGACGCGTCGCGCCCGACGAGGGGCGGGTCATTCGCGGTCACAACGTCGAGATCGGCTACTTCGATCAGCACTTGGAGGATTGGGACGAGGACTTGCCCGCCGTGGACGCCGTGTTGACCACCGATACCGTGAACCCGGACCTGGTGGAACAGCGGCGTCGCGACCTGCTGGCCAAGTTCGGCATCACGCATGATCGGGCCGTGCGGCCGCTGCGTCAACTCAGCGGCGGAGAACGTTGCCGCGTCGCCCTGGCGCGGCTGACGGCCGCCAAAGCCAACTTCCTGGTCCTCGACGAGCCGACCAACCATTTGGACCTGTGGGCCAGGGCGGCGCTCGAAAAGGCCCTCGGGCGCTTCGACGGGACGGTACTCTTCGTCAGCCACGACCGATATTTCATCGATCAGGTGGCCGATCACCTGCTGGTCTTCGAGGGCGATCGCGTCCGGGTAGTGTACGGCAATTATTCCTCATACACCGCGGCGGCGGGAAGCTCGCTGAGCACTCGGCCGCAAGCCGCTTCCGCTTCCGACCGCGACGCGCGCCGGACGGGCGCGGGAGGCCGCGATGCCTTTTCCACCAACCTAGATCAGGCCAAACGGAAACGACGTTTTCCCTATCGCAAGGTGGAGGATATCGAACGGGATATCCTGGAACACGAGAATCGGGTGGCGGCCATCCATCAAGAGCTTGCTTTGCCGGAGACCCATCGCAGCGGGGATCGCGTGAAGCAACTCAAATCGGAATTGGACGAACTGGCCGAGAAGCTGCAACGGCTCTACGCCCATTGGGAAGAGGCGGTCGAACTCAACACGTGAGAATCACCTGATCCGGCGCACGGCGGTCGCCTGCCCCGCGGCGAGACCGGGACCGGCATCGACCGAAGCGGTCGGCGCGGCGGGCCGGCCTATTGCGGCGCGGCAGGGTTCGTCGCTAGTTTGGCCAACTCTTGGCCGTCCTCCGTGTGCCAGAGGATGAAATCACCGGCGAAGTCACCGGCCGCCAGGCGGGCACTGTCGTGCGAGACGGTGACGACCATGGCCAGATCGGGCAGGGGGCCGAACTGCCGAATCTGCCGTCCCGCGGCGTCCCAGGTCTTGCAGAGGCGATCCCGGCCGCACGTGGCGAGCCTGCCGTCGCGGAAAAACTCGACTGCGGTGACGCCGCCGGCGTGGGCATTGATGCTGCGAACCTGGCTGCCGCGTTCCATCTCCCAGAGTCGCACGGTGCCGTCTTGTCCGGCGGTGGCCAGCAGATTGGAGTCGGCACGCCAGCTCAGATCGTTGACCATGGCGGGATGGCCGGCCAGCGTCTGATATTCACGTCCCGTGTCGGCCTCCCAAACCGATACGCCGCCGCTGCGATCCGCCGTGGCCAGCAGAACGCCGTCCGGGCTGAACTCCAGGGCGGTCACCCAATCGGTGTGCTTCTTGATCGCGTACACTTCCTCGCCGTCGGCGGTCTGATAGACTCGGACGATCTTTTGAGGACCCCCGAGCGCGACGAGCTTGTTGTCGGGCGAGATGTCCGCGGCCAGCACCACGTCCAACTCATCCCCCAGCTCCGCCAGCCGATTGCCGGTCTTGACGTCGAAGAGGACGACCACGCCGCGCAGGGCGGACTTGCCTCCGCCTACCAGCAGGATGGAACCGGCCCGATTGAACTTGATGACATGCGGCGTGCCCTCGGGAAAGGGCAGGATCCCGAGCAGCTCGCCGGATTCGTTGTTGTAGAGCACGACTTGCTGCTGCCCTGCCACGGCTGTGAGGGGAGCCCAGGGGGCGGAAGCCGCGGCCGTGACGGCTCCGGGCCGGGCTACGGTCGTTACCGGAGTCTTCGGCAGGTTTTCCGGCATGATCGGCGTGCCTTCCGGTTGATCGGCCGCGGTCGGGGACAAATCCATTTGGTTTTTAGGCTTGGCGGCCGTGGATCCTGCGTCCTTCAAAGCCCCGCCTTCGATCCAGCGCTTGATGAGCGAGAGTTTTTCATCCGGCAAGCGGTCCGCGTTGGGCGGCATGAACGGCTGCTCGCTGTGACTGACGAGCATGAACAGGTAGGAGTTCTCGGCGTCGCCGGGTTCCACCGCAGGGCCGGAGGCCCCGCCCGCCATCAGATTCTCGTAGTTGTCCAACTTGAGATCGTTTTGGGCGCGATTTTGATTGTGGCAGAGGAAGCAGTGCTCGCGCAGGATCGGTCGGACATGGTCCGCATACGTGATTTTTTCCGCCGCCGCATCCTCGCCTTGGGCTGCGGCCGTCCAGCAGTCGGGCAGCGCCGCCCAGGCAACGGCGAGCACGCCCAAGGTCGCGAGCGGCTTGGTAATCCTCCGAAGAAGGCCTCCTCGGCAAGAGGACGAGGCATGCATGGGTACGCTCCTCGATGTCTCCGCGGCGGGATCGCCTGCGTTTTGCGGCGGCAAGAGTCTCCGGTCCAATCGCCCGGCCTCAGTGGTTGAACACGAATTCCCGGGAATTGAGTACGGCCCAGAAGATGTCTTCCAAGCCTACCTGCGGATTCGGCGCCGAGGCGAGAATCTCGGACAGCCGAGCCTGTTCTTCCGCGGTGGGTTCGCGGCTGAAGGCCCGAACGTAAAGCGACGACACAATCTCCTCCGGCGTTTTTCCCGACTGCAACAGCCGTGCGATCAAGCCGCCTTGCCGGATCTTCGTCTCGACGGTCTGGCCGTTGATGAGGTGGAGGGCCTGCGACAAGGTGGGCGAAGTCTTCACATCGCACGCGCACACCGACTCGCGCGAGGATCGCCCGAACGTGGTCAAGAAGTAATTCGACGTGGCCCCGTCCGCGATTTGCACGGCACGCGCCCCGGCGGGCAGGCCGCGGAACTTCTCCTGCGTCTCGGTCACTTGATTGATGCAGTCGAGGAGGATTTCGGCCTGGATTCGGCGGGGAATGGCGCGGGCGAAGTTGCGCGCGTCCTCGGCATTGGTGGGATTGCTTTCCAACGAGCGTTGATAGGTGTTGGAGTTGCAGATGTCGCGAACCAACCGCTTGAAGTCGAAGTCGTACTCGACCAGCTTTCGGCCGAGGGCTTCGTACAGCTCGGGGTTGGAGGGAGGGTTGCTCACGCGGACGTCGTCCACCGGCTCCACGATGCCGATGCCGAAGAAGTGCGCCCAGATGCGATTACCGAGGTTCACGGCGAAGAAGGGGTTTTCGGGCGACGTGAGCCAATCGGCCAGCAATTCCCGGCGGTCCTTGCCGGTCGTGTCCGGTTCCGCCCCGCCCAGGTACTTGGGTTTCATCACGCGATTGTCCACGGGATGGCGGACTTCCCCGCTGCCGCGATTGAAGATGATGGTTTCGCGGTAGTCCTCGCCGGTTTTGCGGCCGATTTGGGCGAAGAACGCGGCGAACCCGTAGTAGTCGTCCATCGTCCAACGGTCGAAGGGATGGTTGTGACATTGGGCGCACTGGATGCGGACGCCCATGAAGAGCTGCGCGACGTTTTCCGTCGTCTTCAGAGTGTCGGTTTCCACCTGGTAGAAGTTCGTGGCGGGGTTGCGGAACGTTCCGCCGCCGGCCGCGAGCATTTCGCGGAAAAGCACGTTAACGGGGATGTTTTTGGCGATGCCTTCCGTCAGCCATTGGTTGTAGAGGAAGGCCGACTTGACGCTGACCGTGTTGCTGGAGCGAATCATCAGCAGCTCCGCCCACTTCATCCCCCAGATCTCCGCGAACTCCTTTTGCTCCAACAGGCGGTCGATGACCGCGGCCCTTTTTTCGGGCGAACCGTCGGCCATGAATGCTCGCCACTCGTTTTCGGTCGGGAGGCGGCCCACGATATCCAGCGTGACGCGGCGGAGAAACGTGGCGTCGTCGCAGATCGGGCTGGGGGTAATTCGGAGCTTGGCGAGCTTGGCCAGGACGAGTTCGTCGATGTAGTTGGCGGGCATCTCTTGGGGCGGCGCGTACTGCGCATCGGCGGGCAGCACGAGCACTTGCGAAGCGACGGTCTTGCCCTCGAAACGAGCCAGAATGAAGGCTTCGCCGCGCTTGCCCGCGGTTACGCGACCGTCCGGCGTAACCGCCGCCGAGTTGTCGTTATTGGAGATGAAAGTCACCCAATCGGTGACGTCCCGGTCCGTGCCGTCCGAGTACTTGGCCCTTGCGACCAAACGTTGCGAGGTGTCGGTTCCTTCCAAGACGGAGGACTTGGGAAAGACCTCCAGGTCCGCTACCTTGGGTGCCTGATCGCCGTCGTAGGGCGCCCCGGCGCGGAGCCACTCGACTAGCACGCGATACGATCGGCTGTCGGGTTCGAATCGTTTGCCGCCCGTGTGCGGCACCGCTCCCACCGCCTTTTGGACGAGGAGCGATTCCTCCGGGACGGCCAGGTTGACGCGGCGGAAAGGAAGTTCGCGCGTGATGCGGAAGTGGTCGCCGGCAGGGTCGTAGCCGAAGAGGGAAAGGCGGAACCCGTCCTTGCCGCGGGCTGCGCCGTGGCAGCCTCCCGTGTTGCAACCGGCGCGGGAAAGGACCGGCATCACATCCAGTGTGAAGCTGACGGGAGGCTTGGCGGCCGCATTTTGCACGGATACCGGGATCTGCACCTCTTGACCGGCATAGCGAACCGTCAACGCGGTTTGCCCGTCGCCGGCGGGGAGCACGCGATTGCCTTCGATGGAGGCCACGGCCGGGTCGGCGATCTCCTTCGCGGCGGCATCGGTGACGTCTTGCGTGACGCCGTCCGGACGAACCGCCGTTACGATGAACGTCTGGTAATCGAGGCCGTCGTCGAGGCGGATGTCCGGGGGAAAAGCCTGGAGTCGCAAGTCCGCGGCCGCGTTCGGCCCATCTTGCGCCCGTCCCTGCGGCGCCCCCGCCATCGTCGCCGACAACATCACGAGCGCCGCGACGTAGTGCCGGAACGTCCCGTTTCGATGCTGCAAGCGATGGCGACCGACGCCGTGGATTCGCCCGGAGCGAGCCGGGAATCCGACGGACCTGTCGCGGCCTGGAGCCGCGTGTCGAGATGGCAGGCAACCCGGTAACGAGATCATGACAACGGCCTCATACGGTATCGTGGGAGCTTGGGTAGCGGGGCATCAACACGGGGGTTGGTCGGGATGAAAACCTGGATCAAGGGGCTGCCGCAGCCTGCCGTTTTTGCCGCAGTTGTTCCAGACGGCTGAGTGCCGGGGCGGCGGGCGGCGGCGCTTGCGCGACCGGCGGGGCATCGGCCTTGGGAGGAGCAGGCTTTTGGATGACCAACTCCCCCGGACCGAAGAGGTGCTCGACCGGTTCACCGTCCACGGTTACGACCGCCACGCAGCGGAGCGATTTGTGTTGCCCCGGCGGGCTGTCGGCCGACGTCTGTAGCGGGAATTTCAGTTCGGTGGTGTCTTTCGTCAGTTTCTGCGCTTCGGCGGTCACTCCCGGGGGCAAGCCGACCAACTCTGCCGCGGCTTCGCCCGGAAAATCCCTCGCAACCTGAACGCGGACGACGTAGGGACCGCCTTGCCCCTGCTCCAACGCCATGCTGGGGAACTCGCAGGCGAAGAAGGGAGCGGCTACCTCCAAGTCGGCCAACTGCGTGGAAACGGTGACCGCGCCGTTGCCCACGTCCGCCGTACCCAAAACGGCGATCTTGTAGTGTCCCAAGGGGGCCTGGGCGGTCGCGGTGATCGGTACCACGACCTCCTGGGCGTCGCCGGGCAGCGTTACGGTAGTCGGCGTGGAAAGCCCCGGCGGATTGTAGAGCATTTGCAGTTGGATCGGTGCCTGGAAGCCTTCGTCCCGTTTTGCGGCGACCTTCAACCGCATGGTGCCGCCCTGGACGATGGGAACCTTGGGCTGGATGATTTCCAGTGAAAACGGTGCCGGCGCCGTCACCGCGGCGGCGAGCCGATCTGAAAGATAATTCCAAATCTCGCGGTCGTTTTGACCGCGGATCAAGGACGTGCGTTGTCGCAACCGCCCTTCCACGACTCGGTCTCCCACCGTGGACCTCCCTATCAGATCCACCAGCCGACCGTTCGTCTCAGCCGACGGATCCGCCGAAATCAATACCGGCACGGCGCCCACTCCCGCCGGGATGGTTTCCGCTTGCACGGACATCCCGCCGGGCAGCTCGCCGAATTGCAGCACGGTTTCGGCGTCGAAATCGGTCCGCTGGGCGGCGACCATCATAGCCAGCCGGTTGCCGCGGGGGACGGCCGCCGTGATATCGCTGAAGACAGTACGTTCGGGCAGGGTAATGAGTACCTGTGGTTGAATCGGCGCCACTTCCACGCAGTAAACGTAGTCCGGTCCGCCGGCCAGGAGCTGATCCTGAATCGACAGGACGTATTCCCCGTCATCGGGCGCGGTGAAGCGGAGTTGGCTGTCCGGCCCGACGGCGTCATCATTGCCCGCCACGCCTTGCCCCGTCGCTCGGGCGATCGCCAGGACCGAATCCAGGGGGCTGCGCAGCTCGCGGGCATAAACGCGAACGTCCCAGGCCTCGCCTTTCTTGGCGGAAAATCGAAAACAGTCGCGATCTCCCGGCGCGCCGATCCTGCCGCAAAGAACGGCCGGCGCGGTGAACGTCGCGGCCTGATCGAAGGCATCATTCGGCTCGACTTCGAGGACTCGCTCCCAGCTCGTAACCCGCACCCAGTTGGGGGACGGCGCCGGCAGAGACTCGCGCTCCGCAAAGAGGGGCGTGGTGCCCGACGCATCGGCCGGCAGCGCCGTCTCGTGTTCCCACGTGTTGCCGGTTCCGTCCCGCCACTCGAACTTGAGGCTTTCGCCGGGCTTGGCCGCGGTCGGGAATACGGCCGTGGGACGCGGGAAATGTCCGACGTGCAAGCGATAGCGGCAGGACTCCGACCCGCCGAAGGCACTTTCGCGGAGTTCGATGAAATAGGTTCCTTCGGCAGGCAGTCGGACGGACAAGCAGGCGTCCTGTCTCGCCACGGGGCTGTCGTCCGCCGCCGCCAGCACGAAGCGGCGTTCGTCGGTCACGGCCAAGTAGGGATCGAAGAACGACTCGCCCAGACGCAGCCCTTCCACCTCGACGTTCAGCACGTCGCCTGCTTTCCCGTCAATGCGGAAGTAGTCCACGTCCTCGTTCAACACCACTCCGTGAACCGTCACGTTCCAGGGGATGCTTTGCGCCTCCTCCGGTTTTCCGTTCGGCTCTGTTTCGTCCACGATGGGTAGCGAACCCACGGAAAGCGTGATGAGGTTGCTAATGCCGGTCGCCGTCCGCAAACGCAACCCGACATCTCCCAGTGCGCAATCCGGAGCGATGGCAAGTCGCAGCTTCACGCGGTTCGCGGCCTCGGCCGTCAAACTTTGCACCGTGATACCGGGTTTGTAGAAGAAGACCTCCTGGGCGTCATCCAACCGCTCACCCTCGAGGACGAGGTCCGCTTCGCCGCCGCGAGTGACACCTTGAGGCACGGTGCGCCGCAGGACGGGATCGGCGGCCCGCAGCTCGGTCCCGGCCGTCAACGCAACCAATACGGCCAGCCCCAGCAGGGCGCCGAGCCGCGGCGAACGCCTCTGCGGCAAGCTCGTCCGGGTCAACGGGCCGACTGTAGCGTCCCGAGAGCACGGGAAGGTAAGGGAATCGGCTGCCTGCGTCGCGGGATGTCGTTGTCGGGGAGTCACGGCGGGTCCTCTCAGTGGTCATGCGAGGGAAGACCGGCGACACCGCGGAGGCCGGGGATCGCCGTTTCCTCGCGGAGGCGGGATTCAGGCCAAAATGGAACGTCGCACGTCACCTTCGGCGGGTGCGATGGCCTGCGGGCGGCCGCCAGGCGCCATGAGCAATTTGCGGGGATCAACGCCCAACAGGTGGTATATCGTGGCAAAGAGGTCGGCCGGGTTCATGGCGTCCGAATCCGGCTCCGCCGCGGTGGCGTCCGAAGCCCCGTGAATGCAGCCGCGCTGAATGCCGCCGCCGGCCAGAACGATGCTGAAGACGCGCGGCCAATGGTCGCGGCCGGCGTCGCCGTTGACCTTCGGCGTGCGACCGAATTCCGTGGAAAGCATGACGATCACTTCGTCCAACAAGCCGCGGGAATCGAGATCCTGAATCAGGGCCGCGAAGGCCTGATCGAGGGCAGGCATCAACCGTCGGGTGCCGTCCACGATTCCGCGGTGGAAGTCCCAGCCGCCGTAGGACACGGTAACGACGCGCACACCGGCCTCGACCAGCCGCCGCGCCATGAGGAGGCGTTGCCCCGCCTGGTGACGGCCGTATCGATCCCGCAATTCGGCCGGTTCGGCTTCCAAATTGAACGCCTCCCGGGCGGATTGCGAGCTGAGCAGTTCGTACGCGGCTTGGTAGAAGCCGTCCATGGCCTGCACGGCGTCGGCCTTCTCCAGGGACGCGAAATGAGCGTTCACGGCATCGAGTGCAGTGCGGCGTCGAGCGAATCGCGATTCGTCCACGCCCGCCGGAAGCCCCAGGTCGCGGACCCGAAAGCCCTGCTGTGCGGGATCGCTGCCAAGGCTGAACGGGCCGAACGCGCTCCCCAAGTAGCCCGTCCCGGCGAACGGG
>FWPU01005820.1_pt1 | contig 25881 bp, 23 predicted proteins | sample 2228361 | NCBI WGS metagenome assembly FWPU01 (sample SAMEA103939777, study PRJEB20133) | metagenome | reverse complement strand
CGGGGCATGGTCCGCGTCCTGCTGGCGCCCGGCGAGACCGTCCCGTGCCCGCTGCCCATGCCGGGCGACCGGGCCGGCGCCGCCCCCGAGCCCTGACGGAGGAGGGACCAGTCATGACGGACTCGACGCCCGCTCGCGCCGCCCGCGACTCCCGCGCGCGCCTGCCCGACGACCCGGCGTTCGCCCGCTGGGCGGCCGGCTACGGCGTCATCCGCCACACGCCGGTCACCCGGGTCCGCCTGGCGGCGCTGGCCGACCGCCTGGCGCGCGAGGGCGTGCGGGGCGACGGGGTGCCGGTCTGGGACCTCCTGCACGCCCTGGACCGCGTGACGAGCGCCGGCCTGTGGCTGGTCGTCCACATGACCTACGCGCGCCGGGTGCGGCTGGACGGGCGCCCCCTGGACGCCGAGGATTTCAAGCCGCGGCCGGAGGGACATACCGGCGGCTCGCTGAACATGGTGCCCGCCTACGCCGGGTACCTGGCCGCCAACGCGCTCACCGGCGTGACGCGCGCCTGGCTCATGGGCCAGGGTCACTGCGTGGCGGCGGTGGACTCGGTGAACCTCCTGGCCGGCAACATGACGCCCGCCCACGCCGCCCGGTACGGCCTTTCGGACGAGGCGCTGACGCGCTACGTCCGGGACTTCTACGGCTACCGGCTCGACGAGCAGGGCCGCCCGGACTCCCCGCTGGGCAGCCACGTCAACGCGCACACCGCGGGCGGCATCCTGGAGGGCGGCTACCTCGGCTTCGCCGAGCTCCAGTGGGTGCACATGCCGCTGCCGGGCGAGCGCCTGGTGGCCTTCCTGTCCGACGGCGCCTTCGAGGAGCAGCGGGGCGCGGACTGGGCGCCGCGCTGGTGGCGGGCCGAGGACTCGGGGCTGGCGGTGCCGATCATGATCAACAACGGGCGCCGCATCGACCAGCGCACGACGATGTCGCAGCAGGGCGGGGTCGGCTGGCTCGTCCGCCACCTGCGCCTCAACGGCTTCGACCCCATCGTCTTCGACGGCCGCGACCCGGCCGCCTTCGTCTGGGCCATCCTGGAAGCGGAGGCCCGGCTGCAGGCGGCCGGCGAGGCCGTCCGGCAAGGCCGGGCCCGCTACCCGGTGCCGCTGCCCTACGGCGTCGCCGTGGCGCCCAAGGGCTACGGCTTTCCCGGCGCCGGCACCAACCTGGCCCACAACCTGCCGCTCATGGCCAACCCGCACACCGATCGCCGCGCGGCCCGCCGGTTCAACCAGGGCGCCCGCCGGCTGTGGGTGCCGCCGGACGAGCTGCGCGCCGCCGCCGCGCTCTTGCAGCGCCACGAGGCCAGCGGCCGGCCGCGCGAGCGGGACCACGCGCTGGCCGCCCGCGACGTGGCGCTGCGCGAGGCGCCGGAGCCGGCCTTTCGCCCGGTGGAGCCGGCGGCCCTGGCGGAGCCCGAGCGCTGGACGCGGGCGTCGCCGATGGACGCGGTGGACGCCGGCTTCACCGCCCTGGTCCGCGCCAACCCGCACCTGCGCCCCCGGGTGGGCAATCCGGACGAGATGCGCTCGAACCGCCTGCTGGCCACGCTGGAGGCCCTGAAGTTCCGCGTCACCGCGCCCGAGCCCGGCGTGCCGGAGTCGGTGCACGGCGCCGTCATCACCGCGCTCAACGAGGAGGCGGTGGCCTGCGCGGCGCTGGCCAACAAGGGCGGCATCAACCTGATCCACACCTACGAGGCCTTCGGCACCAAGATGCACGGGGCGCTCCGGCAGGAGGTGATCTTCGCCCACCACTGCGCCCAGGCCGGGCGCCCGCAGCGCTGGCTCTCGATCCCCCTGGTCCTCACCTCGCACACCTGGGAGAACGGCAAGAACGAGCAGTCGCACCAGGACCCGAGCATGGCCGAGGCGATGCTGGGCGAGCTGTCGCACGTCTCGCGCGTCGTCTTCCCGGCCGACTTCAACACGGCCGCCGCCGCCGTCCACGCCCTCTACCAGACGCGCGGCCAGCTGTGGACGCTGGTCGTGCCCAAGGCGCCGGCGATCCCCGATCTGTTCACGGCCGGGGAGGCGCAGCGGCTGGTGGCCGAGGGCGGCTGCCGGCTCGACCGGGCGGGCCACCGGTCCGGGGAGGCCGAGCTGATCCTGGCGGCCGTCGGCGCCTACCAGCTCGGCGAGGTGCTGGCCGCCTCCCGGCGCCTGGCCGCCCGCGACGTGCCGCACGCCGTCGTCTACCTCTTCGAGCCCGGGCGGTTCCGCCGGCCCCGCTCGGAGGGCGAGGGCGCGCACCAGGCGCCGGCGGCCCTGCGGGCGGCGCTGTTCCCCGCCCGGGCCCGGGCGCGGCTGCTGCTGACCCACACCCGGCCGGAGTGGCTGCGGGGGCTCCTCGAGCCGCTGCAGGAGGCCGAGCGGGTGGCGGCCCTGGGCTACGTGAGCCGGGGCGGGACCTACGACACGCCGGGGCTCCTGTTCGCCAACCGGTCGAGCTGGGCGCACGTCGTGGCCGGGGCGGCCCGCCTGCTGGGCCTCGAGCCGGCGGCGCTGCTGGAGGAGGCGGAGCTGGAGGCGCTGGCCGGCCGCCGCAGCCCGCACGGCATCATCGTGCCGCCGCCGCCGGCCTGAGCCGGCGCCCGCCCGGGCGCAGCAGCTTGTGAACCTCGATGGCGACGATGATCGTCGCGGCCACCAGCACCATCCGGATCCACGTCGGGACGTCGAGAGGCTCGAGCCGGAGCAGGCGCTGCGTCCACGGCAGGTAGAGCGCGCCGACGTGCACGGCCAGCGCCGCCCCGGTGGCCAGGAACAGGAAGCGGTTCGACCACGGGCTGAGCGCGAGGACCGAGCGGCGCTCCGACCGCGAGTTGCCGACGTGGAAGACCTGGTACAGCACCATCGTCGTCAGGGCGACGCTCTGGGCGTGCGAGAGACCGCGCCCCTCGGCCAGCGCCCAGGCGAACGTGAACAGCGTGCCGGCGGCCATGACCAGCCCCGTCACGACCGTGCGCTCCCACAGGAGCGGCGACAGGATGCCCTCGCGCCGCGAGCGCGGGGGCCGGCGCAGCACGCCCGGCTCGCCGGGCTCGAACGCCAGCGCCACGTCCTGCAGGCCGTTCGTGACCAGGTTCAGCCACAGGATCTGCGCGGGCAGGAAGGGCAGCGGCCACTGCGCGAGCAGCGCGGTGACGATGGCGGCGATCTCGGCCGCGCCCGTGGAGATCAGGAAGAACGTGACCTTGCGCAGGTTGTCGAAGGTGATCCGCCCCTCCTCCACCGCGGCGTAGATGCTCACGAAGTTGTCGTCCGCCAGCACCATGTCGGCGGCCTCCCGCGCCACGTCGGTCCCGCTCCGCCCCATCGCGATTCCGACGTCGGCGGTCTTGAGGGCCGGCGCGTCGTTCACGCCGTCCCCGGTGACCGCCACCACCTCGCCGTGGCTCTGCAGGGCCTGCACGACGCGCAGCTTGTGCTCGGGCGCCACCCGGGCGTACACGGCCACGTCGCGGACCCGCCGGCGCAGCTCGGCCTCGTCCAGAGCCTCCAGCGCCTCCCCGGTGAGCACCGGAGCCTCGGGCGGGGCGATGCCGAGATCGGCGGCGATCGCCCGGGCGGTGCCGGCGTGGTCGCCGGTGATCATCACCACGCGGATGCCCGCCTCCCGGCAGCCGGCGATCGCCGCCCGCACCCCGGGGCGGGGCGGATCCATCGCCCCCTGCAGCCCGAGGAAGATCAGACCCTCCGGCTCGGGCACGCGCTCGGGGGTGAGGAGCCGCGCGGGGAGCGGCCGGTAGGCCATGCCGAGCACGCGGAGCCCCTCGGAGGCAAGCTCCCGGGCGGCGGCATGCACCAGGCCGGCATCGAGGGACACCGCGCCCCCCTCGGTCAGCATCGCGCTCGACATCGCCAGCAGCTTCTCCGGCGCCCCCTTCACGAAGACCGCCTGGCGGCCGTCCCGTTCCCGGATCGACGCCGAGTATCGCCGCTCGGGCTCGAAGGGGATCTCCGCGCAGACCTTCCAGGCCGCCCGCGCGTCAGCCGGGTCGACGCCGAGGCGGGCGGCGGCCACGAGCAGGGCCGCCTCCGTGGGATCGCCGCGCGTCTGCCATCCGTCCTCGGCCGGCACCGCCTCGGCCTCGTTGGTCAGGGCGCCGGCCAGCAAGGTGAGATGGAGCGGCGAGCCGTCCGGCGGCGAGGCCCCGCCGTCGGCCACCGGGAAGACTCGTCCGCCGGCCCAGATCTTCTGCACCGTCATCCGGTTCTCGGTCAGCGTGCCGGTCTTGTCCGAGCCGATCACGCTGGTGCTGCCGAGGGTCTCGACGGCGGGCAGGCGCCGGATGATGGCGTTGCGCCGCGCCATGCGCCGCACGCCGAGGGCCAGCGTGATCGTGAAGGCGACCGGCAACCCCTCCGGCACCGCCGACACGGCCATGGCGACGGCCGCCATGAACATGTCGGCGGCCCGCTCGCCCCGGGCGATGCCGATGGCGAGGACGGCGGCGGCCGCCGCCACCACCACGATCCCGACCACCCGGGCGAAGCGCGCCATCCGCTCCTGCAGCGGCGTGGCCGCCCGCTCGCCCCGCCGCACGTGCTCGGCGATCTGGCCCAGCTCCGTCCGGCTGCCGGTGGCCACGACGTAGCCGCGGCCGCGGCCGCTGGTCACCACCGTGCCGGCGTGGACGAGGTTGGTCCGGTCTCCCAGCGCCCGCTCCGGCCGGTCCAGCACGGCGGTGGACTTCGCCACCGGCACCGATTCCCCGGTCAGCAGCGACTCGTCCACCATGAGCGCGGTGACGGCGGTCAGGCGGATGTCGGCCGGCACCCGCGTGCCCGACTCGAGGAGGACCAGGTCGCCGGGCACCAGGTCGCGGCTCTCGATGTCCCACTCCCGTCCCTCGCGGATGACCCGGGCGCGCGGGGCCACCAGGTGCATCAGGGCGCGCACGGAGACCTCGGCGCGGTACTCCTGGACCAGGCCGATGACCGCGTTGAGGATCAGCACGGCGGCGATCACGAGGGCGTCCGCGTACGCGCCGAGCAGCAGGGTGAGGGCGGTGGCGGCCAGCAGGATGTAGATGAGCGGGCTGGTGAACTGGTGCAGCAGGATGCCCAGCAGGCTGGGCGGCGGCGCCTCCTCGAGCGCGTTGGGGCCGTACCGGGCCCGGCGCGCCTCCACCTCCCGGCGAGCGAGACCCGCGGGGCCGGTTCCCAGCCGCCGCTCGACGTCGGCGCGCTCGAGGCGCTGGGGCAGACGATCGACCGGGCCGACGCCGACGTGGTCGTGGTGGCGACGCCGGTCGACCTGGCCCGCCTGATCTCGATCCGCCGGCCCAGCGGCCGGGCCCGCTACGAGTTCGCCGAGGCCGGGGAGCCGAGACTGCAGGCGCTGGTGGATGAGTGGCTGGCCGGCGGCCGGCCGACGCCCCGGAACCGGAGTGCCGGCCGGAGCGTCCCGAGTCCGGGGCTTGACCAGGTACGACCCTGAGGGGTTTAATTCCTCGCGATGCGTCGGTCCCGCGGAGCTTCCTGCCTCCCGCTCGTGACGCCGGCCGTCGCCGCGTCGGCCGTCGGCGGCCTTCGGCCGCGCCGCACGCTCGTGGCGCTCCTCGTCCCGCTCCTGGCGCTGTTCCTGTTCGAGGCCGGCGTGCACTCCGTGCACCACCTCGGCGACGAGGCCGAGACTCACTGCGCCGTCGCCTCGGCGTCGTCCAACCTCAACGCGGTCGGCGCGAGCTCCGTGGAGGTCAGCGGCCCGCTCGAGACCGACGCCGCGGCCCGTCCCCTCGATCCGGGCCCCCCACCTCTGCGCCTGGACACCCCCGTCCAGGAGCGCGCTCCTCCGCACCTCGCCTAGCTCGCCCGCTCGCCGTTCCCTGACGTCTTCGCGCTGAGCGCTCGTGGTCCGCCTGGCGGACGAGCACCCCGGGACGGATGTTCCTCACGTTGCCGGCGAAGAGGCGGGTGCCCGAGCGCCCGGTCCTGGTGAGCCGGCAGGAGCCGAGGACATGAGGGCAGTTCTGCTTGCCGTCGTCGTGATACTGACGCTGTCCGCGACCACCGTCGGGACCGCCCCGGCGGGATTCCGCGGCGGGGCGCTCGACCCACCCCGGCCGGCGCCGGAGATCGCCCTCCGCACCCACGAGGGAACCGATTTCCGCCTGAGCCGGTACCGCGGCGACGTTGTCGCCATCACCTTCGGCTACACCTTCTGCCCCGACGTCTGCCCGACGACGCTCGCCGAGCTGGCGCAGGTCCGCGCCCGGCTCGGCCCGGCCGGGGTGCGGCTCCGCGTCGTCTTCGTGACGGTCGACCCGGAGCGCGACGGACCCGAGCGCCTTCGCGCCTACGTGCACGCGTTCGACCGCACGTTCACCGGACTCACCGGGACGCCGGCGGAGCTCGCCGCGGTCCAGAAGGCGTACGGGGTCATCGCCAGGAAGCAGAGCGTCCGCGGGACCTCGGCCGCGTACCTCGTGGATCACTCCGCGTTCGTCTACGTCGTCGACGCCGAAGGGCGACTTCGTCTGATGTTTCCCTTCGGGACCCCGGTGGAGAACATGACCCACGACATCGGCCTCCTGTTACGGAGGTAGACCGGAGATCGGCATGCTACGGAGATTCCTGAGCGCGCTCTTCGTCGCCACACTGCTCACGGCCGCCGGCTTCCAGGCGGCCAAACCGACCCGTGCTGCCGACGGCATCGAGATCAAGAACGCCTGGGCCCGCCGTGCGCCGGCGATGGCGCACGGCCAGTCCGGCGGGCATGGCGGGCCGACGGGCCACAACGGGGCCGGCAACGGGGCCGTCTATGTGACGGTGACGAACCGGGGCGGCAGCCCCGACGCGCTGGTCGGCGCGGCCGCCGACGTCGCCGCGAGCGTCGAGCTGCACGAGACCGTCCACGAGGGCGGTGTCATGAAGATGCGGCCGCTGCCGCGGCTCGAGGTCCCGGCCGGGGGACGGCTGGAGATGAAGCCCGGTGGCTATCACATCATGCTGCTGGGTCTCAAGCGCGACCTCCATCCCGGGGACACGGTCGCCGTCACGCTCACGTTCGAGAAGGCGGGCTCCATGACCATCGAGGCGCCCGTGCGATGAGGGGAGCGGTCGGTCGAGCGTGGCGGGGTGCGCTGGGAATCGGGCGACGGCGCCGGTCGGTGTTCGTCCTGGGCGCGGCGGCGGCCGGAGTGGTGGCGGCTGCCGGCTGGGCCGCCTTCGCGCCGATCCCGGCGGGCCCCCGGGAGGTCGTGTACGTGATTCCCAGGGGGACCGCGGCCCGGATCGCGGCTGGCGAGGCGGTGGAGGTCTTTCCGCGACGGATGCGGTTCACGATCGGGGTCCGCGACCTCCTGATCCTCAGGAACGAGGACGACGAGCCCCAGAGCTTCGGTCCGGTCCTGCTCGCTCCGGGTCAGACGTACCGGGTCCCGTTCTCAGCCCCGGCGACCTTCGACTTCGTCTGTTCCGCGCATGACGAGGGCCCGCTCACTATCGTGGTGGAGCACGAGCCGGTGCCCGGCTGGCCGAGGCTGCGCTGGCGCCTGGCCGGCCTCCTGGGTGGGTGATCGCGGTGCGGCCTGAGCGCGTCGCGACGAGCGCGGCTCGCGCCCGACCACGACGGCGATGGCGACTGGCCGGCGCCGTTCTGTGGGCGGCCGTGGTGATCGCGGCGGGCGCGTGGCTCGCCCTGGGACGCCAGTTCGACCCCGCGCGCCGGATGGCGGTCGCGAGGGAACCCGGCGCGGACCGGCTCCCCGTCCTCGGCACGTTGCCGGGATTCGAACTGATGGAGCGGAGCGGCCGGCGCGTCGGGCTGGACGACCTGCGCGGCCACGTCTGGATCGCGACGTTCTTCTTCTCGCGCTGTCAGGACACGTGCACGCTCCAGAATGCCCGGCTCGCCCAGCTCCAGACGGACTTCGCCGCCACGCCGGACATCCGGCTCGTCTCGATCAGCGTCGACGGCACGCACGATACGCCCCCCGTGCTCCGGCGCTACGCGGCCGGGTTCGGGGCCGACCCGGAACGCTGGCTCTTCCTGACCGGAGATCCTCGAGCCGTCGCCCGGCTTGCCCAGGAGGCCTTCCGGGTCTCGGTGCTCGTCGCTCCGCGCTCGACGCCGGGCGGCCCGGCCCCGGTGCTCGGGCACAGCCCGGGGCTGGTGCTCGTCGACCGCCAGGGGCAGCTGCGCGGGTACTACCACAGCGAGGACGCGGCCGACGTCGATCGGCTCCGTCGGGACGTAGCGCTCGCACGTGAGGAGTCCGGGTGATCGGCTACCCGGTCCTGGCGACGGCGCTGGCGTCGTGGGACGCGCGGGGCGACGCGCTCGTCGTGCTATCGGCGCTCGCGGCCCTCTACGGTGTCGGCCAGTGGCGACTGGGCCGGCCGGTCCGTTCCCGCGGCCCGGCCGGCGCGATGAGGACGCTCGCCTTCACCGCCGCCCTCGTCGTCGTCGCCGGCGCCCTCCTGTCGCCGGTCGACGCGCTCGGCGGGCTGCTCCTCATCGCCCACATGGTGCAGCACGAACTGCTGGTCATGGTGGCGGCGCCCCTGCTGCTACTGGCCGACCCGCTGCCCCGCCTCCTGTGGGGCCTGCCTCGCCGTGTCCGGCGCGCGCTCGGGCGTCTCCTGGCACCGAGCGGGGCTTTGCGGGCCGCTCTCACCCACCTCATCCGCCTGCCGGTGGCCTGGGTGGTCTCGCTGGGAATCTTTTGGGGCTGGCACCACCCACTCGCCTACGAGGCCGCGCTTCGGAACGACCTCGTCCACGACCTGGAGCACCTGTCGATGTTCGCGGCCGGACTGCTCTTCTGGTTTCCCGTCATCGGCCCTGCGCCGCGAGTCCGGGCGCCGGCACCTCACGCGCTCCGCATCGTCTATGTGGTCGCCGCGCTCGTGCTGCCCGCGCTTCCGGCCATGACGATCGCGTTCCTCGCGCAGGAACCGCTCTACGGCTACTACACCGCCGTCCCGCGGATCTGGGGCCTGAGCGCGCTCGACGATCAGCGAGGGGCCTTCGCGCTGATGGCCCTGTGGGAACGCCTGACATTCCTGGTGGCCTTCGGCGTGCTCTTCCACCGGATGGTCGACGCTCGGGAACGCCGGCCGACGGCCGGCGACGCGGCGCTCGCCGCCGCGGATCGTCCGTGAAGCACGCCGGGTTCGCGGTCGCGGCCCTGCTCGTCTTCGCGGCGGTGGCCGCGGACCCCGGTTGGGCCGACCACGGGGGCCGGGAACGCCTGCGCCTCGCGCAGGCCGGGCCCTATGCCCTGTCGGTGTGGACCCGGCCCGATCCCCCGACCCCCGACGGATTTACCGTGAATGTCGCGGTGATGCGGCCCGACGACTTCGCGCCCGTGCTGGACGCGACGGTGCGGCTCGTCGTGAAATCCGCGGATCGCGACGAGCCCGGTCGTACGGTCGAGGCGCCGCGCGGCACCGGCCCGAACCGCCTCTATCATGGGGCGGCGATCAGAGTCCCCCGGCCCGGACGATGGGAGATCGGCGTCACGGTCGACGGGCCGGCGGGCGGCGGGGCCGCGGTCTTCGCGCTCGACGTCGAGCCGTCGTCGGTCGGCGGGCGTTGGCTCGTCGTCGGGCTCGGGGTAGCGCTGCTCTCCGCGATCGTTGCGGTGCTCGGCTGGCGCGCTGGCCGCCGGCGCCGGATCGAGCGAGTGGGGGGCCACCGCGCGGACACCGAGGGTGGGCGCCCCCGGACCACGCCCGTGACCAGACGCTCCAAGCGCTCGGCAACCCCACCCCGGGTGCCGGCGGCCCGTCCGGCCTGGGCCGTGGTCGCCCTCAGCGCCGCGGGCGGGGCGATCGCCGCCTACCTCGCCCTCGCCAAGCTGCTCGGCGCCAGCCCGCTTCTCTGCGACGCCGGCAGCCCGTGCGACATCGTGCAGGCGAGCCGCTGGTCGAGCCTGCTGGGCGTCCCCACGGCCCTCTGGGGTGCCGGGCTCTACGCGACGCTCGGGCTGCTCGCCGCCCGGCCGGTGACACCGCGCCGCTGGCTCTGGAGCTTCACGCTGGCGGTCGGCGGTGTCGCGTTCTCGGCCTACCTCACCGGTGTCTCGCTCCTCGTCCTCCGGGCCGCGTGCGGCTGGTGCCTGGCGTCGGCCGCGCTCATGCTCGGACTGCTGGTCGCCCTGTTCTGGTATCGGCCTCCGGCGGGGCCGCAGCTGGCGTGGCTGCGCCCCCCGCGGCTCGTGATCATCGGCGGTCTGGCGGCCGCCGCCGCCGTGGGCGGGTCGTTCGCGGTCTTCCACACCACCGCGCCGGCGTCACCCTACCACGAAGCGCTGGCCCGTCACCTCAGGGACAGCGGCGCGCGGTTCTACGGCGCCTACTGGTGCCCGGCCTGCCGCGAGCAGAAGGCCCTGTTCGGCGCCGCCGCGCACGACCTGCCGTACGTCGAGTGCGATCCCCGCGGCACCGCCGCCCGGCCGGACCTGTGCGCGCGGGACGGGGTGCGTGTCTTCCCGACGTGGGTCATCCAAGGGCGGCGCTACGAGGGGGTGATGTCACCAGAGAGGCTGGCGCAGCTCTCGGGGTTCACCCCGCCGAGCGCGGGACCGTTTCGGTCCAGCAGCCGCCGCCTCCCCGGGGGCGGCAGTCCCGACATGGGCAACGTGAGCGCTGACGGGCGGGTGCTCTGGCTCTCCGGCCGATTTGACGATGTCGTTTATGCGGTCGACACTTCCACCGGAGCCGTGCGGAAGGTCCCGGTCGGCAAGGAACCGCACGGGCTCGGGGTGTGGCCGCAGCCGGGGCGGTACTCGAGCGGCCACACCGGGAATCTGCGGTGACTCGACGACGCGAACAGCCATGACCGGTGAGCCGGCCACGCAAGCGTGGCCGGCACCTCGGGCCACTCGTCGTGCGGCCCGGCGATGGCGAGCAGGGCAGGCAACGAGCCGGCGAAGGAGGGCAGCATGTCGATGAGGCGGATGTTCGTCGCGGGGTTCGCGATCGGCGTGACAGTTGTCACCCTGGCGGCTCGGGGAGCGTGCGCGGACAAGGACAATCACACCCACCCGCCCGGCACGCCACCCCACGAGCACCCGAAGGCGCCGGTGCGGATCACCATGGAGGAGCTGCACAAGCACGGAGGCGTCCCGCCTGGCTGGCGGCTGACCGTACCGCCCGGAGAACCCAGGGCCGGCCGGGAGGTCTTCGCCAGGCTCGAGTGCTACAAATGCCACGAGGTGAAGGGCGAGCACTTCCCGCAGGCCGCCAAGGCGCCGGGGAACGTGGGGCCCGACCTGACCGGCATGGGCAGTCACCACCCTCCCGAGTACCTCCTGGAGTCGATCCTGAACCCCAACGCCGTCATCGTCACGGGCCCCGGCTACACCGGGCCCGACGGGCTCTCGATCATGCCCGATTACCGGGAAAGCCTCACGGTCGCGGAACTGATCGACCTCGTCGCCTACTTGCGGAGCTTCAAGGCCGAGCACGCCCACCGGCCGGCAGGCCCAAGCGGGCACGCGCCGCCCGCGCCCGCACACGAAGATAAGCCCAAGGGGCACTGATGGGACGGCGGGCGACCACGGCCCGGTCGCCGCGGCGACCGGCTTCGGGAGGGGCGCCCGAGAAGGATCCGCACGGGCGGAGGGAATGCGGAGGACGCACGTCGTCCGGCTCTTCATTCTGGCCCCGGCGGTGCTCCTGCTGGGCCCACCGAGGTGCGGCTCTGGTTCAACGAGCGCCTGGAGGCCGCCTTCTCGAAGCTCACCGTGGTGCTGTTCACCCTCCCGGACTCGCTGCCGCGGCTCGAAGAGATGGACCGGGCCGGGACGAAGATCGGCTTCGCCGGCGCTCGCGTGATCGCCGTCCCCATGGCGGCGAGCTGAAATCGACGCCCTGCGGAGGGAGCTCGATCGACTCAGCCGGGGGCACGCCCGGGCGACCCAGCCCCGACAGGCGCGGAGGGAAGCGAGTCGGGGGCGCCGATCCGCCGCCCTCGGGCCGGACGGCCGTCCGGGAACTGACCCCTGTCGGCCCGGACGGCGGGACCACAGCCCGCGGGACCGACGGGGCTACTCGAGCGGGCCGACGGCGGCTTCGACGGCGGCCAGGAGGGTGCCGTCCTCGACCAGCGCGAGGGCGGCGTCCAGGTCGCCTTTCAGGTAGCGGTCGCCGGCCAGCGGGGGGATGCGGCGGCGGACGGCGTCGCGGGCGGCGGCGCTGGGCTGAAGATCGGCCGCACCGGTCGACGGCCGGGCGCCGGCGGGATACCCGGGCCGGCGCGTTATGGCAGGAGGTCGGCGACGGCGATGAGGGCTTCCGGCCGGCCGAGCGGCGAGACCGCGGCGCCGGGCCCGAGCCGCTCGACCTCGAGATAGCGCCAGCCGAAGTCGGCCGACGGGTCCGGTCCCGGCCGGCGGTAGACCTCCACGATCCGCTCGACGAGGTTCACGATCCAGTAGTCCGGTACGCCGGCCCGCGCGTAGAGGCTGCCCTTGTGGCGGCGGTCGAAGGCGACGCTCGACTCCGCGACCTCGACCACGAGGACCGGCCTGGACGGATGCTCGGCGAGGTAGTCGCGGGGATGGCCGGGCACCACCGCCAGGTCGGGCTCCGGCTCCGATTCCTCGTCGAGCGCCAGCGGGTTCTGCTCGCGCACCGTGAAACCGGGTCCGAACGCGACCCGCAGCGCCTCGCGGGCGAGCGTCACCGCCGTGGCGTGGGGACTGCCCTTGGGCTCGGCGACGACGAGCCGGCCGCCGATCAGCTCGACCGGCTCGTCCTCGTGCAGGATGCCGCACTCGATGAGCCGGTCGTACTCCCGGCGGGTCCAGCGGCGGGTCGGGACGGGATCGGCCATCCGTGGGCCATCGTAGCCACGCCCCGGTCCGCAGGTCAACGCCTGGCGGTCTACTCCAGCGGGCCGACGGCGGCCTCGACGGCGGCCAGGACGGTGCCGTCCTCCACCAGCGCGAGGGCGGCGTCCAGGTCGGCTTTCAGGTAGCGGTCGCCGGCCAGCGGGGGGATGCGGCGGCGGACGGCGTCGCGGGCGGCGGCACTGCCCCGCCCGGGCGCGAGCGGCGCCCGCAGGTCCAGGGCCTGTGCGGCCAGCAGCAGCTCGATGGCCAGCACCCGGCGCACGTCGCTCACCGCCGCCCGCGTCTTGAGGGCCGAGGCGGCGGCCAGGGCGTTGTAGTCCTCCTGCAGGCCCGAGGCTGGGATCGAGTCCACGCTGGCCGGCTGGGCCAGCCGCTTGCACTCGGCCACCAGGCTGGCGGCGACGTACTGGGCGATCATGTAGCCCGAGTTCACGCCGCCCTCGGCGGCCAGGAAGGCCGGCAAGCCCTCGCTGGTCAGCGGGTTGACCAGCCGGTCGATGCGCCGCTCACTGATGCCCGCCAGCTGCGCCAGCCCCACCGCCAGCGTGTCGAGCGCGAGCCCGAGCGGCTCGCCGTGGAAGTTGCCGCCGGAGAGGACGGCGCCGTCGGCGGCGAAGACGAGCGGGTTGTCGGTGACGGCCGCCGCCTCCCGCTCCAGGACCTCGCGGGCGAAGCCCACCGCCGCCCGCGCCGAGCCGTGCACGGCCGGCATGCAGCGCAGGCTGTAGGCGTCCTGCACGCGCGTGCAGTCGCGGTGGGAGGCGATGATGGCGCTGTCGGCGGTGAGGCGCCGGAGGTTGGCGGCCGAGGCCTGCTGCCCGGGGTGCGGGCGCAGCGCGTGGATGCGCGGGTCGAAGGCGGCGTTGGTCCCCATCAGCGCTTCCAGCGACATCGCGCCGGCCACGTCGGCCAGCCGCACGAGCCGGGCGGCGTCGAGCACGGCCAGCGCGCCCACGCCCGTCATCAGGTGGGTGCCGTTGAGCAGCGCCAGCCCCTCCTTGCTCTCGAGGACGAGCGGGGCGATGCCGGCTCGGCCGAGCGCCTCGGCGGCCGGCACCCGGCGCCCGTCCACCCAGGCCTCGCCCTCGCCGATCAGGCAGAGGGCCACGTGGGCGAGCGGCGCCAGGTCGCCGGAGGAGCCGAGCGAGCCGCCTTCCGGGACGACCGGGTGCACGCGCCGCTCGAGGCAGGCGACGACCGTCTCGGCCACCACCGGCCGCACGCCCGAGGCGCCGCGGCAGAGCGAGGCGGCGAGCAGGAGCAGCACCGCCCGCACCTCGTCCTCCGGAAGCGGAGGGCCGACGCCGCCGGCGTGGGAGAGGACCAAGTTGCGCTGCAGGCGCGCGCGCTCGGAGGGCGGGATGAGGACGTCCTTGAGCCGACCCACCCCGGTGGTGATGCCGTAGACGCGCTCGCCGGTGTCGTCCAGGCGCTCGAGCCAGGCGCGGGCGGCGGCCATGGCCTGCCGGGCCCGCTCGCCGATGCGGACCGCGGCGGCGCCCCGGGCGACGGCCTCGACCTCCTCCAGCCGGAGCGGGCCGCCGTCGAGGACGACGGTCAGATCCGCCATCCGCGCGTGAGCTCGCGCACGCGGGCCAGGAGCTCGGCGGCGTCCACGCTCCGGAGCCTCCCGCCCTCGACCACCCGGCGGCCGTGGACCCAGACGTCGGTGATCGCCTGGAGCGACATGGCGTAGACGACGGACTTCAGGAGGTCGGTGGGCGGGTGGAGCGAGGGGTGTCCGAGGTCCACCGCGACCAGGTCGGCCAGGTAGCCCGGCGCCAGGAGCCCGGCCTCCAGCCCCAGGATCTCGGCGCCCGAGCGCGTGCCGAGGTCGAAGGCCGTCTCGGCGGCCAGCGCCGCGCCGTCCAGGAGCCGCACGCGCTGCAGCAGCGAGGCCATGCGCATCTCCTCGAAGACCGAGAGGCGGTTGTTGGTGCAGCCGCCGTCGGTGCCCAGGCCCACCCGCACGCCCGCCCGCAGCAGCTCGGGCAGGCGCGTGATGCCGTCGCCCAGGAACATGTTGGAGGACGGGCAGTAGGCCAGGGCCGCCCCGCGGGCGCCCATCAGCGCGACCTCCTCGTCGTCGAGCCACACGCAGTGCACGCCGATCATGCGGGGCCCCAGCACGCCCAGCCGGTCCAGGTAGCGGATGGGCGTGGCCCCGTGCTCGCGCAGGGTGCGCTCGCCCTCGTAGCGGCCCTCGGCCACGTGGATGTGGAACGGCGTGTTCTCGGCCTCGGCCACCTCCCACCCGGCCCGGATCATGGCCGGCGAGGCGCCGTGCGGGCTGTGGGGCGCCGGCTGCACGCGCACCATCGGGTCGGCCCGGTGGCGGGCGATCAGCTCGCGCGTGCGGCGCGCCGCCTCGGCCACGGGCTCGCGGTAGCGCGCGGGCGCTCCCTCCCAGTCGTACAGGGCCCGGGCCAGGACCAGGCGGATGCCCACCTGCCGGGCCGCCTCGATGACCGCCTCGGCGTTCTCGTTGCCCGCGTCCTGGATGTAGAAGAAGTCCACGCAGGTCGTGGCGCCGTGCAGCAGCATCTCGGCGAAGGCGAAGGCGGCGCCCAGCGCGAGGGCCGGGCGGTCGAGCCGGGCCGAGAACGGGTAGAGGACGCGGTCGCGCCAGCCCGTGAAGTCCAGGTCGTCGCCCAGGCCCCGCAGCAGCGACTGGAAGGTGTGGCAGTGGGCGTTGACCGTCCCCGGCAGCAGGGCGCGGCCGGGCAGCGCCACGTCGCCCGGCGCCGGCGCGCCCGCCGGCTCCACGGCGGCGATGCGGCCGTCCGCGATGGCGACGGCGTGCCCCGCGCGCCAGCCCCCGGGGGTGAGGACCAGGTCAGCGCAAAGCCGCATCGTGGACGAGGCGGCCCGCCTTCACGACGGCGCTCACGTGGTTGACGCCGTAGAAGTAGGAGAGCCACCGCCAGTTCGGGACGTCGCACAGCAGCAGGTCGGCCTGCTTGCCCGGCGCCAGCGAGCCCACCTCGCCGGCCAGAAGAGCGGCGTGGGCGCCGTGCAGCGTGACCCCCAGCAGCGCCTCCTCGGGCGTCATCTTCATCTGGCTCACCGCCATCGTCATGACCAGCTGCAGGTTCAGCCCCATGGAGGAGCCGGGATTGAAGTCCGAGGCCAGGGCCACCCGCACGCCCGTCTCCAGGAAGCGCCGGGCGGGCGCGGAAGGCAAACCCAGAAAGAAGGCGGTGCCGGGCAGCAGCGTGGCGGTCACCCCGGCCGCCTTCATGCGCGCCACGTCCTCGACCCGGGCCGCGAGCAGGTGATCGGCGCTGAGGGCGCGCACCTCGGCCGCCAGCGCGGCGCCGCCCAGCGGCGCGAACTCGTCGGCGTGGAACTTGGCCCGGAGCCCGTGGCGGGCGCCGGCCTCCAGCACCCGCCGGGCCTGCGCGACCGAGAAGACGCCCTCCTCGCAGAACACGTCCACGTACCGGGCCACCCCCTGGGCGGCCACCGCCGGCAGCATCTCCTGCACGATCAGGTCCACGTAGGCGTCGGTGCGCCCGCGGTACTCGGGCGGCACCTCGTGGGCCCCGCAGAAGGTCGCCTGGACGGCCACCGGCTCCAGCGCGCCCAGCCGGCGCACGGCCTCCAGCATCTTCAGCTCGTCGGCGGTGGTCAGCCCGTAGCCGGACTTGATCTCGATGGTCGTCGTGCCGTGGGCCAGGGCCAGCCGCAGCCGGGGCCGGGCGAGCGCCACCAGCTCCTCGACGCCGGCCGCCCGGGTGGCCCGCACGGTGGCGAGGATGCCGCCGCCGGCGGCGGCGATCTCCTGGTAGGAGGCCCCGCGGGCCCGCAGCGCGTACTCGTGCTCGCGGGAGCCGGCGAAGACCAGGTGGGTGTGCGAGTCCACGAAGCCGGGCACCGCGACCCGTCCCCGCCCGTCCAGCTGCGCGGCGTCCGGCCAGGCCCGGCGGTCGAGGCGGCTCTCAGGCCCAACCCACGCCACGCGGCCGCCGGCCGCGACGAGCGCGCCGCCGGGGATGACCCCGAGCGGGCCCTCCCCCGGCGCCGGCTCGCACGTCACGACCTCGGCCAGGTTGGTGACGACGAGATCGCCCGGGGCCATCGCCGGCCGCCGTCACGTCGTGATGCCGGGCAGGTCGAGGCGGTGGCGCCGCGCGGCCGCGATCGCCTCCTCGTAGCCGGCGTCGGCGTGCCGCATGATGCCGGTGCCCGGGTCCGTCGTCAGGACGCGCTCCAGGCGCCGCGCCGCATCCGCCGTGCCGTCGGCCACCACGACCATGCCGGCGTGGATCGAGTAGCCGATGCCGACCCCGCCGCCGTGATGCACGCTGACCCAGGTGGCCCCGGCCGCCGTGTTGAGGAGCGCGTTGAGGACGGGCCAGTCGGCGATGGCGTCCGAGCCGTCGCGCATGGATTCCGTCTCCCGGTTGGGCGAGGCGACGGAGCCGGCGTCCAGATGGTCGCGGCCGATCACGATGGGCGCCTTCACGCGCCCGGAGGCGACCAGGTCGTTGAAGATCCGGCCCGCTCGCGCCCGGTCCCCGTGGCCGAGCCAGCAGATGCGGGCCGGCAGCCCCTGGAAGGGCACGCGCTCGTGGGCCAGGCGCAGCCACCGCACCAGGTGCTCGTTGTCGCGGAAGGCCTCCATGAGCGCGCGGTCGGTGGCGTGGATGTCGGCCGGATCGCCCGACAGCGCCACCCACCGGAATGGCCCCTGCCCCTCGCAGAACAGCGGCCGGATGAAGGCGGGCACGAAGCCCGGGTACGCGAAGTCGCGGACCCCGGCCCGCTCGGCCTCGGCCCGGATGTTGTTGCCGTAGTCGAACAGGACGGCGCCCTGCCGCTGGAACTCCAGCATGGCCCGCATGTGGATGGCCAGCGACTCGTAGGCGCGCCGCAGGTACTCCTCGGGGTCGCGCCGCCGGAGCGCGGCGGCCTCGGCCACGCTCAGGCCGGCCGGGATGTAGCCGTTGAGCATGTCGTGGGCGGCCGTCTGGTCCGTGACCACGTCGGGCCGCACGCCGCGGGCGGCCAGCGCGGGGTGCACCTCGGCGGCGTTGCCGTGGACCGCGATGGACAGCGGCTCGGCCTTCTTGCAGGCGGCCCCGGCCCAGCCCAGCGCCTCGTCCACGGAGGCGGTCACCCGGTCCACGTAGCCCAGGCGGTGGCGGCGCTCGATGCGGTCGCGGTCGATCTCCACGACGATCGCCACGCCGCCGTTCATGGTGATGGCCAGCGGCTGGGCGCCGCCCATGCCGCCCAGCCCGGCCGTGAGCACCAGGCGCCCGGCCAGGCTGCCGCCGAAGTGCTTGCGCGCGCAGGCCCCGAACGTCTCGTAGGTGCCCTGCAGGATGCCCTGGGTGCCGATGTAGATCCACGAGCCGGCCGTCATCTGGCCGTACATCGTGAGCCCCAGGGCCTCGTAGCGGCGGAAGTGCTCCCAGTCGCCCCAGGCGGGCACCAGCAGGGCGTTGGCGATGAGCACGCGCGGCGCGTCGGGATGCGTGCGGAAGACGCCGACCGGCTTGCCGGACTGGACGAGCAGCGTCTCGTCGTCGCCCAGCCGCCGCAGGGTGGCGACGATCCGGTGGTAGGCCGCCCAGTCCCGGGCCGCCTTGCCCGAGCCGCCGTACACGACCAGGTCCTGCCAGCGCTCGGCGACATCGGGGTCGAGGTTGTTCATCAGCATCCGGAGCGCCGCCTCCTGCCCCCAGCCCCGGCAGGAGCGCTCGGCGCCGCGCGGCGCCCGGATGGGCTCGCTCGGACGCCCGGCGTCGGCCGGCACGGTCAGGCGCCCATGATGTGGTAGCCGCAGTCCACGTGCAGGACCTCGCCGGTGATGCCGGAGGCCATGGGCGAGGCCAGGAACAGGGCGGCGTCGGCGACCTCGCGCACCTCGACGTTGCGGCGCAGCGGCGCCTTCTCGGCGTGCATGCGCAGCATCTCGGTGAAGTTGCGGACGCCGCGGGCGGCCAGCGTGTTGATCGGGCCGGCCGAGATGGCGTTGACGCGGATGCCCCGGGCGCCCAGCTCGGCGGCCAGGTAGCGCACGGACGCCTCCAGGGAGGCCTTGGCCGCCGCCATGACCTTGTAGGTGATCGTCACCTTCTCGGCGCCGAAGTAGGTCATGGCCAGCACCGAGGGGTGGCTCGACTTCTCCAGCAGCGGCAGGGCGGCGCGGGTGAGGGCGATCAGCGAGTAGGCGGACACGTCGTGGGCCACGCGGAAGCCCTCCCGCGAGGTCTCCACGAACGTCCCGTCCAGGTCGGCCTTGGGCGCGAAGGCCACCGAGTGCACCAGCGTGTCGAGGGCGGGGAACTGCCGGCCCAGCTCGGTGAAGACGGCGTCGATCTCGGCGTCGGAGGTGACGTCGCACGGGTAGAGGAGCGAGCCGGGGATCGTGTCGGCCAGCTCGGCGACGTTGTCCCGGAGCCGCTCGCCCTGGTAGGTGAAGGCCAGCCGCATGCCGGCCCCCGCCAGCGCCTGGGCGATGGCCCAGGCGATGGACCGCTTGTTGGCCACCCCGAACACGATGCCGCTCTTGCCGTCCAGGAGCTTCATGGCCGCCCTCCGCGCCCATCATAGTACGACCCGGGGCGGCCCCGCCGCGTTCGCGATGTATCATGGGCCGGCATGCTCACCAACCACGTCAAGCGCGCGCTCCGGGCGGGCCGCCCCCAGTTCGGCACCCTCCTCAACGTCGGCGATCCCCTGGTGGCCGAGCTGATGGCCTCGGTCGGCTTCGACTGGCTCCTGGTGGACACCGAGCACGGCCCCATCGACCTGGCGCCGCTGGCCACCATGCTCGCCTGCATCACGCGCTACCCGGTGGCGCCCCTGGCCCGCGTCCACGCGCTCGCCGAGGAGAACGTCAAGCGGGTCCTCGACGCCGGGGCCTGGGGCATCCTGGCCCCCAACGTCCGCACCCGGGAGGAGGCCGAGCGGCTGGTGGCGGCCTGCAAGTACCCCCCGGCCGGCGTGCGCAGCCTGGGCGCCGGCCGCTTCCCGCTCGCCTTCAAGACCGACCCCCGGACGTACTTCGCCCGCGCCAACGACGAGATCCTGGTCATCGTGCAGATCGAGCACGTCGAGGCGGTCGAGAACATCGACGCCATCCTGGGCGTGCCGGGGGTGGACGCCTGCTACGTGGGGCCCAACGACTGGTGCGCCTCCTGCGGCCTGCCGCCCTCGCTGGAGCCGCCCCACCGGGAGTTCGAGGAGGCGATGCAGGCGGTGCTGGCCGCCGCCCGCCGTCACGGCGTCGCGGCCGGCATCCACTGCGCGACCACCGAGACCGTGAACCGCCGGATCGGCGAGGGCTGGACGCTGGTCGGCATGCTGAGCGACCAGCGCCTCCTGCTCGACGCCGCCCGCGCGGTCCGGGACGCCGTGAAGACGGAGCGGGCGGGCCCGGACGCTCCGTGAGCGGGCCCCAGCCCGCCCTCGACGTCCTGGGCGTCATCCCCGCCCGCCTGGCCTCCACGCGGCTGCCCCGCAAGGTCCTGCGCGAGATCGCCGGCCGGCCGATGCTGTGGCACGTCTGGGAGCGCGCCCGGCGGGCGCCCGAGCTGCGCGACGTCGTCGTGGCCACCGACGCCGACGAGGTGCTGGAGGCCTGCCGGCGGCTGGGCATCCCGGCCGTGCGCACGGCGGCCGAGCATCCGTCCGGGACCGACCGCGTGTGGGAAGTGGCCCAGGCGCGGGCCGCGGACGTGTACGTCAACATCCAGGGCGACGAGCCCCTGGTCACGCCCGGCCATATCGCGGCGCTGGTGGCGCCCTTCCGGCAGGCGGCCGCCACCCAGGTCACCACGCTGAAGATCCGGGCCACCCCCGAGGAGGCGGCCAGCCCGAACGCGGTCAAGGTGGTGTGCGCCCCCGACGGGCGCGCGCTCTACTTCTCGCGCCACGCCATCCCCTACGACCGGGACGGCCGCGGGGCCCCCCGCTTCAAGCACATGGGCCTCTACGCCTACCGGCGCCAGGCCCTGGAGACCTTCCACCGCCTGCCGCCCTCCCCGCTCGAGCAGGTCGAGCGCCTGGAGCAGCTCCGCTTCCTGGAGCACGGCATCGCCGTCGTCGTCATCGAGACCGGGGAGCCCACGATCGGCGTGGACACCGAGGAGGATCTCCGGGCCGTCGAGGCGTGGCTGGCCCGCCGCCCGGCGTGAGAAGCCGCTTCACGATCCTGGGCCTCATCCTGGCGGCCCAGACCGTCGCCAACATCGGCCCGCTGGGCATCCCGGCCGTGGCCGCGCTGATCCGCGACGACCTCGGGCTGACGCTGACCCAGGCCGGCTCCTTCCTCTCGGCCTACTACATCGGCCCCATCCTCATGTCGCTGCCGGCGGGGACCATGGCCGACCAGTGGGGCATCGCCCGCACGCTGGTGCTGGGCCAGGTGGTCATCGCCGGCGGCCTGCTGGCCGTGAGCGCCTCCGGCTCGTATCCGGTCCTCATCGTGCTGCTGGTCCTGGCCGGCTTCGGCTACGGGATGCTGAACCCGACCTCCACCAAGGCGGTCATGGCCTGGTTCCCCCTCTCCCAGCGGGCCACCGCCGTGGGACTCAAGCAGGTCGGGCTGCCGTTCGGCGGCGCGCTGGGCGCCGCCCTCCTGCCCGCGCTGGCGCTGAGCGTGGGCTGGCGGGGAGCGGTGGTGATCGCGGCGCTCGGCCTCGTGGCGACCGCCGCCGCCTCGATGGTCCTCTACCGCGACCCGCCCGACCTGCCCCCGCCGGCGCCCGGCGCCCGCCATGCGGTGCGCGCGGTGCTCCTCACCCGCGACCGCTGGATGGTGGCCATCGCCACGCTCATGTTCGCCGCCGTCCAGACCGTCTGGATGGCCTTCCTGGTGCTCTACCTGACCGACGTGGTGGGCCTGCCGCTCCTGGCCGCCGCCCGGTACCTAGCCCTGGCCCAGGTGGCCGGCATGGGGGGCCGCATCGCCTTCGGCCTGCTGTCCGACCGCGTCTTCGGCGGCCGGCGGCGCCCGCCCCTGGCCCTGGCCGGCGGCGGGTCGGCGCTGTGCTCGCTGGCCATCGCCGCCACGGGGCCGGGCACGCCGGCGCCGCTGCTGGGCCTCACCGCGCTGGTCTTCGGCTTCTGCGGCATCGGCTGGAACGGCGTGCAGCACACGCTCATGGCCGAGCTGGCCGGGCCGCGCTCGGCGGGCACCGCGGTGGGGCTGGGGCTGGCCGTCTCCTCGCTCGGCGTGACGCTGGGGCCCCCGGTGTTCGGCTGGTCGGTGGAGCGGCTGGGGGGCTACGCCGGGCCCTGGGTGGGCCTGGCGCTGCTGATGGCGCTGGCGCTAGCCCTGCTGGCCCTGGTGCGGGAGCGCCGGCGCCTGGCGTAGCTCCACGGTGCGCACCGGGAACGGGATCTCGATCCCCTCGGCGCGCAGCCGCCGCAGGATGCGCTTGCGCAGCTCGTGCTGGACCAGGTACTGGTCCACGAACGTGCTGACCTGGCAGATGAGCGTGAAGTCGAGCGAGTACGCCCCGAAGCCGGGGATGAAGCGCACGAAGGGCGCCGGGTCGGCCAGCAGGCCGGGCACCTCGCCGGCGGCGCGGGCGGTCTCCTCGACCAGGATCCGCTCGACGTGGTCCGGGTCGCTGCCGTAGGCCACGCCGACCGGGATCAGCAGCGACATCCGCGACTCCGGCAGGTCGTAGTTGATGATGATCGACTCGGCGACGCGCTTGTTGGGCACGATCACGACGTTGTTCTGCAGCATCCGCACCCGGGTGGACCGCCAGCCCACGTCCACCACGAAGCCCTCGATGGTGTCGGCGATCTTCACGTAGTCCCCCACCCGGATCGGCCGGTCGGCCAGCAGGTGCATGCCGGCGAACAGGTTGGAGAGCGTGTCCTGCAGGGCCAGGGCCACGGCCAGGCCGCCCACGCCGAGGGCGGTGAGGATCGGCGTGATCTCGACGCCCAGCGCCGACAGCAGGACCAGCGCGCCCACGATGAGGACCAGCCCGCGGGCCGCCGTGCGGGCCAGCCCGGTGACCCCCACGCCGAAGGCGCGGCGCTCGCCGACCCGGGCCACCAGGCCGCCCAGCGTGCCGGCCAGCGTGAGCGTCACGGAGACGATGATGGCGACGCGCAGGAGCAGGTTCAGCTGCGCGCTCAGGCTGCGCGGCATGTGCGTCAGCTCGTCGGCCAGGCCGACGGCGACGACGAGGGCCAGCACCAGCGCCCACAGGAAGGAGGGCAGCCGCAGCGCGTCCACGAGCGGCGCCAGCCCGTCGGGGCGGGCGGCCCAGCGGCGCAGGGCGGCCAGGACGGCCGCCCGGAGCGCCAGCGCGGCGATGGCGGACACCACGAAGGCCAGGGCCGGCCACACCAGCGGCGACATCGCGCTCATGCTATCGTAGGGCCGGCATGGGCCGCGCCGGATTCTTCTACGGCTGGGTGGTCGTCGGCGCCGCCGCGCTCATCACCTGCATGGGCATGGGCGCCCTCTTCTCGCTCGGCGTCTTCCTCAAGCCGATCGAGGAGTCCATGGGCTGGAGCCGGACCGGCATCTCGACCATCGCGCTCCTCAACTGGATCTTCATGGGGCTGGGCTCGTTCCTGTGGGGCGCGCTCTCCGACCGGTTCGGCACCCGCGTGGTCGTGCTGGCCGGGGGCGGCCTGCTGGGGCTCGGGCTCGTGCTGTCGAGCCAGGTGGCGGCGCTCTGGCAGCTGCACGTCACCTTCGGCGGCATGGTGGGGCTGGCCGTGGGCGCCTTCTACGCGCCGCTGACCGCCACCGCCACCCGCTGGTTCACGGCCAGCCGCGGCCTGGCCGTGGCCACCGTCTCGGCCGGCATCGGCTTCGGGGTCCTGATCATCTCGCCCCTGGCCCGCTGGCTCACCACGCTCTTCGACTGGCGGACCGCCATGCTCGTCATCGGCGACCTGGCCTGGCTGGTCGTCATCCCGGCCGCCCTGCTGATCCGCGAGCAGCCCGGGGACGTGGGCGTGGTGGCCCGCGGCGGCGAGGCCCGCGCGCAGCGGGAGTACTCGGCCGGCGAGGTCCTGCGCACGCCCCAGTTCTGGGTCATCGCGCTGACGCACTTCGCCTGCTGCGCCGCCCACTCCGGCCCCATCTTCCACATGGTCACCCACGCCATCGACCAGGGCGTGGCCCGCATGACCGCCGCCACCGTGCTGAGCGTGTCCGGTCTGGCCTCCGTGTTCGGGCGCCTGGGCACCGGCCTGCTGGCCGACCGGATCGGCGCCAAGCCCACGCTGATCGGCGGCCTGGTCCTGCAGGGGGCGGTCATCATGGCCTACCTGCCGGCCGGCAGCGCCCGTGACTTCTACGCCCTGGCCCTGGTCTTCGGCATCGCCTACGGGGGCGTCATGCCGCTCTACGCCCTGCTGACCCGCGAGTACTTCGGCGACCGGGTGATGGGCACGGCCTACGGCGGCGTGTTCCTCGTCTCCACGCTGGGCATGGGTCTGGGCTCGTTCGCCGGCGGCTGGATCTACGACCACCTGGGCGCCTACGCCTGGCTCTTCATCTCCTCGGCCGGCATCGGGCTGATGGCCGCCCTGCTGGCCCTCACCTTCCGCCCGCCCCGCCTGGCTCCGGCCCCGGCCGTCGCGGCAGCCGCTCGCTGACCGCGCGCCCGTCGGGTTGACACCCCGCAGCGGGGGTGGTATCACAGCGTCACTTTTCTTCGTTTGACCGTCACTTACGAGGCGGCGGCTAGATGACCAAGGAGGAGCCAGCATGAGCGACCCGCATGTCGACCGACGGCAGTTCCTGAAGGTGTCCGGCACCGCCGCGGCCGTGGCGGCGACCGGCCTGGAGGGAATCCTGGCCGCCCGCCGTGCCCCCGCCCACGCCCAGGGGACCAGGCTGCACTGGGTCCGCTGGGTGGACTTCATCCCCGAGTCCGACGTCGAGCTGAAGCGCCAGATGCCGGAGGCGTCGAAGGCGCTGGGGGCCGAGGTGACGCTCGAGACCATCAACGCCAACGACCTCCAGCCGCGGATCACGGCCGCCATCCAGTCGGGGGCCGGCGCCGACATCTTCATGTTCCAGTACAACTGGGCCCACCTGTACCAGAACTCGGTGGTGGACGTGTCGGACGTGGCCGAGCCCATCGGCAAGGCCGAGGGCGGGTTCTACGACGTGTTCGGCGCCGGCAGCCGGGTGAACGGCCGCTGGCTGGCCGTGCCGCACTCCATCGTGGGGAACGCCGTCGCCTACCGGCGCTCCTGGCTGCGCGAGGTAGGCGCCAGCGAGCCGCCCAAGACCTGGGACCAGGCGCGCAAGATCTTCAGCGCGCTCAAGAAGAAGGGCCGGCCGTACGGCCAGACCCTCGGCCACACCTTCGGCGACGCGCCGACCTTCACCTACCCGCTGCTGTGGGCCTTCGGCGGCGCCGAGACCGACCAGAGCGGCAAGAAGGTGGTCCTGCAGAGCAAGGGCGCCCTGGAGGCCGTGAAGTTCCTGCAGGCGTTCTGGAAGGAGGCCTGCGACGAGGGCGGGCTGGCCTGGGACGACACCAACAACAACCGGGCCTTCCACGCCGGCGAGATCTCGGCGTCGCTCAACGGCGCCTCCATCTACCTGGTGGCCAAGCGCCAGAAGGACAAGATCAAGGACGACCAGGGCAAGCCGCTCTACGAGGACATCGACCACTACGACCTGCCGGCCGGCCCGGCCGGACAGTTCACGATGTACCTGCCGCACTCGCACGCGATCATGAAGTACTCGAAGAACCAGAAGCTGGCCAAGGACTTCCTCCGGTGGCTGCACCGCAAGGAGAACTACGACAAGTGGTTCGCCACCCAGGAGGCCTACTCGGTCGGCGCCACCCAGGTGTGGGAAGATCACCCCATGTGGCAGAAGGTGGACAAGCCGCTGCGCATGTTCCAGCGCGCCGGCCGCAACACCCGGATCTTCGGGTACGCCGGCCCCGCCACGGCCAAGGCCACCGAGGTGTTCTCGAAGTACATCATCACGGACATGTTCGCCAAGGCGGCGCAGGGCGCCAAGCCCGAGGACGCCGTCGCCTGGGCCCACGGCGAGCTGAAGAAGATCTACGAGGGATAGGAGACCACCCGGCCGGCCGCCGGGC
>FWPU01005819.1_pt1 | contig 25885 bp, 21 predicted proteins | sample 2228361 | NCBI WGS metagenome assembly FWPU01 (sample SAMEA103939777, study PRJEB20133) | metagenome | reverse complement strand
CCCGTCAACCCCTTCTAGTCTCACTCTTCCCCTCTCCTGACGGAGGTCAGGAGAGGGGAAGGGACAGGGGGAGGGGTGAGGCTGAACAGATACCTCTCGCTTATCATAATGGATCATGACCCGATACGTCGGACCACGTGAAACCGAAAGTGGCCCGGCACAAAATAGCTGTTGGAATAATCCACCACCTGGCCGTCTTGAGCGATCAGCTGTGCCTCAAGCCGCATCACAGGCGCGCCTCGCTGAATGTGCAGGCGTCGCGCCAGGTCGCTGCTCGCCGCCTCGGCTGACAATTCGGTGCGGGAATGTGCTAGCGCAGGCCAGCCGCGCGCCAGGAAATGATCCAACACGGAACCGTGAAAGTCGGCGCTCAGCTCGATGCAACAGAGATAGGCTACAGGCACCACATCGGTCAGGTAGGCAATGCGTTGTCCGGCCGCTTCGATCACCCGGGTGATTACCGTCACGGCGCCGCCTGCGGCCAGGCCCAGCTTCTCGCGCTCGCCGACCGTCGCCGGCCGTTCCTCCATACGCACTTCGCTCATCTGGGTGTGCAGGCCGAGGCGCTGTGCCAGCCGCTCCAGGCTCTCCAGCACCTCCAGGCCAGCCTCGATCACCGGCGGGGGGTGTGCCACAAAAGTGCCGACGCCGTGACGCCGGACGATCACCCGCTCCTCCTCCAGCTGGCGCAGCGCCTCGCGCAGCGTCGGCCGCGAGATGCCCAGCCGTTCGGATAGCTCGGGTTCCGACGGCAATCGGTCGCCGGGCTGATAGCGGCCCTCTTGGATCAGCGTCCGCAAAGCCTCGCTGGCCCGCGTGTAAAGCGGACGATTATCCACCCGCAGACGCGCCTCGGTCACCGGGAACATGCCAGCCACAATCCCATGAATGTCTCCCTGTCTCCCTGTTTACTTATCCCCGACATCCGCCAGTTGCTCCGCGGAAGCAGGCCGTGTCGTTGCCAGGGCCTCGTGCATGGACACGCCGGCCATCATCAGGCCCAGTTGCTCCACTGTGGCTTCGTTACGCCCCACCACGCCGATGATCCGACCCTCGTACATGACCGCAATGCGATCGGACAGAGCTCGCACCTCGTCCAGGTCTTCGGAGATCAACAGAATTGCTTTGCCGGCCGCGCGCGCGGCCAGCAGGCGCTGATGGATGTACTCGGTGGCGCCGATGTCCACCCCGCGCGAGGGTTGAGATGCGATCAGCACCTGGGGCTCCCGTGAAAGCTCGCGCGCCATGATGGCTTTCTGAATGTTGCCGCCGGAAAGATTCTTGAGGGGAGTGTCCAGGTCGGGCGTCTTCACGGCAAATTCTTTGATCAACGACCTGGCGTGCTCGCTCATGCGCGGCAGGTCGAGAAAAATCTTGCCGCGCGTGAAACGCGGGGAAGCATGCTCGAGCAGGAAGAGGTTTTCCAGGACCGAAAAATCTCGGATCGCGCCGTCTCGCATCCGCTCTTCGGGGATGTAGGCCTGACCGGCGCGCAAACGCTCTTGGACCGAAGCATGGGTCAGGTCCTTGCCGGCGATGAGGATGGCACCGGCCGTGACTTTGCGCAGCCCGGCCAGGCACTCGGCCAGCTCTCGCTGGCCGTTGCCCGAAACCCCGGCAATGCCCACGATTTCCCCGGCGCGAACCTCCAGGTCCACCCCGCGCAACGCTTCCGTGCCGCGATCGCCCATCGTGCGCAGCCCGCGAATCTGCAACAGCGGCTCACCGGCCTGTTGGGGCAATGGTGCCAGGCGCTTGACCTCGCGGCCCACCATCATCCGGGCCAGGTCGTCGCGCGTGACCTCTTTGGTGGCGCGCACGCCGACGACCCGGCCATCGCGCAGCACGGTGATGCGATCGCTGATGGCCAGGACTTCGTAAAGTTTGTGCGAGATAAAGACCAGGCCGTGGCCCTCTTTGACCATTCGCCGCAGGGTCGCGAACAGGTCCCTGACCTCTTGCGGCGTGAGCACGGCCGTGGGTTCATCCAGGATGATCATGCTGGCCCCGCGATAGAGCGCCTTGAGGATCTCTACGCGCTGTTGCTCGCCCACCGAAAGCTGCCAGATGTAAGCCTCCGGATCTACCCTCAGGCCATACTCTTCGGACAACTGGCGCACGCGCTGGCTCACCCGCTCCAGATCCAGGAGCGGCTCGCGCGTGGAGGGCAGGCCCAGGGCAATGTTTTGCGCGACGGTCAGCGTGGGCACCAGCATGAAATGCTGGTGGATCATGCCGATGCCGGCCCGGATCGCATCGGCCGGTGAGTTGAACGTTCGTGGCGCACCGTCAATCAAGATTTGGCCTTCATCGGGTTTGTACAGGCCGTAGAGCTGGCGCATCAGGGTGCTTTTGCCCGCGCCATTTTCCCCCAACAGGGCGTGTACTTCGCCAGCGTTGACGTCGAAGCAGACCCTGTCGTTGGCGAGCACGCCGGGGAAGCGCTTCACGATGTCGCGCATCTCGATGCGCCGGATCCGTTTTTCTGTCACGGGTTGAGGGGCGATGGTCATGGTTCTCTCCGGGCCATGATGGACAGACCGCCGGGCAGATCGAATGTCGCCGGGGAAACTCGATCTGCCCGTGGCACCCAGATTGATTTGCTATGGATTAACGACGATCTTGCCGCTCTTGATGCCCTCGACGGCCTCCTCGGCGGCCTTCTTGACATCATCGGGCAGCTTGTAATTGGGGTTGAACACGATCTTCAGACCGCCATTTTTCAGTTCCAGGACGTATTTCTCGCCGCCCAGCTTGCCGTTCTTGCGATTCTCGATGATCTGCTTCAACATGCCGGTCCAGTCATACACCTGGCTGGCCACCACGATGTTGGGCGCCAGCGAAGACTGATCGGCCTGCGTGCCAAACCACAACACGTTGCCCTTCTCTTTGGCCGCGCCGATGGAGCCCACCACCGATTGCGACGAGCCGGTCAGCGCGTCCGCGCCGGCGGCGATGTGCGTCTTGGCCGCCTCGGTCATCAGCGCCACGTCCGAGAAGGAGCCAGTCCACGACTTGTTGACCTTGATGGTGGGATCAACGGCCGCCACGCCCTGCGTGAAGCCCGAGATGTAGGTCTTGGCATCGCCGACTTCCACCGGCCCGGTGACGCCGATCAGCCGGCTCTTGGTCAGTTTGGCCGCCATCACCCCGTTGACATAACCGCCCTGTTCGGCGGCTGCTGTGTAGGCGTACACATTGGCCAGGCCGAAGGTGTTGACATCGGTGCCCCAGGCGAAAGTCGTCTTGGGGAAATCGGGCGCGATCTCCTGGATCGAAGAACCGTACTGCGAGCCGTGGCCGATGACGATGTCGAAGCCCTGGCTGGCATAATCGCGCAACGCGGCCGCGGCATCCGGCACCTTGAACATGTTCTCGGAGTACTTCAGCTCCAGCTTTGACTCGCCGCCCATCTCGGCCTGCACAGCCTTGAGCGCATCGTACATGGACTGGCTGAAGGCCAGGTCATGGATCGAGCTGGGCATGACCACGGCGATGCGCACCGGCTTGGCCGCCGGCTGGCTGCCGGTGGTGGTGACGCTGCTGCAGGCGGTGAGCAGCGCCAGCACTGTAACGAGGACGAAAAATGCGCGGATTTTCATGGACTTGCTCCTTTCTGATTATGTTGAGCGAGTGTTGCCTAATTTTCCCCTCGCACGAAGGGCTTGTTGAGCGCGGCCGGCCCGCGCACTCGACTGACGGTCAGGGCCAGCACCACGATCGTCAGCAGGTAGGGCAGCATCACCGCCACGTCGGAAGGGATCGCGACGCCCAACACCTGCATCCACAGCTGGAACGCGTTGACGGTGCTGAACAGCAGCGCGCCCAGCAAAATGCCCAGCGGCCGCCAGCCGCCGAAGTAGACCAGCGCCACCGCGATGAACCCCTGGCCTGCGGTGAGGTTTTCCTGGAACAGGTTCACCAGGGCCAACGACAGGGACGCGCCCGCCAGGCCGGCCAGCAACGAGCCGATGCAGACCGCCGCGTAGCGCACCCGCTCCACGTTCACACCCAGCGAATCGGCCGCCGCGGGCGTCTGACCCACGGCCTTCAGGCGCAAGCCCCAGGTCGTCTTGTCCAGGATGAACCACGCCAGCGGCACCAGCAGAAACGCCGCGTAGACCGGCAGGCTTTGCGTGAACAGTACCGGCCCCAGGATCGGGATCTCCCCGAGCAGCGGGATCTTGACCGGCTGAAACCCCACCACCGTCTTGACCGTGCCGATGGTGGTCTTGAAGAGCAGGCTGGAGAGCCCCAGACCGAACATATACAGGCCGATGCCGCTGATGCCCTGCTCGGCCTGCATGGTCACGCTGATGAAGGCCATGAGCAGCCCCATGGCCAGGCCGATCAGCGCGCCGGCCAGCATCCCCAGCCAGAGGTTGCCTGTGTGCAGCGCGACGAAGATGGCGCCGTAGGCGCTCAACAGCATGATGCCGTCCACTCCCAGGTTGAGCACACCGGCGATCTCCGAAATGGCCTCGCCGATGGCCGCGTACAGATAGGGCGTCGCCAGGCGAATCGCCGACGTGAGGATGCCGACAAGGACAGCCGTGGTGAAGATCTCGTTCATGCCAGCGCCTCCGCGTTCTTCCTGGCCAGGGCGATCGTTCGACGCACCGCCAGGCGTCGCGACCACATCTGTGAACCGACGACCAGCAACACGATCAGGCCCAGGAGCGCGTCTATCAGCGCCGAAGGCACCTGCACGGCGCGCTGCATCATATCGGCGCCTACCAGCAGGCTGCCGAAGAGCCAGGACGCCGGGATCAGGCCCAGGGGATGCAGGCCTCCGAACAGCGCGGCCACGATGCCGGAGAATCCATAGCCGCTGGTGATGCCGTCTAGCAGACGGTGCTGGACGCCGATCACCTCGATGACCCCGGCCAGGCCGGCGAATCCGCCTGCCAGCGTGAGGGAAAGCGCCCGGTAGAACGGCACAGGGATGCCGGCATACCTGGAGGCATCGGGGCTCAGGCCCACGGCCCGAATGCGATAGCCGATGGTGGTACGCCACAGGAAGATATAGACGAGGAAGGCCAACACCAGCGCGATGATGGCCCCGGAATGGAGGAGCGTTTGGGGCACCAGTCGGCCCAGCCACACCTGTTCGGGCAGGCGCTCGGATTGGGGCAGATAGGTTTTTGCCGTGATCCCGGCCGGATCAATTAACGGCCCTCGGATCAACAGATTCATGAACTGCAGCGCGATGGCGTTCATCATCACCGTGCTCAAGATCTCGTTGACGCTCAGACGGGCTTTGAGCACGCCGGGAATGAAACCCCAAAACGCGCCGGCCAGGAACCCCATCCCCAGCGTGGCGGGGATGAGCAGCCAGCCGGGCCAGGTGCGGAATTGGAGCGAGAACCAGGTGGCCATCAGCGCGCCGGCGATGATCTGCCCCTCGCCGCCGATGTTGATCACGCTGGCGCGAAACGCGATGCAGATCCCCAGCCCGACCAGGAGCAGCGGCGTCGCCTTCACCAGCGACTGCGTGATGCCCGACACACTGCCAAACACCCCCTGGATCATGGTGGCGTAGGCGGCCAGGGGATTGGCGCCCAATAGCAACAACATGACCGCGCCTACCAGCAACGCAATCAGGATTGCCAGCAGCGGCGACGCGGCCCTCAGCAGAAACCCCTGCCAGTCAAAGGCGAATCTGCGGCCTGGCCGCAGCGTCTCAACAGCCGTACGGGGCGGCATGTCTTACCTCCAGTGGCCGAAGTGATAAGCACAGCCGAGTGGGGGATATCCACAAGCGGTTCGATCCAGACCGCAATTGGTGCGCGTCGGACGCTCTACTTGTCAGACATCAGACATCTGACCATGAGGATAGCACGGATTGTGTGCGTTGTCAAGAGGGTGCTGTGGTAGTGTGGCATTTACGCTGGTGCCGAACCGATGACCACAAGACCACAAAAACGATTTGACAGGTCGCGAGGAGTTATGCTACACTGGATATGGTGCGCATTGCTTGCCCACTCCGCATTCCTCGCAGGCGGAGGCGTTGTTCAGATAGAGACCGATGCAAAGGAGGTGATCTGACAGCCACTACGGGTTTGCCCTATCCACTCAATCAGGAACGGATCCCCGACGACGTTCCTGAGGCTTCTTAGCCTGTCGGGCAGTCGCGCGATCAGCATCTTCTGGTGTGCTGACCCCACCCCGTGACGCGACTGCGGCAGATCAATCTTACTCGCTTCAAAGAGGAGGTATGGGAGATGAAGTTCCGTCTTCTGCAGTGGTGCAGCATCATCGTGATCTTGGGTTTGCTCGTTGCGGCGTGTGCGGCACCCGCTCCGGCGCCTGCGCCGGCCGCGCCCGCTAAGGTCGAACCCACCAAAGCCCCTGAGCCGGCCAAGGTCGAACCGACAAAAGCCCCTGCGCCGGCCGCGCCTGTGAAGGAAGACTACAGCAAGGCCGACCGCAAGGACACCGTCATCTTCGACATTGACGGTGGTCGCGTGGTGACCCCTGATCTGTGGAATCCCTTCGTGCCCGGCGCCCGCCGCGATCATGGCTACCATCAGGCGATGCTGGAGCCGCTCTTCATCCTGAACTACGAGACCGGCAAGATCGAGCCGTGGCTGGGCGAGAGCTTCACCGCCAACGACAAGCTCGATGAGTGGACCCTCAAGATCCGCAAGGGCGTCACCTGGAACGACGGCAAGCCCTTCACTGCCGACGACGTCGTCTTCACGATGAACATGCTCATGAAGAGCGACACCTTCGAACGCGGCCTGGTGGGCTGGCTGAAAGAGGTGACCAAGGTTGACGATCTCACCGTGAAGTTCGTGCTCACGAACCCCAACCCGCGCTTCCAGCTGGACTACTTCTCCGTGAAGATCTGGGGCAGCGTGAACATCATGCCCAAGCACATCTGGGAAGGCCAGGACCCGATGACCTTCAAGTTCTACGACAAGGAGAAGGGCTGGCCGGTCACCACGGGGCCGTACAAGCTGTATAGCATCAGCGAGACGGAGTTCGTGTATGTGCGCGATGACAACTGGTGGGGCGCCAAAGTGGGCTTCAAGCCGCTGCCCAAGCCCAAGAAGCTGGTCTGGACCTGGGCCGGCCCGGAGGAGACTCGCGCGGCGCTGATGGCCGAGAAGAAACTGGACAGCCTGATGGACATCACCCTGGGCGCGTTCCAGGCCCTCAAGGCCAAGAACCCGAAAGTCATCGCCTGGTATGACAAACTGCCCTACGCCTGGCTCGATCCGTGCTCCCGCACCTTCGAGTTCAACACCACCCTGCCGCCGTGGGATGATCCTGAGATGCGCTGGGCGATCAACATGCTGATCGACCGCGACCGCATCGTCAAGATCGCCTACGAGGGCACCACCATTGCCTCGAAGTCGCCGTTCCCGGCCTACCCGCCGCTGAATCGTTTCGTGGACATGATGGCAGGCGACCCGAACTTCGACAAGCTCTGGAAGGTGGACGTCGCGGGTGCCCAGAAGATCTTCGAATCGAAGGGCTGGGTCAAGAAGGGCGACTACTACGAGAAGGACGGCAAGCAGCTGGCCATGGCCATCGAGACGCATGAAGCGTTCATCGAGAAGCAGCGCATTGCCGATCAGCTCGTGGAGATGTTCCAGGCCGCGGGCATCAACGCCACGCATCGCAAGATCGCCGGCGCCACCTGGGGCGACAACCTGGCCTTTGGCAAGTTCGAGACGCGCATGGGCTGGCAGAACTGCGGCTCGATCAATGAACCGTGGGCTACCCTGGACACGATGAGCAACCGCTGGCTCAAGCCGGTGGGCGAGCGCGCGAGCAGCAACGGCTGGCGCTGGAATAACAAGGAGTATTCGGACCTGGTGGCGCAGATCGGCGTCCTGCCTCTGGGTGATCCCAAGATCGACGAGCTGACCAAGAAGGCGCTCTCCCTCTACTACAAGGAGTTGCCGACCATCCCGGTCACCCAGGCCAAGAAGCTGATCCCGTTCGACACCACCTACTGGACCGGCTGGCCGGATGCCAAGAACAACTACCTGCATGCGACCACCTGGTGGCAGAGCACCCACATCATCATCCACAACCTGAAGCCTGCCCAATAAGGCCAGCATAGCAGAACCTGGAGGCCTCCGCGGTCGTGCGGCTGCGGAGGCCTCTCCCAGAGGTACGTTCATGCGTGGACTTACTAAAGAATACGTTATTCGTCGTTTCTTGATGTTCCTTCTGACGATATGGCTGGGCGCAACGATCATCTTCGTTATTCCCCGCTTGACGCCCGGCGACCCGGTAGCGGGTATGATCAGCCGCATGATCAACCAATCGGGTTATATCGAAAACTCGGCGCAACTGATCGAGGCCTGGCGCAAGAAGTTCGGCCTGGATGATCCGATTTACATCCAGTATCTGCGTTACCTGTGGAACATGGTGCGCTTCGACATGGGCTACTCCCTGTCGCAGTTCCCTCAGCCCGTCATCGCCACTTTGCGCCGCGGTCTGCCCTGGACGATCGGCCTGCTCAGCGTGGCCACGATCCTCTCGTTCCTCTTTGGCAACCTGATCGGCGCGCTGCTGGGCTGGCGCAGGACGCCCAAATGGCTCAAACGGATCTTGCCCCTCAGCCTGTCGTTCACCTCAATCCCGTTTTTCATGCTGGGCATCATTCTGATCTACATCTTCGCCTTCGGCCTGAACTGGTTTCCGTTTTCCAAAGGATACAGCGATAGCACGCCCGGTCTGAATCTGCGCTTTATCCTGGATGTGATCCACCATGGCACACTGCCGGCGATGGCGATTGTGCTCACCTCGATGGGAGGTTGGGCACTGGGGATGCGCGGCATGATGATCTCCATTGACAGCGAGGATTTCCTGATCCTGGCGCAGGCCAAAGGGCTGCCCATGCGTCGCATTTTTATGTGGTACGCAGTACGCAATGCTGTCCTGCCCCAGTTCACGGCACTGGCGCTCAGCCTCGGCGGCATCGTCGGCGGTTCGATCCTCGTGGAGTATATCTTCGCCTATCCGGGGGTTGGCTATCAGTTTTATCAGGCAATCGTCAACCTGGATTACACGGTGATCCAGGGCGTTGCCTTCCTGTTGATCATGGCCACCTCGACCGCGGTGCTGATCATTGACCTGATCTATCCGCTCATAGACCCACGCATCACCTACCAAAAGAAATGACCCCCGGCTATTCCGGGATTCGGAGAAGTCAAGCATGGCGGAAGCTGAAATCGTGCAAACTGGCGCCAGCGCCACGCCAAGGAAGGGCCGGCGGGTCAACCGCTGGGACAATCCCTGGCTGAATACAAAATTCCTGGTTGGCGCCAGCATGGTCTTGTTCATCGTTCTTCTGGGTGTGGTCGGTCCACTCTTTTGGGATACCAGGCTGGCACGCGTCGGATCGGCCGAGCTGAACCTACCGCCGGTCGGCGTGACGGTGGAGGTAGACGGCGTCAAGTACGTCGGCACCTGGCAGCACCCTCTGGGCACTGAGAGCAACGGCCGCGACATGCTGGCGCTCATCATCACCGGCGCACCGATGTCGCTCCAGGTCGGTGTCACTGCGGCACTGATCGGCATGGGGATCGGCATCGTGCTCGGCTCCGCAGCCGGCTACCTGGGCGGCTGGGTGGACAACATCATCCGCACCATCGCCGACTCGGTGATCACCATCCCGGCGCTGGCAGTGCTCATCACCATTTCGGCCTACGTGCGTCAGATCGAGCTCAGTACCATGGCTCTGATCCTGGCCATGTTCGCCTGGCCGGCGCCCACCCGCTTCGTGCGCGCGCAGGTGCTCACGCTGCGCGAACGCGGCTATGTGCGCATGGCCCAGCTCTCGGGCGTGCCGCCGCTGGAAATCATGCTCAAAGAGATGATGCCGAACATGTTGCCCTGGATCGCGGCCAGCCTGTCCGGCAACATCACCGGCACCATCCTGGCCGCCTCGAGCCTCGAGGCGCTCGGCCTCGGTCCCACGCGCATCCCCACACTGGGCATGACGATCTACTACGCCATCCGTGCCGTGGCCATGCTGCGCGGCATGTGGTGGTGGTTGGGCTTTCCGATCCTGACCCTGACGATCATCTTCGTGGGCTTCTTCTTGATCGCAACCGGCCTGGACGAGATCGCGAATCCGCGACTGAGGGGGGTAAAATCATGATACCGCAACCCTCGTCCAGCGTGTCCGGCGCCTATCGGGCCGGTCGGGAGATCGTCCTCGACGTTCGCAACCTGCGCATCCACTATGAGACCCCGAAAGGGGATGTGATCGCCGTCAACGGCATCAGCTTTCAGGTCTACAAAGGCGAGATCGTCGGTCTGGTGGGCGAGTCGGGCTGCGGCAAGACGACCGCGGCCATGGGCATCTTGCAGCTTGTGCCGTCGCCGGGCCGTATCCTGAGCGGCGAGATCCTCGTCAACGGTCGCAACATGCTCGGCCTCAGCGAGGCGGAGCTGCGCGAGCGACGCTGGCGCGAGCTCTCTCTCATCCCACAGGGCGCCATGAACTCGCTCAATCCGGTGATGCGCGTGCGCGATCAGATCGGCGACGCCATCCTCACGCATGAAGGCGCTATGCCCAAAGACAAGCTCAAGGCGCGCATCCTGGAGCTCTTTTCGCTCGTCGGGCTGCCCCCGCGCGTCTACGACCTCTATCCGCACGAGCTGAGCGGCGGCATGAAACAGCGCGTCTGCATCGCCATGGCCATCGCGCTCAATCCGCCTGTCATCATCGCCGATGAGCCGACCAGCGCGCTCGACGTCGTCGTGCAGCGCGTGGTGGCGCAGACGTTGCTGGACGTGAAAGAGCGACTCGGCGTCTCGATGATCATGATCGGCCACGACATGGGCCTACAGGCGCAGATGGTGGATCGCGTCATCGTCATGTACGCCGGCAACATCGTCGAAGTCACACCGGTTGTGCCGGCTTTTCACAACCCGCTTCACCCGTATACGCAACTGTTGATTGCCTCGATTCCATCCATCAAGGAGCGCAAGCCGCTCAAGATCACTACGGGGCTGACGCATGACCTGCGCAACCCGCCGCCGGGTTGTTCGTTCCAGCTGCGCTGCCCTCATGTCATGGACATCTGTAAGAAGGTCCCGCCTGCCATGATCGAAAGGGAGCCGGACCATTGGGTGGCCTGCTATCTCTACGGCAAGGAGGAACAACAAGGATGACCACGGCCACACCTTTGCTCGAAGTCCGGAATGCCACCAAGGTCTACGGCGGCGGCTTCCTGCAACGCGGCAACCGCGTCGTCGCCCTGCAGAATTTCAGCATGGTCATCCCGGAAAAACCGGCCGTCATTACCACCATCGCCGGCGAAAGCGGCAGCGGCAAGACGACGCTGGCCAACGCGATCCTCGGCTTCATCAACCTTACTTCGGGCCAGATCCTGTACAAGGGGCAGGACATCACGACCCTGAAAGGCGCGGCCGCCACTGCCTACCGTCGTGAGGTGCAGGCGGTCTTCCAGGATCCCTATGAGGTCTACAATCCGTTCTATCGTGTCAAGCACATCTACGACATGGTCATCGCCCATCTGAACCTGGGCTACTCCAAAGCCCAGGCCCGCGAGCTGATCGAGCAATCGTTGCGCGTGGTGGGCCTGCGCGGGGAGGAGGTGCTGGAGAAATACCCGCACCAGCTCAGCGGCGGGCAGCGCCAACGGGTGATGGTGGCGCGCGCCTACATGATGAACCCGCGGCTGATCGTCGCCGACGAGCCGGTCTCCGCGGTGGATGCCTCATTGCGTGCCATGATCCTCGACGTGATGCTCAAGCTGCGCGATGATCTGGGGGTCTCGTTCCTCTACATCACGCACGACCTGAGCACGGCCTACCAGATCGGCGATAACATCTTCGTGCTGTACCAGGGCTCGGTCGCCGAGCGCGGCCGCACGGTGGACGTGATCGAACGGCCCAAACATCCGTATGTTCAGATGCTCATCAGTTCGGTGCCGGTACCCGACCCGATGGTGAAATGGGGCACGGTGCTCGAGGGTGTGGCCGACGAATCGCTGCGCGCCACCGTCGAAAGCGGCTGTCGCTTCTATCCGCGCTGTCCCAATCGCATGGACCGCTGTCTGAAGGCCATGCCGCCGCTTTATCCGGTCGGCGACTACGACCACCAGGCGGCGTGCTATCTGTACGAAAGATCGTAGTGGCTGTCGGGGCAGGCCTCTGTGCCTGCCCGATAGGGCGGCATAGAAGCCCGCCCCTACCCGTGTCGTGCCCCCCATCCGTGCCTGGCCCTGTTGAGGATGCCAGGCACGTGATTTTCTGACGAGCAGAACTTTTCGCGTGCTTTGGGCGTCATTATGGTCAGAGATGCAACGACCAGGTGACACGATGAAGCACGATGTGATCAGATGGCAACTCATCGCGTGGGGATGCGCCGTTGCCGCGCTTCTCGTGCTGGCGGCGTGCGTTACCACCAACCAGCTGGGCGACCGACGACCCGCGGCCGACACCATCGGCTCGGTGGAGGCATATCTGGCGCGTTTTCAGCCCGGCCCGCAGCCCCGTCTGTTCCAGACGACCCGGCTTTATGACCGCAACGGCACCCTGATCGCCGAGCTCTGGGACGAGGGGCGGCGCACCTGGGTGGGCCTGGAGCGCATCAGCCGGCATTTGATCGACGCGACCATCGCCACTGAAGATGCCACCTTTTACCAAAACCCCGGCGTAGACCCGGCGCGCATCGCCGCGGCTGCGTGGCGCAATACGCAGGCCGGTCAGGTCACATCGGGGGCCAGCACCATCACCATGCAGCTCGCCCGCAACCTCTTTCTGGGGCCGGAACAGCGCTACGATCAGACCATGGATCGCAAAATGCTGGAAGCCGGCCTGGCCCAGGAGTTGACGGCTCTCTTCAGCAAAGACGAGCTGCTGGAGATGTACCTGAACCTGCTCAACTACGGCCATCTGGCCTACGGCCCGGAGGCGGCCAGCCAGGTCTATTTCGGCAAGTCGGCTGCCGGCCTCACTCTGGCCGAAGCCACCTTCCTGGCCGGCATCCCCCAGCGGCCGGCCGATCTCGACCCCTTCAAAGACTTCGCCGCGACGAAGCAGCGACAACGGATCGTGCTCGACATGATGGTGCGCCACGGCTACCTCACCGACGAAGAGGCCGATGCGGCTTTTGCTCAGCCGATCGTGTTGAATCAGAACGCCGATCAGGTGATCAACCGGGCGCCGCACTTCGTGCAGTATGTCCAGGAGGCGCTGGCGCCCCATCTGGGCAGCGTCACGGCCGTCAAACGCAGTGGCTGGCAAATCACCACCACCCTCGACCTGCCGACGCAAAACCTGGCGCAGGCCCTTGTCAAAAAACGCGTCGCCGAACTGAAACCCGTTCACGACCTGAGCAACGCCGCCCTGGTCGCGCTGACCCCGGGCCGCAACGAGATCGTCGTCATGGTCGGCAGCGCGGATTTCAGCGATCGCTCTATTGCCGGCCAGGTCAACGTGACGACCAGTCCGCGACAGCCCGGCAGCGCCATCAAACCGGTGCTTTATGCTGCGGCGATCAGCGACACGTTGATCAGTCCGGCCACCGTGCTGTGGGATATTCCGGTCACCTACACCGTGGGCACCGGGCTGACCTACGCGCCGGTGAACTACGACGGCAAGTTTCGCGGCCCGGTCACGGTGCGCACGGCATTGGCGAACAGCCTGAACGTGCCGGCCGTCAAGCTGCTCGACGGCGTGACGGTGGAGCGGATGCTGGCCGTCGCGCGTGACATGGGCATCGCCAGCCTGTCGCGCGGCCGAGACTGGTATGGTCTCAGCCTGACTCTGGGCGGCGGCGAGGTGACGCTGTTGGAGCTGACCGCAGCCTATGCCACGCTGGCAAACAGGGGGCAATATGTCCGGCCAACGCCGATCCTGGCCGCGCGCGACAGCCAGGGCCGACCGGTAGATCTGCCCGGCCTGACGCGCGCCACGCCTGTCCAGGTCGTCTCGCCTGCGGCCGCCTTCCTGGTCACCGATATCCTGAGCGACAACGTCGCGCGCACGCCGATGTTCGGCCCCAACAGCCCGCTCAAACTGAGCAAGCCGGCCGCGGCCAAAACCGGCACGACGACCGACTTCCGGGACAACTGGACGGTGGGCTACACGCGGCATCTGGTCACGGGCGTGTGGGCCGGCAACAGCGACGGCCGGCCGATGAAAAACACCACCGGCCTGACGGGTGCCGCACCGCTCTGGCACGATTTCATGGAGGCCACGCTGGCCGATTCGGCCCTGCTCGCCCGCCTCGGTGCGCCCAGAGACGCGGCCGGCTGGAACTTCCCGATCTCCCCCGATGTCGAGCGCCGCGACGCGTGTCCACCCGGCGTCACCTGCCGGACGGGAGGCGAGTTCTTCAGCAAAGACTGGTTAGCGGCTGCCGGTCAGGCCGGGCCCCTCGCCGACAGCGTGGTGATCACGGCCACCGCGCCGGTGTATGTCCGTCGCGGCGATGCGGGCCGGTGGACGGCCTATTGCGAGGTCGAGCCGGCAGCCGTGCGGACGCTATTGCGGCTGCCCGGCACGTTGGGGCTGCCCAGAGCCGCGGCCGAAGATCACCCGAGCGGCCCGGCGGCCGCTCAGCCGGCACAGCCATTGAGTCTGGAGGCGCAGCACGCCATCGCCTGGGCCGTGCGCCACCCGACGCCGGTGAGCCTGGGGCCGTGCGACCGGCTGGGCGAGGTCGCGGCTGCGGCACTGAAGTTGATGCCGGAACGGACCGATGAGGGGCTGGAGGTACTGGTAGATCTGGCCGCGGCCCTCGACCCGAACGTCGGCCCGGTGGCCGGCAGCACGGCACAGCCGGTGGCCGGCCTGGCCCCGGCCGGACCCGGCCGCTACGCATTGGCGCAGCCGGTCACCCACCACCGCGACTGTCCGGGCCATTACATCGTGGGCCGTGTTCTGAACGCGGCGGGCGGCCCGGTGGCCGGCGTGCGCCTGGTGATGGTGGATCAGTGGGGCAATCGGGCCGAGGCGATCAGCAAGAGCGGCGCCACCGATTTCGGCATGTACGATTTCCCCCTCAACCACTTCGCCAACCGCTACACCGTTACCGTAGTGGACGGCGCCGGCCGACCGCTCAGCCCGGCGGTGACGGTGGATCACCTGCAGGGAGCCAGCGGTGACGCGCCGTGTCACACCGTGATCTGGCGGAGTGGTGGGTGATCAGGCCGTGCTGTTGCCGTCTTCGGGCTTGATGCCGGCCATCTCTGCCATCAGCTTCAGCGCGTGAGTGCCGAGCATCACCACGACTGTGGGCCAGAGAACGAGCACGAGCACGGCCAACACCACGCTCAGTCCGCTCAGCAGGCCGGCAAGCACGACGATCAGCGCCGAAAACAGCGGATTGGCGAAGGCCATCATCAGCGCTATTTTCAGCGCGCCCAGCACGGCTGGCTGCTTCATCCCCACCAACACCGGAAAAGCGTAGATCTGGACGCTCAGCCAGTAGGCCAGCAGCACCAGGAAAAGCAGCGCCAGCATCTGGACCGGCGATCCTTCCTGCGAGACGTAGAAAAGGAGATTCAGGATGAGGAGCGCGTCGCCCAGGGCCAGCAGCGCGCTGACGCCGAGTGCCTTGCGCCAATACTGGCGTAATCCATCGGTGAAGAACGTGCGATCCACGTGCAGATCGCGCGCGGCCCGATGCGTCACATTGGCGAGCGCAGCAGTGGCCGGGCCGGCCGGGATGGCGATGAACGGCGCCAGCCACCAGGGGCCGCCGAGCTCCACGAGCGGCCAGCCCAGAATGAGCGCCACCGCGATGAAGAACCCGCCCGTCAACCACCACAGCAGGTTCATTCCGATCAACAGGAACAGTTCGTTGTAGATGCTGACCAGACTGCGCCAGGCAACCAGGAACGCACGCATGGGATGTCTCCGCTTCGCGGCGGGAACGTGCCCGCCTCAACTCTGCGCGACGATGTCGCGCAGCAGCCGCGCGCACGCGACCATGTCGGCGATGGCGATGTGTTCGTTGCTGGTGTGGACTTCGCTCATGCCGGTGCTGAGCACGGCACAGTAAATGCCGTGTTCCGCATAGATGTTGCCGTCAGTGCCGCCGCCGCTCGCCTTCAAGACGGCCGTCAAGCCGTGCTGCGCCATCACGGCCATCGCCTTCGCTACGACCGGGGTCTCGGCGGTCAAAGCATAGCTGTTATAGGAGCGTTCCAGCTTGACCTGCACGCGCGCCTGATGGCGCGTGGCGGCCTCGTCGAACGCGGCGATCATGGCGGCTGTCTGGCGCGCCAGCTTCTCGTCGTTGCGGCTGCGCGCTTCCCCGCGCACCTCGACCTCGTCCGGCACGATGTTGGTGGCGGTGCCACCGCGGATCACGCCGATGTTGGCAGTGGTCTCTTCGTCAATTCGGCCCAGGGGCATGGCGGCAATCGCTTCGCTGGCCACGCGGATCGCGTTGATGCCCTTCTCCGGCTCCGCGCCGGCATGGGCCTTGCGGCCGTACACGGTGACGTACAGACGATCCTGGCTCGGCGCGCTGACGACGATGTTGTGCAACGGGCCGCCGGCGTCGAGGATATAGCCCTGCCGACTGCGCAACTGGCTTTTGTCCAGCAGCTTCGCGCCGACCAGCCCTTGTTCCTCGCTCACGGTGATGACCACTTCGAGCGGCGGATGCGCCACATCGTCTTCCAGCAGCGACTGGATCACCTCCAGGATGACCGCGATGCCTGATTTGTCGTCCGCGCCGAGGATCGTCGTGCCGTCGGAGTAGATGACGCCGTCGCGAATCTGCGGTTTGACACCGGTGTCGGCGCCGGCCGTGTCCATGTGCGCGCTGAGCATGAGCCAGTCCGCCTGGCTGCGCACGGCCGGCCACCGCGCGATCAGGTTGTGGGATGCATCACGGCTCACCTCGCCGCCCAGCGCGGCGCAACGGCGGGCAAGCTCGTCGGCGATGGCGCGCTCCTGGCCCGTGGGGCTGTCAATGACGACCAGGTCCAGAAAAGTCTGCACGAGACGGGATTCGTTGATCACGGGGCACCTCGTTGGTCAGATATGGCCACGGGCGAGCGGCCGCCCATGGGCAGGCCCCATCTTACACCATCTGGGGCGAATCGGAAAACAGAACGGACCCTCACGACGGGCCATGATGCCGGTCATGGTCAAAAGCGAAATGGCCGGGCTATAATGGGCCATGCTCGACTCGAAACAAACTTCGCGCTCAGTCAGGAGGCGTCAATGTTGACCCAAGATACCCTACAGGCACTGCAGGCCGCACATCGGCCGCTGGCAGAATTCACGTATGCCGTGCCGAAGGTCCATCGCGGTTATGCTGGCCAGACCCTTTACGTTAACATTGGCACAGGCCACATCGAGGCGCGGCCGGTCACCGAGGAGATGAAGCGCATCTTCATCGGTGGCAAAGGCTTTGGGCTATGGCGTTTGTGGCACGCGGTGACGCCCCAAACCCGTTGGAACGATCCCGAGAACGAGATCGTGATCGCTTCTGGCCCGATCGGCGGCACCATTCTTTATCCGGGCACCGGCAAGTCGCTGGTGGTGGGCATTTCGCCGCTGACCCAGATCGTCGTGGACAGCAACGTGGGCGGCTATTTCGGCCCGCTGCTGAAGTTTGCGGGTTGGGATGCGTTGGAGATCCAGGGCAAGGCCGAACGAGATGTGATCATCTTCATCGAGGGAGAGCTCGGTCGGGTGACCATCGAGGAGGCGCCGCTGGAAGAGGTGAATACCTACCCGCTCACCGAGTACCTGACCGCGATGTATGCCCGCAATGAAGCGGATCGGCGCAATGTGTCGGTGATTTCGGCCGGGGCCGGTAGCGAACACACGCGCATCGGCTGCCTGAACGTCAGCTGGTATGATCCGAAGCGCGGCAAGGCGCGCGTCAAACAGGCAGGCCGCGGCGGCCTGGGCACGGTGTTGCGCGACAAGAAGATCAAAGCGATTGTCGTCCGCTATCCGGGCATGCGCGCCGATTCCAACGACCCGGCCGACATGCAGCGCATCCGCCGCGTCGGCCAGCGCATCAACCGCGAGATCGTGGAGCTGGATGATCAACAGAACCGGATGCGGCGAGTCGGCACTGCACATTTGGTCGAGATCATGAACGATTACGACCTGTTGCCCGTGCACAACTTCAAGTACGGCAGCCATCCCCAGGCGGCGCAGATCAGCTCGAAGGTGTGGGAGGGGCTGTTCAGCCAGACTCACCCCGATGCGTGCATCTACGGCTGCACTATGGCCTGCTCGAAGGGGGTGGACGGCTATCGGGTGCGCACCGGCCCCTATGCTGGCCATGTCGTCACCGTGGACGGCCCGGAGTACGAGACGGTCGCCGGTTGCGGTGCGAACCTGGGCATCTTCAACCCGGCCGATATCCTGGAGTTGAACTTCTACTGCGACGCATACGGCATTGACACCATCTCCTTCGGCACGCTGACGGCTTTCGTCATGGAGTGCTACGAGGCGGGCATCCTGAATCAGGAGCGCACCGGCGGCCTGGAGCTGCGGTTCGGCAACGCGGCGGCCGCCATCGAGCTGCTGCACCAGATGGCGCGCGGTGAGGGCTTCGGAGTGATCGCCGGCATGGGCGTGCGCGCCATGAAGCAGTATTTCGTCGAGCACTTCGGCGCCGACCCCGCGTTCGTCCAGGACATCGGCATGGAGAACAAAGGGATGGAGTTCTCGGAGTACATGACGAAGGAGAGCCTGGCGCAGCAGGGCGGCTACGGCATGACGAACAAGGGCGCGCAGCACGACGAGGCCTGGCTGATCTTCATGGACATGGTGAACAATCAGATCCCCACCTTCGAGGACAAGGCCGAGGCGCTGCACTATTTTCCGATGTGGCGCACCTGGTTCGGGCTGAACGGTCTCTGCAAGCTGCCGTGGAACGATATCGAGCCGGCCGACAACGCGCTGACCGATGAACCGGCGAAGGTGCCCGAGCATGTCGAAAATTACGTCGCGCTCTTCTCCGGCGTCACCGGCCAGGAAGTGACCAAAGAAGACCTGATCACGATGTCGGAGCGGGTGTACAACTTCCAGCGCGTCTTCAACTTGCGCATGGGCAGCGGCCTGCGCCAGCACGACGCCATCCCCTATCGTGCCCAGGGGCCGGTCACCGTCGAGGAGTACGAGAGCCGCGCCGAACGCTACGACAAACAGCTGCGCGAGAAGCTGGGCCTCGATCCGACCCGCATGACGACCGTAGAGAAGATGGCCGCGCTGCGCAAATACCGCGAGGAGCAGTACGAGCGCCTGCTCGATGCCGTCTACGCGCGCCGTGGCTGGACGCCGAACGGCGTGCCTGCGTTGGAGACGCTGCGCAGGCTGGAGATTGACTTCCCGGAGGTGGTGGAGGTGGTGAAAGGAAAGCTGTAAACGGGAAGCAAGACGATCAGCGGGTGCCTGGCATGTGCGACGTGCCAGGCACTTTGGCTTAACCGTCTCGTCGAGAGCTGGTATCCACTCGTGGTCGAGCGCGCCATGAGAAAAGCGGCGTGCATGGCCTGCTGAGGCTATGCCGCGCGGATGAGGCTCCGCAGAATGCGCAGGTTTTCCACATCCTCGTGCATATCCTCGCTCTTCGGCGTTTCCAGGATCATCGGCACGGCAGCAAAACGCGGATCATTGAGGATGTTGGCGAACGCTTGCAGGCCGAGCTCGCCCGTCCCGATGTGATCGTGCCGATCTACACGCGTGCCCAGCCCCTTTTTGCTATCGTTGAAGTGGAAACATTTGATGCGGTCGAGTCCGGCCAGGCGGTCGAACTCGGCCATGGTCGCGGCATAGGCCTCGGCCGTGCGGATGTCGTAGCCGGCCGCGAAGACATGGCACGTGTCGAAGCAGAAGCCGATCCGTTCCGGTGCCTTCACGCCGTTCAGGATGGCGTGGAGTTGTTCAAAGCGATAGCCCAGGGCCGTGCCCTGGCCGGCCGTCGTCTCGACCAGCGTGAAGGTCCGGTAGCCCGGCGTGGCATCGTGCGCAGTGTCCAGCCCGGCGATGATGCGGCGGATGCCGGCCGCCTCGCCCGTGTGCATATGCGCGCCGGGATGCAACACGACGCCCACAATGCTCAGCTGCTCGGCGCGAGTCAGCTCATCTATGAGCGCGCGCACCGATTTCTCCCACAGCGCGTCATCGGGCGTGCCCAGGTTCAGCAGATATGCAGCATGGGAAACCACCGGCCCGATGCCCGTGGCCGTCTGCGCGGCGAACCAGCGCGCGATCTCGTCCGCGGTGGCCGGCTTCTGCTCCCAACGATTTTGGTTTTTGGTGAAAATCTGCATCGTATTGATGCCGATGGCCTGGCCGCGCTCGAAAGCCCTGCTCAGCCCGCCGGCCGTGGACATGTGTGCGCCGAGTAGCATGGCGATGTCTCCTGAGTGAAACGGGAAGCGTCAAACGTCCGTATCTGTTCGACCTCACCCTTCCCCTTGCCCCTCCCCTCTCCTGATTCACGCTTCACGCCTCATTCTCCTGCCGCCAGGGTGAACTGCTCCACGCCTTCCGCGCGGTCTTCCACGCGCGCCATCACGAAGAGGAGCGAGGAAAGCCGATTGAGATAGCGCAGCGGCGTATCGGTGCGCACCTCGCCATCGTGCGTGAGCCTGGCGACGATGCGCTCGGCGCGGCGCACGACAGTGCGCGCGATCTCCAGCCACGCGCCGCCGACGCTGTCGCCGGGAATGATGAACGCGGGCGGCATCTCCACCCGCTTGCCCAAAGCCTCGGTCTTTTGCTCCAGCCAGGCGAGCCGATCCTCGCCCAGCCAGGGCGGCCGTGTCGCCGTCTCAGGCAGGGTGGCCAGGTCGGCCATCAGTTTGTACAGGTCGCGCTGGATGGCCAGGATCAGCTGGCGTACCTGTTTGTCCCTGGCCTGGGCGCGCGCCATGCCCAGCACGGCCGAGGCTTCATCCACCGTGCCGCAGGCTGCAGGCCGATCGGCGTATTTCGGCACTCGTTCCCGTCCCAAGATCCCTGTGTAGCCGTCATCGCCCGTGCCCGTATACCATCTGGGTGTCATGCAGTGTTCTCTCCTTGTCCTCCGGTGGATCAGCGCACACCCACCCCCAACGTGTAGACCAGGTGGCCGCCCAGCCAGCCTTCGACCAAAACGAGCAGCGCGCCCAGGAGCAACCAGGCCAGATAGGCCCACCGCTGGCTGCCTGTGCGCCACAGGTCCCTCTGCTTCAGCGGCCAGTAGAGGGCCAAGCCGAACACGATCAGCAGCGCGATGCCCACGGTGATGTGCAGGTTGACCGTGTCGCGTACGGCCAGCGTGTCGGCCGCCCGGCTCTGATCCACCAGGCCGGTGATGCCGGCGACGATGGTGCCGATCCAGCCGAGGAAGATCAGCCAACGGCCTGCCCAGAGCCAGCGTTCGGCGATGCCGGGCCGCAACAGGCCGATGGCCACAAAGGCAACGCCGACGAGCAACAGAGCGATGGGAAAATGCACGAAGCGGGGATGAAGCGGCAAAAAGCTTTCGATCATCGGCCTGCTTTCAACTCGATGAGATAGCCCGTGCGCGGTGCCAGCTGCGGGAAAGGCCGATAGCTATCGAAGCTGCCTGCCGCGTCGAGGTCTGGCGCAGCAACGGCAGCGCCCGTCAGGAGATCGGTCGCGTGCAGCGGACCCGATAGCCGGCCTTGTGCCAGCTTGAGGGTGTAGTCGGTCACCGGACCGCTGTCGAAGTTGTAGATGCCCAGCAGGACCTCATCCTGTGTCCGGCGCAGGAACGCGTAGACGCTGAGTTTGTTCGTTTCAAGCGGTTCAAAACTGCCGACGCGCAGCGCCGGACGTGCCATGCGCAGGGCGATCAGCTTGCGATACCAGTTCAGGAGCGAGTTCGGGTCGCCGCGCTGGGTCTGAACGTTCACCGTCTCGTAATCCGGGTTGACCGGCTGCCACGGCGCGACCGACGAGAAACCGGCATGGGCGCCCGCCGTCCATTGCATGGGCGTGCGCAGCTTCTCATCGGGCTTGACCCCGGTCATGCCGATCTCCTCTCCGTAGTAGATGAACGGCACGCCCGGCAACGTCATCAAAATGAGCGCAGCGAGGCGGGCGCGGTCGGGCTGGCCGGCGAGCTGCGACATGACGCGATCCTGGTCATGGTTGGTGAGGAAGGTGGCGAACTGACCCGGCGGAAAGATGGTTAGCGCCTGGTCCAGCGCGGTCGCGAACGGATCTGCGGTGAGGCGGCTGATGGCGTTCAGGATGCCCTGCGCCAGATCGAACTCGAAGGCCAGATCCACGGCCGAGGGCACGTACTGGCCGACCTCGGCCGTACTCGTCCAGATCTCGCCGACCGCCAGCGTGTCCGGCCCCTTCTCTTTGTACACCTTCTGGAACTGGCGCAACCAGTCGAGGGTCTCCGGGATGCTCGTCTGCTTCATCCCGTCTTCCAACAGGTAGCGCACCGCGTCGAGCCGGAAGCCATCCGCACCGAGCTCGTGGAGCCAGAAGCGCGCCACGCGGTGCATCTCCGCGGTCACCTGCGGATTGCGGTAATTCAGATCGGGCATCCCCTCCCAGAACATGCCGAAGTACCACCGGTCGCCGAGGCGGTGCCATACCTGCTGGCCCCACGGCCCGCGATAGCCGGGGTCTCTGTCGGTCCAGATGTACCAATCGCGGTACGGAGAATTCGGTTTTGCGGCTTCTTGAAACCAGGGATGTTGGTTCGAAGTGTGATTCAGCACGAGATCAATGATCACGCGGATGTCGCGTCGGTGCGCTTCGGCCATCAGGCGCTTGAAATCCTCGTTCGTGCCGTATTCTTCGTTGACTGTGTAGTAATCGGTCACATCGTAGCCATGATAACTGGGTGACGCCATGATGGGCGTCAGCCAGATGCCGCGCACGCCCAGCTCCTGGAGGTAATCGAGCTTCTCAATGATGCCTTGTAGATCGCCGATGCCGTCATTGGCCAGCGGGCCGGTCGTCGAATCGGCGAAGGAGCGCACAAAGATCTCATAGAAGACGGCGTGATTCCACCACGGCATGGCAGCGGGCGCAACCGTGGCGGGAACGGGCGATGATGTGGCTGTCGGGACTGCCGTGGCAGCGGGCTCAATCGTGGCTGTCGGCGCCGGTGTGGCCGTTGGCGCCGCGGTGACAGGCGCAGGCGCAGGCGGCAAAGGCACGCATCCCGCCAGCAGCACAACGAGGAGCAAGAGCGGCCATAGCCGCCATGCCCGATACGTCAGTCTACGCTGCATTTTTCCCCTACTCATTCCGTGATCATTGCGAGCAACTGCAATGAGCGGCCGTAGCTGGCCGCAATCAGCCGCTCGGCAAAATGTTTGCCGCGCGGCAATCCGCTCGTCCGCATCTCGTGTACCACCACGGGCACTGGATAGAAAACCCGGTGATGCTCGACGTGCCAGGCCGCGCCGTCCCAGGTCATCACAGCGTAGGCCGCGCGTTGATCGCCGTCCATCGGCAGCCCGACGCTGGCCACGTCCACCAGCAGGCGGCCGCGCCAGCGATGCGTGTGCGGCACATGGATATGGCCATAGGCCAGTGCCTGCCAGTCGGGCTCCGCACCGTCGCCAGAGAGCAACAGCGCGTCCAGATCTGCCTCGGCAAACTGTGGGATGATCGGCCGGGCCAGGTCTGTCGGATTGGCATGGACGATCAACAGGTCACTGCCGGGCGCCGGTGCGATGCGATGAGAAAACGGCAAACCGGCCAGATAGGCCACGCGCTCCGGCCCCAAACGCTCGGTCATCCAGGTCAAGTGGGCCGTGAAGCGCTCGTCGTCTTTGCCGGGTGGCGTCTCGCCTGGCCGCCGGCGGAAAAACGCGTCGGTATTGCCCTGGATCACGGCCGAGCTCACCTCGCGGACGCGGTCCACGACCTCGGCCGGCCATGGGCCCGACCAGACCAGGTCACCGGCCACGACGACCTGGTCGAAGGGGCCATGACGTCGCATGTCGTTCAATACGGCGTCCAACGCCACCAGATTGCCGTGGATGTCGGAAAGGAGGGCGATCCTCATTGACGTCACTCCTATCTTTTGGCTGTTCAGACGGCCGACCGGCTCGACTGCCGCCCCGTGCGCTGGCGTGCCCGGCCGAGGCTCAGCTGCGGATCACGGCGGCTCCCATCGCCTTTGGGCCAGCATGCGCGGCGAAGGCCGGCCCGGCCTCTACGGCAAGGATTTCGGTCGGACTGAGGTTGAGCAGGCCGGCCAGATAAGTGACCAGCTCGTTGGCGACTTCGCAGCCGCGTGTGTACGCGGCGGCCGCCGTCTCGATGGGCAGGCGGGAACGCAGCTCCTCCTCGATGCGCTGCAATGCGCCGCGCGTCGAACGCGCCACGCCCAGGAAGCGAAATTCGCCATCGGTCATTTCAACGATGGGCTTGACGCGCAAGGCCGCTGCCACACGTTCGATCAAAGGCATCAGCCGGTCGAGGCGGCCTCCGCGCCTCACCCATTCAAGCGTATCCAGCGCGAACAAGATGGAAGTGCGCAGGCGCAGATCCTCTAGAAGCTTCTGGATCATCTCTGCACTGCGGCCGGCGAGGGCTTCTTTCGCCGCCACCAGCACCTGCAGCCCCATGCCCATAGAGAAGGAGCCGGTATCAATCACCCGCACCCGCTCGCCGAACTCCTGAGCCGCCGCCCACGCCGCGTTGTAGGTGCCGCTATGCCGCGCCGGCAACGTGAGGCAAATGACATCGTGGCCCGCGGCAACGAGCTTCTCAAAGACCTGATAGAAGGCACCTGGCGGCGGCGAAGAAGTGCCCGGCGTTGAATGCTCCGCACGTTCCCAGAATTCTGCTGAGCCGAGCTCGGAACTCGGGATCATTTCCTGGCCGAAGCGCACGTAGACGGGGACGATGGTGATTCCGAAGTGGGCGACGAGGGCAGGCGGCAGGTCACAGCCGCTATCGGCGACGATGCGGACGCTGTTCATGAATCCTCCGACAGGTAATGAGCTTGACAGCCATAGCCGCCGATAAAACCCGGTCTGCGTGGCCTCAAGGCCGACCGCCGAACACAAAGACATCTGTTAGAGACAAACCGGCATCTGGGTAGGTGTTGGGGTACAACCCGACTTGTTTTCCCGACACGACCAACACGAACCCACGCCTGAGCAGCCGAAACCATGCACGACAGCGTTCTATCGGAAGCTTCTCTCATTATATCATGTTATGCAGTAAGCGCAATCACCGAGTGACGGTCTGTTTGCTGGCCGTTTTTGGCGTTTGCCGTGACTGCAGGACTGTGCTATAATTTCATCGTAACGGGCTGTCAGCGTTGTGCGTGTTTGGAAGCGCCAGGAGAGGCACCCATGTTGATCGAAGTCAAGATTGATAGCGTTCGGGTCAGCTTGATGTCGCAACACCGCATTGTCGTGTTGAAGGAGTTAGATGCCGCGCGCTTCCTGCCTATCTGGATCGGACCGTTTGAGGCAGACGCCATCACCATCGAGCTGCAGGGCGTCGAAGTACAGCGTCCCCTGACCCACGACCTGCTCAAATCGGTCATCCACAAGCTGGATGCCGAGGTGATCAACGTGGTGATCACCGAGCTGCGCAACGATACCTTCTACGCCCAGATCAACTTGCGCGTGAACGGCCGTCGCGTCGAGGTGGATTCCCGGCCGAGCGATGCCATCGCGCTGGCTGTGCGTGAGCGCGTGCCCATCTATGTGGCCGAGGAAGTGATGGAACAGGCCGCCATCACCCCCGAACCTGATATCGAGAGCGGCGAAGCCGAAAAGGATGAGAAGGAAGACGCCCAGGCTACCACACCGGAAGCATTTCGCGACTTTCTGGAGGGCCTTGATCTGTCGGGGCTGCAGTAGCGCTGAGCGCATACCATGCTTGCCTCCCCGGAACGCAGCGGAGGGGACGCCCCCTACCAGGGGGCGGGGCGAATTCCGGAGGGGGCATTTCG
>FWPU01005818.1_pt1 | contig 25885 bp, 14 predicted proteins | sample 2228361 | NCBI WGS metagenome assembly FWPU01 (sample SAMEA103939777, study PRJEB20133) | metagenome | reverse complement strand
CGGGATCAGGCCGTGCTCCGCGCTCCCTGCTCCGTGCTCCGTGCTCGTTCCTCCGGCTAATCGCTTTTGCGGCTGCGCCAGCCGTCCCAGCTATGCAACAGGGCTAGCACGGGGTGATGCCAAAGCATCCTCGGGCCGGCGTAGCGCATCACGGCCCTGATTTGGTCGCGCATCGCCGGCTTGTAGCAATGGATGGGACATTTGGCGCAGGTGGGCTTGTCTTCGCCGAACCGGCAAAACGCAAGTCGCTGGCTGGCATAATCCCAAAGCGCCTGGCACTGGGGGCAGAGCGACGGCTGCCGGCCATGGTGGGCGCGACAAAAAATCTTGATCATTGCCTGCACCGTGCGGCGCTCGCGCGCGATGCGTGGACCGGTGTTGCCTGTTTGCCGATGCATGGCAGGCACTGCTGTGGAACGAATCTCTTTAGGGGGAAGACTAATCGGGATGGCGGCTTGCGCCCCGTAAGGGCTGGGTGCCTTGCGCACAATTATGCCCGCCGAACTGTCGGCGGGCATTGATTTACGTCAAGTCGGATTGAAGAAATCGGCGAGATTGGATTTCCATGTGCGGACCTAGCTGAAGAGCATTCCGGCATAACCCACCACGTGGTCGCGATCGCCGGTTACATCCCCGCTGGTGGAGTATCCAACCATCTCACACCGGTGCAGCCGGTCGAGCCGGCGCAGCGTTCCCATGACCAGCACGGCGGGAAAGATTCCACACATCGAGATGTTATTCCCCAACACCGTTTCGTAAACCTTTTCTGGATCGAGGGTTTGGATGGCATCCAACGCCAGGCGATCGACTTTGCGGGTCCAATCGTCGTCGGCATAGTGGTTCATATCGGTAGAGATGACAAGCAGGGGCAGTTCCGGCAGCTCGCGAAGCACGTCGGCTATCTGGTCGGCACAGCGACGCAACTGGTCGAGCGAGGCCTCGCGAATGACCATGCCCACGACCTTGGTTTGGGGGGAAAGCCGGGCGATGATGGGCAGGAGGACCTCGATAGCGTGCTCCCGGCGGTGCGATTCCGCGTCCAGGGCGAGATGGGTGACTCGCTCGGCCAGGGTCCGGGCTAAATCGGGGTCGGACTCGAGATTCCGGCCGGGGAGCGCCCAGACGTGGTGGGGGGCCACTGCCCAGTCTGCGCCCCCCCGCGTATGTTTTGGGCAAATGATGATAGCCCGGGAAGGCATTTGGACCCGTGCCAGGGTTTGGGCAGCGAGTCGGCCGGAGTACTTCCAGCCTGCATGGGGGACCATTGCGCCGGCCCACGGCTCCGGCGTGCGTGTGGCGGGGATCATCTGAGCCAGCGCCTCCTCGACCATGTGGGGCTCGAGAGGGTAATACTGGCCCGCCACCGCGGGTGGGCGAACCGTGGGGCCGGGTTGGGCTCGCGGGGCATTGCTGGTTATTAACCGGGGCTCGGTGGAGGCCACGGCCAGGCTGGCCACCTGGGCGTTTGGGGAGCCGCGGAGCCGGGCCCGCTCGCAGGCGGCCTCCACAAGTTCCTCGGCGGTGCGTGCCCGGTCGTAGGCCAACCCCCAAGTCCGGCCGTCCGAAACCACCACGGCGCGTCGCTGGGGGTCCAAACCCGACAGATCGGGCTCGGCCAGGGTGCCGTGCATCGCCGGATCCCACAAGACGGCCAGGCCGCAGGAGATGCGGTCCATGGCTGCGGAATCCAGGCGGGCGGACTGAAGGCGCCGGGCCGCGCTTTCGCACAGCTCGAACAGGGTGGCTTGCAGGGGCAGCTCACCGCGGAGGAGGAGTTTGGGATAGGTCAACGGCTCGGTCACCCGCGGGAGGCGCATGGTGAGGACCGCGCCGCAGACGCCCCCATCGAATCCGCCGGGCAGGTAGAAACTGGGGGTAAAGCCGCGGGCCAAGTCGAGCACGTTGCGGCGGCAGAATGCCACCAGGTCACCCAGCTCTTTGGGCGTCGGGCCGCCGGCTGCCACCTCCGGCAGGCGCGATGCCATCTCGCCGAGTGCCGACTTCAGCTTGCCGCGAATGGCGTATCCCTCGAAGGTGACCAGTGTGGTGTCGTCCTCGCGCCAGGCGTAAGGGGGGAGGCCGGCCTTGAGGCACACTTGGCGGAGAAAGCCGGCCGCGTCCAGCCCGTGCTCGACTGCCACACTGGGTAGCAGGAGTCCTCGATGGTGGCCGCGGGAGATCTGCACGCCGTGCTTGCCGATTTCGATGGCTTTGACCCGCTCCTCGCCGCGGTAGGGGACGGTCTGGGCGCCCCACAGGAGCCACACCTCCATATCGAGGTGTTCCAATTCGGCGGGCGAGATGGGGGGAAAGCGGGGGTCCTCGCGCGCTGCCCGCACGGCGGCGTGGTCCAGGGCTTCGGCCAGGGGCACCGCGGGGCCTAGGTAACCGCAGCACGATCGCAACTGGCCAGCCCGTTTGAGGCTCACAAAGGACCCGAACAAGCTGGTGCTGGCGGCGTGTCCGAGGGACTCTTCCAAGGGACCGGCGGGCTGGCCGCACACGGCGGCGGCCACGCGCTGCCCTGCGGCACGAAAGATCCGTTCCTCGTCGGCCGGGGTCAGTTGGGGCCGGGCTGGCGCGGCTTCGAGGGGTTGCAGCGAGTTTGCTTCGCTACTCCCCGGATTGCCGGAAGAATGCGGACGATCCGGATTGGAGGGGTTAGCGCCCATTGTCGAACCTCCCTTCGACTCAGAGGGGGGCGGGGTGCGGGATGGGTGTGCGGTGTTTGGCGGACCGGCCGCGGGCGCCTTGCGAATCCGCACCGGCTGGCGCCGGCCGCCCCAATCGCCCGGGCCCTCGCCAAACCGGCCGGCAACCCGGGTGCCGCAATGCCGGCAGCGGTCGCCCTGAAGCGCGTATTGCCCTAGCCAATAGCCGTCGCGCTCGATCACCACGCGCCGGCATCCCGGGCAGTAGGTGCTTTGGTGCTCGGGGTCGCTGATGTTGCCGGTATAGACGTAATGCAACCCGGCGCGCCGCGCCACCTCGTGGGCCGCCAACAAGGTCTCCGGCGGTGTCGGCCCCCGATCCCGCAGCCGGAAATCCGGGTGGAAGGCGGTGAAGTGCAGCGGCACGTCGGGACCGAGTTCCGAAAGAATCCACTCGCACATCCGGCGGATCTCGTCCAGCGAGTCGTTGGCCCGGGGAATGACCAGGTTGGTCAGCTCGACCCACACTTCGGTCTGGCGGACCAGCCAGCAAATGGTGTCGAGGACCGGTTCCAGGTGCCCGCTGGTCAGCTTCCAGTAGAACTCTTCCGTAAACCCTTTCAGGTCGACATTGGCGGCATCCATGACGGCGAACAGGGATTGGCGGGCAGCCGGGTTGATGTAGCCCGAGGTGACCGCCACCGTTTGGATGCCCAGATCGCGGCATGCCCGGGCGGTATCGATAGCGTATTCGGCCCAGACAATCGGGTCGTTGTAGGTGAAGGCCACGCTGCGGCAGCCCAATTGCCAGGCCGTGTAGGCGATGTCCTCCGGCATGGCCCGCTCGGCGCAGCGGTCCACCTCCCGGGATTTCGAGATCGACCAGTTCTGGCAGAACTTGCACCCCAGGTTGCATCCCGCCGTGCCGAACGACAATACCGCGCTGCCCGGATAGAAATGATTCAGCGGTTTCTTCTCGATGGGGTCGATGCAGAACCCGGTACTTCGGCCATAGGTGGTGGAAACGATCTGGCCGTCGAGGTTCTGGCGAACGAAGCAGAAGCCCCGGTCGCCCGGCCCCAGGGTACAACCCCGTGGGCAGAGATCGCAGACCAGCCGATCCGGCTGGGCCGAGGTGTGCCACCAACCGCCAGCCTTGATCCCTTCGGGGCTGGCCGGCTCGTCCGGCGGCGTGATGACGCTTCGGTTCATCGCATGTGCCCCCAACAAGGCCATGCCCGCGGGTTACCGCACGCCCCGTTGCGCCAAAGACTGCGTAATGCATTATACCGCTTGGGCCGGGGGACGGCAGTAGACGCTCGCAAGCCCCGGTCGAGGCGCCTGCCACGTGGCCCCGGAGACGGCACGCCGGGTGCCCGCGCCCCCTGGCGGGGCGTTGGGCGTCTGGGGCCAGGCGGCTACAAAGGCCATAGCCACAACAGCACCACCCCGCCCAGCCATGGCAAAGCGAACAGAAGCCCAATCTGCCGCAACAGCCGCGGGTTGCCCAATACGCCGATCACTCCGGCCTTGAACACCAGGTTGGCTAGGGCGGCCACGACCAGCAGGCGCCACCCGTGCTCCGCGGTGGTGGGATCCCGGGCCGCCATTTGCACCGTGGAAAGGGTAATGGCATCCATATCGGTCAGACCGGACACTGCGGCCACCGCGTAGGCCGCCTCCGGGCCTCGCTGGCCCAGATACTGCCGGGTGGCGGCCAGGGCCAACAGCACCACCGTGTACATCGCGGCGAAGAAGACCGCTAAGCGGAGCTGCGTGGGGTTCTCGGGTTCTGGAAGCGCGGCCTGCAAGTGCCGCGATCGATGCCAAGCCGCCACGGCGGGCCCAAGACTCAGCACCAATAGCGCGCCCAACGGGGGGGCCATGGTGGGCAAGTACTCGCTCCCCACAATCGCGATCAGCAAGATCACGCGGAGGAACACCACGGCGGAGGCGATCATAATCACAATGCTCGCCACCAGGGTCGCTTCCGCGGGACCGTTGCGGGCCTGGCGCGAGTAGCTCACCGTCGTGGCCGTGCTCGAAATCGCCCCGCCCAAGATCCCCGCGAGCAAAATCCCGGCATTCTGCCCGAGGAACTTGTAGGCGATATACCCTCCCAGGCTGATCCCCACGATGAGTACTACCAAAAGCCAGGTCCGAAAGGGGTTGAACACCGCAAGCGGGCCATAGGTCTCGTCCGGCAAGACCGGCAGGATGATGCAGGTGATGAGCACGAACTGCATGATGGCCTTCACGTCGGCTTCGCCCAGGCGGTGGACGAAACCGTGGAGCTGCGGCTTGAATTGCAGCAGCATTGCCACGCCACCGCCAACGGCGACGGCCGCTTCCAACTCCCGACGGCCGAGCGTCAGCAATGCCCCGACGCCGTACATCAAAAGGGCCGCCACACGCGTGGTGGTGTTGGGATCGTAGTCGGGCTGGACGTTACCGGCCCGCTCAAACCACAGAAGGCTGGCCAGCACGCCGATGAACCCCGCGGCGAGGACCCAGCCGCCGAACGCCTTGGCCAAAAGCGCTGCCACCGTCCCCAACACCGTGATCAGGGGAAAAGTCCGCACGCCTGCCAGCCGGGTGGCTACGTGCTCGCGCTGCAAGCCTACCAAAAGGCCCAACAACAGCGAAAGGCCCAATTGTTTGAACAGCTCATAGGAATCCACGGCGACAAACCCTCCGGAGCAAGCCCCCAGAAAGGTTACCACACCAAAGTTCCGGCGGGGCGGGAGGGCCTGTCAAGCGAGCCAGAAAACGGCAACATTTGGCACGACGCGATCCACCGCTCCGGCCGAACCCCCTAGCCGGACAACGGGTCCGCCACCGGCGCCTCCATGCGGGGGCCCAGAACCGTCAATCCGCAAAAGGGATCCAGAAGCCTGACTGCCAAGGCGTGCCGCTTGTCGGCCCGCGTTCTTTTGGGTTACCGGCCGCTGGGCGCGGCGGGCGCCGGGGCGGTGGATCCTGCCGGCACGGTCGGGGTCGCCGGGGCGGCAGCGGGAGGGGCGGGTCCAGCGGGGGCGGCCGGCCCCGTTGCAGCCCCCGCCGTGGCCAAACGCTCGAAGTACTGCCGATTCAGCTCCTCCCAGCCGGGCGGCGAGGGGTCGTGCATGGCCCCCACCATCTGCTTCTGGATGTCGGCCGGCAGGTTGATGCTGGCATCCTGGCGGACCTCGAACTCGCCGCGGAGATACTCGCGAACGTTGTTGGCCCGTTCGGCCAGCACCTTGCGCTGGCGCAGGGCGTTCTGGTAGTTGCCGGCCCGGAGGTCCGCCTCGACCTGGGCCATCAGCTCGATCAGTTTTTTGAGGTCCTGGTGGTGGAAGTTGAGTACTTGGAACTGGGCGTCGATGCCTTCGGCCTTGTTGCGGAGCGAGGCCTGTTTGCCGGCCAGGCGTGCCAGGTCGCGCGGTCCCGGGGCGTTGGGGGCCGGGCCTTCCAGCCCTTCGCCCCCCTGGCCGCTCTCCTTGCCGCCGCCGGTAGCCCCGCCGGTCGGCTCTTTGCTATGGTCCTTGATCTGGCCTTTCAGGATCGGGTCGGGGGTGAGGCGGCTGGGGGTACGGCGCCCCCCCTTGCCCACGGCCTCGTCGCTGACGAACTCCCCGCTGGCCTTGCCCTGGCGGCCCTCGCCGGCCCGGCCGCCAATCTCGTTCGTATTGGGCAGCCGGTTGCCCGTCGCCCCTTTGGCGCTCATGTTGGAAATGGGGCCATCGGCCACGTCCCAACCCGCCCCCTTGTCCAGCGAATCGGCCGCGCTGGACGACACGTCCTCCATCTCATCAAACAAGTCCTCTTCCTCCTCCATCAGGTCGCCGATCAGGTCCTCCAGCTCGCCGGGCAGCTCGGCCATGGGCGCCTCTTTGCTGTCGTCGGCCAGGGCCTCTTCCTGGCTCCACTTTTCCCGGTCCGGCGTGTCGGGCAGCCATTTTTCCAGGTTGGTGGTGATCTCCTCGGCCATCTCGTAGCCCAACTGCTCCAGCGGCACGGCGATGTCGGCCGACTTCTTGAGCAGGGCGTCTTCGGCCATTTTGATCTCGGTCTGGATTTCCACCAGCTCCTTGGCCACCGAGCTATTGGCGAAATCCTGCTCCGGCAGCTTGCTGAGGTCCGAAGCCAGCTCTTTCATGAACCGCGCCCAGTCGTCCTCGGCGGCGGCCAGTTGCTTCAGGAGCTGCTCTTCCTCCTCGCTGAAATCCTCGACCGGCTTCTTGGCGAGGTTTTCCGAGGCTTCGATGATCTTCTTCTGTGCCTTGAGGAACTCCTCCAGCTTGCGCCGGACATCTTCGAGCTTTTTGCGGGTATCGTCGGGCAGGTCGCCGCCGGGGCGTTTCTTCATTTCCGCCAGGGCCTCGGTCTGCGCCTGGCGGGCCACGTCGAGGATCTTGCGAAGTTCCTCGATGATCTTATCCTGCGTGCCCAACAACTGGGGCACCGGCCCTTGGAAGCCCTCGGGCGTGGTCTGGCGTCCCAGCTCGTCGCAGATCCGGACCGCCTCGAGCATCTCGCCGAAAGCCAGCCGGTTCATCGCCCGTTGGATCTGCCGGCGGTCCTCGGTGTCAATTTCCGTGACCGACTGGACCACGGCGGTCGAGGCCTTTTGAATCTCGACCTGGGCGGTGCGAACGTCGGCCGACTGGCGGGCCCGCTCGGCGACCCCTTGGCGCTGCAAAATGGTGGCGGCGGCCAGGCGCGCCCGGATCTGGCGTTCCAGGATCTTGAAGAGAGCGGCCCGAAGGCTCTCGGCCTGCGCGACGGCGGCGGCCGCTTTGGCCTCGGGGTCCACAATGCGGATCGATACCCAGTTGCTGGCCGCCTCCTGGGGTTGGAGGCGCATGCCGAACTTGTCGAACTGGCGGCGGTCGGCTGCCACGGCCCGCACCATCACGGTCGAGCCGGGCGGGGCTTTGTCGGCCGGCAATTCCAGTTGATGCAAGACCGTCGCCTCGCGATCCTCGAGGTCCCCCCACGTGCGGACCACCACGATCCCGCCGGAATCGCCGCCAGGCGCCGCCTGCGGCGGCTTGGCCTCGCCCGCGGCCTCCTTCTGGACCTTCATCTCCAGGCGGATGCGGCCCAGGCCGTAATCATCCCCAGCCCGGATCCGCACCGGGATCGTCCCCCCCGGGGCCACCGTCTCCTCGCGCGATTGCCTGAGGATCTCTACGGTGGGGGGCTTGTCGGGCGTGACCCGCAGCCGGTTCACCCGCGGGTTGGGATCCGTATGCCCTGCCGTGTTGGACATCTGCACCGTGAAAGTTCCGTCCTTGAGCATGGGCAGCTCGACGGCCAGGCGCGTCCCCCCTTCCTCGATGCGGCCGATATACCGCTGGCCTTCCAGCTCGACGGAGCCCTCGGCAATGGGGGTGGAAGGCTCGATCCGCAGTTGGGCCACGGTGTATTGGGGGGCGTCGAGATCGGCATCGATCTTGGTAACCCGGTGAGGCGGAAGTTTGGTGTATTCGGGATAGATGTACGTGATTTCGACCTGCTTGAGGGTCGGTTTTTCCCGCACCAAAATGGTGTAGATCTCGGTCTGCGAATCGCCGATTTCCAGGCGGTACTGCAGCGGCCTGGTCACCGAGGGGAGCGTAGCCCGGTAGGTGGCGTACTTGTCGTCGGCGGCAAGCTCCATGGCCGTCTCCGGGCCCCCCTCCTCACGGAGGTAGAGGACGCCGCGGTACGGCGTGCCGTCGGCATTGGTCACCCGGCCGACGATCTCCACGTTCGATCCGACGAGCACCTCGGTATTGCCCGGCGTCACTTGGATTTGCACTTTGCCCACCGAGGGGACGAACTCCCACGGTTTCATCAACCGGGTGGCGGCCGAACCCCAGTTGGGCACCACGAGGGAACAGACCCCAGCCACCGCGACGACCAGGGCGAGCAGGGCCAGGGATTCGGCCAGGTCGCGGGGGGTTTGCATGCAATCCAGGAGGCGTTTCCAGCGGGTTTCGCGGCGGGCCGCCTCGTCGAAGCGCAAGCCGCGGACCCGCGCCGCCGCCTGGTTGATGGCCGCCTCGCAAAAAGCGTCATCGCCGTTCTTCTGTCCCTGGGAAAGCTGGACGAGGTTGATCAAATCGCTGCCGAGTTCGGGCAGTTCGGCCTCGATCCGCCGGGCCGTCGCCTCCAGCGAGCGGTTCTTGCGGACCAGGCGGCGGACGACGACCACCCCCAAAGCCAACGTGACGCCCAGCCACACCGCAAACAGCACGGCCAGCCAGGTCTGCGAGAACTTGACCAATGCGTCGGTGAGCATGAACAGCAAGAACACCGCACAAGACACCGCGGTGGCCAGGACCGCCGTGCTCAACAGCGTGAACAGCCACCACTTCTGCCGCGTGTTGTCCAGGCGCTGGAGGACGTTTTCGGCTGGGGGAGACATGTTCGGGCCTCATCGAAAGCGTCGGAAGCTCGGCCGACTTCATCAGCGCATGTATCCAATCATATGCCAGACCACCCCGCCCCCCTTTGATTCGAGCCTCAGGAAACCACTGCAACGCCGATCACCCACGCTTATTATAATTATTCTCATCGCCGGCGGTCGTCGCGGTCAAGAACGGGCCTCGTGGCACCTTCAGTGCGGTACCCAAACAGCCTCCCGAAAACCATGGGGCACCGATGGTTGAGTTCGCGTCACTTCCGCTGGCCCACCGTCACGCGGAGAACCTGCGTACGGTGGTCGCGGAGGATGACCACCTCGACCTGCTTGCCAGCCGGGGTCAGGCTCACGAGATTCACCAGGTGGGAGTCGTTTTCCACCGGAACACCCCCGAACCGAATCACCACGTCGCCCACCCGAAGCCCCGCCGCAGCGGCCGGCGAGTTCTCCGCCACCTGGACGACCCGGGCGCCCAGCGGCCGCGGCAACCCCAATTCGGCGGCCATGGCCGGGCCAAACTCCCCATCCAGCGTCACCCCCAGAAAACCACGGGTCACGCGACCTTCGTCGATCAACTGGCGGGCCACTGCCAGGAACAGGTTGATGGGGATGGCAAATCCCACCCCTTCGCTCGTGCCCGAACGGCTGGCAATGGCCGTGGTAATCCCCACCACCTCGCCCCGGAGATTGACCAGCGGCCCCCCGCTGTTGCCGGGATTGATGGCCGCGTCGGTCTGGAGAAAGTCTTGCAACCGCACCCCCGAATCACCCAAGTCCAGGTCGCGCCTCCCTTTGCCGCTAATGATGCCCAGGGTGACCGAGTTGTTCAGCCCGAACGGGCTTCCGACGGCCAGCACGAAATCGCCCACTTCCACCCGGTCGCTGTCGCCCAGGGGGGCGGCCACCAGATGGGGTGCCGTGACCCCCAGGACGGCGACATCGGTCTCCGGGTCCTCCCAGACCCGCTCGGGGCGGAGCCGCCGGCCGTCGGCAAGGGTCACTTGGATCCCCTCGGGCGGGATGCCGCCGATCACATGCCGGGCCGTCAGGATGTAAGCCTTGCCGCGGAGTTCGACGATGACCCCCGAGCCCGCCTCTTCCACGCGCCGGCCCCGCGGGGCGGGGGCGGCGCGGTAGGAGGCGTCGGCTTGGATGAACACCACAGTGGGGCCCACAAGCTTGGCCGCGATCTTGATGACCGCCGACTGGCGTTCCAAGAACTCGGCCTGGCTTTGGAGCTGCTTGTAGAGTTCCGCGCGGTCGCCCTCGGCCGCCGTCCTAGGCCGCTCGATGCCGGCCGGCAGGGTCGTTTGCCCCCAAGCCTTGATCCCCGCTCCCTCCAGAGCGCCCAGCAAAAGCCCGAAAAACAGCGGCGACGCAAGGATCGGCCGCGCAAAGCGGCAAACGTTAGGCACACACCGGCACATGGGTGCGGCTCCGCAGACCTGGGCATGAAGGACGACGGTCCTGGACCAACAAAAAGCCCCGAAGAGGGATGCACCACAAGGCGCCTCCCTTCGGGGCTATTGTGCGGCGCGCGGCCGAAACGAAGCAAGACCTCAATGCGAGAGGCTTACGACACATCCAGCTCCAGGTCGTTGATCGACAACTCGGAGTCATGGGCGCCGCCCTCCAGGAGCCGGCCCCAATCGACCTCGCTGCTTGTGCTTACGCCCTCACGTTCCGCCTCGCGCTGGCACTTGATGCACAACGTGGCATAGGGAAGGGCGTTCAAGCGTGCCAAGGGGATATTGGTGCCGCACCCTTCACAAATGCCGTATTGGCCTTCCCGCATGCGCCGCAAGGCGTTTTCGATGCGGGCCAGCTCGCGGCTCTCGACTTCCGCAAGCTGCGAGCTGATCTCGTCCTGGACGGAATCCAGCGCGGCGTCGACCACGTCGCCGGCCGATTCGGCCCGCAGCTCCCGCAGCAAACTCAAATCGCCCGCCAGCGCTTTGCGAAGCGCATCGCGGCGCTTGATCAAAATCTGATGCATGTTCAGGATCGCTTCTTTTCGCGTCATAGCTCCACACCCTTGGTGTCCGATCCTGGCCTGACTGAAGGTGTGCCCCCCTCAGATGAGCCGTCGTCGAACCCCCGTCTCCTTGCCTCCTAATCTGTCCGAACGTCAAACGCCATATCGCCAAGGCCGCGGTTCGGTGGTGGCCGGCTGGGCACCGGCTCGCACAAGTCCGCAACCAAACTATAGTACGCAGTCCGCAGCCCCGGTGCGCGAAATTCCGTAAAAGTTTTTCCTACCCGCAATGGGCGGGCCGAACACCCGCTATCGGCGCAACAACCGGAAGCCTGCATTCGGCCCCGCCACCCCAGCTACCCCACCGGCGGAGGTGCCTCGTCCCGCGTCTGGAAACCAACCGGCGACCGACGCTGCGTGCCAGCACCAATCCGGTACCAAGTAACCAATGGTGCTAACGGATAATCGTCAAAACCGGCAAGGATATGCAACCGTTTTGCGCCGAACCGGTAGGACCTGCCGAAGTCGGGTCAACCCGTTTGACCCGCCAGCCGGTACAAGCTAAATGCGATAAGAGTTTTAGCCTTGAAAACGCCGATGCCTTCCCCCTTTACAAGGCATTCGCACGCCCCTCTATTGGCAGAGGCCTGCCATGCCCGCGTCCGTGGTTTCCCAGGGACCCAGTGTATTAGATGCCTCGCAAGGCCCTTTGTTACTCCAAATCTGCGGCGGTTCGCGAAAAGGAGAAATCGTCGCCTTTCACGCCCCCAAATGCACACTAGGATCCGCCCCAAGATGCACGCATAGGATCCTCGCGCGGGGGGTACAACCTGTCCACTGCCTTATTGTGCGGGGCCCGGTAGCGACGGTGGTTCGCAGCGTCTCGGCCGACACACGCCTCAACGGCCGACCATTTGACGACGCGGTACTTAAGCCGGGCGACCGGTTGACCATCGGCCCGGTGCAGTTCCAAGTCATCTGCCTGCAGGCCCTGAATTGGCCGGATCCCTCCCAGCTAAAAAAGAACCCCCCAGAAGGTTGGGTTCAACCCGGGGCCCCCCATATTGGGCGCGACACCGCCTCCCCTTTTCACGCCACGGCACTCCGTCAATCGAGGGGTCTGACGCCAGCCCTTGACGATCGCACCCGGCCGACGTCTAGCCGCGAAAACAGCACCTTTGAACGACACCCCGCGACCAGCGCGGTCGAGAGGATTGAGTGCACTCCTGGCTTCGCGGGGGACCAGCCGGCTGACCCGGCGGAGGAATTAGATGGACGCCTTAGCGATCTCGACCCGCACCAGGCGGAGTTGGCCCGCCAAGTCGCCGCGTTGCAAGCCGCCCGCAACGAGATGGATGCCCGGGTGGAGAAGCTGAACGTTCGCCAGGCCGAGTTGGACCAGTGGGCCTGCGAGTTGGAAAAACGGCGAGCCGAGTTGGAAAAGCGCCAGGCCGCCTTGGCCAACCACCAGGCTGCGTTGGACCTGTGCCAAGCCAACCTCGACAGGCGCCAGACCGACTTCGATGAGCGGCAGAGCGAGCTAGCCACCCGCCAGGCCGAGCTAGAGACCCGTGAGGCCGAGCTAGCCACCCGCCAGGCCGAGCTAGAGACCCGTCAGGCCGAGCTAGCCAGCCGCCAGGCCGAGCTAGAGACCCGTGAGGCCGAGCTAGAGACCCGTGAGGCCGAGCTAGCCACCCGCCAGGCCGAGCTAGAGACCCGTGAGGCCGAGCTTGCCATTCGTCAGGCAAAGCTGGACACCCAGCAGGCCGAGCTAGACACTCGACACGCCCAACTAGACACTCGTCAGGCCGAATTGGATGCTCGCCAAGCCGAACTCGACAGCCGCCAGGGTCGCTTGGATAAGCGAGAGGCCGAGTTGGACGCTCGCCAGGCCGAGTTGGACCGGCGGGAGGAGGGGCTGGGCCAGCAACACGCAGACCTGACGGAACAGCGTGCCGAACTGGACCGGCAGAAGGCGCGACTCGACGCGCGCCAGGCAGCACTGGAGGCCCGTCAGGCGGAACTCGACCGGCTTGCGGCCGAACTCCAGGCCCGGCAGGAGGAGCTTGCCCAACAGCCAGGCTGGCTCCAGGACGGCCAGCAACAGCTCGAAAAGGGGCTTGCCGACCTCCAGCGCCGCGAAGCAGCGGCGGACGAAGTCGAAGGGTGGCAGGCGGCGGGAATGGAGCCGCCGGCCACGCCAATCAAGCCATTTCTGTTTGCTACGCCCGCCATGCAAACAGCGTCCCGGGGGGAAGACGAGACCCCGCTTGGCTTGTCCCAGAAAACCGGGGAGTGCGAATCGGCTCCAGAACAAGCACCGACCGGGGCGCCCATGCCCCTGGCACTTTCGGGCGGCGAACGGGCACCGGCGACCAATGCTCCGGTCGATGCCGAAACCATTTTTCGGCGTTTGGGGATCCGGCTTCCTTTGGACGACGAGCCCGAGGAAACGCTGTTGCCCGGCGCGGCAACCGGCTCGGCCAGCACTTTTGCGGCCTCTGCGGCGCCGCACCCCGAGGAGGAGTCGATCGACGCCTACATGGCGCGGCTGCTGGAGCGACTGCGGCAAGGCAGCGGCGGCGGGCCAAGCGGAACTCAGCATTCGATGCCCCAGTCCGCCGCCCCGGCCGAAGCGGCCCCGGAAAGCCAACTTGCCCAGCCACGCGAGGATACCGGAACCGCCGACGCCACCGGCTCGGCAGAGCCGGGGGATGTGGTTTCGCAGCCCGAGCGACGCCGGCCGCGCCCTGTCCCGAAGTCGGCGGCTCCAGAGGATTGGTCGCACCTGGCGGCCATGCGCGAGCTGGCCAATCTCTCCGCCCGAAACGCCTTGGACCGGCACGGCCGAAACATGCTCCGCCGCGCCATCCGCAGCAAACTGGCCGTGCTGGCCCTGGCCCTTACCGCAGGCACCACGCTGGTCGCCTTATGGTGGCGGCTTGGGGCGGGCGAACTGGCTTACTACAGCGCCCTGGTCTGTTACCTGGTGGCCGTGGTTTGGGGCATTCAGTATGCCGTCCTCACCGGCCGGCTGATCGTCAGCCGTTCTGGCCACCTCGGCTGGCATTGGTCGGGTACTGCCACGCAAAAGAGCCACGCATCGCCGGACCCCGCCGCAGCCAGCCATCCCACCAATGAACCGGGCTCTTCGGCGTAAGGTGCGGCTGGGGCGCAGGCACGTCGCGCTCGGCCGGCTCCTCGGCTTTGAGGAACCGCCGGGGGACGAAATGTCACCCGGTCGTCCACCGCCGCAGCCAAGGACCGATCGTACGTCTTCGCCGCAACCCGCCGGGTTTCTCGTACTGCGTGGCGGGCCCCATCCTTTGCCGCGCCCCGGCCAATCGTTACACTGGCGTGCAGTTCCGGCAGTCGGGAATCGGCTGGCTAACCGGGGGTTTTGCTGGTGCAAAGCGCAACGGCTTGCTGACCGAGAGTGCATGCAGCGCGGCGGAGCGGTTTATGAAGACACCTTTCTGGCCAACCCGACGGATAGCAGCCTGGGCGGTCACCGGGTGCGTGTGCCTGGTGATGGTGGCGGCCGGCAAATGCCTCGGTGCCGAAGCCGCTTCGTCCCAACATGGCCCGGCCGTGCCTAGCCGCCTCCCTGCGGGCAAGACCTGGAAACTCGTCTGGAGCGACGAGTTCGACGGCACCGCACTGGACCGGAGCAAATGGGGTTTCCGGCTCCACATGATGCACCGCCGCCATACGACATGGACCGACGACGCAGCCTCGCTGGACGGCAAGGGGCATCTGCTGTTGCGCGTATACGAGCAGGATGGCCACTATTATTCCTCGCAGCTCCAGACGGGCAGCAACTTCATGGACCGCCCGCCCGATGCCCCCTACACCCGGCAGTTCACCTGGCCCATCGCCAAGCTGGCGCCCGCCCGGTTCATGCATAAGTACGGCTATTATGAGATTCGCTGCAAACTGCCAACCCAGCCGGGATGGTGGGCCGCATTCTGGCTCCAGTCGCCGACCATCGGGTGCAGCCTGGACCCTGCGGAGGCCGGCGTCGAGATCGACATCATGGAGAACTTCACGCGTGACGGCACCATCAGCCACAATCTGCATTGGAACGGGTATGGGAAGGACCACCGCAGCAAGAGTTCCGGCCCGATCCGCCGGCCCGAGCTGGCCCAAGGCTTTCACACATTCGGCCTGGAGTGGACACCGAGCCAGTACGTGTTTTACACCGATGGCGAGGTCACATGGCGTGTCGATGGCCCCATCTCGCACCGGCAACAGTTCATTCTGATTTCCACCGAGTGCATGGGCTACCGCACCACGGGCCAGCCGGCCCCCGAACTGAAGAAGGCCCGCCTGCCCGACTACTTCGTCGTCGATTACGTGCGGGTGTTCGACCGGGTCGATAAACCCGAGCCCAAATAGCAGTCCCGGCCATGCCCTCCGGCTCTGCCAAAATGGTGCGGTCCGTTCGACGGGAACGCCGCTGCCGTTCGGGAGTCGCTTGGCCGAAGTCTGGCTGGTTTGTCTGGGGAGTCGATACACCGCGATGGTAGAGGATCGTGCAGTACAGGCGCCGATTGCTTCAACGGGAGGTCCACAAATGGCTTGCCCATTGTCAATAAGACCGTCTGTTGCCAGGAAAAGCGGGGCGGGCGTGATCGCGATATTGGCGGCGGGATGGTTGGTGGCCGGGTGGTGGGCGGTCTGGGCGCCGCGGGGGGCTATGGCAAGCGGGGCGGATCGCCCTTCGCCGCAGCGTGCGCCGGCCGATTATTGCTGCATTTCGGGCATCTATCCGCACCTGGCGGTTTTTAATCAGCCCGCCGATGAGGCCGACCGGCCGCAGCACGGCGAGTGCGGCATCGGGGCTTTGGCCGTGTGGCAGGACCGCCTCTGGTATCTCACCTATCCCCAGCACAAGACGGCGGGCAGCAACGACAAGCTGTACGAGCTGGATGCCGGGCTGAACGTCCGCATCCGGCCCGAGAGCGTGGGCGGGACCCACGCTGGCCGGATGATTCACCGCCCCTCGCAGCAGCTCATCCTGGGCCCTTATTTCATCGATGCCAGGAGGAACGTACGGGGGGCGAACCTCAAGCAACTTCGCGGCCGGATGACGGCCGTCCTGGCCCACCTCCACGATCCCCGGCACAAGGTGTACTTTTTTGACATGGAGGGGGCGTTGTACGAGGTGGACGTGTTTACCCTCCAGGTGGCCAGGCTGTTTGAAAAACCGGTGCCGGGGTGGCACGGCAAAGGGGGCTACACGGGGCAGGGGCGTGTGGTGCTGGCCAACAACGGCGAGGCCGGGCCGAAAGAGGGCTACCGGCACCTTTTGGTCGGCGGGCCGGCGCAGGGCGAAGAGGCCGGCGTCCTGGCCCAGTGGGATGGCCGGCAATGGCAGATCATCGAGCGCAAGCAGTTCTGCGAGGTCACGGGCCCCGGCGGGCTGGAGGGTTCTGCCGACGAGCACGCCCCTTTGTGGGCCGTCGGCTGGGATAAACGCTCCGTAATTCTCAAAGTGCTTGATGGCGGGCAGTGGTTTACGTTCCGGCTGCCCAAGGGATCACACACCTTCGACCCCCGGCACGGCTGGTACACCGAATGGCCGCGGATCCGTCGGATCGACCGCGAGCGATGGATGCTGGCGATGCACGGCCAGTTGTTCGATTTTCCGCCGGGGTTTTCGGCCCCGAGGGCCTGTGGCATCCGCCCGTTGTGCACGCATCTGCGGGTCATCCCCGATTTCTGCGACTGGCGGGGCCGGATCGTCCTGGGGGCCGACGATGCCTCGATGATGCAGAACCCGTTGTGCGGCCAGGCCCAATCCAATCTCTGGTTTGGCACGGCGGAGGATCTCAGGGGTTGGGGGCCTGCCGCCGGTTGGGGCGGGCCGTGGATGAACGATCCGGTGGCCGCGGACCGGCCATCAGACCCGTTCTTGTTTGCGGGCTACCGCCACCGGGTGGCCCACGTACTCCACGATGCACCCTGCGGAGTGCGGTTCCGCTGGGAGATCGACCGGCTTGGCACAGGCCGGTGGGAGCCTTTGCAGAGTTTGGAGGTGCCTGCGGGCCAGTATCGGTTTGTCGTATTTCCCGAACAGACGCCCGGCGAGTGGATTCGTGTGCACGCCTCTGCTGCCTGCCGGGCTACCGTGTATTTCCACTATGCCTCGCCCCGGCGGGGGACACCTGACGAGGGCCGCATTTTCGCCGCGCTGGCTGGGGTGACCGAGGCGGGCGCGGCGTGGGCGGGCATCGTGCGGCCGGCTGGCCACAACCGCAATTTGCAGTTCCTTCGCCTGGCCGGGCTGGGGCAAGGGGCCAGCCACGAGATGCATCGGGGGGACGCCTATTGGGAAGTCGACATCACCCCGGCCGGTCAGCCCGTGTTCGTCCGCCCCAGCGAAGACCGCGGGGAAGAGATGCGGCGCCTGGGCCGATTCGCCGCTGAGTATACCGTGGATCAGGCCTCGGTGGTTGTGCGGGATAGCGCGGGCCGGCGGTTCCGTTTGCCGAAAGGAAACCCCGCCTTTGACGCCTTGCTGGGGCGAAGCCGCGCACTGCGGGAATGTGCTACGGAACGCTTCCTGGCGAACATCCACGGCACGTTCTACGAAGTCCCCCGGACCGACGGTGCCAAGCCCGATTGGCAACGGATCAAGCCGGTGGCGTCGCACGATCGGGCCATCTTCGACTTCTGCTCGTGGCGCGGCCTATTGGTGTTGGCCGGCGCACGGCACCACGCCAAGTTCGATGGACACGCTTTTGCCGCCGACGATGGATCGGCCTTATGGTTCGGCGCCTTGGACGACGTCTGGAGGCTGGGCAAACCCCGCGGCCAAGGGGGCCCCTGGCTGGCCACGCCGGTCCAGCCTGGCAAGCCCTCCGACCCTTATCTGATGACCGGCTTCGACCGGAAAACCCTCCGGTTGTCCCACGACGCACAAGAGACGGTCATGTTTTGGCTGGAGGTCGATTTCGACCACTACGGCTTCCACCGCCTGGCCGAGATCGCCGTGCCGGCCCGGACCGAGCTGCGCTATGAGTTCCCGCCGGGCTATCAAGCCCACTGGCTGCGCTTGCAGACGGACAAGGCATGTCGGGCCACTGCGCAACTGGTTTACCAGTGAGGCTCGATGGCTGGCGAAATTTCGGATGCGTCTGCGCTGGTCGCCGTGTTCCTCGAAGGTGTGTTCCGTCTTGGGGAGCACGGCGGGGATCGGAAAGGGCCGGCAGTCGGGGCCGTTTTCGCCTCAAATCGTGGTGGCTAACCGCGAGCGACATCAACGGACAAGACGGGCTTTTGGGTTTGTGATGATGTTCTCGACGATCTCGCGAAGCCGATCCTCGTACACGGCCGGATTGCCGCTGCCCCGGGGGCATTGGCCATCGCCGTTTGCCGTACCGCCGACCCGGGCAGCCCGGTCCATGAAGTCGTAGTCGGTGCCCAGGCCGATGCCGACGGGGAACACGTACCACTTGCGAAGCTGCATGTCCATGGATTGCATCAGCGCGGCGTTTTTGGCGGTCGTGTAGCGCCCACTGGTATAGAAATCGTCGCTGGGATGCGCGCTGATGAACGAGCTGACCTGCGAACTGCTGCTGGAATACAGATTGGGGATGCCGTCGGTAAGGAGCACCACCAGTTTGTTGGTGAACAGCCGGCCGCTGCCTCCTTCCATACTTGGGCGGATATGGTCTTTGGCGGCCAAGAGGCCGGTTTCGGTGGCGGTACTCGCGGCGTTATCTGCCACCGCCTGAAGCAACGTGCAAGCCTGCATCGCCGCGTCATAGTCGGCGGTCAGAGATTGCGCGATAGTGGTCCCTGTGGTGCGGTCGAACGTGATGATCGCCACCCAGTCCTTCTGGGCGGGATCCGAAATGCCTTCGTTGCGCTCCTTGATGACCTGGAGGGCGGCAATGATCGCCCGGCGGGCTGCGTGGGTTGGCTGTTCCCGCGGTGGGAACAAAAAGGTTCCGCCCGCAGTGGACTCGAGGTGCCAAGGACAGTTCGGGCTAAAGCGTGATAGCTGGCCATACTGGCCGTTCGCCGGCTGCCCATCCCGCCCGTAATCCATCAAGAACTGGATGTAGGTCCGATATCCGAGCTGGTTCCGGTAGCCGAGGGGCGTGCTCGTGTTAGCATCTGGGAAGGCATCGGTATACGGGTTCCCCGCCCCACTGATCCGGTAACTCGACTGGCTGGGCGGCAAGGTGACCGGATATCGGGGACGCGGACGGCCTTTCGGGCTTGTGGACGTGATCTTCTGGGCTTGGAGGATGTAGTCCAGGTACGCCGACCAGTAGTTGTAGCTCCCCGTATCCGCGCTATTGGGCACGGGCCGGGCGTTGGGCATCAAACGAGCAAGCTGTTGGTCGATGATCCACTTGTAAGCCTTTTGCTTGCGCGTGCTCTCGGAATCGGAACTGGCGATCCGATAGGTCGCCGGAATGGACGCCTGGCTCAGAGGACCACCATTCTTGGTCATCTCGGCATACGCGTAACTGTCCGCGGCCACCCCCAACGGCTCCCCAACATATTCTGACGTGCCGGGAAAGACGCCAAACCCGAAGTCGTCGTACAGGTCCTGCATGAGCTGCTCGGCCACGTCAGGATATCCGAGGGGACCGAAGGCTCGATTGATCTCCGAGGTGGCCCAGCACGGTTCGGTGTCGTTGTTCATTGATCCGGACAAGTCGATCACGAACGCGATGTCGCGCGGGTTGGTCATGGCGACGGCCGAAGCGCTTATTGTGAACCATTGGCGCCCCAGCACACGCCCGAAAAACAACGGCACCGAACCGTCGTGCTCCGCATCGCGCCGGACCGTCACCGAGACCGCATTGCCCGGAATCGGCGAGGAACTGAACGTCCGGCTGGCCTGGTCCCACGTGCCGAACGCCACATCCACCGAGGATGGCGAAACCAGTTTGCCTGCGACCCAGTTATATCCGGCAAAGCGTTGGGCCTCCTCGATGGATTGGTCCGTGCCGGAAGCTAGTTTAGCTGCCGCAGCGATGGCCGCGGCATCAGCCGCATTCTGCGCCTGGGAGCGTGCAAGACACATGTACCCCACATCCACCGCTAACGCCACAAGCCCCAAGATCGCCGTAAGTGCAAAAACGAATAGCAGTAGCGTCACTCCGCGGCGCCAGGACCCGGCGCGCAAACCCATTGACCGACTCATCGCAGAGTCCCACGAAAGACGCCCCCCCCCAAGCCTACGCCCGGCCAAACGGGGGGCGAGCAACCCGATCGGCTATCCCCCGACCCAATCTACCTCCACCCAAGACTTTCCTGCCCAGGTGGCATCGTCCAGACTAGCTATTAAAACATAGCATCCGAAACTGGCCGAAGAATCCTTCCCTCGATCTAACTCGTGAGCTTCGAACGAGCCGAGGCCATAGGCGCAAAGAGCGGGCGCCTCCCCGAGAACACCGCAGGCTCGTGGAAGAATTCAGGATGTAGGCCGTCTAGCCACTGGCCTAGTCCCAGGACTCGTGGGCCGACTCACCCCCCGCCGCCAAGGCACAAGAATGATTCGAGCCAGCCCGCGCGCGAAACACTATCCATCTTCAGCCGGCGTTGATCGGGGGCAGACGACGCGGCCGTACCGGACAATAGCGCCGTGGAGCTACGCTACTTGTCCCGATTGGGCGTCTTCCCTTCAGGCGGCACCAGCCGAAGGATGAGACTTGGGCGCGACGTTTTGGGGCAGCCGGTTGGGGGATGCCCAAGGGACGTGGCGAAACCAACTCTAATGTCTTGCGGCGGGGCATTGGGCCTGGTGCAGAAAACGGCAGAACACGTAAGACTCGGGAACAAGCAGGTATCGGCCCCAAACGTTTAGGCCTTTCTGGAATAATCCCTCAAGGCAATATCACTTTACGTCCAATCGCCCCGAGGCCTGGCACCGAGGCGCGAAGTCTCATAGCAGCCGAAAAAGCGAACCCACCCTCGCACTGCACCCGACCCGGCCAGGCCCGTTTACCGGCGTTTGTCGCCCCAAGCGGCCGGTAAGGCCCCCGACTCGCGCCGCCTTGGCTCGGCTGGCGTGATGGATCGCGTTTCCCGGCAAGGCTGATCGAGCCGGTTTTCCGGGCTCCTCGCTGGACGAACCCGTCACCGAGGCGCATCCTGAGAGTCTGACCGCCGACAGTTGAAAACAAGATGGTTTTGTCCGGGCAACCCTGGCTGAAGGCCGGGTCGATAGACCGCCTTTGGGGCACGGCCGATAAACGGGCCTCATGCAACCGGTCGATCCGCCGTTACAAGCAACCCTCCTGCCAGTGTGCCTAACAAGGGGGCTTAGGTAGGGCACTGCCAGGGGGGGGTCGGCCTGGATTGGCTTTTTCGTTCGACGAAGGTTGTGGACCGGCGCGGGGGTCTTGCGATTCAAACCTGCGGTGAGAGCGCCCCACGGGAAACGGGATTTCGGTTTCGCTATCCGGCGCAGGTTCGCTACTTGGAGATGCCGCCCCGAAGGAAGCCGCTTCAGGCCGGGAGTTCGGTTCCGGTGCTAGCTCCCCCGAATACCGAGAGCCAGACTCAGCCGCGTGCTTGAAGCGGTTTCCTTCGTGGGCGGTATCCCGCGAAGTTGAGGGTGTTCGCCTCGCAGATCGGGTTTGCGATGATGTTGAAAAGCTATCGCCTGTCCGTCAATGCAGTTTTGTGGATCGCCGTGCTGCTTGCCCTGGGTTGGGCAGCTTGGTGTGCTGGCCAGCCGCCGCGGCCTGCCGGTCCCCCCAAGGGCTTTCCCCCCCTGCCGGTGTTGACGGCTTTGGATGCCGACGGCGATGGCGAACTTTCGGCCGATGAGATCGCCCAGGCGGCTTCGGCACTCAAGAAACTGGACCGCAACAAGGACGGCAGGCTTTCGGCTGAGGAGCTGCGGCCCATGGGGCCGGGCGGTCGCGGCCCTGGCTTTGGTCCCGGGATGGGGCCCCCCTCTGGGCGGTTCGGTCCCGGAGCTTCGGCGACCCTCCAGTCTCCCCCCCAGCCGAAGGATGACGCGGAGCGCAAGATCCTTGACGTGTTGAGCGATATGCGCAAAACGCAGTCGCGCGGGATGATGAACGTCCCGGTGGAAGATGGTCGGCTGTTACGCTTGCTGGCCGAATCCATTGGCGCCAAGACGGTGGTCGAGATCGGCACATCGAACGGCTATTCGGGCATATGGCTGTGCCTGGCCCTGCGGAACACGGGGGGCAAGCTCATTACCCACGAGATCGATGCCGGCCGGGCGGCTCTGGCCCGCCAGAACTTCGCCAAAGCCGGCGTCAGCTCCCTGGTGACGATCGTCGAGGGGGACGCGCATGAGACGATCGGCCAGCTCAAAGGCCCGGTGGATATGGTGTTCATCGACGCCGACAAGGAGGGTTACACGGACTATTTGCGCAAGACGCTGCCTCTGGTGCGGCCGGGCGGATTGATCGTCGCCCACAACATCAGTCCGCGGATGGCCAATCCCGAGTTCGTCAAAGCGATTACGACCAATCCGGATTTGGAGACGGTGTTCTATCAGGAGGGGGCGGGCGTAAGTGTGACGCTCAAAAAGCGGTGACTTGGGACCCCAGGCGCTGAGTCGTGGCGGCCGAGGGGGTTACACGTCAACGCGCTGGAGCCTTTTCGGGTACTTTTTCTCTGGAGGACGATCCATGTCGCGTGTGATTCGATGGGTGGGTTTTGGACTGGCCACGGCGGCGGTGCTGGTCGTTGCCGGTGCGGCGTTGGCGCAGCCACCGGGCAAGCCGGGCGGCCGGGGGCCCCGGGGCTTCGGCTTCGGCGCGATGGGGGGCCCAGGCTCCAACTGGATGATGCTCCTGCGAGTCGAGAAGGTCCAGAAAGAGCTGGACATCGTGGCCGAGCAGAAGACCAAGCTCGACGAAATCGGCAAGAAGGCTGCGGCGCAGATGCGCGAACTCTTCGGGCCACCGCCCCAAGCGGGCCAAGAACTGAGCCGCGAGGAACTCCGGGCCCGGTTCGCCGAGAGGGGCAAGAAGATGGAAGCCATCAACCAGGAGACCCGCAAGGCCATCGAGGAAGTCCTGCTCCCGCACCAGATCGAGCGGCTCAAGCAGATTTCGCTCCAGCTCCGGGGCACGCAGGCCCTCAGCGACCCCGAAGTGGCCAAAGAGCTGGGCATCACGAAGGAGCAGGAGGAGAAGTTCGCGCAAGTCCGCGAAGAGGCGGCGAATAAGGCCCGCGAGCTGTTCGGTTCCGGTGAGCGGGGCCAGATGCGCGAAAAGTTCGAGGCCCTGCGCAAGGAGACGGACGAAAAGCTCCTGGCCGTGCTCACCGCCGAGCAGAAGGAGAAATTCGAGAAGATGAAGGGGCCCAAGTTCGAGATCGACCTGCGCGAGCTGATGGGCGGGTTCGGGGGCCCCGGCCGGCCTAGGGGCAAGCAGTAACCGGAACCGCCGGGCAGGTAGCCGGCGGGCAAGTGGCAACCCTTGCGGCTCGGCGCTAGCCGCGCCCAGGGCCCAAAACCAAAGGCGGACATAGCCGGGGCGGACATTGCCGTCGGCCTCATTGCTCCCCCGCCCCGTTTGCGCGCGACCCTCTTTCCACCCCGGAAGAGGGTCGCGTCTCTTCTTGGCGGCTCACGCTGCAAGACCGCTGGCAAAGCACCCTCGCGGCCATGCCGCAAGTGCCGGCCTCTCTCGTGCCTGCAAGCGGTCCCTGCAAGCAAGCCCACGGGGCAATGCCGGCCGGCTTGAGAAGGCGCGCGGGCTCGCCTACAATTCGCTGTTTGCCAGCGACAAGGGCACCGGGGACCGGAAGGACGTCTATGCGGCGCTACGTGAGCGATTTGGGCGAGCAAGAGTCTGTGGCGCAGGTGTTTCGCATCGGTGCCAAGCAGCTTCGACCCAACCGCAATGGGCAGTTGTACCTGCAATTCGAGTTGTCGGACCGGAGCGGCTCGGTAGGGGCCCGCATGTGGAACGCCAGCGAATCGCTGTACCGGTCCGTCGAGAACGGCGATTACGTGTACGTCGAGGGCACCACCCAGCTCTTCCAGGGTTCGCTGCAACTGATCGCCACGCGCTTGCAGCGGATCGAGCCCAGCGAGGTCAACGAGGATGATTTCGTCCCGCTGTGCGCCGTGGATGTGGATCGATTGGCCCTGCGCCTGGCGGAACTGCTCCGCAGCATGAGCACGCCGGCCTTGCGGGACCTGGCCGAATGCTTCCTTTTGGACGACGCCTTTATGCAGAAGTTCACCCGCGCCCCGGCCGGCGTCAAGCACCACCATGCGTACCTCGGGGGGCTGTTGGAGCACACGGTCAATCTGATGGAGGTGGTGGACCGCATCGCCCCGTGCTACCCGCAGCTCGACCGCGACCTGTTGCTTACCGGCGCGTTTCTGCACGACGTGGGCAAGGTGGACGAGCTGGTGTACGACCGCGAGTTGGCCTATAGCAACGAGGGGCAGTTGGTGGGCCATCTGGTCATGGCGGTGAGCCTCCTGGAAGCCAAGGCCCGTGAGGCCGAAAAGCTCTCGGGCGAGCCGTTCCCGCCAGAAACGCTGCTTTGCCTGAAGCACCTTATTGTCAGCCACCATGGCGAATACGAATACGGCAGCCCCAAGCTGCCGATGACCCTGGAGGCGGTGGCCCTATACTGCCTCGATAACCTGGATGCCAAGGTCGCCGCGTTCAGCCAGTTGATGCGCGACGATCCGAACGTCGAGAGCGACTGGACCAACTTCCACCCCAATCTGGGGCGCAAACTTTACAAAAGGTCGCTGCGGCAAGAGTAGAGTGACGTCGCAGTCGCCCAGCCCGATGGTGCCGCGGGTGCCGGGGGACCGCGCCAGACCTAGGCTGCTCCAGGGGCCCGTGCGTTGCCATCGGAGGACTGGATCGGTTGTCGAAGGCCGCCGACCGCAGTCGCACCGCACACGGGGAACCGTCAGACGAGGAGTATCGCGATGAACCAACCGCTGCGAATCGCCATCCACGGGGCTGCCGGACGGATGGGGCGTCGCCTGGTGGCGCTTGCGGCCGCCGACCCCTCGCTGGCCATCGTGGCCGCCCTGGAGGCCCCGGGGCATCCCCACCTGGGCCAGGACGCGGGCATGGTGGCGGGGGTCGGGCCGCTGGGTGTGCCCCTGGCGCCCCAATGGACCGCCCAGGCCGACGTGCTCCTCGATTTCTCCGTGCCCGAGGCCCTGGACCCCGTGGTCGATGCCTGCGTGGCGCGCCATACGGCCCTGGTGGCGGCCACCACGGGGCTCCAGGCCAGCCAACTCCAGCGCCTCCGCCAGGCGGCCACCCAGGTGCCCGTCCTCTTTTCACCCAACATGAGCCTGGCGGTGAATCTGGCCATGAGGCTGGCCGAGGCCGCCGCCAAGGCCCTCCGCGACCACGATGCCGATGTCGAAATCCTCGAACGCCATCACCGCTTCAAGGAGGATGCCCCCAGCGGCACTGCACTCCGCTTTGGCGAAATCATCGCCGGGGTCATGGGGCAGACCGTCCATCGCCACGGCCGCCAAGGACGGGTTGGTGCCCGGCCCCATCACGAAATCGGCTATCACGCTGTGCGGACCGGCGACAATCCGGGCGAGCACGTGATTGTGTTCGGCATGTTGGGCGAGACGCTGGAACTGGTGGTGCGGGCCTCCAGCCGCGATTGCTACGCCCTGGGGGCTTTGGCCGCCGCCAAGTTCCTCGCGGGCAAGCCCCCCGGCTATTACAGCATGAACGACGTGCTGGGGCTGACATAAACGGCCGGACAAAGAGCAGGGAGCAGGGAGCAGGGAGCACGGAGCAGGGAGCAGGGAGCAGGGAGCAGGGAGCAGGGAGCAGGGAGCAGGGGGTGATCCCGGAGGGATCACGGCCATTAGCCGGAGGAACGAGCAGGGAGCAGGGAGCAGGG
>FWPU01005817.1_pt1 | contig 25885 bp, 23 predicted proteins | sample 2228361 | NCBI WGS metagenome assembly FWPU01 (sample SAMEA103939777, study PRJEB20133) | metagenome | reverse complement strand
ATCGCCACCCTAGCCGAACCGACGCTGAAGCTGTCGCCTAAAGGCGAGGGCTTCAACCCTCCCAAAGTGGGACAGTGAGGCGGGGCGGACAGGTGTCGCCGCGCGCGCGCCGTTCGATTCGCCATGTCCACGCGCTGCTGGGCTCGGCGTGCGCGCTCGTCGCCTTTGGGGCGCTGGGCGACGCTGCGAAGGTGCTGCGGGTGGGCGTCGTCGGCGAGCCTCCGTTCGTGGTGGCGCCCGCCCCGGCTCCGCGCGGCCTCTCGGTCGACGTCTGGGAGGCGATCGCCACCCGCGCCAACGTCGAGTACGAGTGGGTCGCGGTCGACTCGGTGCAGAGCGCCATCGACAAGGTGTCGGCCGGCGAGCTCGACGTGGCCGTCGGCCCGCTGAGCATCACCTCGGAGCGCGCCAGGAAGGTGAGCTTCACCCTCCCCTATTACCAGTCGAGCCTCGCCATTCTGGCCCGGCCCAAGGGCCCCGGCGCGTGGGAGCGGATCCGCCCCTTCTTGAGCCGCGCCTTCGCCATCGGCCTGGGCGGCCTGATGCTGGTGCTCACCATCGTCGGCGCGCTCGTCTGGCTCGCCGAACGCAAGGCCAACGCCGCGCAGTTTCCCGGCGACCCGGTCGGGGGCATCGCCACCGGCGTGTGGCTGGCGCTGGTGACGATGACCACCACCGGCTACGGCGACAAGGTGCCCGTCACGCTCGCGGGTCGAATCATCACCGGCGCGTGGATGCTCATCTCGCTGCTCACCGCGTCCTCGCTCACCGCCAGCATCGCCACCGCGCTGACGCTCTCGCAGCTCGACCGGGCGGCGATCGCTTCCGCCGACGAGCTGGCCCGCCGGCGCGTGGCCACGGTGGCCGCGTCGACCTCGGCCGCCTTCGCTCGCCGCCACCAGGCGCGCGTCGAGGAGGTCTCGGACCTCGAGACCGCCGTGTCGCGGCTGCTCGACGACAAGGCCGACGCGGTGGTGTTCGACCGGCCGATGCTGCAGCACTACCTGCGCAACACGCCCGGGCTCGAGGTGGTGCTCTCCGAGGCCAGCTACGACCCGCAGGGCTACGGGTTCGCCGTCGGCCGCGAGCAGCCGTTGCTGCGAGAGCTCAACGTCGCCCTGCTGGAGCTGGCCGAGGCCAACCGGCTGCGCCCCATCGAGCGCGACTGGCTGGGGAACTGAGCCGCGCGCACCGCTCGACGCGCGAGCACGCGCCGGCAACTCCGGTCGCTGTCCGTTCGGCAACCCCGGCCCGCGCCCGCGGGCAGGCGACGACGTCGGCGGGCAGACCCTAATCTCCTGCATGCGTTCGCCGCACCTCGCCTGGGCGGTTCCCCCGCGCCGCGTGCGCGCTGGTCAATGGAGGCCACGACGCCGCGCGCGCTCTCGCCCCCTCCGGAGGAGACATGGCGCTCGACATACTCGAAGAGAAGGGCACCCCGCTGGATCGGCAGCGGTTCACCTGGCGGGAGCTGGCCGGCCCACCCTACAGCAAGCTCGACGATGACGCGTTCACCCGCGTGCGCGTCATCCTGATGAACGGCATCGAGGCCGAGGCGTTGCGCTTCGGCCATGGCTGCGCCCGCTCGTGCCGGCCGTTGCGCGAGGCGCTGGCGAGGGTGCGCCGCATCGAGCAGCACCAGCAGACGATGGTGAACTGGCTCAACCCGCCCGACCAGTCGCCGCTGGAGACGACGATCGCCTTCGAGCAGGTGGCCATCGAGGTCACCGCCTGGGTGGCGCAGAACGAGCCCGACCCGTACCTGGCGCAGGTCTACCGCTTCGGCCTGCTCGAGGACTTCGACCACCTCCATCGCTACTCGGCCCTGATGGACCGCGTCGAGGGCAAGGACGCCAACAACATCCTGCAGAGCTACACCGACATACGTCCCGGGCGGCCCACCGCGGTCGAGCACAGAGACCCGCTCGACGATCTGCGAACGCCGTACGACCGGCGCACCGCCAGCCCGATCACCAAGATGAACGCGCTCACCATCCTGGCCGGCGAGCACATGACGCACGACTACTACATGATCGTCGGCCCGGAGTACGTCGACCCGATCGGGCGCATGCTCTACGCGGAGATCGCCTCGATCGAGGAGCAGCACGTCACCCAGTACGAGTCGATCATCGACCCCGACGAGACGTGGGTCGAGAAGTGGCTCCTGCACGAGGCCAACGAGGTCTACAACTACTGGAGCTGCGCGCAGCAGGAGCCCAACACGCGCGTCAAGGCCATCTGGGAGCGCTTCCTCGACTACGAGCTGGGGCATCTGCACTACGCGATGGAGATGATGAAGCAGCTCGAGAACCGCGACCCGGCCGAGCTCTTGCCCCGAACGCTGCCGGACCCCATCCGCCACGAGAGCCAGCGCGACTTCATCCGCTCGGTGCTGGAGAGCGAGGTCGATCTGAGGGCGCAAAAGGCGCAGTTCATCCGCGTCGCGCAGGAGGGAACGGCCTCCGCGTCGGCCCGCTACCGCGAGCAGATCAACTCCGCCATCTCGCCTTCCGAGACGGTCGCCGCCGGTTACCGGTGGAGGCCGGGGAGCGAGCTGCTCGACCGCGCCGCCGAGCGTGGCGCCTACGTGGGGAGGGCCTGACCATGCCGAAGATGCCGACCACCCTGGGAACCAACCGCACCGGCATCGCCACCTCGCCGGTGGACTCGAAGCGCACCATCGAGGGCGCCAGAGACGGCACGCCGCAGCCATCGTTCGACGGGGTCATTCTCGAGTCGACGCGGCTTTCGTTCGTGCGCGACTCCGAGCCGGTGGGCACCATGCCCGTGCCCGCCAGCACCAAGGGCGTCACCGTCTCCGCCATGGAGCTGCTCAAGGGGAAGAAGCCCACGCCCTTTCTCGATCTGCTCGCCGAGCGGCTGGCGTTCGAGCGCACCGGCGTGCGCCTGTACGAGGCGCTCCTCACCCGCGTCGAGGTCGAGCGCACCCGCGACGCCAACGTCGCCCGCGACGAGCTCGAGCGCATTCGCGACGACGAGCTGCGCCACTTGGGCCTGCTCGCCGGCTGCATCGAGCGGCTCGGAGCGGACCCGACCGCGATGACGCCCGGCGCCGACGTGATGGGCGTCGCCGGCCACGGGCTGCTCATGGTGGTTTCGGACCCGCGCGTCACCCTCGAGCAGGGGCTCAAGGCCGTTCTCGTCGCCGAGCTTGCCGACACCGACTCGTGGCTCATCCTCGCCGACCTCGCCGCGCGGCTGGGCCACGACGACATGGCCACCGACTTCCGGCAGGCGCTGGCCACCGAGCAGGATCACCTCGCCCGCGTGCGCACCTGGCTGTCCACCGCGATCGACGAGATGACGGGGCTCGCTTTGCAGCCGCCCACCCCCGCGCCAGAGGCGCCCCCGCCCGTCGGCGGTTGACCGCCGCATCGAATCGAGCCGCTCGGACCGGAGCATTCCGCACCGGGCGGCTCTCGCCGCGCGGTCCTTCAACGCCCCGGGCCCTTGGGGCGAATCCCGTGCGCCTTGAGCAGCTCGTAGAAGTACGAGCGGGCCAGCCCGGCCTCGCGCGCGGCGGCCGAGACAGAGCCCTTGCTCCGCTCGAGCAGCGACTTGAGGTAGGTGCGCTCGAAGGCCTTGATCGCCAGCTCGCGCGCGCGGTGGTAGTCGGCTGGAGCGTCGGCGGGCGCCTCCTCGAGCGTGCCCAACGTCAGCGCGCGGTCGACGGCGTTGCGCAGCTCGCGCACGTTGCCGGGCCAGCGGTAGGCACACAGCCGCGCCACGGTCGGCGCGTCGAGCTCGAGCTTGCCCGCGTTGCGCTCGGAGACGAGCTGCTCGACGAGGAGTGGAATGTCGTCGGCCCGCTCGCGCAAAGGCGGCACTTCGACCACCACCGCCGCCAGCCGGTAGTACAGCCCTTTGTGGAACCGCCCCTTCTCGACCTTGGCCTCCAGGTCCTGGTGCGTGGCGGCGATGACGCGGAAGCTGGCCTTGCGCGGCTTCGAGTCGCCGACGCGCGTGTACTCGCCGGTGTCGAGGGCGCGCACGAAGGCCGGCTGCAGCTCGAACGGGAGCTCGCCGATCTCGTCGAGGAACAGCGTGCCCCCGTCGGCCTCGGCCAGCGCGCCCGGCGAGTCCTTCACCGCGCCGGTGAACGCCCCGCGCACGTGGCCGAACAAGAGGCTCGGCAAGAGCTCGCCCGCGGCCGAGGTGCAGTCGAAGACGCGGAACGGCCCTTTGGCGCGCAACGAGAGCGCGTGGAGCGCCGTGGCGACCCGCTCCTTGCCCGTGCCGGTCTCGCCGCGGATGAGCACCGCCGCGTCGCTCGAGGCCAGCCGCTCGATCTGCGCGAACAGCCGCCGCATCGGCAGCGAGCGCCCCACCAGGCCGGCCAGCTCGGTGCGTTCGCTGAGCGCGCCGGCGGCCACCGTCTCGGGCAGGAACGCGACCCGGTTGGCGCCGACCTCGATCGCCCCGCCGAGCGGCGCATCGACCGTCGAGATCTTCGCCCCGAAGTAGCGGGTGCCGTTCTTGCTGCCGAGGTCCTTCACCCGCACGCGCCCGGCCAGGAGCGACACCTGCGCGTGCTGCCGGGACACGGCGCGGTCCTTGAGCACCAGCGTGCACGTGGGCAGAGAGCCGATCACCGCCGTCCCTTCCCGCAGCACCGCCTCGGCGCCGCGGTCGGGTCCTTCGATCACCACCATCCGCACCGGCTGCAGCGCCCTGGCGCTGAGGCTGGGCTGGGTCGCGGTTCGGCTCTCCTCGACCGGGCTCATCGGTTGAAGCTCACCCGCAGGGTGACCTCGGCGCCCTCGTGAATGCGCACCTTGCGGCGGATCTCGCCGAGGTCGGGGTTCTTGAACACCAGCGTGTGCTCGCCCACCGGCAACGGGTAGCGGGCGATCGGCGTGCGGTCGATCTCCCTGCCGTCAATCGAGAGCACCGCCCAGGGAGCGGCGTCGGCGGATAGAAAGCCGCTCCGGGTCGCGGCGGCGCGCAGGACCGGGGCGGGCTTCTTCTTGAAGGTGCGGGCCGGCCTCGGTCGTTCGCCGCGATCTGCTCCGCGCCCGAGCTCCCCTGCTGCCTCCGGCGGAGGCGCCCGCAGGGCCACGGCCTCGTCCGTCGGCGCGGGCTCGACCGGCGCGGGCGGCGGCACGGTCGCGGCCGTCACCGGCGAGGCGTCGCTCAGATCGATTTCCGGCAGCGCCACCGGCGCAACCTCCCGGCCCGCCGCGGCGGCGATGGCGAAGATGCCGGCCGAGACCGCCAGCGCCAGGGCGACCGCCGCGGCCATCACGGGCCAGCCCCGGCGCCGCACCGTCGCCGCCTGCGGGTCCAACGACGCCGTGGCCGGGTGCTCGATCGGCGCCACGCTCTCGCCCCGGAACGGCGCCAGCTCGTCCGCGCACAGCCGCTCGACGCACCCGCCGACCTCCGCGGCCGAGGCGATCGGCCCGTCGATGACCGCCTCCTTGAGGGCGGCCGCGCTGGGAAAGCGGTCGGCCGGACGCCGCGCCATGCCGCGCAGGAGCGCCGCCGCCACCGCCTCGCCGAGCTCGGGCCGGAGCTCCTTCGGATCCACCACCTTGCCGGCGCGCACCGCGTCGATGGTCTCGGGGTCCGTGCGGCGGGCGAACGCAGCGACCCCGGTGAAGGCCTCGTACAGCGTGGCCGCCGCCCCGAAGACGTCGGCGCGTGCATCGACCGGGCCGCCCGACCGCATCTGCTCCGGAGCCATGTACGCGTACTTGCCGCGCACGTCGCCCGGCCGGGTGCGGTGAAGGTTGTCCTGTGCCTTGGCGATGCCGAAGTCCGAGAGCAGCACCGCCCCCGTGCGCGAGACGAGCACGTTCGAGGGGTTCACGTCGCGGTGGATGACGCCCTGCTTCTCGCCCGACGGCCCCACCAGCTCGTGCGCGTACGAGAGCGCGTCGCACAACCCCTGCGCGATGGCCCGCACCACTGGAATGGGCAACAGCTCTTTTTGCGCGCGGCAGGCCTTGAGCAGCCGCGAGAGGCTGACGCCCTCGATTAGCGCCATGGCGATGAAGTACTGCCCGTCGGCCCGCCCGAGGTCGAAGATCTGCACGATGTTCGGGTGATTCATGCGCGCGGCGATGCGCGCCTCGTCGAGGAACATGCGGACCAGCTCCTCGTCCTCGCCGAGGTGGGGCAAGAGCAGCTTCAGCGCCACGCGCTTCTCGAAGGCTCCGGCGCCGGTCTGCCGCGCGATGTAGATCTCCCCCATCCCGCCGGAAGCCAGCCGCGTCAGCAGCTCGTACCTTCCGGCCCTGAGCCCCTTCGCGCCCACTCTCGCCCGGTCCACGGTTTCTCCTACGGGCAGGCTCCCTGCGGCGCGGCCCAGGCGGCGAAGTCGTCGACGTACAGCGGCGCGTTGGCGATGCCGGTGCCGACGACCAGCCGCACCTCGAGCTGCGCGTTGCCGAGCGAGCCCCACTCGTGGCGTACCTGGGCCCAGCCATCGGCCACCGCCACGCGCGCTCCGTCGCTCTGCTCGACGGTCTGGCCGGAACCGTCCCGCTCGCGGAACTGAAGCCACACCTCGCGCGCGCTCGGAACGCCGAACACCCACGCGGCGGCGCAGTAGCGCTGGCCGCGCGGAGGTCCGCTGGCGAGCTCCTTGTCGGGCTCGAGCCCTCCGCCGGCGTCATTGCCGGCGCGCACGATGCGCGCGGCCCGAGGAGCGCTCCGCACGGTCTGCGTCTCGATGGCGAGTTGATAGCCGCCCCAGGCCTTCCACTCGTCGAAGCTGCCGTCCTCGACCTCGGTGAAGTCGCCGTTCGGCAGCAGGTTCATCACCACGCCGGGCGTCCCGTTACCGCCGCCACCGCCGCCCTGCCCCCGGGCAGGCACGCACACCCGCTCTGCCCCCTGCGGCACGCACGCCCAGCCTTCGCCGCAGGGGCGCTCGTCCGAGCAGAGCTTGCCCGTGATGTCGATCCGGTCGGGCAGGCAGGCCGCCGCGCAGCCCGCGATCGCCAGGAGCGCGCGCATGCATCGCACATCATAGCCCGCCTCAGAAGGTGAAGAGCACCACCGCTGCCCCGGCGGCCGCTCCCGCCCCCACGAACAGGCCCACCGCGAAGCCCTGCTGCTCGACGGCGCGGGCGTGGAGCTCTCGCGCGGTGTCGTTCCACCGCTCTTCTCGGGCCTGCCTCTCGGTGGCGGAGGACACGGCCCACACGACCGCTCCGCTCACCGCCGCGGCGACGGCGACGCCCGCGATCGTCCACGCTGCCACGCGCCGGGCATTGGACGGAGCCGCAGGAGGCGGCGGAACCGCCACCTCGACCGGTGCCATCGAGAACCGCCGTGGCTCGGCGGCGCTGCCCAGCGTCGCCAACGTCTGCCCGCCCCTGTCGCGCGCTTCGGCGTACCACACTCCTTCCGACGCGGTCGCCGAGAGGTCGGCCACGTACGTGCCCCCGTTCGGCTCGAGCGGCTGCTCGCGCCAGACCCCGTCGTTCGAGGTCCGCGTGAGCACCACCAACGACGCGGCGATGCGCCAGGGGTCGACCAGCGAGAGCCGCAACAGGCCGGGCGGCGCCGGTCTGGGCACGATCGCCACGTAGCCCGGCGGGAACAGACGCGCCTTCGCCGCGTCGAACGCCTCGAGGATCTTCGGCGACAACAGCCGATCGATCTCCGCGTGCGGGTCGAGCGTGAGCAGCTCGGTGAACGCCGCCTCCGCCGCCTCGCGCTGCCCGGCGGCCACGTGGCAGCGGCCGAGGAGATCGAGGATCTGCTTCTTCTCGGCAAGATCGTTGGTGGGCACCTGGCGCGCGAGCTCGAGCTGCGCGATGGCCTCGACGAAGCGCACGGCCTCGTACAGCCGGCGGCCCTCGGCCAGGTACGGGTTCGCCGCGAGCAGCGACCCGGTGACGAGCGCGGTGGCGGCGAGCATCGGGGCGTTTATAGCCCGAACGCCAAGGAGACCCGTTGCGCGGCAGACCCGCATCAGGCCCCGGACGCCGATCGCCGAGCGACGCATCGGCCCGCACCGAACAGCCCGTCGTCCTTCGGGCCGCGTTGTGGCCACACCCGAGCGCCGCACCTTCCATGTTGTGTCATTGCGTTGCTGCGCCTGCTTCCTTTTCGCCGCCGCCGTCGGGTGCGCCTCGGCCCGGCCCGCGGCGGTGAGCCCGGCGGAGCGCGCGCCCGCACCGGCCAGCGCCTTCGACCCGACGAGCCCGCCCGAGGAGCCGCCGGAGGAGCCCTCCGACGAGGCGCTGTGGATGTTCCGCGGAGGCCTGGTGACCGCGCTCTCCGCCGCCGCCGGCACCACCGCGGCGATCCTGATCCTCCAATCGTCGCCACCTCCGTACGAGCACGCGCCCATTCAGCACGTGCTCACCGCCGGAAGCTTCGTCTTCGTCGTCGGCGCCTCGTTCGCCATCGAGGGATGGCTGCGCCTGGCGCCCAGGTGAGGGGAGAGGATCCGATCGCTCCAGAACGCAAACGGACGCGCGGCCGATCGATCGTTCGCCGCCGACCACTCGGGGCCGACCGCGCGTGGAATCGCCCGCGACGCGAGGACACGGGCGGTGCGCCGGCGTACGGCTCGGACGTCCGGTACCTTGCCGCTGCCCGCGAGGACCGTTACTTGTAGAACGGTTGCGGCCGACGGCCAGGACAGGCCGCGCAAAACAGCTGCGACGGAGCTCACTCGCGCACGATGGAATCGGTGCTGATTCAGCTCCGGTCCGAGGTCGCCGCCGGGCGGATGTCGCGGCACGGACTGCTCGAGGAGATCGAGCGACACCTCGACCGGGACGAAGGACCCATCGAAGGAGCCCTCGAGATCGTCGCCGAGGAGCTGCGCCGCTCGCCCGGCGACGCGCACGCCCGGCGCCTGCTCGCGCGGCTGTACGAGCGCATCGGTCAGGCGGAGGCGGCCAGGGGCGCGCTGGCACCCGACGAAGCGGTCGGCACCTCGGTCGAAGATCGCCTGGTGCTCGCCCGCGTGCTGCTCGAGGCGAAGGAGCTCGCCGAGGCCGAGCGCGTCGTCCTCGACGCCCTCGAGCAGGAGCCGACCAGCCTGTCGGCGCTGAACCTGCTGGCGAAGATCTGCCACGTCGCGGGCAGGCTGACCGACGCGGTGCACCTGTGGCGGCGTATCCACCTCCTCGCGCCGTCGCGCGAAGGCGCCCTCGCCGAGCTGGGGCTGATCCACCGGCTGGCGGCGGGCGAGTCGCCGCCCGACCGCTTCGTGGCCATCGGCCAGGACACCTATCTGCGCAAGCACCCGGCGCAGGTCGAGCTCGAGGCGGCCTTCGCCCGCTTCAAGTCGCGCGACTTCACCGGCGCGCTGCAGATCTGCGAATCGGTCGCCTCGCAGTGGAAGGACGCGCCACCCATCTACAAGCTCGCCGTGCTGCAGAAGGCCTGGTTCCAGGAGCGCACCGACGACCTCGACGGGGCGCGGGCCACGCTGGTGCAGCTCGGCCGCGAGCGCGGGTACGAGACCGACGTCGACCGGCTCTCGCTGCTGGCGCGCGTCTGCGAGCGCATCGGCAGCCCCGAGGCGGTGCGCCAGGCCATCCATATCTACGAGCACCTGAACGTCCATTGCGGCAAGCTCTCGGCCCTGCCGAGGCTCGCGGCCCTGTGGCGCGCCGCCGGCTCACCCGAGCGGGGCGAGCGGTATGCACGCGAGTTCGAGCGGCGGTTCGCCCGCCGCATGCACAAGCCGTCGCCGGCCGACATCGTGCGCGCGCTGTCGTTCTGGCACGTGGGGCTCGACCGGGTGCCGCAGCGGGCACCGGCCGAGCACGAGCGGGCCGCCGTGGCGCGCGAGATCCGCCTGGCGACGTCGCTGGCGACGCGGCGCCGCCGGCGGGCCGTGTTGGCGTGGCTGTCGGGAGATCGCGCTCGCTGCCGCCGCCTGTTCGATCGGCTCACCCGATCGCGGCTGGCGGCTCCGCGCGACTTCGCCTACCTCGGCGACGTGCTGACCGCCGAGCGCCGCTTCGACGAGGCCCACCGCGCGTACGTCGAGGCACTGCGGAGGGACCCTTCGGCCCGCGACGCTCCCTGGGTCCGCGCGCTGGAGGGAATCCGCCGCGGCGTCGACCGGTCGCCCCTCGCCAGAGTGCTGACCGACGCCGACGCCGCCGAGCACGCCCGCGCCGCGGTCCTGACGAGGGCGCGAACTCGGCGCATCGACCCCGAGGCCTGGCGCACCGCCGCCGCGCTCGAACGGCTGCTCGATGGGCCGGACAAGGCCGACGCCTACGAGGCCAAGGCCGCCGCGCTGGAACGGGCCAGGCGCGAGCGAGCCGACGTGGGCCGGGTCCGCGTGGCCGCGGTGTACACGCTGAACGGCAAGCCCAAGGGCCTCATCCACGAGCTCGTCGCGACGCGCCGCTACCTCGGCCCGCATCGCGGCGGCACGCTCGGGCCCGACGGGCTGTTGGGGAGCGTGGCGGCAGATCTGCGCCCGCTGGCGGCCACGGTGCTGGCCAGCACCATCGACTTCGTCCGCACGCACTGGCCGCACCTGTCGGCCGACGCCGACGGCTACGAATACGCGGTGAAGTTCGCCAAGGACGACGAGCCCTCGAGCGGAGCCTCCGCCGGGCTGCCGCTGGCGATGGCGTACCTCTCGCTCGTGCTGGGCCGCGAGGTGCCCTCGGACGTCGCCTTCACCGGCGCGGTCGTCTGCGACTCGCGGGGAGAGATGGCCCTGCGCCCGGTGGGAGACGCCAGCGTCAAGGTGAAGGGCGCCTTCCACTGCGACCTGCGGGCCATCGTGCTGCCCGAGGAGAACCGGCGCGACGTGGAGCTGGGCGACGTGGTGCCGCCGTCCATCAGCCGCGCGCTGGTCCGCTACTGCCGGAGCCTCGACGACGTGGTCGAGGCGGTGTGGGGCCGCTCGGCCTGGGATTGGTGAGCGGCCCCCTCTGGTGCGTCACCTCACCACGCGTAGGTGCCGAAGCCGAAGGCGCGGCCCTGCATCGCGTACGGCCAGGCGCCGATGCCCGCCAGCCGCGGGTCGGTGTACGGGGTGTGCGACAGCCCGCTCATCTGCGCCGCGATCGGGCTCACCACGCCGAACGCGGTCGGGATGGCGGCCGGCATCGGCATGCCGTAGTAGGCCGGACGGTAGGCCGCGGCAATCTGCGCGATGGCCGGCTGGTACGGCGAGTGCGAGAGCCCGATGGACGCGGGGCCGAAGCCGTACACGTCCTGCCCGAACGCCGACCGCACCGGGTCGACGAAGGTCCGCTGCTGAATGACGTCGAGCGTCTGGGCGACGAGATCGTTCAACACCTGCAGCCTGCGAATTTCGGGGGTCATTTCCTCTCTCCTTTCCTACCCACGGCGGCGCGGCGTCAGCTCCGCGCCGTACCGAAGTGGCCCTATGCCACCTCGATCTTCACGTCCCGCTGGTGCGCGGCCGGGTCCTTGGCGCACTTGACGAGCAAGACGCCGTTCTCCAGCCGCGCCTCGGCCGTCTCGCACCGCGCGAACGGCGGCATCGGCACCGCGCGCTCGTATCGGCAGGGGACAATCTCGGAATAGGTCGGCGTCGCCGGCGCGGTCTCGGCTCCCGGCAGGGGCCTCAGCGCGCTGACGCGCAGGACGCCGTCCTTGATCTGCACCGCCACGTCGGCCCGCCGGGCCCCGGGCAGCTCGACGGCGCAGCGCCATTCCTCCTCGGTCTCGAAGATGGCGATGCGCGCGGGAATGGTGGGCACCTGGCCAGCGAAGGCCGTCGACTGCAGCGCGCTCTGCAGCCGGATCAGGTTCTGCTGCACGTGCTGCTCGGGGTGCGCGTCGGGGGGAATCGGCGCGATCGGCCGGTCGGACCGCTTCGGCTCGCTCCCCGTGAGCTGGCGGTACAGCTGCTCGACCCGGGCGATCTGATCCTCGACGTTGAACATGGGCACCGTTCCTTTCGACTGACGAGGCCCGTCGAACCTCGTGAATGAGCGCGCGCTGAAGTACTGGATTGCTCCGGCCGCCGATACCGGCCGGTGCGCCACGTCGCCGTCGCGTGGTCGACGCCGTCGATCAGCCGACGCCACGCCCAAAAAAGAAGCGGCCCTCCCGAACCGAGAGGGCCGCCGTCGATGGTCGAGCTCGAGCCCGTGCGGGCGAGCGCTAGGGCCTCACTTGCCGAACCGGTACGTGGTGAACTGCGCGTCCATGCGCGCGTCCTGACCGGCCGTGAAGTGGTTCATGCACGGGTCGTCGGTGTAGTCCATGAAATTCTCGATCGGGTCGAGCCCGCCGCCGCGGCAGCTGTCGCGGCCCACCGGGCAGCCGTACGCAGGCGACTTCTCCGGCGGCGTGTCGTCGACGTAGTCGCCGGTCCGCTTGTTACAGCCGTTCTGGAAGGTGTGGTACAGGCCCATCCAGTGGCCGACCTCGTGCGTGCCCGTGTCGCCCTCGTTGTAGGGCGCCGCCGAGCCGCCGGGCAGCGACGAGTAGAGCAACACCACGCCGTCCTGAGACGGGTTGCTCTGGTAGCTCGAGGGGAAGGTGGCCCAGCCGAGCAGCCCGCCTCCCGGATTGGCCGTGTAGATGTTGAGATCGTCGGCCGTGCCCTTGCGCAGCGCGGCCTTGGCCTGGCGCTCGGCCGCGGTGTTCGGCTCCATCGTGTACCAGGTGGCGTTGGTGGTCCGGTCGACGGAGACGAGGTTGAACGTCCACCCCCACGGAGCGAACGCCTCGTTGAGCACGCGGATCTGATCCTGGATCTGGCTGTCTGGCACGTCGCCGTTGGCGATGCCGCTGCCCTTGTTGATGACGTGGAAGTACACGTCGATGGTGCCGCCGGTCACCCGCCCCGCGGAGAGGCCGAACGGAGACGGCGCGGGGAGGTTCGCCAGGTGCCGGGCGACCTCGAGCTCGATGCGCTCCATTTCTTCGGGCGGAAGCTCCGGGGTGGCGCAGCGCTCAGGCAGCTGCAGCGCCGAGATCTCCTCGGGCGCGGGCCCGACCACTTCTGCGGGCCCCTGCATCACCTGACCACAGCCGAACGACAACAGCGCGAAGCATGCCGCTCGCATGCACGCAAACCCCGTCTTCATGCGCATACCTCCACCCCTTTGTCGGATGAGCGCGCAAGTTTATCGACCTGGTGGACGTTTGAGTTGCCACGGGTGCTTTTTTCTCTGGCGCACTGCGGCATCGGCGGGACCGTTCTGGAACCCGGTAACATTCGTCCCGAGCGAGGTTTGCGTGGCGAGCCGCCCCAAGCGCGAGCGCCGTCATCACGAGCGCCGCCCGATTCGGCTGAAGGTGGTGTTCCGCAGCGCCCGGGCGCTGGTGACCGAGTACACCACCAGCGTCTCGAAGGGCGGGTGCCGCATCGCGTGCCGGCAGCCGCTCGCGGTGGGCACCCGCTTCGTCTTCGAGATGTACGCGAACAGGGCGGAGCAGCCGGTCGAGGTGCTGGGCGAGGTGATGTGGTGCCGCCCGAGCGCCGAGCCCGGCATGCACGACATCGGTATCCGCTACCTCCCGTCCGACCGGAATCACGCCGCGCTCGAGCGGATGCTCGACGCGATCTTCGCCGAGCACCATTACGAGCGGGCGCGCCTGCACCCGCGGGTGCCGGTGAACCTGATCGCGCAGGACGCGGTGAACCCTGAACGCCGGCACCTGGTGCGCGATCTGTCGCGCGGCGGCATGGGGCTCAGGCTGCCGGCGGACATGGACCTGCCGGAGAACGTGAAGCCGCGGACGCTGGTGAATCTCGCCGTGAAGATCGATGGCAAGCCGCCGATCGAGCTCGGTGGCGAGGTGGTGTGGACGGTGCAGCGCCGGCCCGGCTTCACCCACGCGGCGGTGGGCGTCGCGTTCCTGGGCCTCGGCGCCGAGCAGCTCGACGTCGTCGACGCGCTCACCCGCCTCGAGCGCCCGGCCGAGCTGCTGCTCACGTTCGGCACGCCGCGGTGACGAGTCCCGCTTCCGATTGTATTCCGAACGAAGGGCTCCAATGCCCTCCGTCGGGCTGATAGAAACGTCGGGCCTTCGTCACACCGCGGGAGGGGATTTCGTGAGAATCAGGAACTGGCTCGTGCTGCTCGTCTCCGTGACGTCGTCTGTCGCGTGCGGGCCGGGTGCTCCGACGTTGCCGTTCAGACCGTCGAACCTGCCGGCCGATTTCGCCTTCACCGCGGCGGGAGACGTCGCCTTCAACGGCGATCAGTGCGGACCGCGCGCGGAGATCGACACGGACCAGGCCGTCATCCAGTGCTTCGAGCCGGGCGTCTTCAATCCGAAGTTCCAGTACGCCATCAAGAAGGACGTGCGGCAGTCGGACGGCAGCGAGATCGCGGTGCTGGTGGCGAGGAACATCCGGCTCGAGCCGAACAACGAGTTGCAGATCCGCGGCAGCCGCCCTCTGGTTCTCGTCGCGCTCGACAAGATGGTCATCGCCGGAAGGGTGACGGCGTTCGACCCCGTGCTGAAGTACGCGGCCCACGCGGGTGGCGCGAGCGAGCCGAGCGGGTCGCGCGTCGCCGGGCTGGGCGCGGGAGGTGGAAAGCCCGGTGCCGGCGATGCGGCCGGAGCGGGCGGCGGCTCGTACTGCGGCATCGGCGGCAAGGGTGGCGACGACACCTCCCCTGCCCTGGCCGGCGGCGAGGGCGGGCCGAAGTACGGCACGCCGGAAATCGTCCCGCTGCGCGGCGGCTCGTCCGGAGGGAGGAACGGCAACCACGCCGGCGCGGGTGGCGGAGCGATTCAGCTCGTCGCGGGCACGAGCGTGGAGATCACCTCCGAGGGGTCGGTCAACATGGGAGGCTCGGGCGGAGGCTGGTACGGCAACGGCGGCGGCAGCGGCGGCGCCATTCTCGTCGAGAGCACGTCGATCAACGTTGCGGGGACGCTGGCGGCCAACGGCGGTGGCGGTGGCGGCGGTGCCTCTGCAGGCGGTGAGGACGGAGCGAGCGCCACCGCGAACGCGACGCCGGCGGCGGGCGGGGCTGGCGGAGCATCCGGCGGTGCGGGCGGCGCGGGCTCGGCCGGCAACGAGATCAACGGCGCGCCGGGCGGCTCGACGTCCGGTCAGGCCGGCGGCGGAGGCGGCGGCGCGGGCTGGATTCGCCTGAACACCTCGTCGGGCGCGGCGACGGTCACCGGGGTCGTCTCGCCGGGCCTGACCACGGCTTGCGCGACGCAGGGCACGGTGGCGGCGAAGTAGCTCGCCGGCCCGCCGCCCGGCCGCGCGCAGGCTCCATCGATCGGACTTCGCGCCAGTCGCCGGGGCGTCCGAACGTATGCAGGTGCGCGGCTCAATGAAGACCGGAGGAGCGAAGGACGGAAGCGGCCCGACGCTGTTCGCCCTCGGCCACGGAGCGCGCCCGCTCGACGAGATGCTCGCTCTTCTGGCGGCGAACGGCGTCGAGCGGCTGGTGGACGTGCGCACGGTGCCCAGGTCGCGGCGGCACCCCCACTTCTCGCATGACGCGCTGGCCCGGTCGCTCGAGGCCGCGGGCATCTCGTACGTGTGGAAGCCCGAGCTCGGCGGCTTCCGCAAACCGCGGCCCGACAGCCGGCACGTCGCGCTCCGCCACCCGGCGTTCCGCGGCTATGCGGACTACATGGAGACCGAGCCGTTCCGGCAGGCGCTCGCCTGGCTCGAGCAGACCGCGCACCAGGTGCGCACCGCCTTCATGTGCGCCGAGACGCTGTGGTGGAAGTGCCACCGGCGGCTCATTGCGGACATGCTCGTGTCCCGCGGCGCCGAGGTGCTGCACTTGACTCCCGGTCGGGCGCCCGAGCCGCATCGGCTCGATCCGACGGCTCGGCGCGTGCGCGGCGGGCTCGTGTACGACGCCGGCGTGCAGCCCGACTTGTTCGCCGACTGAGCGCCGGCACTTCCAGCGAACCGATCGCCAGCACAGCGAGCCGATGCAGGGCGGGCCGCGCCGAGCTGGATGCGCTTCGCGCCGATGGACGCGACGCACTGACGGCGCACTTCCGCCTTCAGCCCGTGTCCTCCAGCTCGGCGATGCGCGCGAGCACTTCGGTCGGGCTGGTCGAGCCGGCCACCGCATCGGCCAGTCCGCGCGCCGCCAATCGCGCCACGTGGGCCATGAGCATGAGGTCGAACCGGCTCCGATCTCCAGAAACCGAAGCGACGACGAGCCGCAGCGGCTTTCCGTCCGGCGTCGCGTGTCGCATCGGGCGCGCCAGCGTCACCACCGCCACCGATCTCCGCGCCCCGTGCCAATACGCGCGCGGCATGGCGACCCCTTCACCGAGCGCGCTCGGTTGCTCGCGTTCGCGCCGAGCGAAGGCGGCAGCCAGCCGGGCCGGGTCGATCTCCGCGTCGCTCTCCGCCAGCCGCGCCGCCGCGATGTCGAGCGCGTCGTCGAGATCGGTGCAGGACAGGCTCGGCACCACGCGCTCGGCGGTGACGATCTCGGCGATGGAAACGTCGGCGGAGTCGTCGCGCCCTCGGCGGCGCGAGAACCGCTTCTCCACGATGGCGTTCAACTGGCGAATCTCGCGCGCGTCGAGACCCCGCCTCGCGATCTCCAGGAACAGCGTGCCGGCCGCCGGCACCTGCTCGACGTACGCTGCCACGTACGGGCTCAGGCGGTGCGCGACCTCCATGAGCAGCGTCACCGGGACGTCGAGCTCCCGGGCGATGGCCTCGATCCGCTCGGGCGTGGGCACCGGGTCGATGCCATTCTCGACGCGGCTCAGGTACGTGCTCGACACGCCCAAACGTCGCGCCAGGTCGCGCAGCCCCAGGCCCGATTCGATGCGCAACAGCCGCAGCGTGGCACCGAAGTGCATGCCGTCACGCCTCCGATGAAGCGGCCAGCGAGAGCGGCGACCGGTCCACCTCGCACACCGCCACTTCGACGCGAGGCCGCACGCCGAGCACGGGTATGGCCGATTCGGCCATCAAGCGCTCCGGGCACAACGAAGCCGCTCTCAGGCTCACGATCAGCAGGTCGTATCCGCTCGCGGCGCGCGCGAGCACCGCCTCGGCGGGATTGGCGGTTTCGACACCGACGTGCAGAACCGTGACCTCGACGCCCGGGCAGCCCCCCATCCGCGCCGCCAGCGCCAGTGCATCGCGGTCGCCGTCGCCGTCCGACACGGTCACCAGCACGCGCCGGACGTCGCTCAGGCCGCGATCGGCGAGCACGGCGACGGTGCTCGACGACGTTCCCATCACCTCGCCGACGACACCGCCGAGCTGTCCCTCGAACAGGAGCGGCTTGTGCCAGCCGAGCAGGACCAGCGAGGCCTGCTTCGTCTCCGCGGTGCGGCAGATGTCCACCGCGGGCTTGGGCGAAACGAACGAGAGCGCGCGAACCTCCATCGACAGCTCGCGCGCCCGTTCCACGAACGCCTCGAGCGGCTCCGCGCGATCTGCGGGGCCGCCGGGCCGCAGCTCCAGCGAGGGCCGTTCGGTCGGAGCCTGAAGGTGCAGCCCGATCACCCGTGCCGGCGCGGTGCGATCTCCCATCAGCGCGCTGGCGACGGCGGCCATTCCGGGGCCCGAACGCGAGTCCGACACGCAGGCGAGCACGGTGAACGGCGGCGGCGCGTCGGGCACCACCGGAGCGGGCTCGTGCAACCGATCGCGTACCCAGGCGCCGTCCGGGTAGACCCACGCGAGCGACGGCGCGGTCGCGAACGTCGTCACCAGCGCCACCAGCACCAGCATGGTGAAGAGCGTCGGCGTCAGCACGCCCGCATCGAGGCCGATGTTCAGCACCACCAGGCCCATGAGCCCGCGCGTGTTCATCAACACGCCGAGGGCTCCCGACTCGCGCCAGGAAAGGCCCGTTGAGCGCGAGGCGAGCGCGACGCCGCCCAGCTTGCCCGCGGTGGCCACTGCCAGAAGCACGCCCGCCACCGCCCAGTGCTGAGGAGCGTCGAGCAGCGCGACCTCGGTGCGCAGCCCGCTGTAGGCGAAGAAGAGCGGCACCAGGAACGTCGTCACCATCGACTCGAGCCTCTCCGCGAGCGAGGTGGCGAGCCCGCCGCCCTTGGGGAGCACCGCTCCGAAGAGGAAGGCGCCGAAAAGCGCATTCAACCCGATGACATCGGTGAGCGCCGCCGAGCCGGCCAGAAAGAGCAGCGTCACCACCAGGACCGCCGGGGTGAGGCCCTCGCGGCCCGCCACCCGCGCCGCCAGCCGCGCCAGAAACGGCCGCACCACGAGCAGCATCGCGGCCACGTACCCGAGCGACAGCACCGTGGTCCACACCGCGCCGGAGACTCCGCCGGACTTCGCCGCCGCGCAGACGAACGCCAGCACGCACCAGGCGGCCACGTCGTCGACGGCGGCCACCGCGACGGCGAGCACGCCGATGCGCGACGCGAGCAGGTTGCGTTCGGACAGAAGCCGCGCCAGCACCGGGAACGCGGTCACGCACATCGCCGCGCCGACGAACGACGCGAAGGCCAGCCGCGACGCCGACGGGCCGGCGAACGACGGGTAGAGCCACAGCGCGGTGACGGCGCCGGCGGCGAACGGCACCATCACGCCCGACAACCCCACCACGCCGGCGCCAAGAGCCCTGCCCCTGAGAAGCCTCCCGTCCAGCTCCAGGCCGACCAGGAACATGAAGACGATGAGCCCGAGCTGGCTCACCAGCTTGAGCGACGGCAGCGACGACGCCGGGAAGAGCGCCGCGGCCGCGTCGGGCCAGACGATGCCGAGCACGCTCGGGCCCAGCGCGATGCCCGCCACCATCTCCGCCACCACCAGCGGCTGCGAGAGCCTCCGCGTGAAGAGGCCGATGCCGCGCGAGATGGCGACGATGGCGATGATCTGCGCCAGAAGCAGCGCGAGCGTGCTCACTTCGACGTGCGGCATGCCACCTCCGGCGCGACGCCTCTTCCCGCTTGTCGCGCCGCTGTTAAGCTGCTACTTAACACGCGCCGCAGCCCGTCGGCGCGGCGGACGCGCGATGAGCCGCCGACCGACGGCGTCGGCCTGATCGAGATGCCTGGAGAGATGCTCAAGCCGCTCGGCGGCCACGCGGTCTTCCTGCTGCTCGTCCAGCTCTCGCTCTTGCTCGTCATCGCGCGATTGGGCTCGGAGGCGGCGAAGCGGCTGGGCCTGCCGGCGGTGGTGGGCGAGCTGGCGGCGGGCATCGCGCTCGGGCCGAGCGGGCTGGGCCATTTCGCACCGGGCCTGTTCGCGGCGCTGTTCCCTCACGATTCGGCGCAGTTCCACCTGCTCGAGGTGGTCGGCACGCTGGGCATGGTGTTGCTCTTGCTGCTGACCGGGCTCGAGACCGATCTGCGGCTCTTGAAGAACCTCGGGCGCGCCGCCCTCATCGCCTCGGGCATGGGCATGGCGGTGCCGTTCGTGACCGGCCTGGCGCTGGGCGCGTTCATGCCGGATCAGTACCTGGCCAAGGCCGACCAACGGACGCTGTTCTGCTTCTTTCTGGCGACGGCGATGGCCATCTCGGCGATGCCGGTCATCGCCAAGATCCTGATGGATCTGAACCTGACCCGCCGCAACATCGGCCTGGTCATCCTCTCGGCGGGGGTGGTCGACGACACCGCGGGCTGGCTCATCCTCTCGGTCATCGCCGGCGTGGCCTCGCACGGCGAGCTGCGGCTGGGCGGTTTGCTGACGACGCTGCTCTTCACCGCCGCGTTCATCGGTGTGGCGGCGGCGGTGGTCTACCCGGGCGCGCGGTGGCTCACCTCGTTCAGCCGCCGCTTCCGGACGAAGGACACCGACCTGGTGTTGCTCCTGGTCGTCACCTTCTTGTGCGCTGCGGCCACGGAATGGATCGGCATCCACGCCGTCTTCGGAGCGTTCGTCGCCGGCACGCTCTTCCGCCAGGTGCCGCAGCTCGAGCCCCACACCGTGCATCGGCTCGAGTCGTTCGTCTTCTCGGTGCTGGCGCCGGTCTTCTTCGGCATCGTCGGCCTGAAGGTGAATCTGTGGGAGCTCGGCGGCGGCACGATGCTGGCCATCGTGCTCGGCGTGGCGTGCTTCGGAAAGCTGGTGGGCTGCACGGTGGGGAGCCTCTGGGGCGGGCTCCGCTTCTGGGAGGGGCTGTCGATCGCGGTGGCGATGAACGCGCGCGGAGCGATGGAGCTCGTGGTCGCGACCATCGGACTGTCGCTGGGCATTCTCAACCAGCAGATGTTCTCGATCATCGTCGTGGTCGCGGTCGTCACCTCGTTCATGGCGCCGCTCGGCCTGCGCCTGACGATGCGCAAGGTCCGCATGACGGACGAGGAGAACCGCCGCATCCTCGCGGAGGAGACGAAGGGCGTCTTCGACCCGGCGCGGATCCGCATTCTGCTCCCCACCTCCGGAGGCCCCAACCTCGTCGCATCGGGGCGGCTCGCGGCGGCCCTCGCCAAACGGAGCGCTCACCCGGTCGACGTGGTGCACGTCAAGCCCGCGCGCACCTGGCGCGACCGGCTGCGCGATTGGCTGGACGGACGACGGCGCGCCAACGCCGGAGAGGCCCAGCTGTCGATGCAACGCCAGCTCATCGACGCCGGGTTGCCGCCGACCATCCGGGAGATCGGCGTGGGTGAGGTCAGTCACGCGGTGCTGGAGGAGGCCCGCAAGGGATTCGACCTCATCGTGGTCGGCGCATCGCAGCCCAACGCCCTGGGAGGAGCGGTGCTCGAGGACGTCGTCCGGGGTGCCCCGTGCCACGTGGCGATCGTCAAGGGTGGCCCACCCGACGGCCGGTACGGCCGGCTGCTGGTCCCGTTCGACGGCACGACGTTCGCCCGCGTCGCGGTAGAGCTCGCCGTCCGCTATGCCGAGGCCGCCGGGGCCGAGCTGACGATCGCCGTGGACAAGTCCGCCAACGGCGAGGCGAAGGCGCACGACGGAGCCGAGATCGATCGCATTTCCCCCGTGTTCAGGACGACGACGCTGCGCCCGCAGCTCGTCAGCTACCAGGACGACGCGTCGGGCTCGCTGCAGGATCTCGTCGGGAAGGGACAGTACGAGCTGGTGGTGATCGGGGCCGAGAACCGGGCCATCCAGAACCGGCTCTTTTTCGGCTACGAGAACGAGCGGCTGATCAACGGCTCGCCGGTGGCGGTCGCGATCGTGGTGCCCAACGTGGCAGCGCTCCGCTGATTACTTCCGCGGCGGGATGGGCGCCTTGCGGAACCGTCCCCAGGCGACGAACGCGGCCAGGCCTCCGAGCACGAGGTTCACCGGGATGACGGCGAGCTCGGCGCGGCGAGCAGCATGATGGTGGCGAGCCCGGCCCCGGCGAGCGGCGTCAGACCCGGGCGGATGCGGGTGAGCGCGGGGAGGATGAGCCCAGCCCGCCGGCGAGCTCGGAGACGCCGATGAACCGGGTCAGCGCTTCGCCGACGACGACCGTCCAGGGCACCTGCGGGGCCAGCGCGTCCATCGGCTGGAAGGTCTTCGTGAATCCCCCAGCGCGAACAGGGCGCCGAGGAGGATCTGGACGATCCAGAGGGCGACGTTGAGCGCGCGGCTCGGGTGAGCTCCAGGCTGCGAGGCCGCAATGACGCCGACGCTGCGAGGTCTCGAGCGCGACGGCGTCGTCACGCGCACGGTGTGTCCGACCATCCCGCCGCTTTGGAGTGGGCCGAGGAGCACCGCGAGGAAATCCAGGCCGCCCGCGACGCGTTCGAGGGCGCGCGAGCCGAGCGGAACGGGACGGACCGGGCAATGCGCGCGCAGCCACGCCGGAAGAGCAATTGACGGAAACGCCGCCAGCAACGAAAGTGCCGCCATGCGCCCCCTCTTGCTCCTCGTCCTCGTGGGCTCGTGCACCCCGTACCGCACGCCGCTCGACCTCCAGCGCGACGCGGCGAAGTCGATCGCGCCGGCCGAGATCCGGCACAGTGGTCCCTCCGGCGTTGGGCGCGAGCGTCGGCGGCTGTTCCTCCGCGTGTACGCAGACTCGTCCTATCGGGCCGCGCACCCCGATTGGGAAGCTCACTTCGGCGGCCTGGTCGGACGGGCGAACGAGGTGCTCGGGCCGGCGTTCGGGGTCGAGCTGGTCGTGCAGACGTATTCGAAGTGGGAACGCCGCGCTCCGGCCGACCGGCTCGAGCCGATGCTCGACGAGCTCGAATCGCTCGACGATGGCGACGGTGCGGAGTGGGTGGTGGGGCTGGTCGCTCCGCTGCCGGTCTTCTCCGCCTCGCACCACGAGCTGGGCATGGCGCGCATCCTGGGCAAGCACTTCGTCATGCGCGGCATCTACGACTACGAGGAGCACCGGGTCTTGGCGGCAGAGCTCCGCCTGTTGCCCGACGACGAGCGCGAGCAGCTCGTCCGCGAGCGCAAGCGGCACAAGGAGCTGATGGTTCTCCTGCACGAGTGGGCGCACGCGATGGGCGCAGTGCACGACGACGAGCCGCATTGCCTCGTGCACCCGATGCACGACCGGCGGCAGAGTCGGTTCTGCGCGCCGAACGACGAGGCCATCGCGCTCGGCCTGCGGCACGTGGGGCGCGAAGTCGATCGACCGGCGTGGGCGAAGGAGTTGGTGCAGTTCCTCAAGCCGCGGGTCGGACCCGCGCACGGCCCTCACCTGGCGTGGCTCGAAGAGCTGGCCTCGGCCCCGGCTCGCCCCGCCCGCGGCGGCCTCACGCAGAAAGATCAGCAGTCGTTGCGGGCCGCCGCCAGTCGGTTGAGCGCGGGAGACGCCGAGGGAGCGTGGGAGTTGCTCGAGCCGCTTCTGTCGCGCCCGTCGGCACCACCCGTGGTGCACCTGTTGGCGTGCGACGTGGCGGTGTTCCGGAAGAAGCCGGCCGAGGCGCAGACCGTCTGCTCCAGGGCAGCAGAGATTGCTCCGGACGAAGCGGCGCCGGTGCTCCAGCTCGCCACGCTGCAGCTGGATCAAGGGCAGGTCGGCGAGGCGCGAAAGCTGGTCGGCCGCGCGTTCGCGCTCCTCGCGAAGAATGGCGGCGCCGCGGGCTGGCAGTACCTGGCGCGCATCGCTCAGCGGACGAGCTCGGTGAGCTGGGCCGAGGCGGCGGCCGACCGGGCTGGAGCCGATGCCGCCGACATACGCGCCTGGGCGCAGCGGGTACGGCGGTCCACCGGGCTGTCACCACGGGCGTCCGTCCCGCCCGAGCGCGAGGGCGAGTACGTCGAGGCAGTGCGGCAGGCGCAGCGAGACATCGACGCCGGCCGGCTGTCGACCGCGCGAAAGCGTGCGGCCACCCTGACCCGCGATTTCCCGGGGACGTCAGGGGGCCTGGTGCTGACGTGCGCGATCGACGTCAACCTCGGCAAGCTCGCCGCCGCGCGCTCGCAGTGCGCCAGGGCGCTCGAGGTGTACGACGAAGACGTCAGCGCGCGGTTCGTACTGGCAGTCGTCCTCGCCTCGTCCGGGGCCCGCGCCGAGGCCGTGCCTCACCTCGAGCGCGTGCTGGCGCTCGATCCCGGCCACGAGGACGCGAAGACCACGCTGGCGTCGTTGCGGCGGCGGTAGCGCTCAGCCGTACGCGCCACGCTGAACGAACCCTCACGAGCCACGAACATCAGCGCGCCACCGCTCATGCGACCGAGGGTTCGTCCCACTTTACTGCCTTCGCCATACGCCCAAGGTGTCCGACGTTCGTCGTCACGATGATGGCCTCGAGCTTGTGGCGCTCCGCGTGGAGTTGCGCCTGCGCGGCCAGAATGACGTCGCCATCGAGCGCCGCCGCATCCGCCGTCGGAGCACCAGCGTTGCGTTGCTCGGCCCACAGCGCGGCCGCACGGAGCATCGTCTCCGTGTCGAGGGGTAGGTAGCCGGTGGCCCGCGCAAACTCATCCAGCCGTTTGACGCTCTGGAGCTTTCCGCTGCGCAGCAACTCGCGACGCAACTCGTAGTCGCAGATTTCCGGCACGACGAAGCGTTCGCCCCGCAACAGAAGACGATTGCACCACTCTGCGCACCGGCGCGTCTCCTGCCCGCCTGCGGGATGCAACACCATCCCAAGAACGCCGGTATCGAGCAGCAGAATGGGTCTCACGGGAACAGGGGCCGATTCGACGTCCGGTGACTGTCCAAGCCGCGCTTGATCTCTTCCCAGGTAGACTGCTCGGCCGCCGCATCCGCACGGGCCCATTCGCTGAGCAAGTCGACGGCGCGGTCGTTTGCGCTCGTGCGGTCTTCAGCCCATCGCGCGAAGCTCTGAAATGCGTCAGCGCCGCTGTCCGGCCGGAAGTACCACGGCAGCTTCACCGTCGGGTTTTCGGGCTCGACCTCCACCAACCACTGCGCCCATTCGTAGGCCGCATCATCAGCGAGGCGTGCCAGTTCAACGATGCGTCCGCCGTCTTCTTCCCCCCACTCCTGCGATTCCAGCACGGCAGCGACGAGCACGTGCGTGCGAAACAGCGCGAACGATCTTTCATCCTTCCCTTCGTCTCGAATCCGCCGCAGTTCGCGCTCGAGTGCGTCGAGGTCCAGGTCGCGAGAGGAAAGCGCCGAAACACCGAGGCCGGCCACGACGGCGACGGTCGCGAGGGCGCGGGCAGCCTGACGCCGAACGGCAGTCGGCAGTTGCAACAATCCCTTCGCCTGCTCGTTCAACCTCACGGTCGCCCGCTCGATGAGCACGTGCCGTTCGTCCGGCGTCAGTCGGGAGATGAGGATCGCGATGCTCATGCTGATCCCCATCACCTGGGCAGCAGCCTCGGTCACGAGGTCACGCGTGAGGACGGGGGCGGTGCGCAACCGCTCGATTTGGGCCGCCATGGCCCGCGGTGCCCACCGCATGTCTGCACGCAGGCGGGCTGGAAGATCCGCAACCAGACCCTCGAGCGTCCGCCGGGTGACCGGCCCCAATGCCATGGCATTCATCGACGTGAAGCCGTGCCTCCTCGTGCATTTCAACGTATTCGCGCACAGCCGCGCCAGCCGCGAACCCGTCGTCCGGAAAACACGAAAGCCCGAGCTTCCAACCGCTGGAAACTCGGGCCGTCCTGAGCGGGAAAAGGGATTTGAACCCTCGACCCTCGCCTTGGCAAGGCGATGCTCTGCCACTGAGCTATTCCCGCGAGCTTCGGCACGGGCATATAGCGGCCTGCCCAAAGGCCGTCAAGGCGCTGCTCGCGAGCTGCTCGCGCTGCTGCTCGCGCGCCGTGACGCTCTCGTCAACACGGGCAACCGCGCCACTCCTTCCTCACGCGTTCGGCGCCACCTGATTCGACGGCCGCTTGCCCAGCGTCAGGAGGAACTGGCGGAAGTACACCCCGGCGCTCCACACGCTGAACCCGGTCGACAGGTAGATGAGCGCCTTGCCGACCTTGTTGTAGTCCACCGTGAGCTGCCAGCCGAACAGGTCCAGCGGGTGCACGTAGTGCACGCACAACGCGATGATGCCGCACAGCTGCAGGCTGGTCTTCCACTTGCCCTCCTGGCCGGCGGCGATCACCAGGCCTTCGCTCGCCGCGATCTGCCGCAGCCCGGTGACAATGAACTCGCGCGAGAGCAGCACGATGACGATCCACGCGGGCACCCGCCCGAGCCGCGTCATCATCACCAGCGCCGCCATCACCATCAGCTTGTCCGCCAGCGGGTCCATGAACTTCCCCACCACGGTCACCAGGCCCATGCGCCGCGCGAGGAAGCCGTCGATGACGTCGGTCACGCTGGCCACGGTGAACACCACCGCCGCGAGCAGCGAGTACAGCGGGTCGGCGTCGTAGGTGAACCACACGAACAGGGGAATCACCGCGATCCGCCCCAGCGTCAGCACGTTGGGGAGATTCCAGAGCTCCTGCACCAGAATGCTCGCGCGCTTGGCCGCCCTGCGCTGCGCACGCTCCTGCCGCTTCTTCTCCTTGAGCTGCTCGCGCTCCTCCTTCGTCAGGCGTCGTCTGGCCACGCGGACTCTCCTTGCCGAGCCCGACGCTACCCTAGAGCGAGTCCGGTTATTCGGCGAGCGTGGTACGGCCTTCGGTGCGCTTCGGGCTGCCCGTCAGCCGCCGGCA